>ENA-OSJC01000080-OSJC01000080.1-marine-metagenome-genome-assembly--contig:-NODE-80-length-92403-cov-15.009759_pt1 | contig 92403 bp, 89 predicted proteins | sample MGYA00237885_ERZ534234 | MGnify/ENA primary metagenome ERZ534234 (study PRJEB26413, sample SAMN06343907) | marine metagenome | isolation source: coastal waters | place: Atlantic Ocean: West Antarctic...
TTAAAAAATTGACATGATTTCATCAAGTGATTTTTTCCATTTTGCATGAGCAGGGACAGTAGCACTTTCTGTTGGATGCCCAACTACTAGTATCATTTCTGGTTTTTCGCTTGGTGGCCGGTCGCAAAGTTCATTGAGAAACTTCATGGGGTTTGGAGTATGGGTGAGAGTGGTAAGCCCCGCCTTATGAAGTGCTGTTATCAGAAATCCAGTTGCGATCCCGACAGATTCTTTTACATAATAGTTTTTAAATTTTCGACCGTTTCGGTCAATGCTAGTGCGCTGAGCAAAAATGATAATCAACCAAGGCGCATCGGTTAGGTGAGGCTTAAGGTCGTTGGTACCAATAGGCTCTAGCGCACCAAGCCATTCATCGCTAGCTCTACCCGCGTAAAAAGTTTTTTCTTCTTCTTCTGCGGCCTCTCGAATTTTTTGTTTATGATTAGGGTTTTTAATTACTGCAAAATGCCATGGTTGATGGTTTGCGCCACTTGGAGCTAGACCAGCAGCTTTAATGCAGTTTTCTATAACCTCTTGAGGTACCATTTTATTTGAATACTCACGTGTCGTATGGCGCTTTGTCATCAAATCATAAAATTTCTCAGATTTTTTAATCATTTCCTCGTCACTCATATTCCATTTATCCGGCATGGGGAGTTCGACATAATCATGATCAAGTGGAATTGAGGAATGGTACTTTCTATCTATATCTGACATTCTTACCCTTAATTTATATTTTGAAACTGTGCTCTAAATTTTTTTACACTTCACTCAATTACTCTTTACCTTCGCTTAACATTGCAAGCTTGAGCCACTCTTCTTCTTTATCGGCAAGGTTATTAACAAGATTTTCTAGGTCTGCAGTAGCTTGATTAAACATTTTAGGATTTTTATCATACAGACTTAACCCTGCAATTCTTTCTTCAACTTTTTTAATCTGAGCTGTAATCTCTTCCATTTCTTTTGGGAGTGTTTCAAGGGCATATTGATACTTATAACTCAATTTCTTTTTTGAAACTGCTTTTTGATTTTGTATCCTTACACTAGTTTTTTGGTTTATTTCTTTTACCTTTTTCGGACTGTCAGTTTGGTTTGATTTTTGTCTTATATAATCAGAATAGCCACCAGGGTACTCCTGTAAGACTGCATTTTCTTCTATAACAATGGTTGATGTAACTAGTCGATCAAGAAAATCACGATCGTGACTAACCATTAACATTGTGCCACTATAATCGCTTAGAACGTCCTGAAGTAAATCGAGTGTATCCATATCCAGATCATTTGTGGGTTCATCCAGGATCAATAGGTTCGTTGGCTGTGCGAGTGTCTTCGCTAATAGAAGGCGATTTTTTTCACCGCCTGAAAGTGAACTTACTGGACTATGAGCTTGGGAGGCATCAAATAAGAAATCCTTGATATAAGAAATAATATGCTTGGGGTGGCCACGGACCATAATATGATCGCCTCCATCACTGAGGGTTTCCCATACCGTATCACTGTCTTTGAGAAGGCTGCGATGTTGATCAAGAAAGGTGGCCTCAAGATTTGTACCTAATTTGACATAGCCCTGATCTGGTTTAAGGGATCCAGTTAGGATTTTAAGTAAAGTTGTTTTACCAGCTCCGTTTGGCCCTATAATACCAATGCGGTCACCGCGAAGGATTTTAACCGAAAAATCCTTAAGGATCTGATTGTCTCCATAAGCAATACTAACCTTATCTGCTTCGATAACTTTTTTCCCAGATGTTTTGCCGCTGTCTGTAGCTAAACGTGCACTCCCCATGACCGTTATTTGTTCCGCCCGCTTCTCGCGGAGTTCCCAGAGGTTTCTCATGCGTCCCATATTTCGTTTTCGTCTTGCCGTAATACCTTTGTGGGACCAGTCGGTTTCTTTTTCTATCAACTTATCAAGTTTAAGACGTTCAGTCGCCTCCTGTTCAAGAATAGTGCCGGACCATTCATCAAAATGTGAAAATCCTTTGTTAAGCCTTCGAACTCGACCACGATCGAGCCAAAAAGTGGTATTGGAGAGGTTATTTAAAAAAGTACGGTCATGGCTTATCATCACGAGTGCGCGTCGCCAGGCCTTAAGTTTTCCCTCCAGCCATTCAATGGTAGCTATATCTAGGTGATTAGTCGGTTCATCAAGCAATAATATATCCGTATCACTTACTAATGCGCGAGCAATGGCAGCTCTTCGGCGTTCTCCTCCAGACATGGTTAAGGTCTCCATGTCTGCATTTAAACCTATTTCTGCAAGCATGATATCTACCTGAAAATGGTCTTCAGCTGAACTGTGAGTTAGGCCAGAAACTACGTAGTCGTGTGCATTTTTATAGTTAGATAAGTCTGGGTCTTGCTCAAGATAGGTAACGTGACACCCCGGTTTTATAAAACGTTCGCCACTGTCTGGATCTACGGTGCCGTGAATGATTTTCATTAATGTTGATTTACCGGCTCCGTTCCTACCTACTAGTGAAATACGATCTCGAGAACCGATAGCTAGCTCCGCTCCCGTAAAGAGTGGATCAGGCCCAAATCTAAGGCTCATATTTGTGAGTGTTAGTATTGGAGGTGCCATCTAAAATCTTTCTTGTTGTGTTTAACTTAAGCCCATATCATAAATGTGATAAGCTTGTAACAGAAACAATCAAAATGGGTATATATATAAATTATAAACCAATATATTAAGTTAGGTAACAGAATGCTGATAAAAATTAAAGGCTCATGGGAATTAAAAGAAAATCAAATAACTTCTCTGAAAGATTATATTTCGCGGCGTGACTTTATCAAAAATGCTGGAATTATGGGCGCAGCCAGTGCTGCCAGCCTAATGTCACCAAACTTAGCCTTGGCGGAGGAAAGTTTAAGTACAGTTTCTAATCTATATGATGGTCGTGATATTATGGACGAAAAAACAGATATCAAAGCTGTGCGAGGTTATAATAATTATTATGAGTTTGGAATGAATAAAGACAATCCGGCGCGCTATGCCCAGAGCCTTGTTACTGACCCTTGGAGGGTAAAAGTGAATGGTGCCTGTGAAAATCCTGGCGACTACAACGTTGAAGATTTAATTGACTTTAATGCTTTGGAAGAACGTGTTTATCGGATGCGTTGTGTAGAAGCTTGGTCGATGGTGATCCCGTGGGTTGGTGTTTCGTTGTCAGAGGTTATTTCAAAACTTAAACCGACATCTAATGCAAAATATGTTTATTTTGAAACCTTAGCAGACCCGAAGCAAATGCCAGGTCTGAGCCGTGGTATTATTAAATGGCCTTACCGGGAAGGGCTGCGTATGGATGAAGCTATGCATCCGCTGACTATTATGGCTGTGGGACTTTACGGTGAAAAACTCGCTAATCAAAATGGTGCACCTATGCGCTTGGTTGTACCATGGAAGTATGGGTTCAAAGGAGTTAAGTCTATTGTAAAAATTTCCTTTCTTGAAAAAGAGCCTAATACAAGTTGGATGCGCCTAGCGCCGCAGGAATATGGATTTTATGCAAACGTAAACCCAAATGCACCTCATCCAAGGTGGTCACAAGCCACTGAGCGTCGCATCGGCGACTTTAGGCGCAGAGATACACTTATGTTCAACGGTTATGGTGAACAGGTAGCTTCTCTCTACTCGGGTATGGATTTAAAAAGAAACTATTAATGAAAAATCAGAGCTCGCGTATTTTTTTGCATATAATCAGCTTAATCCCAGCTGCGTGGCTCTTTTGGCAGATGTGGCTTTGGTATAATTTTTCCCCTCATGGCCTTACTGCAAATCCCATAGAGTTTATTACTGACTTTACGGGCAATTGGACAATTCGTTTTTTATTACTGACTTTGTGCATTTCACCCCTTACAAAATTAACAAAATGGCGCCTCATTAAATATCGTCGTGCTTTAGGGCTTTACGCATTTAGTTATGGGCTTTTGCACTTTCTTAATTATACGGTTTTGGATTATTTTTTCGACTGGGTGCTCATATTGGAAGATATTTTTAAAAGGCCAGCAATAACTTTTGGCATGCTGGCTTTTTTATTACTCATTCCTCTGGCTATCACTTCCTTTAAATACTTCATAAAGAAAATGGCTGCAAATTGGAAAAATCTTCACCAAACTATTTATATAATAACTATATTCGCGATCACGCACAATTATATGATGGTCAAAGCTGATATACTTGTCCCTGTTATTCATGCTATTATTTTATCAGGTTTATTGGCGTTACGGGTTTATTTTAGTGTGAATAAAAAGCGTATGTTTAAAAAAATATGATAAATTTTTTTATAGTAGGGGATCAAAGATGAAAAAATTGTTATCTGAGAATAAACTTTTGAATACCCGGCGCGGTCTCTTAAAAGGCGCAGGCCTTGGAGCATTAGCTTTGCTAGGCCTTTCAAAGGGGACTGCTTCAACTCAGGATAGGTTTGAAAAAGAAATTAACATTATGCCTGATGATAAGTTATTCGCCATTGTTAGGGAGGAGCTTATGCTCAAGAAAGGTCTTGTTTATCTAAATACGGGGACTTTAGGGCCCGCACCAAAGCTAGTCTTTGATAAGGTGAGCCAACTTACGAAACGCCTCGAAGCTAACCCTGCAATTGAAAACTTTGGACCCATGGGTAGAGAAATGGAAAAAACCCGATTAAAAGTAGCGGCTTTCATGGGGGCCAATGAAGAGGAAATTATACTTACCAGAAATACGACAGAGGGCATCAGCTTAGTTTGTTCTGGAATTTCTTGGGCTGCAGGGGATGAAATTTTAACAACTAATCATGAACATGGGGGTGCTGACACTGGGATTGAATTCCTTGCGAGCACAAAAGGCGCTTTAATTAAAAGAATTACTATGCCCTATCCAGCGGATAGTAAAGAAGAACTCCTCGAGCTAGTTCGGGCTAACTTAACAAGTAAAACGAAAATACTACTTCTTAGTCACGTGGAGACTGTGACGGGGTTACGTTGGCCAATAAAGGAAGTGTCAGAGCTAATTAGGGGCAGAGATATTCTTTTCATTGTTGATGGGGCTCAGGCGCCTGGAATGTTTCATATTGACCTTCAAGATTTGGGTTGTGATGTTTATGCTTGTAGTGGACATAAATGGATTATGGGGCCAAAAGAAACGGGAATTTTATATTTACGTCAAGGAATTCAAGATCGTGTGAATAATGTTTTTATTGCCGGTGGTTACGATGTTTATTCTACCTCTTCAGGCACAAGAAACGCACCGATAATAATTGGATTTGGGGATGTACTTGATTGGCATAAGGCTCTGGGGACTTCGCGTATCGAAAGACATTGTATGAAACTTGCTAAATATTGTTATAGCGAGCTCAAAAAAATAAAAAGTATAAAAATAATTAGTCCAGATGATCCCGAGCTGTCTTCAGCAATAGTTAGTTTTAGTCTGCCTAAAAGTATAAAAAATAACGAAGTTTTTACAGGAATGAGAGATAAGGGTATTACTATCAAACGGCTTCCACAATATAATGCAATACGGATCTCTAATCATATGTTTAACACAAATCAGGATGTAGACAAAATGATCAAAATGCTCAAAAATTATCTAAGTTAATAGGGGTCAAAGCCACATAAATAGGCACTATAAACATCTTAGAAATCGTATAAAACTCCAATACGTGAAATTGTATCTGTCTTTTTACGACCAATTGGCGCATCACGGTTATAAATCACATCAAAAGATAATTTTCCGCTAAGGGCACCACTAACCTTAAGTTTGTAGTCGGTTTTATTTTCGATAACAACCTTGCTTCCCATAAACACCTTAGTTTCATTTTCAAAATCACTGCGTTCATTAATATTCCAAGTAAATAAACTACTTGCATAAACTAGAATATCCGTCCCGTATTTTCCTGTGGCGAGGGGTTTTGTTATCAGCATTGCTGGACCACCCTCAAAATTCCATTTGTATTTATCGTTATCAAAAACTCTTAGACCATAGCCTGAATTTATTGTGAGACGTTTATTAAATGCGCCAAAACTATCAGCCTCAACACCTGCAAAACCAGTCACGTAAGAAGAATTGTTAATGCTATAATCATTTTTAAAAGAGACACCATAGCGACGTTTGTTGGTTATCGATTTACTGGTGTTGTAGTCAAAATATGTGGCTATTGTTTGCTCGTAAGCTCCATTTTCCCGATGAAATTTTGTTGCTACACCGAATGATTTTTGACTTGTATTCCCTGAACTAACAAGACCATTTAGCTCTACCTCCTTGTCCCACCCAGGTAAAATAAATTTAGAAAGTTGCTCCGCGCCACTGTCTGAAAAAATTGTACCATTAATAATCATTGGGCTAGTTATGTTGGTGGGAGCTGATGCCTTAGGTTCAGAAAATATTTTCGGCATTATCGTACGCGCTATACGTCTAATTTCAACTTCTTCCGCGGGGTTTGCAATTATCAATAGGTCAACAAGAACCATGAAATGCTTTCCACTGTCTTTTTCACTAGCGACGGTTAGAAGGTTAATCTGGTTGGGAGTTAATTCTGCATGAGACAGATTTGGCAGAAGTGATAAGCAAAATAACCCAGTTGCAAGGGATATTTTTAAATATTTAATAGTCATTTTTTTCTATAGACCTACTTTACAAATGTTAAATAAAATCCCATTGAGATAACTGACGCAATTGTATCAAGACCTGCTAAGTTTCTTAAGATTTCAATAGCATCTAGCAGATCGTAATCGTCTGCGTCAATAAACATTACGCCGTGTGGCGTCACCATAACTTTATTTTCTGCCAGACGGGTGACTAGAAGCTTAACGTCATGATCAATTTTTTGACCAACAAACTCAAGGCTGAACGTCGTTTCAATAACGCGGCTAGTTCCAATTTCTTGATTATCATGGTCTTTAAGGTTTATATCACCTCTTAGTTTTGCTGTAGCATTTTCAGATACTTTAAAAACAATATCTCGCATGCGGCCATCACGAATTTCGATTAATGTATCGATGGATGCAAGGTCGATATCAATATTGATCTGTCCATTATTATTAAGATATCCAGAAATTGTTTTGAATGTATTGCTTTCACCTATCATATCGTTTTTAACGGTGCCGTAGGAAATATTTGAGTTTCCGGCATCTAGCGTCCAATCGGCGAGAGCCGCGCTTGAAAATAGAGAGGAGGCGACGAATATTGCTGCTGCGCCAAGCATAGCTTTATATTTAGTCATTTTGATCACCCTGTTTTATATATTTCTCTGTTCAGTTTATATCTCATACGGACCGGCTTTATGCAAGAAATAATAGCTATATGTTAGTTGTAAACCTGTTTTTTATTTACCCTATCATATAGATTTTGTAGCAAGAAAATTTTCTATGTGACACAGGCTAAACTTGAGGGGGGGGGTATTTAATAATTTTCGCTCATACTTCCTTTAATATACTTATAAAACAAGACAATTCTATGAATATATTGTTCCCTTGCAGGAACCCCTTTTTGGGTCTATATATGGCCAAAGATTGATTCTTAAAGTCAGCATTTGCCAGATAGATATAGCAAATTAGGCAAATATTTTTTAACGCCAACCTACATAGTAAATCGAATGCAGATATACCTGCCCATAGCCGAACTCTCAATGAACATTTTTGTTCTCTTAGCCATGGGCGGTAGTGTGGGTTTTTTATCGGGCATGTTTGGAGTTGGCGGCGGCTTTTTAATGACGCCTTTACTTATTTTTGCTGGTATTCCACCTGCCATTGCGGTGGCAACTGAAGCCAACCAAATTACAGCAGCATCTGTTTCTGGTGCAGCTGCACATTGGCGCCGGGGCGGGGTTGATTTTAAAATGGGGACAGTTCTGATAGGTGGCGGTCTTGTAGGTACCTATTTCGGAGCGATGATTTTTACATACTTACGTGAGATTGGTCAGGTTGATTTGATGATTTCTCTGGCTTATGTAATTTTTCTTGGCAGTATTGGCGGCCTAATGTTTGTTGAAAGTGTTCGCAGTATTTTGAAGTCACGTCGGGGGGAGATTACTAAGTCGGTGCGCCGACAGCGTACTTGGGTTGACGCGCTACCGTTTAAAATGCGTTTCAGAAAATCAAAAATGTACATAAGTGCTATTATGCCAATCACCATAGGTTGCCTTGTGGGGGTCCTTGCCGCGATTATGGGAGTTGGAGGTGGTTTTGTCATGGTTCCTGCAATGATCTACCTACTTCACATGCCTACTAATGTCGTTATTGGAACATCTCTATTTCAAATTACTTTTGTTACTGCTGCGGCTACCTATTTTCATTCAATAAATACTCAAACTGTGGATGTAGTGCTTGCAGTGATCCTCCTTACCGCGGCGGTTATTGGCGCTCAAATTGGTGCTGTAGTTGGTGCTAAGCTAAAAGGGGAACAGCTTCGTATTCTGCTTGCTGGTATGGTGCTTTTAGTTTGTGCTAAAATGGCTTTTGATCTGGTTGTGGAGCCAGATGACCTATTTACAATTTCTACTATTGGATTGGGGGGGCACTAATAATGAAATTTACAAGTATTGTTATGTCATTGGGATTTATCTTCTTTATCTCTTCGCTACCAACCCGATCTGAAACGCTGGTGACGGATTTGTCACAGCATGTAATCGAAATTACTTCACAATTTTCTGGAAGTGAGCTTCTCTTATTTGGAGCTTTGGAACGCCACGCGACGGAGAGTATTCAAACTAACGAAATTGCAGTTCAGGGACTTGATTATGATATCATTGTAGTTGTTCAAAGTGATCCGACGGATTTGATGATTAGAAAAAAACAACGAGTAGCTGGTATATGGATTAATAATGAAAATCAAATGGTTAGTGGTGTTCCGGGTTACTATTTGGTCGGATCAACAAGGCCACTAAATGAATTTTTGTCGAAAGAAGATCAGATTGAATTAGAATTAGGCCTCGAAAACATTAAGATTGTTAATGAAAACAATGAAGACATTGGTGATTATAAAGATGCCTTAATCCGTAATATGAAGGCTAGGGGGCTCTATAGGGAAAGCAGTGGTAACATTATTGTGAAAAATGAAATCCTATTTCGAGCAAATTTAGAATTCCCATCAAATATGCCTGTAGGAAATTATAAGGCCGATGTATACCTTGTACGTGACGGTAATGTTATTATTAATCATCGTACGGATCTTCTGGTCGATAAACGTGGAATTGAAAGGTTTATTTATAATTTTGCCCATGATCATCCGGCATATTATGGGATGATGGCAATCTTGGTAGCTTTGTCTGCGGGGCTCTTTACTGGGTTTGTAGCGAGGAAAATTTCTTAACAGTCATTAGTAAAGTTTTACTTATCCGAACCGTAAGGTTTTTATAAATAGTAAATAATATTTTCTGAGCGACTAATAATACACAGAGGTTTAAATGGATAAGAGATTAGGTTTATTGAGGCAAAAATTAAGCGAGCATGAATTATCTGGCTTTCTTATACCTCATACTGATGAACATCAGAGCGAATATACCCCCTCTTATGCGGAACGGTTAGCCTGGATAACCGGATTTGATGGTTCCGCTGGGTTTGGTGTTGTTACTCAGATTGCGGCGGCAGTTTTTGTAGATGGTCGTTATACAATTCAGGCAAAAACACAAGTTGATGGCTTACTCTTTTCTAAACATAAGCTTGATCAAAAATCTATCGAAGACTGGTTATTTAATAATACGGAGCAGGGTGGTATTATTGGCTATGACCCGTGGCTCCATAGTAAGACTTGGCTAAAGACTTTAGCAAAGAAACTATCTGAGAAAAACATTGTCTTAAAAGCTCTTAAAGTTAACCCGATAGATGATATTTGGTCAGAACGTCCTGTTCCGTCAAAGGCTAAGGTAAATGTTCATAAAGATAAGTATTCAGGTGAAAAATCATCCTGTAAGAGAAAAAGAATTGCAATAGAAATCAAAGCCAAAAAAGCAGATGCACTCGTGATTACATCACTAGATAGCATAGCCTGGCTTCTTAATATTCGTGGGACTGATGTTGATTGCACACCATTAGTACTCAGTTTTGCTATTCTTTATGGATCAGGAAAATTAGATTTTTTTATGGATGTTGATAAAATGAATCCTGAGCTTGAAAAGCACTTGGGTTCGTTTGTTACGCATTATGATAAGAAAAATTTTGAAGTGGCCTTAAAGGAACTTGGTGCTCGAGGACTAACTGTGCTCGCGGACCCTAAACGTTCACATGCCGCCATTTTTGAAGCATTAGACACTGGAGGTGCAAAAATTATTGAGGCAGCTGATCCCTGCCAACTCGATAAAGCCTGTAAAAATGATGTTGAACTCAATGGGGCAAGAAAAGCACATATTCGTGATGCTGTAGCAATGTGTCGCTTTTTATGCTGGCTTGATGAGCATGGTACAGGCGGAAAAATTGATGAAATTAACGCAGTTAATAAGCTTTATAATTTTAGAAAAGAGGTCCCACTTTTTCAGGGAAATAGTTTTGATACCATAAGCGGTGTGGGCCCCAATGGGGCAATTGTTCACTATAGAGTGACTGAAAAAACATCTCTCAAGCTTAAAAAAGGTATGATTTATTTGGTTGATTCTGGGGGGCAGTACCTTGATGGCACCACCGATATTACAAGAACCGTTCCCATTGGCGCGCCGACGAAAGAGCAGTGTGATAATTTTACGCGGGTTCTAAAGGGGCATATTGCAGTGGCCTGTGCTTGCTTTCCTGTAGGTAGAACAGGGGCTCATATCGACACACTGGCCAGAAAATCACTGTGGGAGGTGGGGCTTGATTATGATCATGGTACAGGACATGGTGTTGGAAGTTATCTTGGTGTTCACGAGGGTCCACAATCTATATCTCCCTTTAGTTATAATGTGGCATTATCACCTGGTATGATCCTTTCTAATGAACCAGGATATTATAAGGCTGGCCAATATGGCATTAGGATTGAAAATTTAGTGATTGTTAGAAATAGTGACCTTGAAGGTGAAGGACGTTCTATGCTTAACTTTGAAACTATAACTATGGTGCCAATTTCAACTAAACTCCTAAATGTTCACATGATGTCTGTTGAAGAAATTAACTGGTTTAATACTTATCATTCCAAGGTTCGTGAAAAACTCTTTCCGTTACTTGGTGAAAAAGAAAAAAAGTGGCTTGTTCAAGCAACTGAGCCGATTATCATCCATTGATTCTCTTAGATGTGTTGGTGAAATTATTTTAAATCACATGAATGCTTTAATTATAATAGTTAGGAAAAAAGGCAACCTCTTATGACAAGTGATATTATTTTTGAAGATAAATCTGGTTTAGGAATAATTACACTAAACCGTCCTGGAGTACTTAACGCCCTCTCAATAGAAATGTGTATAGCCCTGGATAATAGGCTCACAGTTTGGGAAAAAGATAACTCAATCCAAGCTATTATTATTAAATCTTCGGGGGAAAAAGCATTCTGTGCTGGCGGTGATGTACGGGCCATCGTTGAACAAGGATACAAAAACAATCTTGCTGCTAAATATTTCTTTGCGGCAGAGTATAAAATGAACGCTCGAATTTTTCATTTTCCAAAACCATTTATAGCTCTTCTTGATGGTATTACTATGGGCGGGGGCGTTGGTGTTTCGATCCATGGTTCTCATAGAATTATTACGGAAAAAACTATGTTTGCGATGCCGGAATCAGCAATTGGTTTGATACCAGATGTTGGGGGCAGTTATTTTTTACCACGTCTGCCGGGAGCATTGGGGTTATATCTTGGACTTACTGGTGCGCGGCTTAGGTCTGCGGACATTTTATATACTGGAATTGGTACTGCCTATATGAGTTCAAATAATTTAGATGAATTTGTGAGTACTCTTCTAAAGGAAAATATATCTTCGAATGCTGATGTTGATGCAATTATAGGTCGCTTTGCTGAAGAACCAGGGTCCGCACAACTTGATGAGTTTCGAGATTTAATTGACGCAGCTTTTAGTGAGAATACTATCGAGGATATCTTTGATCATCTTAGTATTATTGATCATAATTGGGCCAAAGAAACACTTGCAGTTCTTAAAAAAATGTCACCTATAAGTCTAAAGATAATTATCGAGCAACTTAAGCGTGGCGCCAAGCTTGACTTTGATGATTGTATGAAAATGGAATATCGAATTGTTTGTGCTATTTCATCTTACGACAGTGACTTTTATGAAGGTGTTAGGGCTGTTTTGATTGATAAAGACCATAACCCAGCTTGGATACCTGCGTTATTGGATGAGGTAAACACTGAAATGGTTATGGCTCATTTTAATATTTCCGATGAAGGTGCCGACCTGAAGCTCTAAAACGGTGCCGGTGCCTTAAAATTTATCTTTATTTTTTTAATTGGTTGCATAACGGTAATCGCAGAGGCGTGAAGGCAAAGACGATTACTCATGTTAAGTGCTTCGTCATGTGCATAAAAACGATCACCAAGGATGGGGTGACCAAGTTCATTCATATGAACACGTAGCTGGTGAGTTCGGCCTGTTAGAGGTGTTAGACGAACTAGAGTTTTATTTTTATTTTGTTTGATAACTTGCCACTTAGTCTGTGATGGCTTCCCATTTTCAAAATTGACCATTTGTTTTGGTCTATTATCCCAGTCGCAAATCAGCGGTAGATCAATCATGCCTTCTTTTTTTTGAAAATTTCCATAGACCCAGGCAAAATATGTTTTATCCACATTTCTATTTTGGAACTGTAGACTGAGGTGGCGATGGGCGAATTTATTGAGGCCCATGACCATTAAACCAGAGGTGTCCATATCAAGCCGGTGTACTGTTAGTGCATTTGGGAAGTTCTTTTGTGCCCGTCTTTCCAGGCAGTCTGATAGGTGTTCACCCTTTCCGGGGACACTAAGAAGTCCAGATGGTTTATTAAGAATTAAAATATCATCATCATGATAAACAATATCAAGATAGGGGTCTTTAGGGGGGTGATAGTTAAAAAGCATGAGATACTAACTTTTGTTAAAATTTAGAGATCACTTATCATTAATAAGTGAATTTAAAATAATTAAATCGCAAGGTTTTGATTTTTTCTACGTATAAGAGTATGACTACAAGCATATTAAAGATTAGGGGTTATCTATCAATGTAATATATCCTTTAATTTTTTAATTTAATCTAACAAATATATCTATAGGTAGACTGTGGACAATAATTTCGGATTTAAGACATGAAATATTTCATCTTTGGAAGACCGAGAATAAAACTATTTTGTAAGCTTGGTATTATTCTATTAATAGCTTCAGGGTGTGCACCTCAGCTGAAAATAGGTGAGCAATTAGACATAGTTTCTGTCCCAGAGCAATGGAAGACCCCTGATATGGAAAGTGTTAGGTCAGAACTTAGTTGGCTTGACGGAGATGAATTCAAAGATCTTTCAATGATCGTGATGCTTGCGTTTGAAAATAACCCTGACCTGAGAGTTTCGGCAAATCGTCTCAATACAGCCATAGCGCAGCAGCAGATCACTAGTGGCGCTAGAGGTATTACAGGAACTCTTTCATCCGGGCCAACGAGAACCGGTGACTTTGTGAGTGGTACAGCAGACAAACAAACTTTTTCACTTCGGGGCGGGTTGGCTTGGGAAGCTGATGTATGGGGGCGGCTTGCAAGCGATAATGCAGCAGCACAGCAAAATGTTTTAGCAGTCAAAAATGATCTTGAGTATGCGAGAATATCATTAGCAACAAGAACGGCACAACGTTGGTTCGATGTAACGGAAGCAACCATGCAATATAATTTGCTTGAGCTGAACCTTAGTAAATTAACGCAGGCAAAAGATTTGGTGAATAGTCGTTACGCCAGAGGACTTGTGGATGTACTTGATGTACTTCAACTCGACACAAACCTGGCGACAGCAAGATCAAATATTGCCGATCAACGCCAAACGGTAACGGAACGTATGCGCATTCTTGAAGTATTGATTGGAGCCTATCCATCGGGTGATATCCAAAAGGGAATGTCTTTACCAAATCTTAGGAAAGCGATTTCGTTGGGTATTCCATCCGACATGCTTGCGTCTAGGCCAGATATTGTTGCATCCAAAAATCGTGTTTTTGAAGCAAATTACGATCTAAATTTTGCTAAGAAGGCTCTTTATCCCTCGCTTAGTATATCTGGAAGTACAACTGCGAGTGGCGATGAGATAGCTGACATTGTTGATATTGATCGTTTAGTTTGGAGTGTGGTTGGCAACCTTGTTCAACCTGTGTTTGACGGAGGGCGGCGACGTCAACAAGTTACAATAAGTGAAATTAACCTTGATAGTATACTTGCTGGTTACTTAAAAACTATTCTTAATGCTTATCAGGAAGCTGAAAATGCGTTAACTGCAGAAGTTACATTAGCTGAGCAGGAGCGGCACCTTAATATTGCAGTAGAAAGGGCCCTTGCTAGTGAAGATAAAGCCCTTGAGCAATACGGAAAAGGCTTAACTGATATCTTGTCGTTGATTAATGTTCAACGTAGCAGAATTTCATCGCAACAAAGTTTGCTTCGAGTAAAACATAGACGTCTTCTTAATCGTGCTGACCTTCACCTGGCACTTGGTGGGGTTAATATTGATAATTACATAAATGAAATTGCTGATATGGACCAAGCTAGTAGCAATCAGGAAATTTTATAATGAATAAAAGTAAATCACAACTAATGATTATTGCCTGTGTTGGTGTTGTTACAGCAGCAGCTTTTGCAGCGTTGTATCTCTTGCGTCCAACCGCACCTGTTGAAAAAATTCAAGAACGCGTTGAGCGTTTGGAAGTTATTACAGCTAAAAAAATGGACGTTTTTCCAACAGTGAATACGCAAGCAGTTGTTGAGTCTAGCTTGAATATTAACATAAAGTCACAGGTCTCTGGGCAAGTTGTGTATACATCACCCAGGTTTGAGTCAGGTGGTATTTTTGACACTGGCGAAGTGATTATGAGGATTGATCCTAGCGACTATGAGCTTGCATTGATCCAAGCAGAAGTAAATGTTGCGAAGGCCCAGCAAACACTAAGTGTTGAACTTGAACAAACTGACCTTGCAAAGATAGACTGGGAAAAATACGGTCAAGGAGAAGCAACGGACCTGGTACTTCGTATACCTCAACTTCGTGAAGCTGAGGCGGGGCTAAAAGGTGCTCAGGCCAATTATGATACGCAGCGTATTCGTCTTGAGCGGACCGCGATTAAAGCACCATTTCCTCTTATGATTGATCAAAAACAAGTTGATTTGGGTCAAATTGTTAGCGTTAATCAAGACTTAGTTAAAGTATTTGGTACTGAAGAAGCTGAAATTCGGATGCCTCTTAGTCAAAAGCAGCTTGATCTTCTAAATGTAAGAAATGTGGGTATTTTACCTGAAGAAAAAGTTCTAAATGTTAAGGTTAGGGACTTAACCCGAGAAGATGGTGTCGTATGGGATGCGCAAATTTTACGTCTTGATGGTTCAGTTGACCGAAAAAGTCGAGTATATTACGCCGTAGCAACAATCTATGATCCTATAAACATTAAATATGAAAAGGAAACTCCCCCGCTCCTGCCGGGTGTATTTGTTAATCTTGAAGTTTTTGGGCCAAAAATTAGTAATGTGTTTAAGGTTCCTGCAATGGCGATGCGTGATGATGACAATATTTTCATCTATGCTGATAATAAACTTATCACCAAAAGAGTTGAAATACTTGATCGGGATCAGAGCTTTATCACAATAAAGTCTGGTATTAATGAAGGTGATTACATCGTACCAAAACCACCATACTCCTATGTTCCAGGAATGAAGGCGATGATCGCTAGCATTGATGGTGTTCAGGCTGGTGGCGGGCGTGGCGGGGGGCGACCCAGCCGTGGGGGTGCTGGGAGACCAGGGATCGGAGTTGCAGGTATAAAGGCGGTGGAGGCATTACAACCTTCAGTGGGTGAGCAAAAAAAGGTTACAGAAAATAACAGTCCAACTGCCAAGAGCGGACAACAGGAAGGCGGGCGTTAATGAAAAATTTGATAGCCTGGTTTGCAGATAACCATGTAGCTGCAAATTTACTTATGATACTCATCGTTGTTGGTGGTGTAGTTAGTTTGCCAATACTAAGAACTGAAGTGTTTCCTGTTGTTACTCCTAATGAAATTTCAGTGAACGTAAGTTATTTAGGAGCAGGTCCAACCGAGGTTGAAGAGAATATAACTATACCCGTTGAGGATGCGCTTCGAGGTGTAGCCAATATCAAAAAAATGACTTCACGTTCCGGACGCGGAAGTTCAAGAATAACGCTGCAAGTTGAGCGCCAGGCAAATATCCAGACGGTCGTCGACGAAGTTCAGTCGCGCATAGACGGAATTCGTTCTTTTCCGCGTGATATTGAACCCCCAAGGGTACGACATAATGTCCAAAATGATGACATAATTGATATTATTATTTCTGGAGCCACGGACCAGAAAACATTAGCTACAGTAGCGAGAAGGGTTCGCTCAGAATTACTCGCATTGCCAGCAGTCAATTTGATTGATGCGCGTGGATTTCCTCCTAATTTAATTAGTATTGAAGTCTCTGAATTTGATCTAAGGAGGCTCGGAATTTCCATGGCATTTGTTGCGGATGCAATAAGTGAGAGTTCAGTAGATATTTCGGTGGGGTCAATTCGTAATGGATTTGGCTCATTACAAATTCGTGCTGAAGGGCGAGCTTATTATGAAAAAGAATTCGCAGATATAACCCTGCTGCAACAGTCGAATGGGACACGAATAAAGCTTGGAGATATTGCTGAAATTAAAGATGGTGTGAGCGAACGGTTTTTTCTTTTTCGTTCTAAGGGTAGGCCTTCTATTGTTTTGGAAACACAGTTAAGTCCTGGTCAGGATGTGCTAGAACTAACTGCGGCGGTCAACCAATACCTTGAAAGTGCAAACGGAACGTTCCCAATAGGAATTGATGTGTCTACGTGGCGCGATGATAGTGTTGAGTTCTACCAACGTTTAGAAATGCTAATTTCCAATAGTTTGACAGGCCTTATTTTAGTTTTTGTTCTGCTTGTAATGTTCTTAAGACTTGATCTTGCACTCTGGGTTACATTTGGCATCGTAATTGCGTTTTGTGGCGCATTTATGGTTATGAAGTTTTTTGATTTTTCTATAAATCAAATATCGCTCTTTGGGTTTCTACTCGTTCTGGGAATTGTAGTGGATGATGCAATTGTTGTTGGTGAAGGTATTCACGCGACCCAGAGAACGCGACATAAAGGTTTAAAGGGTGCTATTTACGGTGCCCAAACCTTGTCATTACCCATTATACTTTCGGTTTTTACAACGATATTAGCTGTTGTACCGTTATTAATGTTTGAATCAGAGACAGGGCAACAAGCAAGGGATATTGCTGTCGTAGTTTCCGGTGCACTTATTTTTTCATTGGTTGAGTGTTTGCTGATTTTACCATGTCATTTATCTAATCCAAAACCATTTGAGCCACAATATAAATGGTATCAAAAATTTAGGATTTTTCAGAAGAAGGTAGCTCAATGGCTTATCGATTTTGCTAGATATCAATACAAGCCGTTTGTTGAGAAGTGTCTTAATGTAAAATACTTAACTGCTAGTATATTCTTCTCGGTTCTTATCTTATTTACAGCTTCGTATCTATTGGGCTTTATAAGGTCATCATTTAATCCGGAAATTCCAAGTAATGTTATGCGATATTCTGTGGAGATATCTGAAACAGCACCCGAGGGCACGGCCGAAAGAGTTCATGACACCATGATAGATGCTATCGGGGGTGTAGGTGGAATAGAAGAAGAATATGAGCAGAAAACGGGTATGGCGAGGAACATTTTATTTCCTAACTACGATAGTTTTGTTTTTGGTAATAATATTCGGATGTCACTCGAGATGTCGTCTGAAGCAATGGCTATTATCGATGCCGAAGAAGTAATGAGCGCGTGGCAAAAAAGGGTTGGTGAAGTACCTGAGGCTATTGAGGTTTCTTTGAGGAACTCGAGAAATACTGGCAGACCTGGGGGCGGCGATTTGAGTTTTTATGTATCTGCAAGTAATGATGCGGATATAGAGGAGGCTGTTGAGCGTATTAAATTAGAAATGCGTGACATTCAAGGTCTTACACAAATATATGATAATCGCGATCGCCAGGGCCAGGAACTTCGATTATCTCTTAAACCTTCGGCGGAACATTATGGTTTGACGCTTGGTACACTGAGTGATCAGGTTAGGCTTGGGTTTTATGGGCGAATTGTTCAGCGAATTCCCCGTGATGGTGAAACGGTGGATGTTCATGTGCGCTATCCGCTTGATGCAAGGCAAAATTTAAATGCGTTACGTGAAATGTATATACAGACACCTGCGGGTGGTGAAATTCCCTTCAACATGGTTGCAGAAATGGATTACGTACCAGTTCTCAACTCACCAGAGCGTGTTAATGGCCAAAATATTATTAAAGTTCAAGCGCGAATGAATAAAAACTTAGTCTCGCCCTATCAGGCATACAAATATTTAGAAGATGGAATATTTATTAATCTTAAAAGTGAATATTCTGGTTTTGCAGTTATTCCAGACGGTGCTGTGGAAGAACAGGGTATTTTCTTTAATGAAATAAGTTTTTACTTAACACTTGTTCTTCTCGCTATTTACGCGTTACTTGCGATTGGACTTAGATCTTATGTTGAACCACTTATTATACTTACGGCAGTCCCGTTTGGCTTTGTTGGAGCGTTAATAGGTCACTTGATTATAGGAATACCTGTTAGTTTATATTCCTTCCTGGGTTTGTTTGCTGCTGCCGGTGTGGTGATTAACGATAACTTAGTGCTTGTAGATTGTATCAAAAATCTGAAAAAAGAAGGAATGAATTTTACCGATGCAATTGCAGAAGGGGGGCGTATGCGTTTTCGAGCAATTATTCTTACTTCCATCACAACCTTTATTGGTTTGACGCCGATTATGCTTGAAACTAGCTATCAAGCAATATTCATCATTCCAATGGTGGTTTCATTAACTTTTGGCGTGCTATTTGCGACGATGATTACGCTGATACTTGTGCCTTGTCTTTATGATATTAAAGAGACAATTGTTGAAAATTTTTCATTTCTTAAGTCTTGTGATGACGAGAGGTTGGTCTAGTCTAAAATTAATCTATGTCAGGAATTTTGATTATCATGCCGCCAAGCTCCGTCGACATTACGACCTGACAGCTAAGGCGGCTGCCAGCCTTGCGGTTATCAAGAAAGTCTAACAGTGCGCTCTCATCTTCGTCGGCCTGACCAGTGTGGTCCCGATATTCCTTAGGTATTATGATATGACAAGTTGCACATGCACACTGACCTCCACAATCCGCATCGAGCCCCTCAATATTATTATTCACAGCTATTTGCATCAGTGTCTGTCCGATTTCCGCCTTAACAACATACCCTTGATTAGTTGGTGAAATGTAAGTTATTTTTGTCATTATTGATCACTTACTTTAATAGTACTACTGGCCTTGATTTCTTCCATAACCACATATGTGTTCGTGCTGCTTATGTCCTCGATAATAGAGAGTTTTTCTCCAAGAAAGCGCCTGTAGTGGTCCATATCCTTAGTTCTAACCTTGATTAAATAATCAAATCCACCCGCTACCATATGACATTCCTGTACTTCATCCATGGCTAGTACGACCTCACGGAAGTGGTCAAGTGCGCGTGTAGTCGTGCGATCAAGTGAGACTTCAATAAAAGAAACTAGGGCGGCATCCAGCATCTTTGGATCAAGTATAGCTATATAATTTTTAATATACCCTACTTTTTCAAGCCTTTTAACACGCTCAAGGCACGGTGTGGGACTTAAGTTGATAGCTCTTGCTAATTTCACATTTGAAGTGCGACCCTTATCCTGGAGAATTTTTAATATGTTACGATCAATTTTATCTAGCTTATAGATACTGGCTAAATCTGATGTTTTATTTTTCATTTTTTCCATAGTACATATCTCTTTTTTATTGATCATAAGATAGTTAATTAAAATATGAAATTTTTAATATTCAGTACTTTATTCTATAAAAATTTAAAAGAACAGTTTTAAATATATTGTTAAATTTAGTGTTTGATGGTGTCAAAAAAATAACTAATATCTGTAGTTGACTTCAGGCCCTTGGGGGCGTAAATGGTGTGCTTTATGGCTCGTTAGTCTAAATAAAATTAATGGTTGATATAAGTTAGTGCTAAAAAACAGGTAAGATAATGAGCGAACAAACTATTGAAGAACTTGCTAAAAAATTAATTCGTCGCATGGGTCGTAGTCAGGCAATTGAGATATGCGAAGCGAATAAATGGTTAAGAGTATTAGAGCATATTAAGTCACTTGATAAGAATGCCCAAAAGGCATAGAATATTTTTTAATAACTCTTTAAAATAATAAGGGATGGAGACATGTACTACAGCGTTTTCAACCTTTTTAAGATCGGTATTGGACCTTCAAGTTCGCATACGGTTGGCCCCATGGTTGCGGCAAAAAAATTTATTGAAAGTATTTCAAATATTAATGAGGTTGTGACCGTTAGAGTTGATGTTTACGGTTCTTTGGCTCTTACTGGACATGGCCATGGAACTGATAAAGCGATTTTACTTGGCCTGGAAGGGCACGAACCATCAACAATCGACCCTTGTATTATTGATGAACGTTTCGAAGTAATAAAATTATCTAATCGAATTAATCTTTTGAATAAGAAAGAAGTGTCCTTTTCTATTCGCGATGATATGTCATTTCATATGGAAAAACTTCTCCCTCATCACAGTAATGGCCTCTGTTTTTCAGCTTTTAAAAGTAGCGGTGATAAGATTGTTAGCGAGAATTATTATTCAATTGGCGGTGGTGCGGTTCTTAGTGAAGCAGATATTGGTCGCAATACGCCCCTTCCAGATGAAATTCCCGTCCCCTATCCATTTGATACAGGGTTGGAATTACTTAAACTTTGTTCAAAGAATGAACTTTCTATAGCTTCCCTAATTTGGGCTAATGAGAAAGCCTTGATGTCAGAGAGTGAGATTAAGGCGGGCCTTGATAAAGTTTACGAGGCTATGCAATTTTCAATTGATCGTGGCTGTGCAACGGGTGGTATGTTGCCTGGGTCACTTAATGTTGAGCGTAGGGCCTCACATATCTTTTCGTTACTTAAAAAGGGCCAGGAAAAGCAGCTGGCCGACCCATCAGTAATTCTTGATTGGATTAATCTCTGGGCTCTTGCAGTTAACGAAGAAAATGCTGCTGGAGGACGAGTAGTGACGGCACCAACAAATGGTGCCGCAGGTATAATTCCTGCAGTACTTCGATATTACGACTGTTTTTATAATCGTGATGATAATAAACAAAAAGTTTATGATTTTTTATTAACTGCAACTGCAATAGGCTCCCTCTATAAAAAAAATGCATCAATTTCTGGTGCGGAAGTTGGATGTCAGGGTGAAATTGGTGTCGCTTGCTCGATGGCAGCAGCTGGCCTAACGGCGGTTCAAGGCGGCAGTGTAATGCAGGTAGAGAACGCGGCTGAGATCGGGATGGAGCATAATCTGGGTCTTACTTGTGATCCTATAGGTGGTCTAGTTCAGATACCCTGTATAGAGAGAAATGCAATGGGTGCAGTAAAAGCAATTGATGCATCACGTCTGGCACTACTAGGTGATGGCCTTCATCATGTTTCTCTTGATAAAGTAATTTCTACTATGCGAGAAACTGGTAAGGACATGCAGGAAAAATATAAGGAAACCTCCAAAGGTGGTTTGGCCGTTAATATTGTTGAGTGTTAACAGCATGAAAAACTATGATTAATTCAATTCTTTAGATAATATGTTGGATATATCGATAATAAAGTAGGACATCCTGCTAGTTAATGAAATATATTTAGGTGATTAACCAATAAAATTAAGAGGTTTTCACATGTATTCTTTAAATGATCACAAGTCCCTTGAGTTATTAAATTTAAAAGAAATTAGATATAATTTACGTCAGATGATCCATGCTGATGAAGAAAAGTGTGTTGATAATTTACTTCACGCAACGGAACTTACAATAGGTGAGCGTAATCGACTTGTGGGTTCGGCGAAAGAATATGTCTATCTTTCTCGTGATAGAAGTGACAGTCAAGGAACAATGGATTATTTTCTTCAAGAGTTCGATCTCTCCAACCATGAGGGTGTAGCTCTTATGTGTCTTGCAGAAAGTTTACTAAGAGTACCGGACAGTGCAACCGCAGATAAGCTGATTTCGGAGAAAATAGCCGCTGGGTGTTGGTCCGAGCACAAAGGACATTCCGAAAGTACTTTCGTCAATGCATCAACGTGGGGGTTAATGTTGACGGGAGAATTTGTTGACCTTGGTGCTGATGTTAAAGTGAATTCTGATAACTGGTTTAAGGGGTTTGTAAAAAAGGCTGGTGAACCATTAGTTCGAACTGCGATTATACAGGCGATGCGCATCATGGGGGGGCAATATGTTTTAGGTCGAACGATTGGTGAAGCGATTGGTCGAGGAGAAAAAGAAAATAAACCAGGCACTCGTTTTTCATTTGATATGTTGGGCGAAGGAGCAAGGACCCTAGCTGATGCGGATCGTTATTTTGAATCTTATAAATCGGCAATTATAGAAATTGGGGCTAAGGAAAAAGAAAATACTCCATATGATGCTAATGGTATTTCGGTCAAATTTTCAGCGCTTCATCCGCGTTATGAAATGATACAGCATGACATGGTTATGTCGGTTATGGTTCCAAGAGTTATTGAACTTGCAAAACTCGCAAAAGAAAAAGGACTTGGTTTTACTATTGATGCTGAAGAAGCAGATCGACTTGATATTTCCCTGGATATTTTTGAAATTCTTGCTCGGTCTAATGAATTACAGGATTGGGACGGCCTTGGCATTGTGGTTCAAGCTTATCAAAAACGCGCGCCATATGTTCTTGATTGGTTAGCAAGTTTGGGTCGTGAATTAAAGCGAAAGTTTATGGTTCGCCTTGTTAAAGGTGCTTACTGGGATAGTGAAATCAAGCATGCACAAGAATTGGGTCTAGCAGATTATCCTGTTTATACAAAAAAGCCATCGACTGATCTTTCTTATCAGGTTTGTGCTGAGCGCCTTATGATGGCGCGAGACGTATTTTATCCTCAGTTTGCTACTCATAATGCATATTCGGTTGCCCTTATTCTTGAATTAGTACAAAAATGGAATGTGGATGCAGGTGAATTCGAATTTCAGCGGCTTCATGGTATGGGCCATTTGCTTTATGATGTGGTTAAGCAAAATACAGATCAAGAATTTAATATTCGGGTCTATGCACCAGTTGGTGCTCATAAGGACTTGCTTCCTTACTTGGTCCGACGCCTCCTTGAAAATGGAGCTAACAGTTCTTTTGTTAATCGTTTTATGGATAAAGGTATTGTTGTTGATAAATTTATACAAGATACTATAAAATTAGTTGAGGAAAAATCATCAAAACGCCACAGTTTAATCCCTTTGCCAGTAGATATTTTAAGTTATCAAAATAGAGAAGTATACCCACGCAAAAATGCCGTTGGTTTTGAACTTTCAGATCCTATTGAAATAGAGAAGCTTAAGAAAAGTTTTTCTGAGGAGCAACAATGGCAAGCTGGGCCTATCATATCTGGTGAGATAGTTTTTAAAAATAGTGAAGATGTTATTAGCCCAACAACAGGAAAAACTATAGGTAAGGTAGCAATCTCTAATGATCTCGATATTGAGAAAGTGCTTGTCGCGGCATCCGGATCTCAAAAAAAATGGAATAGCATCGGCGGGAAAGAGCGCGCAGATATACTGGATATTGCGGCTAATACACTTGAAAAAAAATGTCTTAAATTTATGAGGTTGATTGCAGAAGAGGCGGGTAGAACGCTAGGGGATGGCCTTTCAGAGGTACGTGAAGCTGTAGATTTTCTTCGCTATTATGCCGGACAGGCCAGAGAGAACTTTACAGAAGCACAATTACTTCCTGGTCCAACTGGGGAAAGCAATGAGCTTTATTTACAAGGGCGGGGTACATTTCTTTGCATTAGCCCCTGGAATTTTCCACTCGCTATTTTTATAGGGCAGGTAAGTGCCGCCTTAGCAGCAGGTAACACAGTTATAGCAAAGCCGGCTGAGCAAACGCCAATTATTGCCGCTGAGGCTATTAAAATACTTCATCAGTCAGGAGTTCCTGTTGATGTTTTACATCTTTTGACCGGGGATGGTGTGACTGTTGGTGCTAGGCTTGTAGCCGATGAACGGATTAGTGGTGTGGCTTTCACAGGATCAACAGAAACCGCAAAAATTATTAATCGTAGTCTTGCAAATAGAGAGGGGCCGATCGTACCATTGATTGCTGAAACAGGTGGACAAAATGTAATGATCGTAGACAGCACTGCCCTGCCTGAACAGGTAGTTGATGATGCTATTTCATCCGCATTCCAATCGGCTGGCCAGCGTTGTTCTGCGCTTAGGGTACTTTATATTCAGGACGACGTAGCTGAGACTATTATTCCTATGCTTAAAGGAGCAATGAATTGTCTTAATATTGGCTGCCCATTAGATGTTTCAACTGATATAGGGCCCGTTATTGACCGAGATGCTCGAGAAATTCTTGTGAAGCATGCTGCACGTATGGATGGTGAAGCGACACTTATTAACGCAGTAAAATCTCCATCTCAGTATGAAGGGGGAACATTTTTTGGCCCGCGACTTTATGAAATCTCATCACTTGATGAACTTAAAACGGAAGTGTTTGGGCCTATCCTTCATGTAATTCGTTATAAAGCATCAAGGCTTGATGATATCATGACACAAATTCAGAATACTGGTTTCGGCTTAACGCTAGGTGTTCATAGCCGCATTGAAGAAAGTGCGAATTATATCTTTAAAAACCTCGACATGGGTAATACCTACGTTAATCGCAATATTGTTGGCGCAGCTGTTGGTGTTCAGCCATTTGGTGGCCATGGATTATCTGGTACAGGTCCTAAAGCAGGTGGCCCACGCTATCTCTATCGGTTTGCTACAGAAAAAACCCTTACCATCAACACTGTGGCTACAGGTGGCAATACAGAGCTATTTTCTATGGGAGAAGAGTAAAAAATTAAATTTCTTTACTTATATCAATCTGTTATTTGGAACTATTGTATATTTCTTCTGAAATACTCCCTACAGTGATTTAAGATGCGCCACCAAGGAAGGTGGGGGTGAATTATGCAAGAAAAGATAAAAAAATGAGACAGATCATAGTTTTTATATTCATCACTATTTTTATTGTTTTTACAGGAAGTACGGTGAGTTCTTCTGGAAATATAAATGGTTTTGTTGATGTAACGGATGGTGACACTATACGGTTTGGGATGATTAAGATAAGAATATGGGGGCTCGATGCACCGGAGATGAACACTGATGCTGGCAAAAGGTCCAAGGCGGAACTAAGAGCAATTGTAAGTGGAAAAGAAGTCACCTGTGAACCTGATGGAACTAAGAGCTATGACAGGGTTGTAGCAAAGTGTTTTGTTGACGGCCATGATATAGCTGTCAAAATGATAGAGCTGGGACTGGCAAAGCCATACTGTAAGTTTTCTAGAAGTTATTATAACGAGGCTGCAATTAAGGGTGGAGTAGATAAATGTTAAAAATAATTAATGTCAGTTTTTTGAATTTAATTACCATACTTACAGTTTTAATTTTAACATCTTGCACTGAACAAGATCAGATAAATATTAAGCTTCTTGATCATTTTGAAAAATATGATCAGGCAAAATCTCTTGTTATTAAACGCAATTATAAGGCTAGCAACCCGATTGAGCGGGCTGATTGGGAATCGCAATTTATTATGAGTAAAGGCGACCGATTTACGTCCACAGAAATTGGTTTTTTAATGAAAAAACAAGAGGTAATCATCGAGAAAAATAGGAAAATTGCTATTGAAAATTCAATTATTGATATCGAACCGTTAAGGTCAGATATGGTTGAGTTAGCCAAATTTTGCAGGCAAATTCCGAAGGGTGGTTTATTACATGTTCATCCCTATGGACTCTTTACTCGAGATGTTGTCATCGAAATTCTTAGAAAATATAATCCAGTGATAGAACCTGAATATTTTATAATGACAACTCAAAATCAGGGACAAGTTCTTTATGATAATGAGATTGATGCCCTAAGATCACTTCCCGCCTCCTCTAATTACCTCTCAATGAGTGAAGCGGAGCAAAGTCTTTTTGTAAACTTTTTCTTTTTACCTAATGTTCCCGTATCTCATGATTTCACAAGATTTGACGCAATATTTGCCTTTGTAATTTGGATGGTTGAAGATGAATTTATTGATGAAAAAATGGAACTTATTTATCTCGATTTTCTTAGGCGAGCCGCCGACCATGGGATTAGTTATATTGAATTTACTAATAGCTTTACCCCCAGCGTTGACAGTATTGAAAAACTAACAAACTGGTCTATAAAATTTCTCAAAGAAACTGGGGTTGTAGTACGGTGGAATTTGGGGCTACTCCGCTTCCTTCCTGCTGAAATGAATGGTGATATGATAAAATCATGGAACCAACTTCTACTAATTCATCCATCCGATGTTATTGTTGGCATCGATCTTTATGCTATTGAGCGTGGAAACCCTGCCCTTGAAAAAGCGCAAGTCGCATATGGATACCTTAGTGGCTATAATAGTGAAAATCCGGATCATCCACTTAAGATGACTATGCACTCAGGCGAAATGGGGGACCCTCGCAATGCTCGTGATGCGATGATCATGGGCGTTTCAAGAATTGGCCACGGTGTACTTCTTCAAGAGGATTTAATAACCCTTGAATACGCTCGGAGCCTTAAAGTTGGTGTTGAGATAAATATTAATAGCAATCATCACCTCGGTGTTCACGATAAATTTAGCTCGCCACACCCATTTTTAAAATTCCTTCGATTGGGTATACCAGTTAGTCTTTCCACCGATAATGATGGAATTTTTGATACCGATATTTCCAAAGAATGCATAGCTGCAGTTAGCACCACCGATGTTAGTTACGCAGAACTTCAGGCGATGAGTTATAATAGTATTAGTACTAGTTTTTCTAAGCAGAAAACCAAGTCTATTCTTAAAAATAATCTAGATCAAAGCTTTGATCTATTTGAACAAAAATATCTAAACTAGATTTTTAGGGTAAAGATCATTTTATCTAGATCTTAAAAAATTGAATTTTCTTTTTTAATAGTAAACATTATATTAAAAAAGTAACCAAATGAGTAGGTAAAGTATTAATGAATAAAATATATATCACTGCCGATGAGTTGCTTTCTTCCTCATTAAAACTTGGACAAATGGTTGTAAAGGATGGCTTTCGGCCAGATTTTATTGTGGGTGTTTGGCGCGGCGGAACGCCTGTGGGGATTGCAGTTCAGGAACTCCTGGATTTCTGTCACATCAAAACTGACCATTTTGCTATTCGCACCTCAAGTTATACGGGAATTGGGAAGCAGGAAGCTAAGGTAAAGGTCTACGGCCTTCATTACCTGATAGACAATATGAACTATGATGACAGTTTATTAATTGTAGATGATGTGTTTGATAGCGGCCGGAGTGTTCAAGCAATTATAGGTGAGTTAGATATTCATATGCGCAAAAATATGCCGACAGATATTCGTGTTGGTACTGTTTACTATAAACCGAGCAAAAACCTTACTAAACGCACTCCCAACTATTATATCCATAAAACTGAAGACTGGTTAATTTTCCCCCATGAGCTTGACGGCCTTAGCGATGAGGAAATACTGGCTTCAAAAAAAGATGCAAAAATGCTTATAGAACTCAGAAAAAAATGTGAGCAAGATTAGAGTTTGATCAGAAATAATTAAAGGTTTGAAATAATTAGAACTCAATTATCCTAGAATATCTTCCAGCCCATGAATTACTCGCTCTATATCATCAATATTATTATAAAGATGTGGCGCAAAGCGAATATAGTCCTGCCTTTTATGGGCGATTACACCACGGACTTTGAGCTGTTCAAGAATGTAAACTGCATTATGTTTACCCATATGACAGGTTACAATAGACGTTCGCTCTGATTGTACTTTGGGAGAAACGATTTTGATATTAAGCTGTTGAAGCCCCACTATCAGTTTATCGGCTAATCCGATATTATAATCATAAATACGGTCTATACCAATATCGTTAAGATACCGCATTGATATTTCAAGACCTTTGATGCAACCAAAAGCCATAGTGGAGGCTTCAAATTTTTTTGCAGTATCAGGATATTCAAGTCTTGTTGCTGATAAATCCCACATTTTTGCGTGGCTTCGAAAACCGACGATTCCGGGTTCCAACTTATTTTGCAGATGTGGTGCTAGATACATAACAGCCGCACCAAAAGGTCCGCAAAGCCATTTATATGATCCGCTTATGATGACGTCTGCTCCTGATCCAGGTCCGTCAATAGGGACGGCACCGGCCGACTGAGTGGCGTCCACTATTAGTAACGCCCCATTTTCATGACAATGATCTGCAAGTAGCTTAAGGTCGTATAGCTGTCCGCTTGTATATTCGGCGTGGGAAATGGAAACTACAGCGGTGTTCTTATCGATGGATTTAATAATTTCACCTGGCTCCGTATAAGCACCTTTACTATGGACGAAGCGTATTTCACACCCCGTGTGATGGGATACACGTGTCCATGGAAAAATGGTGCTGGGAAAGACAATATCTGTAGTAACTACATTACTTTCGGCACTTGGCATCACTGCCCAAGCAATAGAAGCCAGAAGTTCCGTATAGCTGCTGCCGCCAGCAATATCATCCTTGTTACAGTTAAAAAGTCGTGCGCCCTCAGCCCGAAGCCCTTCGAATGCGTTATCCTCCGCAAGATCATTAAAATTATTAGAGCCATTTATTCCTACATCGTTATGCCATTTATTTATGGCTTCAATGGAGGGTTTAGGCATAAGCGCCACATTAGCAGCATTGATATAGGCACATTTTTTTGTGAGGGGAAAATCATCTGATTTGACGATCCGGCTCATGACTTCTTCCTCCTTATAGCAGCATAAATTCCATAAAGGCTAATAAGGATCCATGCAATCTCAATGGTCACTGCCGGCAGGTTATAGTCAACATAAAGGGATACTAAAATAAGTGCTGCACCAATGGCATTGAGCACCGAAAAAGTTATTTTTTTAACATCGACCCTGTCCAGATGTACAAGTCCATAAACTCCAAGAATGAGTGTAACTCCCATAAGTCCAATTATGTCAAATATCATAATAAATATTACTCTATAGTCGTCGTCATTTTTGTAAGGATGGAGTTTCCGTCTTTAATTACAATCTTAAATAGTTGTTCAAAATCCATCTCGTCGAGTTTTGGTAAGGGCACTTTTGAAAGAAGGGATGCAAGCTCGGGTGTGCTAGAGCTATGGGCCACAATTAAAAAAGTTCCATCCATAGCTTTTAGTTTTTTGGAAAAACCTGAAAGGTCGTCGGTGGAAAAAAGAATAATAGGAAGCTCACGGTGCGCAGCCGTTGGCATTGCCGTCATTACTGTTCGGTATGTTTCGGTTGAAAAAACGGCCTTTATGGGTTCATTTTTAAGTATGTTCATAATATGAGTTGCACGTTTAACGCCCCGCTGGGTTAGCACGGGATTATCACCGCCTTGCTTCTCTGCATGGCGAACAACAAAATAGGTTCCATCAGCAAAAGCATATTCTGAAAAACTTATTACGACCAAAATTACAGTAAAAAATTTCCTTATTAAAATCTTCATATAACATTCTCCATTGCTTGTTCCATATCTGCAATCAAATCCTCTATATTCTCAATTCCTACAGACAATCGAATAATACTGTCCGTGATGCCCGCTTTTTCTCGTTCTTCAACTGGTACAGCACTGTGTGTCATGCTGGCGGGGTGCTGAATTAAGGTATCCACATTTCCAAGACTAACTGCAAGGGTAGGAAGTTTAACGGCATTGGCGAAGGCTTTACCATTTTGGGCACCGCCGTTCTCGCCGTCGATCAGCTCAAAGCTGAGCATACCGCCGTAGCCATTAATCATCTGCTTTGTAGCTAGATCATGATAAGGGTTATTTTTGAGACCTGGGTAATAGACATGTTTTACTTTACTGTTAGCATCAAGCCACTCGGCAACCTCTTGTGCATTTTTTGCATGGCGTTGCATGCGGATTTCAAAGGTTTTTAAACCTGTATTAATTAGCCATGTATCTTTAGGACTTGGTGCAACTCCAAGCATTTTATAAGTAAGTCCTACTCCCTGTCCTCCGGGATGCATATAATCTAGATGGGTGCTTACAATTGCGCCACCAATCACTTGCCCGTGGCCAGAAATATACTTAGATGTTGAGTGGACTACAACGTCACAGCCAAGTGTTAAGGGACGTTGATGATAAGGTGTAGCGAATGTATTATCAACCATTACCCACATATCATGTTCATGGGAAACTTTGGCCAAATGAACAAGGTCAATTACCTCGAGGTTTGGATTTGATGGGGTCTCAATAAAAACTAGTTTTGCATTAATATTTGCCTTGATAGCGGTCTCAAGACCGTCTGGGCTGCAGTCAGATACCCATATCACGTCAATACCGAGCCGTGGAGCTAATTGATTAAAAAATTTATGAGTATTGCCGTAAAGGCCCATCTGTACGATCACTTGATCACCAGCACCTACAGCAGCTAACACCGCTGCTGAAGTTGCACCCATACCGCTTGAGGTTACTTTACCCATGACAAGTTCCGACGGTTCTTTTTCTGGATTTGCTTTGATGAGATCTATCCCCTCCATATAAGCAATTTTGTTAGCAAGGTGGTCCATGTTGGGGTTATGGGTGCGGGTATAGGCGTAACCTTTTACACGACCGGCAAAAACATCGGCCGCGTCATCTACCGTATCAAAGCCAAAGGTTGAGGTTTGATAAATAGGCATCAAGTGGGAATGTTTGTCATGACCACCTTCACCTACATGGTTAACGATAGTACTCATGCCTGCATTTTTATCAATTTCCTTGCTCATTACTTTTTGTCCTTATATATATTTTATGTATTTCAGTTACTTTTTTTATAATAAAATTGGTACTTGGCACTCTTCATTTGTTGTTGAGCGGAGTACGTCGAGCATTAGGCGAACCATGTTTTCCCTAACCTCCTTTATATTATCAGTAGCAAGGGTAATATTTTCTTCGAGCCCTGCCGCTAAATTAGTAGGTAAGGCAACGGCACCAAAGCTCATACCAAGTTCTGCAGCCAGAAATATTTCAGGACATGCCGTCATGCCAACTACATCACCGCCAAGAATTTGATACATTTTAATTTCTGCAGGGCTCTCAAAACGCGGTCCGTTCGTTGCGACATATGTTGCTCCATCATGAACGTTTATACAGTGTTTTTTACCTAGCTCGATAGTTTTAGCAGAAAGAGTTGGGCAAAATGGTTTGCTCATTTCAACATGACCAATACCATCCTTGATGGCATCAAAAAAACTGAACTCACGCCCAGATGTAAAGTCAAGAAAATCTCGCATTACCGCAAGCTCAAGCAGGGGATAATTATTAGTGATAGCACCAACTGCATAGGTTGCCATAATGCGTGTTACACCAAGATTCTTAAGGGCTTGGATGTTTGCACGATAATTTATTTTATGGGGTGGTGTGTCGTGTTCGATGCCGTGGCGGGTCATGAATACTACGTCCGCATGGTCACCCTTTCCCAGATAGGCTACAGCTTCACCATATTGGTTATTAAGTAATCTTTCTTCAACCTCAATTTCGGGAAGGCTGTAGATACCGGTACCACCTAATATTGCAATGCTCATATCTATTCCTACCAGGTTTTATAATTTTTAAGGGTGTAGGGGCTAAGTACCCCATGAACCGTGATTACACCAGAGACATATTTTGGAGGCGTTATATCAAAAGTTGGGTATCTTGCACCGATATTATCTGTGGTGGTGGGCGTGCCAAGCACCTCTCTAATTTCGGCAGGGTTCCGTTCTTCGATCACTACGTCATCTCTGGTTTTTTTTGCATCGTCCCGTCCCCAAGCAAAAGCAAAGTAGGGAATTTCGTGATGGTGGGCGGTAATGGCATTTTGATAGGTACCAATTTTGTTACACACGTGGCCATCCAGTGTTATTAAGTCTGCGGCCGTGATATATTTCTGAATATTGCCTTCGCGCATAATGTGGGCCGGCATATTGTCAGTAATCAGATTAACTTTGATACCTAGCTCATTGATAGAAGGTGCCGTGAGCTTTGCGCCTTGGAGGTATGGTCTGGTTTCAGGGACGTAAACGGTAATATTTTTACCATCACGCTTTGCCATTGCGAGGCTCAGTAAAAAGCCAGCTTCACCAAAGCACATAGTTAAAATACCATCTCCATCATCAATAAGATTGGCCATTGCTCTTGCCCGAATGGCGTAATTATCATAAATAGTATTTTTGATGGCGTCTATTTTGTATGCGATAGCCTGGTCAATACTTAATCCCTGGTCGTCCGCTGTTTTAGCCACTTCCAATATCTCGTCAAGACGAAGTGCCATTGCAGTATTGGTTGGCCGGGTTGCGACCAATGTATTTCTTGCTGCTTTTAGGGTGTCCATGCCATCGCAGGCGATAATCCGCATGGCATTAACCGCTGCCATCCAAGGGCCACTGCCTTGTGTAACCATATTTTTAATAGATATAGCTACAGCATCAACGCTATCACAAGTGATAAATTCTTTAGAAAATGGGTATTTTCGTCGGTCACCGATAAGAACTTTACCGCCTTCAAACCGGGAGATATTGTCGGGATTAACGACAAAGGGCAACAAATCATATACCCCCTCTTTTTGAGCGGGAGATTTTCCCTGCGGCTTTTCTGCCTTAACTCCACCTTGTTCTACCCAAGCCGTAAAACCACCATCTACGTGGCAAAGGTTTTTAAGGCCAACATCTTGTGCCGCTTTAGTTGCGAGCGCACTGCGCCACCCTTTATTGCAGTAGAATACAAATTTATGATTATTATTAAATATTTTTTTATAATAAGGGCTTTGTTTATCCACCCAAAATTCAGTCATACCACGTGGCATATGAAAGGCGCCAGGGATCATGCCTTCTGCATTAATTTCCCGAATATCACGAAGGTCAACAAAGGTCATTTTGGGGTCATCAAGCATTAACTTTGCCTGCCCTACATTGATTGTTTCTATTTGTTGGTTGGCAAGATCCACCATCTCTTTTGTTGTTTTCGTCATTTCGTGCCCCGTTTGGGTTTGTTTTTATTAGGTAAAATGTCATTTAGGTTTATGATATGTAGCATAACAGCAAAACAAAATATAGTTAAGAAGTTACCGATTAGTAACATTATAATTATATTAATGTAATTAATAGTATTTACGAAATAAGGGAATATATAGTGAATAAAAATTGGGTGATTACTCTTTTAATGTTGTCTACGTTAATTTTAGCCAGTTGCGGAAAAAATGCAGAAGTAAGCAGTGAAGATACTCAGTTTTTAGTAGTAGGGAAGACTGCAAATTACAGACAGGATCAAAACTCTATTAATAGGGAAATAATCAACTATCATTTTTTTGCTGAAATTTTTGTTAAAGAGGGGGGGGAAATAACAAAAGGAACTTTAAGCAATGTGGAGCTTGACGTTATGAAATTTGATGACCATCCAAGTACACTTGAAACCCATGGTGGCCGCTATAATAATGAAGAAGACCTAAACGCTACCTACCCTAATGGAGAGTACTTGTATAAATACACTGAAAAAAATGGCCAGGTGCTTCACATACCTGTGGTGCTTTCCAATAACGACGACGGTAAAACCCGTATACCTAGATCTCCAATTATTACTTTGATGCAAGATGAAAACCAGATTTTGTCAGAAAATATTGATCCAAATAAGGACCTTAATATTTCTTGGACGTCATTTATTGAGGGTGGGGCGGATAAAAACGGTTTTATTGATGATCTTATTTTTGCAGTAGTTGGCAATTGCCTGGGGGAGAAAATATTTCATAGTGGAGTACCATTTGGTGGCGGTGAGTATTTGACCTACAATAATAGCCATGTAACGATAAATAAAGATATTCTTAATTCTGGTGAAGTTTACCAGGTCAGTGTAGAACATGCGGTGATGGATACGAACTATATTGGTAATGTGCCAACCATAGCAACCTATGCAGCTACATCGTTTCTCGATTTTAGTACGAGTGGGAATAATATTAATGGACTTAACTGCGCGCAATTACCAATACAAATGGATAAGGGACAGACGGACAGGGTAATAGTAAAATCTATTAAACTATCAATCGGCAATGATCATCATGACCTCAATATTAGTAAGTAATTTTTATAATATTAACTTGCCCATCATATATTAGGTTTTTCTAATGGCTTAAGTCAAAAAAAGCGCTGATTTCTCAGCGCCTTTTTCATAGACAAATTATATTTAGATTAAAAGTTAAACAGACAAATTAATTTTGGGCAGGCATTCTTGCTCCACGAACATCAACTTCGATAAGCCATCCGTCTACTGCAAGGCCAGAAATTTCTACAACTGCGCGAACAGGCTTATTAGGTTGATCTTCTGTACCAAAGAATTCTAAAAAGGCTTTGTTGAAGCCAGAAAAATCCATTTTACCTGTTGCAGGGTCAGCAACCAGATATACACGAACCATTACAATATCGCCCATATCCCAACCAGCACCATCAACTGCCGCTTTAATACTTGTAAATGTGCTGCGGGCTTGTTGCTCAGTCGTTCCGTATGAGCGATCTGCGCGCGGAGCATCAGGGTTTAATGGGCGAGGGCCTTTGCCACTAACAAATAGTTGATCTGCGTGAGCGGGCACTTCAATTGTTGAGAAGAACATACGACCTTCGTCGTTGCGCTTAATGGCGTCTTGTGCATTTACTGAAAAAGTTGCAAACATTGTGGTGCTAAAGATTGCAGCAGCAGTAATAATTTTAATTAATTTTGACATTGTTTTCTCCCTTAGAATTAATTTTTCAGCATTCATCGAATGCCGTTAATAGTTAACTTATAGAATATTTTTATTTTGACAACGATTTCTGATCAAAAAATATCGCTCAAGGTAATGATTAATTACCATCACCAAAGCCGTCATCTTCTTCAGCTAGTTCTTCATAGGCTGTATTCATTTGTTCCTGATTAATTTCACCGGCTGCATTACCCCAGCTGTTACGAATAAAATTAATGACTGTTGTTAGTTGCATCACCTCAAGGTCATCAATGAAAGTAGGCATACCAGCACGCCCTTCTAGAAGTAAATAAATCAGTTCTTCTTGATCACCTAAGACAATTTCATTATTTTTCAGTGCGGGATAAATATCCTCATAACCCTTACCGTTAACCATATGGCAGGCTTCACAATAATCAGTATAAATTTCTGCGCCTTCTGGTGAATAGCTTTGTGCAGATGCCGCTGATATTAATATTGTAGTGCCAATGGTGATAAATAAAATATTAAAATAATTTCTCATTTTCGGTTCCAAAATTTAATCTATAATTAAAGGATAATTTAAATAATTTTTTAAAGTATAGCTTTAGCAGAAAATGAAAAGAAATTTATTTTTTAATTTCGTCATTCGAAATAGTTCGTCCTTAGAGAGAAATTAACGGTGGTTTCTTTATATCAACCTCAAAAATTACAGTGTGTGTAGGATCTTTACCACTTTGAAACTTAAAGGACAAACCGGCCTTAGTTGGTCTATAAATTTGAATTAAATGTTTAGGGAGGCCAAATTGTATTTGGTCATCTTCAAATTTAAAAAACTGAACAGTATCTAATTCGACGGTAATTTTTAAATACTTTCCACCCGGAAAGTGTATTTCTTCTTGCAAGCGGTTCTTCTGACATAGCGTTTGGAATTCATCTTTGCTTAGGCGCAGGCTAGTTTTTTTAGTTTCTAGTTTAACTTTCAATTTAGCCTCCAGTTGAAGAGAGGTTTGTCATTATTCCGGTATCACCTGTCGCAAGGAAATGTGAGGAGGCCTTATAGTCAAGTTGCTTTCTAACTGCTGCTTTGAGTAAGTTTTTTTGGTCATCATCTTGAAGCATATGGCGTAAAGGAATGCCAAAATTACCAAATAAACAAAGCCTTAGATCACCGCTAGATGTGATACGGAGCCTGTTGCAACCAGTACAAAAATCTTTCGAATAGGGTGCAATTAGTCCTATTGAACCAGCATAATTTGGATGAGTAAAGTTTGCGGCAGGTCCATCACCAGGATTTCTTACATTTTCAATCCAATTACGATCTACAAGTTGACCTTTTATATGGTCGGCAGACTGATGAAATTTATTAAAATAGGTAAGATTATCACCGGTCTGCATGAGTTCTATATAGCGAACGCTAACAGGGGTATCTTTTACATATTCTAAATATTGATCCAATTCTCCATCGTTAATGCCCTTAAGTAAAACGACATTTATTTTTACCTTTTTGAAACCAACCTCCAGCGCCTTATCGATGCCATCACGGACCGCCTGCATTTTGTTATGCCCTGTGAGATCATGAAATTTTTTGGCATTCAGGGTATCAATACTAATATTAATGGCATTTAATCCTGCGTCATACCACTCCTGCGCTCGCTCTACTAATTTGTATCCATTTGTAGTAAAGGCAAGAGTTTTTATTTCTGAGCGCTCGCTAATTATCTTAGCAATCTCGGTGAAATCTTTACGGACAGTTGGTTCACCACCTGTTAACCTTATTTTCCAAACACCAAGTTCAATAAATGCATCAACAAGTCTTCTAATCTCATCTTGATGGAGAAAATGTTCTTTTCCAGTTTTTTTGTAACCATTCGGCAGGCAATACTGACAACTAAAATTACACACCTCAGTGATGGAAAGTCTCAAATAGGGGAAGGTTCTATTATGTTTATCGACGAGCATTTTATTCTCTTTTCCAAATTCGGGAGGCTAAAGTGTTTCCATAATAACCAGGCGGAACAATTTCCGCGGCCTACCCCTCATGTCATTTATTGATTTAGACAGGTAGGCTTCAGAGTAAATAACTTAATCTGAGCTTAACCAAAAATAGTAAAAAACTCTACTATTAAATACATAGATAATTTTCTATCTATAAAAATAAATTATCAGTATTTTTTACCTAAAGTTATTTTCAGGCAGTATTTTATTAGGAGATTAATGTATTTTGCTAACTATTGCTATCAAATGAAATATATTTGACTGATAAGAATACAGATAACTAAACATAGTTTAAATTGATACAATATCCATACGGGTTTGATCTTGGGGTATAAAATGGTTTACCGCGATAATGTTTATAGGAGTTACGTTGAGTTGTTTAAACGTAGTTAAAAGGGCCTTCGTGAATTAAGCGCGGTCGTCAACGTACCATCGTCTAGATAGTCCAGTTCGCCACCAATTGGCACGCCGTGGGCAAGGCGGGATATTTCTATATCAAATACCTTTAACTGTTCTGTTATGTAGTGAGCAGTTGTCTGTCCGTCGACAGTGGCGTTGGTTGCGATGATTACTTCATTTAAGTTAGGATCGGCTGCCCGGTTAATGAGCGAATTTATATTGAGATCAGTGGGGCCTACACCATCAAGAGCTGAAAGTGTACCGCCGATAACATGATAAAGTCCTTTGAAAGTTCCTGCCCGCTCCAGCGCCCATAGGTCTGCAACATCTTCTATTACACATATAATAGTTCTATCTCGCTTTTTACTTTCACAAATATGACATGGGTTATCCACATCAAGATTACCACAGGTAACACAAGGGTGGACGTTTTCTGCAACAGAGGAGAGCGCCTTGCTGAGCGGTCTCATGAGACTATCTTTTTTCTTTATGAGGTGGAGGGCAGCCCGCCGAGCAGATCTAGGGCCAAGGCCCGGCATTTTACTAAGCAGGCTAATCAGATGATCGAGCTCGTTGTTATTGGCAGGTGATTTATACATCGGTTTAATATACCTTTAAAACGGAAGTTTCATTCCCTCCGGGAGGTCAATTCCGCCAGTAAGCTTTGCCATTTCGTTTTTGTTAAATTCATCAACCTTTCGTTTGGCATCATTAAAAGATGCAACAATGAGGTCCTCAGCCATTTCGGCATCATCTACGTTAAATATACTCGGATCAATTTTGAGTGAACGCATTTCAAACTTACCATTCAAAGTCACATTAACAAGACCGCCCCCGGAAGTTCCAGTATGTTCTGATTTTTGAAGCTCTTCCTGCATTTGTGCCATTTTTCCTTGCATTTCTTGCGCTTGCTTCATCATTTTTCCAAGGTTTTTCATAGTTTTTTTCCTACCTTAATCTATATCGTTTATACCAAATTCATCAGCACTTATTAAAAAATTTAAATCCTCTGGATCTACATGTACTAAGTAATCTTTTTTAACTTTTCTGATATCGGTAATGGAAGCTCCATCAAAACTATTAAATACAGATTTGATGACCTCATCTTTCATAATCATATCTTTGAGGGCTTGCTGCTCGACAACATCTTTTTCGTAGAGGGTTGTGTCTCCAATTTCATTCGATAGTGATATGACCCAGCTCTTTCCAGTCCATTTTTTTAGTTCTGTGGACATTCTACTAGCCAGATTTTTAGGAACTCTTGCATTAGGCCTTATATCAATTCGCCCTATATCATAACTAACCAAATGGACATTATCATTCAGTTGAAATGCGATGTCAGGATCACCCTTTTTTTCAAATAATTTCACAAGTTCATCAAAGCTTGAAGGTGATGAAACGAATTCCTCGTTGATTTCCATTTCAGGGTCGGTCACACGAAGCGCTGACTGGCCACTACCTAGAATAACATTAAATGCCTGGGGCGTATTTTCACTGCCAGTACTATTATTTAAAGTAGTTGTTTTTGGTGCTTGCGAAGCTCTATTTTCCGTAGAGGCCGAAGTCATTGATGCCCCGGCTGTTCGATCATCTTTAATTTTCTTAATAAGGTCTTCTGGCGTGGGCAGGTTGGAACTAAAAGTGAGGCGTACAATGATCATTTCTGCTGCTGAGATGGGATTAGGTGATATACGGACTTCTTCAGTGCCCTTAAGCAACATTTGCCAAGTACGGGTTAGAACTGGGATCGATAGCCCATTAGCCATTTCAAGACCGTGTAAGCGTTCTGCTTCAGAAGTCAATAAATCTTCTCCAGCATCAGGCACAACCTTGAGACGTGTGAGCCAATGGGTTAATTCTAACATATCCTGAATAATGACTGCTGGATCAGCACCATGGTGAAATTGGTGACGCAACTTAGATAGTGCATCGGCGGTTTTGCCTTCGAGAATATCCTTATAGAGATCAAATATTTGTGCCCTGTCAGCGAGGCCGAGCATATCGCGTACTTGCTCCTCGTTAACCTTGCCGGCACCATGAGCGAAGGCTTGATCAAGAAGAGATAGCCCATCTCGAACGGAGCCCTCTGCCGCACGTGCAATCATCCCAAGGGCACCTTCCTCAATTTCACAATTTTCTTTTTTTGCAATATTTGAATAATGTCTAATTAATTCCTCAATAGAAATACGACGTAGATCAAAACGTTGGCAGCGACTAAGAACAGTGACCGGTACTTTACGGATTTCGGTGGTTGCAAAAATAAACTTTACATGTTCAGGAGGCTCTTCCAAAGTTTTCAGAAGGCCATTAAAGGCATTCCTCGATAACATATGTACCTCGTCGATAATGTATATTTTAAAGCGCGCCGAAACTGCAGCGTATTTTACGCCATCAATAATTTCACGAATATCATCAATTCCGGTGTGGCTAGCAGCGTCCATTTCCATAACGTCAACGTGGCGACTTTCACTGATAGCAATACAATTTTCACACTCACCACACGGCTCAATAGTCGCAGTACCTTTACCATCTTTTCCAATACAGTTGAGTGCTTTTGCTATAATGCGAGCCGTAGTTGTTTTACCAATTCCACGGACACCTGTCAGAATAAAAGCATGAGCAATTCTACCGGTTGCGATGGCATTAGAAAGTGTGCGAACCATTGCATCTTGACCAATAAGTTCTGCAAAATCTACCGGGCGATATTTACGTGCCAGAACTCTGTAATGGTCATCTTTTTCTATAATTTCCGACATTAAATTAATTGTCCTTGATCTCTTATGAATCATTCTAATAATGACTATAAATTTAGTGCGGATAGAATGCTATAGGGGATGTGAAATTATTTTATTTTTTTTATGGAAGTGAGAGATTGAGCGACCCGATAGTCCCGTTACAGCTGCTCCCTTCCGGGCCTGACCGAATTGGCGGGTGAACCGTCCGTCAATCTCTCGAGCCATATATGGTCTTTTTTATAAATGATTTCAAGATAAAGTTTGTTACTATGAATATGGTTTCTAGCTATTAAAGACTTTATGTGTCACATATTCAAAAAAAGGTGCTCAAATGTATTTCGAAAACTCTTGTATTTTTGGAGAATTTCCTCTTGATCCTTGTGATCATATAAGGGGTAATGAAGAGGAGCTTGAAAAGAGAAGTGTATCAAAGTCAGCGCGGTTTTTATATTTTAAAAATGGTGAAGTGTTGATGGAGGATGAAGCAGGTCTAATCCCTAAATTTATATCTCAAGCACCCCATAACGATATCTTGGTATTCTTGGGTGAAGAGGCGGGCAGGAGTTACTTTGCTTGCAACGTCAGTCAATCAGAGGAGGGTTTTTTTGGAGGATATTTTTTAGATTTAAGAACTATTGCTCGTAATACATCAGAGAATGGATTTTCAAGAATGCCGTCTTTGTTAGCCCGCGGAAAAATGGTTCTTGACTGGCACGATCGTAATAAATTTTGTGCAAATTGCGGTTTGCAAAATGAAAGTAGGCGGGGTGGATATCTTCGCCACTGCACATCTTGTAAAAAGGAATATTTTCCTCGTGTTGACCCAGTTGTAATCATGATGATCATTTGGAAAGATAAGTGCCTCCTTGGAAGAAGCCCTCATTTTAAGCCTGGAGTTTATTCTGCCCTTGCTGGGTTTATGGAGCAAGGTGAAACAATAGAGGAAGCCGTACGCCGAGAGGTTCTTGAAGAATCTGGGATAAAAGTTGGACATGTTGATTATGTTAAAAGTCAACCATGGCCGTTTCCGTCTACGCTCATGATAGGAGCCATAGGCGAGGCTCTTAATAACGATATTGATATTGATAGTAACGAACTGGAAGACGCACTTTGGTTTGATAAAAATCAGATTCAGAAAGTTTTGAAAACTGGAGGGGATGATAAATTTCGATTACCCGAAAAATTTGCGATTGCTAGACACTTACTTGATCATTGGTTACGTCAGGTTTAACTACCGGCGTTTATCTATTCTGTACTGTGATTGGGGGTAGCTTCCAAGAATTCTATATTCATTTGTAAAAAATGAAAGTTCATCAAAGGCATGCTTTACACCTAGATCATTCGGGTGCGCTTCAATATCAGCATAAAATTGAGTTGAATGAATTTCGCCATCAAGTTGGTAGCTTTCCAATTTGGTCATATTAATACCATTGGTGGAAAATCCACCCATAACCTTGTAAAGGGCGGCAGGAGTGTTGCGCACCTGAAAAATAAAGGATGTCATTGTTGGGACATTACTTGGAAGAGCAGAAAGCGGTTTTCTTGAAAATACAACAAATCGTGTGGTATTATGACTGGCATCTTCGATGTCTTTGCGGATGCTTTCAAGACCATAAATTTCTCCGGCTAGCGATGATGCAATTGCACCTATACTTGGGTCCCCAAGTTCAGAAACGTGTTTAGCGGCTGCGGCCGTATCGGCGAAAACCTCTCGCTTAATACCGAGCGCATCCATAGTTCTACGGCACTGTCCAAGAGCCTGTTCATGACTACGAACTGCTTTTAATTCTTCAATTTTTGTGCCCGGTAAAGCGAGAAGGTGATGATTAATTCTTAAAAAATGTTCACCAATGATATGAAGACTAGAGTGTGGAATTAAATAATGAATATCAGCAACACGACCAGCAACACTATTTTCAATGGGGATAACAGCATATTTGACGGTACCCTCATCAACTGCGGCGAGTGCATCTTCAAATGTACGGCAAGGTAGCACATCCATATCCGGAAAGAGCTGTTTTGCTGCAAGATTTGAATATGCGCCAAGGTCTCCCTGAAAGGAAACTAGGTTTTCGCTATTATTTTGCACCATTGATATTATTCTCCAATTAACTTCGGCAGTATTCATATTTCGGTAGAAGCTGTCAATGAAAGACTTATATTGAACAGATTAAGAATATTTAGTGATTTTTTGCTTAAATGGCCCTTGTCTTGACTGTATAAAATATATACATAAGGGGAATGGTGAAGGGTTATGATTCTGAAGATGATTTTTAGATCTCACAACTCTTTTAAATTTAACTGTTACGATTACGGGGATTTTCCGTGAATTCAAATGATTTTAATAAAGCCTCTATGGGCATCATAATGTTTCTTCTTCTTGTTATTGGTGCGAGCAATCTCACGGAAGTAATTTTTCATCAAGATGCATTGGTAGCCAACGCATATCCAATCGATACATCTTCTATTGCCTCAGCTAGCGTTGCAGATGTTGTGGTTGATATGGGTCCTTCAATTGCAGAACTAATGCAAACCGCTAGTCTCGATAAAGGTGCTAGTGTATTCAGAAAATGTGCTGCTTGTCATACTAGAGATAATGGAGGTTCCGCAAAAATTGGTCCAAACTTGTGGGGTATCGTTGGCAAAGACGTGGCTACAAGTGAAGGCTTTGGCTATTCAAAAGCTATGCTTGGTCAAGAAGGAGACTGGGATTATGAACTTCTCAACAAGTATTTAACTAAGCCAAAAGATGCAATCCCTGGAAATAAAATGGTATTTGTTGGTCTTAAAAAAGGATCCGATCGTGCGTCCGTAATCATGTATCTTCGCTCTTTTTCTGATACACCAGTGGCACTTCCTATTGTAGCATCGGCCGAAGTATCCCCTGAGAATACTGCAGAGGAAGCTCCATCTGAATCTATGTAATTTTTATAAATTGATTAGAAAAGCCGCTGGGTTTTCAGCGGTTTTTTTTTGTTTAAAGAAAAATTTAATTTAAGGTCGTTTGATAGAACTAAGTGGTGGTTTATCTGTCTGAAGCCTGACAATATCGATAACTTCTTTTAACGGATTAATACTGACTTGCATGTGATGAGCATTAGCATGGAGCAAGTTTATGTCATCAAGCATGATACCTACATGACCAGGAAAAAAAGCTAAATCACCATGACGTGGGAGCTGATTTTTATTGAGAGAAGTGCCAAACTCCTTTTCCTGCAGATCCGCATCGCGAGTTATGGATATCCCTATTGAGGCATAAGCTATTTGAATAAGTGCACTGCAATCTATACCAGCATTACTGCGCCCCCCCCAGAGGTATGGGGTGTTCAGAAACTTAAGGGCTTCTAGGACTGGGTCACCTGAGAACTTTTTTGTAATGTGTTTTGCATATATCCAGTTGCCATCGGAAAGATGCATAAACCCGTTGACCTGATCTTCATTAATTACTGAAATATCTGACATCATATGAATAATCTGAACCGCCGATGATTTTAAATTTGGTTTTGGGTAAATGTGACAACTAAGGGCACTCACATGATGGGTAATTTCGTTTAAGTTTTGGGTTAAGCTATTAAGAAAACAATAACCAACGTACCCATCCTTAAGTGATTGTCCCCAGGCCCATTCTTTATTAATTTCGAAGATGTTAAAGTATTCACCATATAGAAGTTGGCTAGTCATCGGTGAATCCGCATCGGGTCTTCCATATAGTGAAGCTTTGCCAATAGCCACTTGATACTTATCTGGCGTCACAAAATTTTTGGCCGTCACTTTACCTTTAAGCCTAATATCGGCAAGGTTGTCTTGGTAGGCGTTCAATCGTTTATCAAAATTTATATCAGTCATTCTATTGCCTATAAGAATTTATAAATGTATTTAATATTTTTCTTCGTCCTGATATTTTTTATTTGGTATATTTTTTAACTAAATACTCAAAGACTGTTCTTATCCCCATTGCTTCTCCACCCTGAGGTTTTCCTGCAGAAGCGCTAGCATTCCAAGCATAGACATCTAAATGGACCCAAGGGATATTTTTATTAACAAAACTCTTTAGGAACAAAGCCGCGGTAATGGCCCCACCAAAACCAGTGCTTCCAACATTATTAATATCTGCCAGTGTACTATTTAGTAATTTCTCGTAAGGTAAATAAAGTGGAAGTGGCCAAAGAGGATCATATTCATTTTCCGATAATTTTAAGAGCTCGGCACTAAGTGTTGGGTTATTAGTAAAGTAGGGTGAAACTTCGGTTCCAAGTGCAACGCGTGCCGCGCCCGTAAGTGTAGCAAAATCTATAATAAGATCAGGATCTTCCTCGCTTGCTAAAGCTAGTGCATCACATAATACCAACCTTCCTTCAGCGTCAGTGTTACCAATTTCGATTGTGGTGCCTTTATAACTTTTTATAATATCCCCAGGTCTGAAAGCGTTGCCTGCAATATTATTTTCAACAGCGGGAATAAGTATTCGAAGGCGAATATCAAGACCACTTTCCATGATCATTTGACCAAGGCCGAGGACGTGAGCAGCCCCACCCATGTCTTTTTTCATGGTAATCATTGCCCCCGAAGGTTTGATGTCAAGACCACCCGTATCAAAACAAACCCCCTTTCCAACTAGGGTTATCTTAGGTGCTTTTTCATTTCCCCATTTCATATCAATAAGGCGAGGCTCTTTCTCGGCAGCACGGCCAACCGTATGGATAGTATTATAACCCTTTATAAGAAGATCTTTCCCAATTGTTATTTCAATTTTAGCCTTAAACTGTTGAGCTAATTGTTTGGAAACTATTGCTAGTTCGTCTGGTCCCATATCGCAGGTAGGTGTATTTACAAGATCACGAGCCAGAATAGTTCCTCTTACCCAGCTGCTTACACGGGCAAGGTTACAGTTATCGTTTACTATTAAAATTACAGATTTAGGATTTTTATCCTTCAAGTAATGGTCGTATTTATAATCTGCCATTGCCCAACCGAATGCGGCAAAATTTGCCTCATGCTCACTAAGGTTTTCTTCGAAATGATAAGTTCCCTCAGGGAGCGTTTCTGCAATTTTTGAAAACAGCCATGGAGAGAAGTCACTAGAGCCTTTTCCGGCAACAATGTGGTCAATACCACCTTCGTCAGTTGAGAAAATTAGGACTTCGCCAATATTGCCTTCAAAGGTATTAACGTTTACCCAAGATTGTTGTTTACGATCTAATTTATTTTTCCAGTGATCTAGTTTTCTATTATCCACAAGGGTTACGGGGATTGAACCTTTAAAGGGTTTGGAGGTGATAGATTTAACATCTTCTGAATAGTTATGACTGAACACTTGTAATCCTTTTCTTATAGTTTATTTTTATAGTGTAATCGCAGATGAATAAAAATGTTAGGATTAAATATAGTCACAATCCACTTTAATTATTGGAAATGAGAATAGTTCTTCGTGATCGTTACGTGGCTATCTAGCTACAAAGCATGCTGATATGAATATTCGATAGCGGATATGATGTACGCTCCGATAGTCTTACGCTTTAATAGTTATCAGGTTGCTCTGCCAGATGCGTTAACAAAATATTGTGATAGTATGCTTAATCACCAAGACATAAAAGACTGGCGTTCAAACGCTGATCCAAATGACGCTTCAAAACCTATTGACAGGCTATAGCTCGCATTGTTGAACACTTGCATTAACGTAGCTGGTGCGACCACTCGTGATACTAAAACGATATTCAGATCCGCCACTTACGACACTGTGATAAAGTGGTAGTGTGCTAGTAATTTCCCGTTTGTTACCACCCGGCATGACAAAGCTCACAGTAATTGCTTTAGCTGTATCAAACCAATCTTCTGGATTTCCATTTTCATTAAGGGTTGGACTGCCGCGACCTGAAAGTGTAATTAAGCCACGATAAAAACTGGCTGTTGAGAGGCCTTCTGTAGATATTGGTGTTAGGATTGAGAAACGCTTTGTATCCGTTTCTTTTAAACATTTAGCATCTTTTGATATTCCATTTAGAATGGTTTCCATACGGCTAATATCAACACCTTCATTTGCTCTTTTGGTGACAATGTTTAATAAATTTCTATTCTCTTGGTTAGGGAGTTGTTGAGAAATTTGATCAACTGTGGCCCTTTCGTTACCCAGTTCAATTTTAAGTTTATCATTTTCGGTTACTTGAGCCTCATAACGACTTTTCCATATGAGTACTTCTTCCTGAGAGATAGACATGCCGACTTCGTATGCATAGTAGCCAATACAGCTACAAAGAATGGTGGAAAGTACAAACTTTGTTAAACCCCAAAACCGTTTTATTCGTCTTTTATGCAACTCTCTTTTGTGGACTAGACCTAGTGACATTTTTTCTCTCGTTCAATTACAGGTATAACAATCGTATACTATGTATCAGTACCTAAAGTTAAAGTTAAATTATTTTTTGTTATATTTTTTCTAATTTTTTTACTATGGTTCTTGGTAGATAAAAATAAAAATACACAATAATAATAGGGAATAGCATGAGTAGTGACGCAACCGTGCTGGGTAACGATACAAAACTAAAACGCGATATAGGTATCTTTGCCACGGGATTTTTAGTTCTAAACGGTGTGATTGGAGCAGGAATTTTTGGACTTCCGGGCAGACTGGTTGAACAGGCGGGTATGTTTGGGCCTTGGTTAATTATCTTATTCGGTGCTTTCATTATCACTGTAGCTTGGACATTTGCATCCATAGCCAGTTATTTCAATACCACTGGAGGCCCTGTTGCTTATGCTCACCGAGCGTTTGGTCCACTTGTTGGTTTTCAGACTGGGTGGTTGCTTTATATAGGCAGGGTTTCTGCTATTGCGGCTAACATTAATGTACTGTTTAACTATGCTGCTTACCTTTGGGAAGGTGCCTCTGGGGAACTGGTCCGAGCGGCGATGTTTTTTATAATTATTGGTGCCCTTACTGTCGTAAATGTAATGGGTATTAAAAAGGCTTTGAAAGCTATTAATATAATTACATTTTTCAAACTCATACCCATACTCGTTTTAGTATTACTAGCCTTGCCGCACCTTACACCGGAAGGTGTTCTTCCATCTAATTTACCCAGCTTCGATGATATGAGTGGCCTTGTGTTGTTAATTCTTTATGCATTCGTTGGCTTTGAAGGTGCCCTTGTTACTGCTGGTGAGACTAAAAATCCGAAAAAAACAATTCCCCGTGCCCTTATTTGCGGAGTACTTGTTATAACGGCAATTTATTTTTCTGTCGCAATGACCTACGCTAATGTTGTAACAAATGGCGGTGGCGATACACCCCTTGTAGATATGGGTGAAATATTAATGGGCCCTATTGGTGGTATTATTATTATTGTTACCGCCATATTTTCTATCCTGGGGAATGCAACTAGCATTGTAATTGCTGCGCCACGCATGACGTTTGCTATGGCTGAGGAAGGAACCCTGCCCAAGTGGTTTGGAAAAGTTCACGAGGAATACCATACACCAGCAAATTCAATTATATTCCTTGGAGTGCTTTCGTTCGTATTAGCTATTTCGGGAACATTTATATATTTGGCTATTGCAAGCACTCTAGCTCGAATGATTGCTTATGCAATCTGTATGCTATCACTTCCAAATATTCGTAAAAAGGCTAACGCTGAAACTTTAGCTAATGCAACAAAACTTCCTGGTGGATACCTTATTCCAGGGATAGCATTTGTAGTATGTCTTTTTGCAATTAGTCAATCTACTATACAATCGTGGCAGTATATGATCAGTTTCATTGCCCTTGGTGGGGTACTTTATTTTGCCAACAAAACAACATTGAAAAGCAACTAGTTTATTTTATATAGGAAAATAGTGTGAGCACAGAAAATAGTGATACAAAATTAAAACGTGAAATTGGAACGCTCGCAGCTGGGTTTCTTGTGCTGAACGGGATTATTGGCGCCGGTATCTTTGGGTTGCCTGGCAGGCTTATGGAAGTTGCGGGTTCATTTAGTCCCTGGCTCTTTATCATATTTGGAATTTTAATCATAACTGTTGTGTGGTCTTTTGCTGCTATTTCTAGTTATTTTAGCTCAACTGGCGGGCCCATAGTATATGTTTCAAATGCATTTGGACCCCTAATCGGATTTCAAACCGGGTGGCTATTTTATGTAGGGCGTCTTGCTGCCTTTGCTGCGAATTTAAACCTTTTATTTGACTACGCAGCCTTTGTTTGGGATGGAGCGTCAGTTTGGTTAATACGTAGTATAATGATTTTTATTGTTATTGGCGGGCTTACAATTATAAATATATTAGGTATTAAAAAAGCAGTTCAGGCAATTAATGTACTCACATTTTTAAAGCTGGTTCCTATCTTCCTTATGATACTACTCGGACTTCAGTATCTTACGCCTGACAATTTATTACCCCCCGAGCTTCCAAAATTCGATGATGCGGGTGCTGTAATACTTCTTATATTCTTTGCTTTCACGGGATTTGAATCAGTTCTTGCTTCTGCAGGGGAAACAAAAAATCCTCAAAAAACGATACCTCGTGCCCTCATATCAGTATTTATTATTGTGACAGTAATATACTTTTTACTTCAACTTGTATATGTGACCGTAGCTCCACCTATTAATGATAGCGCTCCGTTAATTGGACTAGGTTCAAGCCTGATTGGACCAATTGGGGGAACAATAATTGTTTTTACTGCTATCTTTTCTATACTTGGTAATGTTGCAGGGATTACTATTTTTGGTTCTCGGTCTTCTTTTGCAATGGCGCATTACGGTGCCTTACCAATGTGGTTTGGCAGGGTGCATGAAAAATATAGTACGCCATCTAATTCTCTACTTTTTCAAGCAGTATTTGTTTATATTTTAGCTATTTCAGGTACCTTTGTTTATTTAGCGATTGCGGGGACCCTTGCTAGATTAATAGCCTATTCTATTTGTATTCTTGCCCTTCCAAAGGTGATTAAGAATGCAGACCCTGAAACACGTAAAAACGCTACACAAATTCCTGGTGATAATACTTTTAGTTGGGTGATTGGTTTTATCATTCCTTTTATTGGATTATTAGTTTGTATATTCGCCATGCTTCAGTCTGAGCTGATAAATTGGCAATATTTACTAGGATTTGTTGCCGTAGGAACTTTACTTTACTATATTAATCAATACATTAAGAAAAAATAATGAGGGTCAAGTTGCCTAAGTTAAAACGAAGAATTGGCTTATTTTCTGCCAGCTTTATTGTTTTGAATGGTATTATTGGTGCTGGAATATTTGCCCTTCCGGGAGAGCTCTCTTCGCAAGCGGGGCTTTTAGGCCCTTGGCTTATTTTACTTTTTGGTGCGTTTATTGCCATGGTTGCTTGGTGTTTTGGCGCACTAGCCAGTTATTTTAAAACATCTGGTGGACCAGTTACTTATGCTTCTCAAGCTTTCGGTCCTATTGTTGGTTTCCAAGTGGGCTGGCTGCTCTATGTGGGTAGGGCGACTTCCCTGGCCGCTAATACTAATGTGTTATTTAATTATGCAGCCTATTTCTGGGAAGGAGTAAATAGTGAGTTTTCAAAGTTAGTCTTATTTATTGTGATTATTGGTGGGCTAACGGTCGTTAATGTCATGGGCATTAAGTCAGCAATGAAGGCTATTAATTTATTTTCTCTTTTAAAAGTACTACCCATATTAGTATTGATTTTGCTCGGTTTACCCTATGTTTCACCAACTGGCTTATTACCAACTGATTTTCCCGTTATTGATGATTTTGGAACGCTGATATTACTAATTCTGTATGCTTTTGTTGGCTTTGAATGTGTTTTATTCACAACCGAAGAAACAAAAAATCCAACGAAAACCTTGCCCAAAGCACTCATCACAACAGTGGTTGCTATTACTGTAGTTTATTTCTTAATTCAGCTTGTTTATATAAACATAGTAACTATTGATAATAACGATGCCCCGCTTATTGAACTTGGACGAGTTGTTTTTGGTGAAGCTGGGGTCAGTATTATTATTATTACAGCACTATTTTCAATCATGGGGACGGCGACAAGCATTTTATTAACTGCCCCGCGCCTGACTTTTTCTCTGGCCAAAGATGGTTCACTTCCTCAATGGTTTTCAAGAGTTCATACAAAATATAATACACCTGCAAATTCAATTATATTTCTAGGAGTTTTTGGTCTACTTTTAGGAATAACTGGTACATTTGTTTATTTGGCAGTTGCAAGCGCACTCGCAAGAATATTAGCCTATATAATTTGTATTTTATCTCTACCTATCATTAGAAAAAAGGCTGACCAAGCAACGCGCAAAAAAGCTTTAAAATTACCAGGTGGTTTTTTAATTCCTTGCTTGGCACTTTTGGTTTGTATAGTAGCTGTTGTTTATTCCCCGCCTCAGTCATGGTTTTATTTATTTGGTTTCTTATCCCTTGGTGTCCTTCTTTATTTTATAAATAGTAGGCATAAAAGTGAGGCCTAATAATTAACATTTTATGTTACTTATTTTATAGGCAATGTCGGATAAGTTATGCCGAGCTGATCCATGTATGTGTTATATTTAATTGGATCATAATAAAGCTCTTTAAGCCTTGGTTTAAATTTAGCCATAATATCGAAATTTTTTTCTATTGCTGGTTTTTCAGTAGCACTAATAAAGGGTACATAGGTCGTATCAACCAGCTGTATATCGTTAAAATATTTATGAGATTTTTTTAAAAGGTCAGGCCTCATAAATAAGTCAACCATAGTTTGAGCTACTACTTTAGCCCCGACAAGTGAACCCTTATGGGCCACTGGCGTTGCCATTGCAATTGTATTACGCCAATTATGACCACCTAAATTTCCAATATTTGCTGGGTAATTGAGCGTGATTGTTGGCACCATCCAAGAAATATCGCCAATATCATCAGATCCACCACTAACCGGAAATTCGGATGGTACCCTTAATCCGGAAACTTCTGTTGGAAGGCCTTTTTGTTCTGTATTAGCCAATACCTGAACGGCCTTTGCAAAAACCTGATCTTTCTCGTCCCAGTCAGGCATACCAACATTTGTCATGTTTCTGTTAACCGCTTCAGCCATTGGTTTATTATAATGACGTGGCCAAGCACCCCCAACCACGCGGTGTGATACGGTAGTATTAGTCATAAGTGCTGCACCATCAGCTGTTTTATTAAGCTTATCATAATTTTCAAGGACTTTTGCAGCTGTCATTTCACGGATATAATACCAGACTGATGCTGTTTGTGGGACCACATTAGGTTGATCACCTCCGTCCGAAATTATATAATGGGAGCGCTGAAGTGGATGGAGATGCTCACGCCGAGCGTTCCAGCCAGCGTTCATTAGCTCAACGCCATCGAGAGCGCTTTTACCAAGCCATGGTGCCCCCGCACTGTGCGAGCTTTCACCCTTAAAGGTATATTCAACGGATATAAGGCCTGTTCCTCGAGCCTTACCCCATGAAACTGCAAGGGAGCTTCCAACATGAACAAAAATTACAGCATCAACATCATCAAAAAGTCCTTCCCGAGTGAAAAAGGCTTTGCCTGCTAGAAGCTCCTCAGCAATTCCTGGCCAGATCACGATAGTGCCGGGGATATTATCGCGCTCCATAACCTGTTGCATTGCGAGAGCAGCAGTGATTAATACTGCCATCCCTGAATTATGACCTTCACCGTGACCAGGTGCACCCTCAATAAGTGGGTCTTTATAGGCTACTCCTGGTTTTTGTGATGCCTTCGGAATTCCGTCTACATCAGTTCCAAGGGCAATAACTGGCCCGCCATCTCCCCAAGTGGCCCACCAACCTGAAGGCAGGCCGGCAACACCTTTGGTGACATTAAAATTATTTTTTTCAAGTATATTACTGATGTAATTTTGGGTTTCATATTCTTGAAACCCTAATTCTGAAAAACTAAATAAACTATCCACAATTTCTTGAACCATTTTTTTATTTTGTTCGACAGACTTTGTTACCTCTGCTTTTAAAGACACGATTTTTTGACTATCTTGTGCAGACACAGTAACGCTAAATGGTAAAAATATTATGGCAAGGATGATAAGAATTCGCATTTTTTTCTCCCTATATTTTTTATTTTAAAGTAACAAGTTTTTTTGGATCAATTCTAACTACCATGTAGTCGATGGCTTCTGTTATTTCACTGAAACCGTGGGCTATACCTGCTGGTATTATAACAATATCACCTTTTTTTAAGTATTGGCTTTGTTTTATATTAACAATTTTTCCAAAATCACTAGGTCCCGTAAGGTTCTTGACTGTAAAACCTTCTGGATCAAGCGGCCTAATATCAGTCATATGTTCGCTAATCACTAGGGTGCCTGCGCCCGCCATAATACGGTAAACTTCTGTTTGATTATGATGCAGTATTGCCGATACGCTGCCCTCTGATTTCATGACCGGCCTATGAAGAACTCCTATCCCAACATGTTGTTCATTATCAACAACATGTTTGACTGTGATATCAATGATTTTTTTTCGCTCAGCCTCCCGAGCTGTTTGTTCAAGTGTTTTTGATTTTATTACGGTAATTACATTGGTATCTTGAGCTGAGGCATTGAGCCAGATAGACCAAAAAGTGATTAAAGTTGTTATAAAAATACGCATAGCATTATCCCATTCTTTATTATGAAATCTATTATGAGTGAAGAGTGGCGAGGAGTCAAAAAAAGGCCGGGTCAGTTATTACCGACCCGACCTTTAAAAATTTTCAGGGAAGAAAATTTAGATATTAAAATGAGCCTTGAAGGCTGAGTTTGAACACGCGTGCATTTGAAGCTGCGCGAAGCTCCTTATAGTTGATTACATTGAGGGAGATGTTTCCTGTATATTTAGTTAGATCATATCCAGTTTTGGCTTTAAATATATTTTTAACATCAAACCGAAGTTTCATATTACCAAAAACTTTTTGTTCAACATAGGCGGATGCTTTGGGCTCGATAGTTTTTGTCCATTTTTCAATCACATCAGTTCTAAATCCAATAGAGCCACCTGCAGGACCTCCCGGTCCTTTATTCGTAATGTTAAAGCCGTAAGACGTACCTTGTTCGGTGAGGTCGTGCTGGTAGTTAATTAACCATTCATGCTTTTGCTTATATTGGATGGGCCGCGTAATAAGTAAAAATGGATCCGTAGCTTCTGTTTCCCGAAGAATATATTTACCAGTAATAATCGCATTTGGTAAGTTGATAGCAGCAAGACGCCAGTTACCATTCATCTCAACACCATATTCCTTGGCATTACCAATATTTCCTGGAACAGACTTAGTTGCTATTTGGTTAAGATTAGTTGGGGCAGTACCTGCCGCGCTGTAAATACCAAATTTAGCAATATGATCTTGGATCTTGCTATAAAAACCTTTGATTGAGATCGAGCCTTGATCGTCTGTAAAACGATTTTCATAGGCTATTGAGAATTCTAGACTAGTTTCTGGACGAAGCGCACTATTTCCACCATCAGTTTCACCATCTTCCGCGTCAAAGCTACTACCAAAAGCACCGAAATCAAGTTGGCTAACTTTTTGTTCTGCCGTTAATCGAATTTGGTTTTGTGCATCAATGTCGTAGCGAAGATTTATTCGGGGTTTAAAATATGAGAAGTTTCTTTTGAGGTCTGGGTTAACTTTTAGATTATCCTTTTGGGTAATTTTAGAGGTCTCAAAGTTTAATGAACTTTGTAATGAAAGATTTGAAGCAATTGCGTAGTTATGACTGAAAAATGCTTCCAAACGCTTTTCCTGAACATCGATATCGTTTAGTGACGCCGCAAGGACAGTACCTGAAGCATTTTTACTAGAGTTTGATACACCAACATCGTTGATAGATAATTCGGCGCCTATCTCTAAAGTATGAATTTCGGCAAATGTGTTTGTTAGTGATGAACGAAGAATTTTTTCACCGTGAGTTCGTTTATAAGTGTTTCCAGAAGTAGTTGCTGCAGTGGCAGCATTTAATGCCCCGGTAAAACCTGTGGTAAAATCATGGGTACCGTAATTAATTACAAATAGTGTTTTTAAAAGGCCTGCATTTTTAAATCGATGTTGATAATCACCGCCAAATTCCCAGTGAAGTGGTTTGTGAGCTTGTGTTCTCACGACTTGATAAGTGTCACCAGCATTAAATGAACCATTAGTAGTAAGATTTTTTTGCTTGTCTACTTCAATAGTGTCTTGATCATCAAACTCAACTTGACCATTTAGGCGCAAAATATCACCATTTTCGGGACTATATTCAATCCCACCGTTAATAAATATTTTTTCTCGGTCTTTATTGTTAGTTAGTTTATTGTTTTGGTATTTAGTTCCGGCGGCATTAAAGAAGGTGTCATTAAATTTTTTTCTGGTTTCCTCTAATGCAAAATCAATACCTGCCGAATATTTTAATCGGTCCACTACACCAGCGTGAGTAAATTTTGCTAATGGGTTTAATTTTCCACCATCTGAGTACTCACCGCCCACTGTCCAAACAGTATTTGATTTTGACGCGTTTTCATTCATTATAACATTTATGATGAGACCTTCTGATTGTACGTCAAGTCCGGCTTTTGTACCACGGATAAGTTCTATATGACTAACTGAGGAAGCCTGAATTCTTTTAAGCTGAAGACCCAGAGAATTTGTTTTACCAGCAATTCTTTTTCCATCAATTAAAATTTGATCACCAGATGAGCCAAACCCTCGAACACGGCGCCCTGCTAGTTCTTGATCGGCATTTGCTAAAAGGGCTGCGGTACCGGGCACGCTTCTTAGCATGTCATGAAGAGTTACCGGTTGAAACTCATTAAAATAAATTTTTTGATAAGTAACAGTTGATGAACTTCCGTCAGTGGTACTTTCTTGCGAAAGAGCTGTAGTGGAAATAAGGGTAGCAAGGGTAAGGCCAATAATCGAATTTTTAGAAAGTGCCACCAGGGTCTCCTTTTTATTTTTGCCAAACATTATGTAATAATATAACAATATATTCAGTGAATACATAATTTAAAAATTAAAGTCAATATAACTTTTTTAATATTGGGTTATAAAATTATTAGGGTGGATGAGCTTTATTTTTTAAATCCCATAAAGCCTAGCAAAACATTTTTAAATGAAAAATAAATTTATTAAAGAAAAGATAAATTATAAAATTACTATCTTTGATAAGGTAGTTCAAAGATCAATATTCTGAGGTTAATTTTTATTAATAAAAACTAAAAAATATTAAGTTTATATGTTAGTTTCGATAATATAAAATAACAATGTACAGTTTTTTTTGAAAAAAAATTATAGATCAAAAGTTTTGGTAGAAATTTATGAAGGCAGAAAACAAAACATGCATTAAATCTACGACATGTTACATGTGCGCTTGTCGTTGCGGTATTAATGTTCATCTCAAAGATGGTCGCATTAAATATATTGAAGGTAATCCGGATCATCCGGTCAATCGTGGCGTCCTATGTGCCAAGGGTTCTGCGGGTATTATGCAACATTATTCGCCTGCAAGGCTTACCGCGCCGTTGAAACGGGTTGGTCCTCGCGGAAGTGGAGAGTTCGAAGAAATTTCTTGGGATGAGGCAATGGATATTGCCACCGAAAAACTGCGAGCAGTCCGTGAAAAGGATCCTAAAAGGTTGGCATTTTTTACTGGTCGTGATCAAAGTCAGGCATTAACAGGTTGGTTTTCAGCTAAGTTTGGTACTCATAACTATGCGGCTCACGGTGGATTTTGTTCAGTAAATATGGCGGCAGCAGGGCTTTACACAATAGGCGGTTCGTTTTGGGAATTTGGCGAACCAGACTGGGATCGAACAAAATACTTTGTGATGTTTGGTGTTGCCGAGGATCACGACTCAAATCCCATTAAAAAGGGTATAGGTAAAGTTAAAAGTCGCAAGGGTACTAAGTATATTTCGGTAAACCCAATTCAAACTGGTTATGCTGCTATTGCAGATGAATGGCTTGGTATTCGCCCAGGTACTGATGGGTTATTTGTTGGGGCAATAATAGCTGAACTATTAAAATCTGAACAAATAGATTGGGAATTTTTAACCCGCTATACTAATAGCCCTTGGCTTGTGATTAATAGCCCCGGATCCCCTAAGCACGGTTTGTTTGCGCGCGATGAAGTGGAAAAAACACTCTGTTATGATCTCAATAAGGCCGCAATTACGACACTTACAGTTGGTAAGTCAAAACCAGCTCTGATAGGAAACTTTGAATTAGATGACGGTACAAAAGTTGTGCCGGCTTTCCAGCATATTGTTGAAGAATTTTTGAGCGATCGCTATGAACTCAATAATGTTGAGAAAGAAACTGGCATTAGTGCAAAAGATATTGAACGTATTGCTGCAGAAATGGCTGAGGTGGCCTTTAGCGAAGAAATTATAATTGATCAAAAATGGACTGACAGTTACGGTAATAAACACGATCAGTTTATCGGCCGACCTGTTTCCTTCCATGCAATGCGTGGTATAGCTGCACATAAAAATGGTTTCGAAACATGCCGTATGATTCATCTCTTACAGATGCTGCTCGGGGCTATTGATGGACCAGGGTCATTTTTATATAAACCGCCTTTCCCTCGGCCAACCCCACCGCATAAGAAAAATGCTACCGCTTCTGCTGCTCCCGGTGAAGTCTGCACGGCGGAACCACTTGGTTTTCCTTCTGGTCCGGAAGATTTGGCTGTGGACGAAAATGGGGAACCAACTCGGCTTGATAAAGCCTTTTCCTGGGAGTACCCACTAGCAATTCATGGTATGATGCATATGTCACTTCATAATGCTTGGGCAGGGGACCCCTATAAAGTTGATGTCTTCATGATGTATATGGCAAATATGGCTTGGAATTCATCAATGAATGTCAAAAACGCCATAAAGTATATGACTGATAAAGATACTGATACGGGCGATTATAAAATACCATATATTATTTATTCCGACGCATTTTATTCTGAGACCGTACCTTACGCAGACCTAATCCTTCCCGACACAACCTATCTTGAACGGTGGGACGCAATTTCTATGCTTGACCGACCTATCGGTACTGCCGAGGCAGCCGCCGATAGCATTCGCCAACCGGTACTAGAGCCGGACAGGGATGTGCGCCCATTTCAAGACGTCGTTCTCGACCTAGGTGCAAGGCTCGGCCTTCCTGGTATGGTGGATGAGGATGGAAATCCGTTGTACCCTGGTGGTTATAGTGACTATTTAGTTAACCACGAGCGAGCGCCTGGTGTGGGGCCTCTATCAGGATGGCGCGGCGAGGATGGTAAGAGCCACGGTAAGGGGGCGCCTAATAAAAATCAGCTAAAAAAATATATCGAAAATGGTTGTTACTGGGAATTTGAACTCAATGAAGCGGAGCGATATAATCGGTTTGCTAATCATGCCTACTTGAAGACCGCAACAAAAATGGGCTGGATGGGTTCTCCGGATCCAATTGTGCTTAATGTTTATAATGAAATGTTACAAAAGTTTCATCTTGCAGCTGATGGGCACGGCAATCATCAGCCGCCAGATCATGCTCGGGCCAGAATCAAAAAATATTTTAATCCAGTTCCCACTTGGTACCCAGTTCAGGAACATGTGGATAATAATAGTGATGAATATCCACTATCAGCACTGACGCAACGACCCGCACATATGTATCATTCGTGGGGTGGTCAGAACGCTTGGCTCAGACAACTAACGTCACAAAACTATTTATATATCAACAGTAAAACAGCTACTGACCAAGGGATTTCTGATCTTGATTGGGTGTGGGTCAGGAGCCCGCATGGTGAGGTTAAGGTACAAGCCAAATATATGGAAGGTGTAAACCCAGGAACCGTTTGGACATGGAATGCGATCGGTAAACGACGTGGGGCGTGGGCTCTTGATAAAAATTCACCTGAGTTCCAAAAAGCATTTTTACTTAATCATGTTATATCAGAAAATTTGACGACCGATGACGGTGAGGTAAGGTCAAATTCTGATCCCGTGACTGGTCAAGGGGCATGGTTTGATGCTCGAGTTAAAATTGAACGTGCAGATGATCAATCTGAGGGCTTAACCTCACCAATGTTCGAGCCAGTAAAATTTTATGATAAACATAAACGCCCTGATGTCCTTAGTTATGGTTTTGATAAAGAACAAACGTTTGACCAGGCTGAAAGATCTCTTGGTGTAAAGGAAGATTTATAAATGACATGCCTTCCAGAAAAAACAGATAAGAAACTTGGTCTTTTAATTGACCTTAATATTTGCGTTGGGTGTCATGCCTGCGCTGTTAGTTGTAAAGAATGGAACACAAGTGGAATAACAGGCCCTATGGAGGATCTAAAGCCATACGGTGATGATCCGAGTGGCGTTTGGTATAACCGCGTTCACAGTTATGAATTTAAAAAAGAAGATGAGATTGATAGAACCGTTTACTTTCCTAAATCTTGCCTCCACTGCGAAGATGCCCCTTGTGTTACTGTCTGCCCAACTGGGGCGTCGTTGAAGCGTGCTGAAGATGGAATTGTACTCGTCAATCCGGATGTTTGCATAGGATGTAAATTATGTTCCTGGGCCTGCCCATATGGTGCACGGGAATATGATACTACCGGAGGGGTTATGCAGAAATGTACCCTTTGTGTAGATAAAATTTATGATGAAACTATTTCAGAAGAGCGCCGTGTTCCGTCATGTGTGTCTACTTGCCCTGCCGGTGCTCGCCATTTTGGCGATTTTGCTGACCCCGAGTCAAACGTTTCGCAATTAGCTGCAGAAAATGATGCTCGTGATCTATTTCCTGAAATGGAAACAAAGCCGGTTAATCAATATTTGCCTCCACGTAAACGGGAACATCATGAAAGTAAAAAACTTGATCATAAAGTTTCAAGTGTTAAAGATGCCCTGATTAAGTGGGCTAAATTGGATTTCACAGGATAGAACAATGAACCCAGCACTGTCAGTTATCATATTTAGCACTTTTTCCGGATTGGGTTACGGATTATTTATCTGGTTGACTGCGAATATATCAATGGGAACCCCTCCAACAAATGATCAGTCAGTAATTTCTATTGTTTTAACCTTCGTCCTTGTTTCTATCGGCTTAATATCTTCAACGTTCCATTTAGGGCATCCTGAGCGGGCGTGGCGCGCGTTTAGCCAATGGCGCACGTCCTGGTTAAGTAGGGAAGGGATTATATCTATATTGACCTATGGTCCAATGGTTTTTATTGGCTGTAATATATACTTTAATCTTGGTTTTGATGTCTTAATTAAGCCAATGGCTATACTAGGTCTTATTGGGTCGATTATTACTGTTTTCACCACAAGCATGATTTATGCTTCACTTAAAGCTATTCCGGCCTGGCATAATAAATGGGTAGTTATTGGATATCAAGCCTATGCTATTTCAAGTGGTGGTGTTGCATATATCATGATTGATGGATGGCAGTATTACAAAGTAGTAATTGCCTTATTATTATTTGCTCTTCTGACTAAAATTGTAACATGGGTTCATATCGATAAGCATCGGGGTCAGTATAAGCGTGAAGATGCGCTCGGTCTGCCTGACTTTGGTAAGGCTAGTCCATTTGAACCTGCCCACAGTCAAAAAAATTACCTACAACGTGAGATGGGGTATGATCTTTGTCCTAAACGTCGCATTCTAATGCGTTGGATTGCTCTCGGCTGTGGTTTTATCTTGCCTGCTGTATTACTTTATATTGGCTTTCCGCTGGCACCAATAATAACTTTGATTTGTCTTGGTGGAATGATGGCAGAACGCTGGCTCTTCTTTGCAGAAGCGGAACATGTAGTTCGGTTATATTATGATAGAGACAGTGTTTAGTATAATTCATTGGCATTATAAGACATCGAACGTTATGTAATTACGTATTAGTATTTATTAGGTATCCTAAAATGAGTAAAATTCAGTTTGCTGCAGCTTTGATATTTTCTGTTGTGGCCACGCCTTATGCTGCATCTGGTCAAGAGGCGAAAAGCGATGCTTCAGTTATTACCTATGACAAAGAATATTTTATTAAATATGATCCTTTGACATTACTTGATATGCTTCAACGTGTCCCAGGCGTACAGACTATCCTTGATAGTAACAGTCGTCAGGGTGGTGGTGGGACTAGCAATGGTGGCCAGCAAGAACGTGGTTTTGGCTCTGGTGGGGATCAGATTTTAATCAATAATAAGCGTCTTGCTGGTAAAGCAAATAATATAGATAGCACGTTACAGCGCATTTCTGCAGCTCAAGTTCAACGCGTTGAAATTATTCGTGGCGCATCTGGTGACCTTGATGTTCAGAGCCAGGGTCTGGTTATAAACATTATTATGGATGAAGGCGCATCAACATCAAGTACATTTTGGAAATTAGGGGGCCGTTATTCAGACGGTTATGTATTTTCACCGGAAATGCAGCTTTCTCATAATGGATCGACTGGAAACATTGATTATATTTTCGGCGTTGAGGCTAAACAGGGGCAACATATAGAACATCGAGATGATACATTTTATACTCCAGCAGGTGTGATAAAGAATAAATCTGAACGGAAAACTGATAATTTGTATAAGACGCTAAGGTTTAACACTAATCTTACCTATAGCCCTGAGAGTGGTGATGAACTTCGTTTGAATGGTCAGTTCGAACCTGGAAAATATACTAAGCGGGAGCCACGCTTTAGTGAAAATGTAGGTTCGGCTCGTGAATTTAAAAACTGGGGTGAGAGCCAAACTTCACAAAAGTGGGAAATTGGTGGCGACTATAGTACAAAGATTGATGGGCTTGGCACATGGAAAACATTATTTATTGCTAATCGGGATCGTATTAATAAACAGGAACTTTTTAAGAATATATTAGATGCGGGGAATGTGCCCATATTTAAAAATAATCAATTTAGGGTCAAGAAAGAAAAGATTTTAAGAAGCTCACTGACTATGGTGGTGAGTGATAAGCATATTATTGAGGTCGGGGGTGAAGCCGCTATCAATAATTTTAATAAACTATTTACCAGCCAAAACTTTAATACGGGATCCTATACCCTAAGTGTCAATGATGATGTTTCAGTTAAAGAAAATCGTTATGAAATTTTTGCTAACCATACCTATAATATTTCACCGAAAATGGTGCTTCAAAGTTCGATTATTGGTGAGTTTTCAAAAATTAGCAGTCTAACTGTTCCGCTCGCGGGTGGAAATGTTCAGAAGTCTAAGAATTTTAAATTTCTTAAACCACGATTTGATTTTCGTTATGACTTTTCAGAACGGGATCAATTGCGCGTATCTGTGGAAAAGAAAGTTAGTCAGCTAAATTTCCAAAACTTTGTTGCTACATACGATGTGTCAAATGATGTATTACGCCTTGGCAATACTGGAATTGTGCCTGAAAAATCATGGAACTATAACCTCACTTATGAGCACCGCTTGCCTAATGATGCCGGCGCATTGCAAGTTGAGCTCTTTTATCGTGATCTTACTGATTATATTGAACTTGTTGATTTTACAAAATTCTTTGATGGATCAGGTGTCTCAATTCCCCGTAACAAAATTATTCCTATTTCAAAGTCCGGCAATATACCGTCAGCTCATGCTTACGGGATTAAAACTTCAGGAAGTTTGCGTCTCGGTCTTGTTGGTCTACCGGAAGCAGTAGTTAGTGTTAACCATGTGTGGGAAGATACGAATGTTGTGGATCAGTTCAGTGGTATCCAACGTCCGTTTAAATGGAAAGCTGCCCATGAGGTGAAATTTAATTTTCGTCATGATATAACTGATTTGGGGCTTTCATACGGACTTAAGGGTACTATCAAAGGTCATAATGGTCGGTACGAAATTAATGAAGTGGCTAGTACTGATAATGGTGGTCTCTATGAAGTTTTTGCAGAGCTAAAAGTCTGGAATGATTTTAAACTAATTTTAAGATTTGAGCACATCACACCGCTTAAATATACAACTGATGTGAAGGTTTATAAGGATCATGTTCGTTATAATGAAATTTCTCAGCTTGAAACAGGGAACTGGAACTACGTAAAAGAATACTCAGTTCATTTGCAAGGCACTTTTTAACGCTTCAGCTTAGGCGGCGGTTTCGAATAAACCATTGGCGTTTTTGAATATCTGATAGGATTAGCTATGATAGGAATTATTTCCCCGTCGGATGTTTTTATTTCCTCTACTATGCCACGATATTTTACATGGGGATCATTTAAAATATCCGCCAGTGTATTCACTGGGCCGCACGGTACGCCATTTTTTTCTAAAAGCGTCATCCACTCACTAGAGCTTTTTTCTTTTATTATGCTTTCTATTTCTGGTACAAGAAATTTTCTATTTACGACGCGACAAGCATTAGTTTTATAGCGGTCATCTCTATACCAGTTGCGTTCTACTAGTATTGAAAATTTTTCAAATTGATTATCATTACCAATGGCTAGAACCATATCACCGTCTGTCGTTTTAAAACTCTGATAGGGAACAATACTGATATGACTGTTACCGTGACGCTTGGGTTCCTTACCGTTAAATAAGTAATTAGAGGTATGATTAGCAAGCATTGCAATTTGACAGTCAAGAAGCGCAAGATCAATATATTGACCTTCACCAGTCTGATCACGATGTGTTAGGGCACCAAGTATACCAACGGTGGCGTACATGCCTGTCATTAAGTCTGCAATGGCGACACCAACCTTTTGCGGCCCACCACCATTTTCATCACTTTCACCCGTGATACTCATGAGGCCACCCATGGCCTGAATCATAAAATCATAGCCGGCGCGTTCAGCGTAGGGGCCAGATTGACCAAATCCTGTGATAGAACAATAAATTATTTCAGGGTTTAATATTGATAAACTTTGGTAATCAAGGCCATACTTTTTAAGGCTACCAACTTTATAATTTTCTACGAGAATATCAGCACTTTTTACAAGGTCATAAATTTCTGTCTGACCCGCTTTAGTTGAAATATCTATAAAAAGGGATATTTTGTTGCGGTTAGTAGAATGAAAGTATGTGGCGTCCCCATCGGATCCATCTTTATTTTTTTGAAAAGGAGGTCCCCAGCTCCGGGTATCGTCACCGCTATGGGGATGCTCAATTTTTATTACCTCCGCACCCATATCTCCAAGCATCTGCGTGGACCAAGGTCCTGCAAGGATACGGCTCAAATCAAGAACTTTGATATGGGAAAGTGGCCCAGCCATAGTTAGAAAGCATTAATGCCTGTTTGAAGGCGCCCAAGGATCAAAGCGTGAATATCATGTGTGCCTTCGTAAGTGTTAACTGCTTCCAAATTCATAACATGTCGGATCACATGAAACTCGTCAGCAATACCGTTGCCACCGTGCATATCGCGAGCGGTGCGTGCGATATCTAATGCCTTTCCACAGTTGTTTCTCTTTAGAAGTGAAATAGCGTCTGGAGATAGTTTTTCTCGATCCATTAGGCGACCTGCCTGTAAGCAGGCATGAAGGCCAAGGGTGATTTCCGTTTGCATATCGGCAAGTTTCTTCTGTATCAGTTGATTAGCAGCAAGCGGTTTTCCGAATTGTTTACGGTCTAATGTATATTGGCGTGCGGCATGCCAACAAAACTCTGCGGCCCCGAGTGTTCCCCAAGCGATACCATACCGTGCATTTGAAAGGCAGCCGAGTGGTCCTTTCATCCCTTGAATATTTGGTAAAATATTATCTTCGGGTACAAACACGTCTTCCATAACTATTTCACCAGTATCTGAAGCGCGTAGCGAGAATTTACCTTCAATCTTGGGGGCACTTAAACCTTTCATTTCTTTATCGAGAATAAAGCCGCGAACAACTCCCTCATCGTTTTTACCCCAAACTACAAAAACATCTGCGATAGGACTATTAGTAATCCACATTTTAGTGCCGTTTAGAAGATATCCCCCATCAACAGATTTTGCCCGTGTTTGTATGCTTGATGGGTCGGAACCTGAATTGGGTTCTGTCAGCCCAAAGCAACCAATCAACTCGGCGTTGGCTAGTTTCGGAAGGTATTTTTTCTTTTGTTCTTCAGAGCCATAAGCATAAATTGGGTACATGACTAGTGAACTTTGCACTGACATAGCACTGCGGTAACCACTATCAACAGCTTCTACCTCACGGGCAATTAGACCATAGGAAACATACCCAACACCAGCACAGTCAAACCCGTGAATAGTTGGGCCTAAAAACCCCATTTCACCCATTTTGCTCATGAGGTTACGGTCAAATTTTTCATGGCGATTGGCCTCTAGGATGCCAGGCATTAACTCTGATTGACAAAAGGCCTTAGCTTGATCACGTATCATGCGCTCTTCTTCAGTTAGGCTCTCTTCCAGTAGGAGCACATCATCCCAGGGCGCTGATTTCCATACGGTTGCATTCATTTTCTATTTTCTCCAGGTGTCCACAAAACATCATCTTTACCATCATCATTTGTTTTTCGGCTCATTACAAATAAATGATCAGAAAGACGGTTTAAATATTTTATTGTAATTGGTGAAATTTCAACTTCTTCAGCAGCAGCGACTAATAGTCTTTCAGCACGCCTGACTATGGTTCTTGATAAATGAAGATAAGCGCTGGCCTGTGAACCACCAGGAAGAACGAATGAATTTAAAGGTGCAATATTCTCATTCATTCGATCTATTTCGTGTTCAAGGCGGTCGACCTGTTCTTGAGTAACCCTAAGTGCACTATCTTCAAATTTAGACCCCGTTGGCATTGATACGTCAGCACCAAGATCAAAAAGATCGTTTTGAATCCGTGAAAGCATATCATCTTCGCTACCGCTCGTGTGTATTCTGGCAAGGCCAATCGCTGCATTACTCTCATCGACTGTACCGTAGGCTTCAATTCGCAGATTATATTTTTTTGCTCGAGTGCCGTCTGTGAGGGATGTCTCTCCCTTATCCCCACCACGGGTATATATTTTATCAAGTTTTACCATTTTTGCGCTTTAACTTCTAATCCAAACATAAAGAATAATGAGTAAAATTGATATAAATTGCGACAAGACACGATAACGCATCATCATATTACTTTTTCGGCCACTATCTTCAGCCTTTGTCATTGTAAATGTGCCAGCAAACATAATGCCAACAGTCAGGACTATACTAATAGGGATTATAATTTCTAATATACTTTGCATTAAGCCATCCTGTTTTTTTATTATAGTTCTAATATAAGTCTTATTAGGATTATTTCTAGAGGCACTTTTATTTATTTTTTAGGAATTATGGCAAAAACACGCGCGGGAAAACCACTACCCATTTCTGGTACTGCCCATGTGGCAACAATATAAGCACCAGTTTCAGGCACTTGATCAAGTGCCTTCATATTTTCAATTTGATATTTATCTAGGCCCATATAATAGGTTTGTAGCGGCCACTCGCCACTTCCAGCACGTATTCCGGGATCCGTATCTAATGTTTCATGACCGATAGCGGTAATTTTGCGATTTAGAACTAAATAATCGATTACCTCTCTACTCCATCCTGGGGAATGGCTTACACCATTTTCATCACGATTTCTCATTTGCTCAGTGCTCGGCCAGCGTTTCGACCAATCAGATCGTAATGCAACGAAGCTTTCTGAGGGGATTGTGCCATATTTTTTTTCCCACTCATATATATCAGTCATCGAAACTTGATAATCATTATCGGCTTTCACTTTTTCATGAACATCAATGACAATCATTGGTAAAATCATTTCGGTTAACGGTATATCTTCTAATGTTCTTAAGCCTTTGACGAAATGAACAGGTGGATCAACATGGGTGCCCCATTGTCCGGGAAAATTATATCTATGAATACCTGCTGTGCCATCATCATATAATTTAAATGGTTTAATAGTTGGTGGTTCGTTCCCCGATGGTCCTTGAGGCATTCCCTCTTCCATTGTGTGGGTCAAATCAACAAATGTGGCTTTTTTAATTATTTCACCAAAGTCGGCTTTCACGACTTCTGTCGTATTTACCGGTACGTCTTTATTAAAATTATTACTAGCCAGCATATACCCGCCAGCTGCCGCAAGGACGACTAAAATTAAGTTAAGCCAATATTTCATTTTTATCTCCTGAACATTAAAGACTAGTCTAACATAAGCGATCTTCTAATAAAGGATTTTATATCTAGGACTCTGGTATTTTATAAGAAATACTGTAATAATATTTTTTTCTGATCAGATAAGGAGGGCTATTTAATGACGGAAGAACTATTCCGCGAAGATGCTTATTTAAAGTCATGTGATGCCCAGGTCGTAAAAATCAATGATCTTGGTGGGATCATTCTTGATCGTACGGTATTTTACCCGACTGGAGGTGGCCAGCCAGGTGATAATGGAAAAATTAATGATATTGAAATTGTAACGACAATAATAGACCGTGATACTGGCGAAATTGTTCATGTTCCTTCAGAAGGCCAAATTCTACCCGATTTGGGTGCAGATGTTACCGCTACGATTGACTGGGACAAAAGATATCTTCATATGCGCATGCATTCTGGACTTCATCTCTTATGTGCTGCAGTGCCTTGTGGTGTTACGGGAGGACAAATTGGCGCCCTGAAAAGTCGGCTTGATTTCGATATAGGAGATCTGACTTTAGACAAAGAAGAAATTACTCGTAAAATAAATGAGTTACAGCAGGGTAACTATGATCTATTTTCTTCATGGATTACAGATGTCGAAATGGATGCTAATTCTGATCTTATTCGAACAATGTCTGTGAAACCACCACGTAAAGGGGGTCGCGTAAGATTGATGCATATTGGTAAAAATATCGACCTTCAACCCTGTGGGGGAACTCATGTGAAAAATACGTCTGAAATTAGAGGTTTACGGGTTTCAAAAATTGAAAATAAAGGTAAACGAAACCGTCGTGTGAATATCATTTTTGACGAATAGGAAATAATATGAAAAAAATACTATTAATCTTTGTTGCTATATCATTTATAGCGGCATCATCTTTTGCACAAAATTTTCCTGAGGATGAAAAAGCGATCATTGCTGTACTTGATGATTTCCATGTTGCCGCTGCAAAGGCTGATAAAGATCGTTACCTTGAGCATTTTAAAGAAGACGGTGTGTTTCTTGGAACAGACGAATGGGAACGATGGCCTCTCCATCCTGACTTTACCGATTATGTTTCAAAACGATTTAAAAATGGTGGCTGGTCTTACCATTCAGAGAAAAAAATAATTTCTTTTTCAAAGGATGGTTCTGTGGCCTGGTTCGATGAAACTAGTATATCAAATAGCAATGGTGGGCGCTTTCGTGGTTCAGGAGTACTTGAAAAAATTGATGGCAGCTGGAAAATTTCACAGTATGTACTAAGTTTTCTTGTTTATAATGAAGTTGGCAGTGAAGTGGGTAAAATTATAAATAATGAACGCGTTCGACGCGAAAATACTAATTAAAGGTATTCCCTAATCAGCACGTCAAGATGATCTGGCACTATACCACTCTCACGAATTGATTTAATAGTGATTGACTTGTCTCGCTTAGCAAGGCGGTTACCATCTTTTGTGGCTAGTAGAGGATGGTGATCATAGGTTGGGATATTTAACTTGAGTAAATGTTGAAGTAACCTATGTAAATGACTGGCATAATATAAATCTTGTCCTCTGATTACATGATTTATCATCTGAATATGATCGTCGACGACCACGCATAAATGATAACTGGCAGGAAAGTCCTTTCTGGCTAATATTACGTCACCGAGCAATTCAGGAGTAGCTTTCTGCGCTCCTGTCGTGCGATCAGTCCAATAGAGTGGTTCGTTCAATAAATTGAGTGCCTTATTCGTATTAAGGCGCAAGGCATGGGGAATTCCATCCTCTATTTTTTTTCGTTGTTGTTCTATTGTTAGGTGTCGGCATGTGCCAGGATAAATTATACCCTCTGGACCAAACTTGGGACGTATATGCGGGGCGCGAGTACTTTCCTCTATTTCGTTTATAATATCCCTTCTAGTGCAAAAGCAGGGGTATAGAAGCTCCATAATTTCAAGTTTATCAAGTGCAGCCTTATAATCAGTAAAATGGTTTGATTGGCGTCGTATTGGTGTTGGCCATTTAAGACCAAGCCATTTAAGATCAGTAAGGATACTTTTTTCATGCTCGGCCTTACAGCGAAGGTGGTCGATATCTTCTATCCGTAAAATAAAGTCACCACCTTGTCTAACGGAAAAGTCATAACTTAGTTTGGCGCTATAGGCATGACCAAGATGGAGGTCACCGCTCGGACTGGGAGCGAAGCGGGTTATTATTTTACCAGATTGCGTCATCTTAGCCTTTAATGTAATAGTGCAGGTCGGATATGATTTAAGAAAGTAATAGGCTGATGAGAGAAATACCAGAATTAAATGGATCACGTATCGAAGCGGAAGTTGATAAGCCTGAAAAGCTGGTCATATTGTGTCACGGTTATGGCTCAAATGGTGATGATCTTATTGGTCTCGCTCCGCATCTAAAAAGGGTGCTACCAAATGCTGCTTACGTATCTCCAAACGCGCCTGAAGTTTGTGTGGGTGCACCAAATGGGTACCAGTGGTTTGCACTAAGTGATCTTGGCCAGGAAGAACGATTAGTAGGCACTCTAAAAGCAGCACCAACTCTTGATAATTTTATTGATCAGGAGCTTGAACGATACGGGCTGGAGAATAAAGACCTAATCCTGGTTGGTTTTTCACAGGGGACTATGATGTGTCTGCATGTGGGGTTGCGCAGGTCATCTGATATTGCTGGTATTATTGGTTTTTCAGGAGCAATGACACTTCCTGAGAATTGGAAAGGTGAAATTAGTTCCAAACCGCCGACGGTCCTTATTCACGGTGAGCAGGACAACGTCGTTCCGGTTCAACTTATGCATCAGGCTTTCATTGCGTTACAGAAAATTAATGTTCCAGTGGATAATCATATGTCACCTGGAGTTGGGCATTCAATTGGCCCAGATGGTCTTCAAAAGGCACTTGAGTTTCTTTCAAAAATATAATTTAATAGACTTTAAATACGTTCGGCAATTTTAATTGCGGCCTTGACGCCAAGTTTGATGGCGCCGTATAAAAGACCATGTGCCGGTAATTCTTGAGCGCCGTTATCTATGGCAATTTGTTTATGCTCTATTTCTTCCTGGCGAAACTTTTCTAGTGTCTCAGACAGTTTACTTTCATCATCGGCAAGATATTCTATTTGTTCGGCATAATGTTTATCAATAACATCTTCGACCGCTTCGGTACACGCCATAGCGGCCTTGGTCCCCATTAGGGCAGTTCCAGCACCAAGAGCAAATCCAGCCACATGCCAAAAGGGTGTAATCAGGGTCGGCCGGGCGTTATATTCTCGGATTAGTTTGTTGAAGTGGTCTAAATGAACTTCTTCTTGTTCTTTCATGTGCTTGACCGTGTCCGACATGGGATGGTTGTCACCAAATACAGCTAGCTGGCCTTCATAAATACGCACAGCACCGTATTCACCAGCATGGTCAACACGGATCATTCGTTCAAGTTGAGCTTCTTTACTCATAGTTTTTGGTATATTTTTATTTTTCAATTTATTCATCTTTTAAAATTTTTTCTAACGCTTAACAATAACATAAATGCGAAAAAAAGTGAAATAAGAAAGTTATATCCAGCCATGGATAATCCAAACATTTCCCATGGTATTTCGTCGCAACGCACGAATGGAACTTCTTGAAGTTGATTAAAAAAATCTAATGCAGATACTGTGCCGGTGTCGCTGGTAATGGTACAGCTATCTGGTCCTTCCCACCATTTTTGTTCAACACCTGCATGATAGCCTGAATAACCAACGCTAAATACGAAGGAAAATAAGGTCATCATTTTAAAGCGCAGCCACTTTCTTTGATTTAATTTCCGAAAGTATAGTGCAAAGCTGGCGAATATTATAACTGCCATGTGAGCGTAACGTTGAGGCCAACATAAATCACATGGGTAAAGTCCACCAATATATTCAAAGGCGTAAGCCCCACTCAGCATTAGCACTGACGCAATCAAAGAAAATTCAATTACATTTGAAAACACGAGTATTCGTAGTGATTTTAAGTGTTTTATCATGAGTTATATATACTTTAGGACTACAAACATGCCAACCACAATTATACAGAAAAGTAGAGTTAATTTAGTGAGGTGGGTTTCAATAACTTTGCGAATTGGCTCACCATATTTCCAAAGCAAAGCTACCACTAGGAAAAAGCGCGCGCTGCGTGAGATTGCGCTTGAAATAATAAAGGTAGTGAGATCCAGTTGGGTTACGCCGCTAGCAATAGTAAATACTTTGTATGGAATAGGTGAGAAGCCCGCAACACCGACAATGACACCACCCCATTCATTATACAGGATCTGGAAGCGGTCAAACTGTGATTGCAAGTGATAAAAGTCAACAATCGGCTGACCCGCAATATTAAAGAAATAAGCGCCAATGATATATCCAAAAACTCCACCCGCGACTGAACTTGCCGAGCAGACAAAAGCAATCCTCCAAGCCCTCGTAGGCGCTGCAAGTACCATCGGAATCAATAAAATATCTGGTGGAATTGGAAAAAAAGAGCTTTCAGCAAAAGACATTACAGCAAGTAACCAAAGCGCTTTTGGGTGATCTGCAAGTAGCATAGTTTTATTGTAAAGGCTTCTAAGCATCAAAAATTTATTCTTTTTTTATTATATACCCTAATTCTACAACAATGAGATGTAAAAAAAAGTAATTTTATTTATTTTCGAGTTAATCAGAAGCTTGACGGCCGCACTCTTGACGCTATGATGCGCCATTGTCATGTGCACCACATGATTATTTCTTCTCAGTGCCCCTGTGGTGGAATTGGTAGACGCGCTGGATTCAAAATCCAGTATCTTTTGGATGTGTCGGTTCGAGTCCGACCGGGGGCACCATTAGATTTTTTTGTTTCTAAAATTATCTAAAATAAAAGTTTTGAATTATCGCTAGCTATTTGAGGAAGACATCACTTAATAACAATATTGATCCTCTATTTATTGTTGAATAATTAATTAAATTAGAGTTAACTAATGAAATAAACAGATTCGAAGGTATGCAAAACCTTACACGTGGGCGGTGGCGGCAGCGGATGTAAGCAATGGGTTCAGATCTGGATATTATAAATAAATAAGGTTAATAAAATGTATAAAAAAATCATGATAGCGGCACTTGCTTTTTCGGTGGGAACAATATGTTCTTTTAATCCCGTATTCTCCCAATCCACCAATAACATTGAAAAACCTGGACAAGTTCGGTTATCGCGAAATGAATATAGTCAGAATCTCCAAGGCTTTTGGCTAGGGCTGTCAATTGCTAACTGGACAGGCCTTATGACCGAGAGTGACCGAGTGGATTATCCATTTTATACCGATGCGGATTGGACTGAGAATGGTGTGCCATTAGTAACAGATCTTTACGGACAGGATTCAGATATTTTGAGCTACGTTTTTGTCAATGAAGGGGAAGCATGGGGTTCAGATGACGACAGTGACTTCGAATATATGTATCAGCATCTGATGTATGAGCATGAAACAAGCCTGCTGACTGCAGAACAGATCAGAGCAGGATGGCTGAAGCATATATATTCAAACGAAGATGCCCCTCACTACCCCAAGGGTAGTGACCACCGTGAAAATTTTCTTTGGGTTTCTAATGAAAAAGCATATTACCTCATGAAAGATCAAGCGCTTGTGCCGCCAGAGACAAGTGAACCTGAGAATAATGAGTTATATATGAGAATTGACGCGCAACTCACCACTGAAATATTTGGCCTGTTTGCCCCAGCCAGGCCGGATGTAGCTCTAAAGCTTTCTCATCTTCCAATTCGTGTAACTGCATATGGTGAAGCCGAATGGATTTCGGAATTTTATGTAATTATGCATTCATTGGCTTCGGTTGTTGATAAAAGCCTCTCAATGAAAGAGCAGACTACATGGCTCGCTGAAATGGCACGTAAAAGACTTCCAGAAAATTCATATTCCGCTAAAATGTATGATTTCGTGAAATCAGCCTATGATGCAAACTCAGATAAAGACAACTGGGAGCATACCCGCGACGCTGTTTATACCCGCTATCAAATTGGGAATGGCGATGGTTATCAATTTGAATCTCCCTACGATGGTGGTATAAATTTTGCCGCTAGCCTAGTAAGCTTGTTTTACGGTGAAGGTGACCTTCTTAAAACAATTAGGGTCGGCTCGTTAGCTGGATGGGACTCCGACAATCCAACCGCTACTTGGGGTGGACTTCTGGGATTTATGTTGGGCAAGGAAGGTATAGAAAGTGCATTTGGACAGTTTTCGTTGTCAGAAGCATTTCGCATCACCCGCACCAGACGCAATTTTCCTGATCGTACCCCTGATCATATCGGCGAAGATACTTTTCCATTGATGGGCGAACGTGGCATCCAGGTTATCGATCGTGTAGTGACTGAGCAAATGGGTGGCATGGTAGATGAAAGTGGAGATAACTGGCTCATACCGGCTTATTCGCTGGACCAGATCTCAGCACCTTGAGGGCCTAATAAAATTAACGTACAAACTTGATGTAGTTCATTAAAAGAATTCCTTAGTTAGTTCTACTTGGATTGTGCAAACTCAATATCTGAAAAGCTTAGCTTTCGTTTTTTAAGATTAAGCGCAACACAGTAAACGGGCATCCAGTGCAGGATGATAATGCCGCTCCAGAAGGGAATATAATAATCTAAGTCATTTGCCTTAAAGAGGTTTTGGGCAATACTGCTGGCACTAAACAGCACATACATTATTGGGATGCCAATAATGATAAATAGTGGCACCTAAAACTCTGTTTTTGAACAAATTTTCAACGCGAACTCTGCAGTATAAATTTTTATTTAAATAAAAATTTTAACCCCATAATTTCTTTTTTGGTTTACTAACAAACCCGCCATTCATAAAATCCAGTCCATGTTTAATATCATTTTTAAGAAATAACGGTCCATCGATATCGATATATTTGCAAAACTGTCCCACAACATAAGAAGGAGCCATAGAGAGCGAAGACCCGCACATATTACCAATCATGAGTTTTTTGCCATCTTTATTAGCAAAATCAATAATTCTCAGAGCGTCAGTTAGTCCGCCGCATTTATCAAGTTTGATATTAATTATATCGTAACGGCGTGCTGAAATTTCATACTCAGTACTATCTCGGCAACTTTCATCTACACCCAATGGAACAATAGATTTAAAACCCTCTAGGTCTTCATCGGCCCCTCTAGGTAGGGGTTGTTCTATCATTTGGATACCGAGTTTTTGTGCCTGAGGTAAGTATTCCTTTAGCTCTGAAAAACTCCAACCTTGATTAACATCAACAATCAATGTGGCATCTGGTCGAGCAGTTCTTACCGCCTCTAATGCTGCGATTGGTTCGTTGCCGCTTAGTTTAATTTTTAAGTTATTATATTTTGAAAGCTCCCGTGCCTCTATAGCCATTTTTTTAGGGGTTCGAATACCTATGGTGGCAACTGTGGCCAGTCGCTTTGGTTCTATACTAAGAAGTTGCCAAATTGATTTTCTAGCCTTTTTTGCAGTTAGATCCCATAGAGCGCAATCTAAAGCATTTCTTGCTCCACCCAATGGTAATAATTTTTGGATTAATTCATTTGTCACTATACCCTTAGTATGTATTAAAAACTGCTGCAACTGTGCCATCATAGTTTCATCAGTATCACCATTTGATCCTATGCCGAGAGCTTCGCCGCGCCCAATATAGCCGTCTTCCTCAAGTATTACCCTAATTGTTTTTGAGGTTATAAATGTATGGCCAGTTATCACGAAAGGTTTTTTATACGGGAATGCGTGTTTCTCTATTTTTATTTTCATGTAAACGTGCTCTTAATATTAAATAAAGTTAACAATTTCACCATACTGGTTCACACCCATTCTGTCTGTCACTCATTTTTATAAAACTATGATTACTTCTTTACAGGGAATATAAAAAAAACTATCACTTAATTTAAGGTTTAATAAAAAAAGGAAAAAAAATGAGCATACTTAATCATGCCTGCGTTGGCTCAAATGATCGAATTAAATCTGCAAAATTCTATGATGCAGCCCTTGGAGCGCTGGGGGTTAACAATCTCGGTGAACTTGGTGGAGTGGCAACTTTATATGGAATCGATACTCCTGATTTTATCATCCTCACACCAATGGACGGAAAGCCAGCGACCGTTGCTAATGGCGCGACTATAGGTTTCAAGGCTTCTACGCGTGACGCAGTTCACAAATTCCACGAAGCAGGGCTAGCTTCTGGAGGAACATGCGAGGGAGCACCAGGACCCCGTGATTTTTCACCAACTGCCTATGCTTCATATCTTCGTGACCCAGATGGTCATAAAATTTGTGCTTATTGTTTTGCTGAGGAATAAAAATTCTGAATATTAATAAACTACGATAAGAATTTTTCTTCGCGTGGTTTATTATCAAAATTATAAATTTTTAATAAAGTTATTCTATTTACCATTCTTTTATTTGCTATCAAAATGTTAGTATTATTTTATTATGATGGGCACAACTTGTCCTAGTAACTCTGAAAATTGATCTTGAGTAATGTACCTATTGTATTACCTTGAAGCGGGATACTAAGGGTATGCCCTTCGAGTTCTACCCAAGTGATTTTTTTATCGAAGTCGTGGCTTATAATACGAGCATCTAGAGAGGCATTAAGGTTTAGCTGAGCCAAAACATCTGCGGTAGACCCTTCGGCAATTTTTTTGCCGTTATCTAATGCTATCATATTATCAGCGAGCTTAGTAATTTCGTCTATATCGTGACTGACATAAAGAATGGGAAGTTTAAATTCTTCTTGTAGTTTTTTGAAACAAAAAAAGATACCTTTCTTAGACTTTTGATCAAGCGCGGACAGAGGTTCATCCATAAGTAAAAATTTGGGTTGTGCAAGTATGGCACGGCCAATAGCGATACGTTGCCTCTCTCCCCCTGAAAGGGAAACCGTACTTCTGTCAAGCAGATGTTTTATGCTAAGGATTTCGACAACATCATCAAAATGAAATGTTTCTTTTAAATGATGTGTCTTTGCCCGGCATGCGCCGTAGTCGAGATTTTTACGAACCGATAAATGAGAAAATAGGCTTTCTTCCTGAAAAATATATCCCACCGACCTTTCATGTGTCTTTATAAACTTTTTTTCGTTCTGCCAAACTTCATTGCCAATCGATAAATATCCCGGTAAATTATGAAGACCTGCTAAGCAACGAAGAATAGTTGTTTTACCGCAGCCAGATGGTCCAAAAAGAGCAGTAATACCCTCAAGGGGCATAGAAAATTTAACATCTAAACTGAAGTTGTCTATGCTCCCGCAGAAAGAAGCTTTGATGATTTCTTCCTTACTCATTTACCAGTCTTTCTAAAATATCGTTCAATTTTCATCATGGAGAAAATGATAACAAATGAAAAGAGAAGCATTCCAGCGGAAAGAATGTGTGCCGGTGTCCAGTATAAAGTTTCTACATAATCATAAATAGCGATTGAGAGTACTTTAGTTTCACCCATGATGTTGCCGCCGATCATGAGTACTACACCAAATTCACCAATAGTGTGTGTGAAGCCCAGAATTGTTCCAGTTAAAAACCCTGGTCTTGCTAGCGGAACTGCAACAGTCCAAAATGCATTCCACGGGGAGGCCCCAAGTGTTGCCGCTACTTCAAGCGGTCGTTTACCTATGGCATCAAAAGAGTTACGGATCGGCTGGACCACAAATGGAAGGGAATAAATCACCGACCCTATCACCAGCCCTTCAAAGGTGAAGGCAAGGGAGCGACCACCAAAAATCGAAGCTATCCAACCGCCAGGACCTTGTGGCCCCAAAGCTATAAGTAAATAAAAACCAATAACCGTTGGCGGCAGTACAAGTGGAAGCGTTACAATGACAGCAATAATATCTTTCCATTTAGAGTTAGAACGTGAGAGCCACCACGCAATCGGGGTACCTATGAGTAGTAAGATAATTGTAGTAATACCTGCTAATTCAAGTGTCAGGCGGATGGGTGACCATAAATTAGCATATTCAAGCATTATATTTTCTCATCGCTGCTGCTACCATAACCATATTGAGTTATTATATTCCTTGCTTCTGGCCCTTTTAGAAATTCAAGAAATTCGTGTGCGGCCGGATTATTCACACCCGACTTTAATAGTACGGCATCCTGATAAATACTGGAGTAGAGCTCTTTTGGCACAACCCAATGTGATCCTGACGATTTTTTTATAATTTGTGATAAAGCTATGAAACCAAGTTCTGCATTTTCTGTATGAACGAATTGATATGTCTGTGCAATATTGTTTCCATAAACAATTTTACTTTTTAGATATTTGTAGATCTTTAGATTTTTCATCACCTCAACGGCAGCAATACCGTAGGGTGCGGTAATAGGATTAGCGATTGCTATTTTAGTAAAATTTTCCTTCTTAAGGGTACCTTTGGGGTTAATCAGCGTCTGGGTAAGGCTGAATAAAACAATTTTTCCACTAGCGTAGGTGAAGCGACTACCTTGAATTGCAAGACCCTTTTTGATTGTTTTCTTCGGTCGTGCCTGATCAGCGGCAAGGAATACTTCAAAGGGCGCATGCTGAGATATTTGCGTATAGAGTTGTCCTGTCGAGCCAAAACTGAGGTATGCAGTATGTCCGGTTTCCTTTGCGAACGCCTTACTAATTTCTTTTGCCGCTTCCATAAAGTTAGTGGCAACGGCAACACGCAGCTCTTTTGCATTAAGAGTGGGCGTTAAGAAGAGCAGTATAAATATAAATATTAACAGTTTCATTAATTTACCGATATATTTTCACAAATATATCGGTAAATTAATGAGTCGGTTCTGTCAAGTTTATTTATCTACAGGCGGATGTTTTAAAAGAGAAAAAAAGGTATTCATTTCTTTCTCAATAGCACCGTTAGATTTTGCTTCTAAGGCTCTATATTGATCAATTACTTTAAGTCCTAGGGGTGTTAAAGTCGTGCCGCCCTTCTTGGCCCCACCTTTTGATTTCTCAACTAGAGGTTCTGTAAAACACATATTCATGATTTCAACAAGGTCCCAGGCACGCTTATAACTCATTGTCATAGCTCGCCCGGCAGCGGCGATAGAGCCGGTCCTATGAATTGCTTCAAGAAGGTCTGCTTTTCCTGGACCCATAGCAATATGATCTTCGGATATAATCTGAAGTTTTATAGAATATTTTTCTGTTGAACTAGTCATTTATACCACTACTCTAAATCACTATTATACATTAATTTATATGTCTTTTTATTTATAGTTACTATTTAGCCAATTGGCCTAAATACCAAGTAATATAACGTTCAATAAGTTTTTCTTTAATAGCTAGAGGGCCTGATTGATACTTTTTACTATTGACCCCTTTTTGATTGTCCACAATGATGCGTTCATCAGCGAGGGTTGTAGCATTCCAAAGCCAGGTTAGTCTATCGAGGTCGTAATCTTTCCCTTCCTCAGCATCAGCGCGCACAAGCCAATATATGTCACAGGCTGATTTTTCATGCTCTGTAGGGGTAAATACGTAAACAATTATATGATCATTATAGCAAAGATAATAGGTAAAAGAGCCGATATTTATATCCAGGGCGCCGTGATCATAGCCTAATAAATTACCGAGAAGAGGTGCTAACGGATTACCATCCTGGCTTCCCGTTTTGTATTTTTCAAAAAGTGCGTATCGGCTGCATGCATAGTTTTCTTGCCCTTCTTGCTGCTTGTCAAACTGATAATCGTACTCATAGGTTTCCACACCCATTGCTTTCATACGTGAAAGCATTGGTTTTTGAAGTTCCTCGAATTTATCATCCTCAACTTTAAAGGTATGACTTAGTGAATATTCGGGGTGCGATGGTGCACAGTGATAGCATTCCTGGTAATTTTCTAGGGTGATCTTCCAGTTTCCGTCAATTGGGTAGCGCTTATGAGCGGCTACTTTTAGGTTATTGAAATCATACATTTTGAGTGGCCCCGCGAGGTCACGTTTTAGGTTTTCTAATGATACGGGATTATCGCCTAAATTAATAAAAACCATGCCTTCGATAATGTCCATAGCGCATGGGTGAAGACTGTGATTAGATTTGTCAAAACCATCTGGCATACCTCGCGCTGCAAAGAGACTTCCGTCAATATTATAAGTCCAGGCATGGTAAGGGCAAAGAAAACGTTTAGAATTACCACTTTTTTCTAAGCATATATGAGACCCGCGATGCCTGCAGACGTTAAAAAAAGATCGAATTTCCATATCATTACCACGGACAATAATAATACTTTCTTCAAGTAGATTAAATAAAAAATAGTCTCCAGAATTCTGAATTTGCGATACATGACCAGCAAAAATCCAATTGTCAAAGATGATTTTTTCTTTTTCCTTCTCAAAAATTTCTGGATCTTTGTAAAAATTTCGAGCTAGCGACCAACCAGATATACTGCCATCAGTTCGTTTTTTTGGAGGTCCTGGTTTTTCCATTAGTTTAAATCTTTCTTAAAACACTACTTATATTATTTTTGTTAAACTTCAAGCATAGGATCATAGATCACTTGATGGGAAACTTAAGTTGGCACCAGCCATAATGCTGGTTGGCCATCGTGATGTCACGGTTTTCATCTTTGTCCAGAAACGAATCCCCTCTGGGCCATACATATGATGATCACCAAATATAGACCTTTTCCAACCACCAAAACTATGAAATGCAAGAGGAACGGGAAGAGGTACATTAACGCCTACCATACCTACTTTAATTTTACGAGTGAAGTTGCGGGCAATGTCGCCGTCACGGGTAAAAATACATGCTCCATTTCCATACTCATGATCCTGCACAAGTTTTACTGCTTCGTCGTAACTATTTGTACGCACCACTACTAGAACCGGACCAAAAATTTCTTCTTTATAAACAGACATTTCTTTTATAACGTTATCCAGGATTGTCGGACCACAGAAGTAACCATTCTCATTACCCTTTGAGGCTTTATATTTACGTCCATCAAGAACTATTTTTGCCCCTTGCTTTTCTCCTTCTGAAATAAGTCCTTTAACGCGATTAGAATGTTCTTTAGTAATAAGAGGGCCCATTTCATTGCCAGCCACCATGCCACAACCTACTTTAATGTTTTTTGCTTGTTTATTAATTTTTTCAATCAATTCATCTGCAATATCATCCCCAACAACCACTGCGACAGATAGAGCCATGCAGCGCTCACCCGCTGACCCAAATGCAGCACCTATAATTGCACCAACTGCTTGTTCAATATCGGCATCCGGCATAATGATAGCATGATTTTTTGCACCACCAAGGGCTTGAACCCTTTTATTATTAGCGGTTCCTAGATGGTAAATATACTCAGCTACCCGCGTTGAACCCACGAAACTTACTGCTTCTATGCCATCATGTTTGAGTAAACAATCGACTGCAACTTTATCACCGTGGACGACATTAAAGACGCCGTCTGGGAGACCAGCCTCAGAAAATAAACGCGCCATAACATTAGCGCAGGATGGGGCATGTTCTGAAGGTTTTAAAATAAATGTATTACCGCAAGCGATGGCTAATGGAAAAGTCCAAAGGGGGACCATAGCTGGGAAGTTAAAGGGTGTAATTGAGCAGACGACTCCAAGTGCCTGACGAGTGCTATAAATATCTACACCGTCGCCGACCTGCTGTGAGTATTCTCCTTTTAACATTTCAGGAATACCGCATGCATTTTCTACAATTTCGAACCCACGTGTAAGTTCACCCATGGCGTCATCCCATACTTTACCGTGCTCTTTTACTAAATTTCGGCAAAGTTCTTCTCGGTTTTTTTCGAGTAGTTCGCGAAATTTGAACATTATTGATACACGTTTCATAAGTCCAGTATTTGACCATGTTTCAAATGCTTTACTAGCGACGGTTACGGCAAAATCAATATCTGAAGTACAACCAAGGCCAACTTCGCCTTGGATAGTGCCGTTTGAGGGATCATAAATTGGAGCACTGCGATCACCTCTCGCTTCAGCAGGTTTACCGCCAATATAATGGTCTACTTTATACATTTTTTATTTTCTTTATAGATAATAGGACAGAAGTAAATATTTCTTAGATAGATAATGCCGAAGGATATCCTAAATAAATTAACAAACTCAACTGTTTTATTCCCTCATTCATATTTCATCATTGAGTTTTTGTTGGTAATTGTTACATTATTGGCAGAATTACTATGAAATTTATAATATATTTATATTTATATGGCGAGTGTGAAATGAAGCTTACAAAGTTAAACCGAACTGTCCATAATTGGATCTCTATTTTTATTGCTATGCCGCTTTTACTGATAGTAGTTTCTGGTTTTTTTCTTCAGTTAAAGAAAGACTTTACCTGGATACAGCCCGTAAGTATTTACGGAGAAAGTGTGGCTACACCCATAATTTCACATAATGCATTATTAGCAAGTGCAACGAGTATTCCCCAAACTGAGGGGTTAAAGTGGGCAGATTTTGATCGCATTGATTATAAAGTTGATCACGGCATGATTAAGTTTATGACCCTAGAAGGCTGGGAAGTACAGGTAGACACTACCAATGGATCTATATTATCTATTGCAGAGCGAAGATCTGATTTTTTTGAAAAAATTCATGACGGTTCTTATTTTGGTAATAGTGTAAAATATTTTATAATTCTTCCTACGGCTGTTTTACTATTCCTATTATGGATCACCGGCCTTTACATGTTTATTTATCCTTACGTAAAACGTTTTTTTAATGAAAAAACTAAACATCGGAAAGTATAAAAATTTTAATTTATGGCCATTGATTTTCACGCTCATTTTATAGCACCAAAACTTGTGAAAATGCTTAAGGAAAGAAAATATAATTCCCGAATTACCTACAATACGGATGAATACTCAGTCACCGCAAAAACTTATATGTTAATAAGTCTTCATTAGGACCGTGGGCGATTGAACTTGCCGTTAGAAAATATAATATTGACAATATAGTTGTCGTAAATTGTAATCCAATAATTTCTTGTCAGTTTGGTCTTAGTTCAGTCAGCAATACAAAGCTTTCTGATGACGATAAAGAAAAAATATTAAGAACAAGGACCTTAAATTTTTTTCTCGGTATTAAGAATATTAATTTTAGGTAATTGTAATGTAGTTTTTAGCAAATATGAAAGTCAGACTTTCGCTTTGTATTTATTTCATTCTGTTACCTATAAGATCTTCAACAACACTTGGGTCTGAGAGTGTAGACGTATCTCCTAAGTCCGAAAAATCATTCTCAGCAATTTTTCTTAAAATACGTCTCATAATTTTACCTGATCGTGTTTTTGGCAACCCTGGTGCAAATTGAATATGATCTGGGGTTGCTATCGGGCCAATTTCCTTACGAACCCAGCTAACTAACTTTTTACGAAGCTCTTCGCTGGGGTTATTATTAGCCATAAGCGTAACATAAGCGTATATACCCTGCCCCTTTATAGCATGGGGAAAACCAACGACGGCGGCCTCTGCAACGTCCTCGTGGGAGACGAGAGCACTCTCGACTTCAGCGGTACCCATCCGATGACCAGATACATTAATAACATCATCGACCCTACCAGTGATCCAATAGTATCCATCTTCATCACGACGGCAACCATCTCCAGCAAAGTATTTACCATCGTACGTTGAAAAGTAAGTTTTAATAAAACGGTCATGATCCCCGTAAACCGTTCTCATCTGCCCAGGCCAGCTATCCGCTATGCAAAGGTTTCCGGATGCAGCTCCTTCGAGCACATTGCCATCACCATCAATAAGTTCTGGTATAATACCAAAGAAAGGATGAGTGGCTGAGCCAGGTTTTAAATCTGTTGCTCCAGGGAGAGGTGTAATCATGATGCCACCTGTCTCAGTTTGCCACCATGTATCAACAATTGGACAGCGACTTTCGCCTACAACCTCATAATACCAATTCCAAGCTTCAGGATTAATTGGCTCACCAACGCTGCCAAGTATTCTAAGTGAACTTCGGTCACATTTTTCAACAAATTCATTACCGGCACTCATTAGTGCACGGACAGCAGTCGGCGCAGTGTAAAAAATATTAACTTTATGCTTTTCACATATCTGCCAAAATCTGGAGGCATCGGGATAATTAGGAACACCCTCAAAAATAAGAGTTGTAGCACCGTTTGAAAGCGGTCCATATACAATATAGCTGTGACCAGTTACCCAACCTACATCGGCTGTGCACCAGTAAATATCTCCATCATGATAATCAAATACATATTGGTGGGTAAGACTTGCATAAACCATGTATCCACCCGTCGTGTGCATGACCCCCTTGGGTTGCCCAGTTGAGCCCGATGTATAAAGGATAAACATTGGGTCTTCGGCGTTCATTTCTTCCGGGGGAGACACGGCGGATACATTTCTAGCAGCCTCTCTGTACCAAACGTCACGGTCATCCTTGAAATCCACTTCACCACCAGTAGCTTTTATTACAATAACAGTTGAGACTTTAGTTTTTGGGTTTTGGAGGGCCTCATCAACGTTATTTTTAAGTGGTATTCTTTTGCCGCCACGCATTCCTTCATCCGCAGTGATCACCATATGGCTATCACAATCAATGAGCCTACCAGCAAGGGCATCGGGAGAAAATCCACCAAAAACAATTGAATGAATAGCACCTATGCGTACGCAAGCGAGCATTGCATAAACGGCCTCTGGTATCATCGGCATATAAAGAGTAATTCTGTCTCCTTTTTTAGCACCCCGTGATTTAAGCACATTAGCGAACCGGCATACTTCTTCGTAAAGCTCTCGGTATGTTATGTGGCGAGATATGCTTGGATTGTCTCCTTCAAAAATAATAGCTGTTTGATGGCCCCGACTTTCTAAATGTCGGTCAACACAATTTACACATGCATTTAACGTTCCATCTTCGTACCACTTGATATGAAGGTCGTCTTTGGCATAGGAAACATTTTTTACACTTGAGTATGGCTTTATCCAATCAATACGCTTGCCCATATCACCCCAAAATCCGTGGGGATCCGAAACAGAATAATCATACATCTCGTGGTATTTCTGATTGTTGATTAAGGCGTAATTTGCTGTTTCCGCATTAACGGGATAGATATTATTCTCTGTCATTTAGTGCCTCGATTAAGTATTTACGCTTTTAGAATAAATTGTCATGATCAAAAAGTCTATTTTTTTGATAAAGACCGAATAATAAATCGGCCTGGATGAAGCGAGTTAACAGTTTTTTCTTCTAGGGGGCTTTTCCCCCCGCAGATAAGTGCCGTAATGTGTTTGGCCAAAATAGGAGCAGAAAGAAATCCTCTCGCCCCAAGACCCACATTTATAAAAAGGTTAGGATGGTAAGATGGTAGGGGAAATTTTTTGTGATGAGGACCATGATCTAGACCCCTATATTTTTCTTCATACTTCGGAAAATTAGGAACTGGGCCAGATATAGGAAGATGATCATTTGTCATCGCACGGATGCCACGCCTTCCGCCAATTACGCTTTGATTATTAAATTTAAAAGGGGACTTTGAAAGATTTAGTAGGTGAGCCTCTTCCGTGATTTCAAGTGCAATATTTTTTTCAAAAGTGGCGCCGCAGATATTCGCATCCCCGATCTCTGTAGAAACAATGGGCGTAACGTAACCTTCTGAGCACAAAATATTATTTTCTTTATACTGCGGAGCAAGTAGTGAAATTTGCCCAGCAATACTATCAAATTCTATTTTTTTGGTTTGATTAAATTGCCTTGAAAGATAAGAATTTGCGATAACGATCGCATCTACCTGTAAAACCTGATCATTATTCTTATCGTACAAAGCCCATTTTTTATCGGAAAGTAGCTCAATTCTATTTACTGAGATGCCGTTTCTGATGTCATCGCTGCCATTAAACATATTCTGCATCTTTAATGGCTTAACGTAACCACTCGGTGAACAAGTTAAACCCTTGGATGTGAGGGTTAAAAAATTATTATCGTAATTTTGCGATAATCGTTCGAAGCGTTCCATTTTATTTTTTGAGTTTTTAAGTTTAAAAAGATCACAAGCTTGAAAGATGTCACCATTTAATTCTTTATAAAATTTAAGGGCATAACCATAGGCTTTTAAATAAAATGATTTTTCAATTGATTCTCCTAAACTCAAGTAGGGGTCAAGTATAGCTGCAGGGTTTCCTGATGCCCCAGAAAGAATTTGTGGCTCTTTTTCAATAAGGGTTGTTTTATAGCCAGCATTCCTTAAATGATACAAGAGCGTGACACCGCCGACACCACCACCAATAATCGCTATATGTGCGCCGCATTTAAGTTTGGGTGGCCTATTAAACCAAGGTTTTTTCATTTTATAACTATTTTAAAATTAGGATTTAAGTTTAACTAAAACCTATTATAACCTTGTAAATACATTAGGCATTATTTTTTCTTTAATATTTAGTGATTATACAGTTAAAAAACCTACGGGTTATTGCCTAAGTTAAATGAGATATTTTTTTAATCTTTGCTTGTTGGTCCCTTACTTGTTAAATCAGGGTCAGTTAACTGAATTTAAATAATAATAAAGGGTGAAGTTATTTCAGCTCAGACCAAAAATTTACTAGATGTAAGCGGTCATAAATGTCCAATACCTGTGCTGCGTCTTCGGCGGCTTTTGGAAAAGTTACCTGTTGGAGAAACTGTGACCCTCTTAGCGACAGATACTATGACACTAATCGATGTGCCAAATTTTTGTCGCGAAGCGGGACATAGCGTTGAAAGTGTCCTAGAAAAAGACGAAAATATTTTATACTTAATAAAAAAAATGATATAATTACTAATTTAACCAGTGAAACTAAATGATGAATATTAAAGAAATTAAAGAAACATTTGAACTGATGGACGAATGGGAAGATCGGTATCGATATATTATTGACCTTGGTCGAAATTTACCTGATTTTGACGAGAAAGACCAAACAGAAGCAAACCGAGTTCATGGTTGCACAAGTCAAGTCTGGTTAACTTACGAAAAAAACAGTAAAACGGTTTTATTTAAGGGTAATAGTGATGCGCATATTGTACGGGGACTTGTTTATATAATTATAACAATATTTTCGCATCAAACTCCCCAGCAAATTTTAGATACGGACGCCGCGGTAATTTTAACGGATTTAGGACTTTCACAACATTTGTCACCTATGCGAACCAACGGTCTTTATTCGATGGTTGAGCGCATTAAGGAGATAGGGCGAAGCTTTTGCTAAGCGACACACTTCAGTTGGCCCCACTTGTTTTATTAATGCTTGCCTCGGGTATTCTTAGCGGCCTTATGGCTGGATTGCTTGGAATAGGCGGGGGAATTATTATCGTCCCTATACTTGAGTTTTCACTTGCTTTTTTTGGTGTTGATAATGCCGTACGTATGCATATAGCTATAGCAACTTCACTAGCAATCATAATCGTGACTTCCTTTTCATCTACTCGGGCACACCACAAACAGGATAATGTTGATCGTGCCCTTATAAAAAAGTGGATGTTATCAATGGTTTTGGCAGCTTCCGTAGGCAGCTGGGCAGCATCCAAATTAAACGGCAAATCTTTAGTTGTTTTATTTGCGTTGCTTGCTTTCATTGTAGCAATCAAGATGCTAGTTCGTGGGGGAACTAAAAAAGTACAGAAAATTTTTCCAGATCATGCTGCTGTTCAGCTCATGCCAATGTCCATTGGTTTTTTATCAAGTATGGTAGGGATTGGTGGGGGTGTTATGGGTGTAAGCTTTATGACGACTTTTGGAATGTCGATCCACCGTGCGGTCGGGACAGCTTCCTTCTTTGGGGTCCTAATTAGCGTCCCTGGAACTATCAGCTATATGATAACAGGCTTTGGTCAGGTTGGATTACCACCTGGGAATATTGGTTATATTAGCCTTATTGGATTTGTAATTATTGGTCCAGTCTCCTACTTCGCAGCGCCGTTTGGTGCAAAAATAGCTCATAAACTCAACCGCCGTCAGCTTAATCTCGCCTTTGGACTATTTTTACTTATTGTTTCGAGCCAGATGCTTTACCGTTACTTGTTCTAAAAAATGGCCTTTTACCTATTTTAATTTGAAGGTGTTATAAAAAATATGACAGGTGTATTATTGATGCATAAAGATCTACTTTACCGCGATGTTGAAGCGCAAATTTATGCGGTCACGAAAAATGAACATAATGTGACTGCAAATATGGCCTCTATCAGCTGCCTTTTTAATCAAACATTTGAGAATTTTTTCTGGGTTGGTTTTTATGTTGTAGATCAGCATAAAGAACAAGAGTTAGTAATAGGCCCTTATCAGGGTACTCTTGGGTGCCTACGCATTAGATATGACCGCGGCGTATGTGGTGCCGCTGCAATGACCGGTAAAACGCAGATTGTTGATAACGTTCATAATTTTCCCAATCATATTGCATGCGACAGCCAAACCTATTCTGAAATAGTAGTTCCAGTTTATGATAAAGGTGGTGCCTTAATTGCTGTTTTTGATGTTGATAGTAAAATTATTTCAAACTTTGACGAGGTAGATCAGTTTTGGTTAGAAAAAATACTTAAAAGCGTGTTCACCAAATAAAAATAATATAAAATTATTACCGCTTAAAACTGTAAATAAAAAATACTGCATATACTGCATATATTGCTATAATGTAATATTGTATAAACTTATACCCAGGTATTAAATTTTGGATAAGGCATGAAAGAGCATATTGATAATGCGGGCATTGTAACCCATCCACCAGTTTTCTATATTTTGGCAACTATACTAGGCCTAACCTTTGATAAAATATTTCCGCTTTCGTTTTTTTTTAAAGAATTAGGTTTAGTTGCAGGCATCATTGTTTTTACCCTGGGAGTGTTAGTCCTTATTCTTGGGTTAAAAATTTTTCTAGGGCACAAACAGCATCCAAGTGTACATGCTTCTACTTCACAAATTTTTCAGTCAGGAATTTTTGGCTATTCAAGAAATCCGATTTATTTAGGCATGGCACTTATAATGCTCGGAGCCGCTCTTTATTTTGATATATTGTGGATGGCCATTTTTATGGTTCCGCTTATTCTTGTCATAAATAAACTAGTTATTGCAAAAGAAGAGATTTATCTTGCCCGCAAGTTTGGTGAAAAATATCTCGAATACAAGAAAGTTGTTAGACGCTGGATATAAAAATTACAATTATATCTTTTATCTTTTTCATCACTTTGATGAACTTCAAGTTATCGATTAGAAAATTTCAACGGCTAAGGACAAAATAATAAAGGATAGACTATGATGTTGAAAAAGTATTAGCCATGTATCGTAGCGCCATAAAGCCAGGCGGAATTATGGCAATTATTAATCATAATGCTGGTAAAGGTGCTTCGAGTTCTTCTGGCACAACTATTCATAGAATTGATCCAAAAATTGTTAAGAGAGATATGGAAAAGCAGGCTTTGAACTTGTTGGCGGCCTTGATATACTTAAAATGATATAGATGATACAACAAAGAGTGTATTTGATAGTTCTGTAAGAGGCAAAACAAGTCATTTTATTCTAAAGTTTAAAAATCCATAAAGAATTTCATTCAAACTGATTTGAAAAATCCTCTGTCGATAGGATAGGAGATTTTTTATCGTTGCTAATTCTCCGCGCTTTGCGTTATATAGGCTCAATTTTACTTAACCAAATGTGAGACTGAAATGGCATCTTATCAATATAGCTTTGTAATGAAGGACCTTGGTAAAACTTATCCGGGGTGTAAGCCGACTTTTAGTGATATTACGCTTTCGTTTTTACCAGATGCAAAGATCGCCGTAATTGGTGTTAATGGTGCTGGTAAATCCACACTGATGAAAATTATAGCAGGTACTGACAAAGATTACGTTGGTGAAGCCTGGGCTGCAGAGGGTGTCCGGGTTGGTTACCTGGAACAGGAACCTCATCTTGATGTTAATAAATCTGTTTTTGAAAATGTTATGGAGGGTATGGGTGAAATCAAGGCCGTAGTTGATGAGTTTAATGAAATAAGCTCTAAATTCGCGGAACCCATGACTGACGATGAAATGAATGAGCTCATTGCAAGACAGGGTGAGCTTCAGGATCAAATTGATGCTGGTGATGCCTGGGATTTGGATAGTCGAGTTGAACTTGCTATGGAAGCCTTAAGATGCCCACCAAAAGATGCTGATGTCAACGTTCTTTCAGGCGGCGAGCGCCGTCGAGTTGCACTTTGTAGATTATTACTAGAAAAACCTGAAATTCTTCTTCTCGATGAACCGACTAACCATCTTGACGCAGAATCTGTTGCTTGGCTTGAAAATCACCTTAAAGAATATGCTGGTACTGTTATTCTTGTAACCCATGACCGCTATTTTCTTGATAATGTTGTAAACTGGGTGCTCGAAATTGATCATGGCCATGCGATACCTTACGAGGGTCATTACTCATCATGGCTTGAGCAAAAAGAAAAACGCCTTATCCAAGAAGAGCGAATGGAAGCCGGCCGCAAACGTACCATGAAACGCGAGCTTAAATGGATCCAGCAATCACCGAAAGCACGTCAGGCTAAAAGTAAAGCGCGAATTAATGCTTACGATGATTTACTTGCTGCGGCGCAGGATGGTCGAAATGGTGAGGCACAAATTCAAATCCCTGTTGGTCCGCGTCTTGGGGGTGTGGTTATTGAAGCTGATAAATTATCTAAGGGTTTTGATGAGCGGTTGTTGATTGATGAGTTAGAGTTTAGGCTACCGCCGGGTGGTATTGTTGGTATTATTGGTCCAAACGGTGCAGGTAAATCTACACTATTTAAAATGATTACGGACGATGAGAAGCCTGATACGGGCAGCATCAAGATAGGTGAAACTGTTATATTAGGTCATGTGGATCAAAGTCGAGATGGGCTGAATGACAAAAAAACAGTGTGGGAAGAAATTTCAGACGGACTTGATGTTTTTGACTTCAATGGTCGAAGTGTTCCAACTCGCGCTTACGTAGGAAACTTTAATTTTAAAGGTACAGACCAGCAGAAAAAACTTGGTCAGCTATCAGGTGGTGAGCGTAACCGGGTTCATTTAGCTAAAATGTTAAGAACACCTGCGAATGTACTTCTTCTCGATGAGCCAACAAATGACCTTGATGTGGAAACTTTAAGTGCGCTTGAAGCAGCACTCGAAGATTTTGCTGGATGTGCCGTTATTATCTCCCATGATAGGTGGTTTTTAAATCGGATAGCCACACATATCCTTGCGTTTGAGGGAAATTCTCATGTGGAATGGTTTGAAGGAAACTATGAGGATTATGAAGCCGACCGTCGCAGAAGATTAGGTAAGGCAGCAGATCGTCCACATAAAATGCAATACAAGAAACTTACCCGTTGATCATTTTTTAACGACAGTGCTAAATGGGATTAGGCTTACCTATTATTCTGTTTTTGATTTTACAATAGCAATGTTTTGTTTCAAGACATTAGTAATTCGTGTATCATCAGGGGCATTGATTAAAGCCCTCGTAAAGTCATCTAACGATTTTGTGAAATTTTGAGCCATGTAATTAAGTGTTGCGCGTGTTTTTAAGCTTTCCCAATGATTTGGGGTAAGTTTTATAGACGTATTACAGGCCTCCATAGCTTCATCGTTTTTGCCCTGTCCAGTCAAACCTACACAAACGCAGTTATGAGCTTCATAATAAAATTCAGAATAGGAATTTCCCGCCCGCCCTCGTCTTGATTCTGCTTTAATTAGTCTGTTGGCAAGGTTGACTACTTTGTTAAATTTTTGTTCATTTATTAGTTTTCGAATTTTGCGAATAGACCTAATATCGCTTTCACTCATAGTTTCTGTGATAACATTAGATCGCCCTGTTGAGGTCGACGTTTGTGCTTCAGCTAAAATTGGGATTGCGAATGTAATAACTAATAAAAAAAACCCTAAAATAGTTTTTATATTCAGGTGGCTTTGCATAATTTTTTACTCATTTAAGATTATAAATTGAACTTATGATTAGTTTAAATTTGAACATATCTTAGTAATCAATTTAGATTGTTCCAACAGTCTGAGAAATATAGCTATTCACAATAGTTATATAAATTAAAATAATTCAAGTTTAATAAATATTCAAAATTCAAAATCTTCGTCAAACAAATCATCTTCCTCGCTGGTATCGAGGTTGCCATTATTTATATCATACGTTCGTAATTGGCGGTAGCTACTACGCATGGTGGCATAAAAATCTGTCGATGACTTGCTTAAATCATCTAACGTTTCAAGATTTTCCTCACGATAAATAATACCCTTTAGGCCCAGTCTTCCGTAGCGAACGTATGGCCATTTTTTATGAGAAAGCCACATACTTGTTGGATCATAAAAGAAATCAACCGTAAATCCGGACAAATCCCTTGCATTGGAAGGACCTAGGAAAGGCAGCATGATAAATGGACCTTCTGGAAGGCCCCAAACAGCGAAGGTCTCACCAAAATCTTCGTTATGACCTTTGATACCCCAATTTGAAGCGGTATCAAAAGTGCCTAATAGTCCAAATGTACTATTAATCAGAAAACGTGAAAAAGATGTTCCAGCTCTTTTGGGTTCAATTTGCAAAATATCATTTACAAAGGTGACAGGCTCACGCCAATTTCCTACTAAATTTGATATTCCGTCACGGATGTCAGGTGGCCCCCACATGCGATACAGTCGTGCCACAGGTTCAAGTATTACTTCATCAAATATAGTATTAAATACAAAGATTTGACGGTTCATAGGTTCTAGTGGATCGTTAGCTTTGTTATAAGCAAAACGTGCCTCAAGATCTGTCTCCAGCGGCCGCTTGGCACAGGATGCTGTTAGGAGAAGCATAAAACAAACTATAGTTACTTTTATACCGACGTATTTCATATTTTTTAGAGTAATTTGAGAGATAAACATTTTTTTTACGAAGATTTACTTTTTTATTTAAATTTTAATGCATTTTAGTATTTTATAAGCGATAGAGTAGATTTTTTTGAAATATATTCATAGCATTATATTTAAATCAAACAGAGAGTTTCTTAAAATAAGACGTATCAGTTATTTTAAGAAAAATTTTAGACCTATTGATTTTTTCTGTAAAAAATTTTTAATTATTACTAAATTTAGCCTCAGAAATTCGAATGTTATGTTCAAGAATAGACGTTATATCATTAAATTTAGGAGCATTTTCGAGTGCTAACTGATAATCTTTTATTGCATCTTTAAATTTTCCTGTTTTATATTTTAAAGAACCCCGGCTGTTATAAGCAAACCATCGATTAGGTGAGCCTTCGATGGCTGTGTTGCACGCAGTTAGGGCTTGATCGTAGTTTTTTTGAGCTGTGAGACTTATACATAACGCGTTATAAGCATCATAGCTGTATTTTGTTGTTTTTCCGGAACGGGAATTGTATTCGATACTATAAATATTTCTTTCAGCTAAACGAACCGCCCCTGTTATATCACCACGGTTCAACTTTCTTCGGATATCAATTAGCAAGTCATTGGTACCGATATTAATATTATCTCCAGCCACTGCTCCAGTCCATGGCTCAGTTGCCGTCTGAGCATTAGCTGCTGTTGACATAAATACAATACCAATAATAATCAAGGTCACTGCCACAGTTGATTTATAATTAGGATTGTTCACTATTTTTCCTTTATTATCAATATATACGAAATCAGCACTCACTTTTTTATCATAAAAATATTAAAATACTTATAGCCTTAAATTAGTTAGTTATCAATAGATGGTTGATTGCTATCATTTATATTATTTACAATATATAAATATATCTTTATATATTGTTTTATGCTATTTAAAGGTATTGAAATGGAACTTACTCTAAACAATTTGTTAAATGTTCTGAAGGCTGCGGGAGAGGAAACTCGCATGCGTATTTTGGCTCTATTTAAGAGTGGGGAGCTTACAGTAACAGAGCTGGTTAGTGTACTAAGACAAAGCCAACCAAGAGTTTCAAGGCATTTAAGGTTACTTTGTGAGGCTGGTCTTCTTGAGCGTCACCGGGAAGGAACGTGGATATTTTATCGCCTTGCTGACCTCGGAGAGCAAGCTGATTTAGTGAAATCAATTATGAATCATATTCCTTATTCGGATCAAATACTTCAACATGATCAGGAAAGGCTTGAGGAAGTAAAAAAAACAAGAGCCTTAAAAGCAGCAAATTATTTTCAAGAAAATGCTGTTAACTGGGACAAAATAAGATCACTCTATGTACCGGAGCGTCAAGTAGAAGAGTACCTCCTTGAGATAACACATAATTTTGAAATAGAAAATTTACTTGATGTTGGTACTGGTACGGGACGAATGTTGAAACTATTTTCATCTTGTGTAAAACAGGGTGTAGGCATAGATCT
>ENA-OSJC01000082-OSJC01000082.1-marine-metagenome-genome-assembly--contig:-NODE-82-length-90695-cov-8.111633_pt1 | contig 90695 bp, 83 predicted proteins | sample MGYA00237885_ERZ534234 | MGnify/ENA primary metagenome ERZ534234 (study PRJEB26413, sample SAMN06343907) | marine metagenome | isolation source: coastal waters | place: Atlantic Ocean: West Antarctic...
TCCTGCTCCCAAAGCAGGCGCGCTACCAGACTGCGCTAATCCCCGAAAGTCTTTCCAAGCGGTCTTTCTTTCGAGCGCGCATGATACTGGCGATGCGAGTTTCCGTCAATCTGAAATGACTACTTCTGATAAGAATATCAGTAGTATTTATCAGCACCCTCGTTAAAGTCGCCCTACAGTTAGAATATTAACCAGTTATTAACTTATCTCTTATGTACCGAAAGAGCGAATTAATTACGTACTAGTGTCAACGCTAAAGGCTAAGAAGGTTTAGGCTATGGTTTTACCGATTCAAGGATTTGGATGATACTGTGCGATAATTTATGAACTAGTCCAAAATAGTCGGAGAAAAATGGTTGCTTAAATCACCCTCAACTAAGCCCACGCTAACGTGTCCATTGTGTGCCTCCGCTGAAGTGACTGACTATCACACAGATAAAATACGTCACTACCTGTGTTGCGAGCAATGCGAGCTTGTTTTTGTACCTAAGCAATACCATTTATCCGAAGCTGATGAAAAGGGCGTCTATGATCAGCATCAAAATAACTCCGAGGATGCGGGGTACAGGCTTTTCTTAAGTCGGCTGATCGAGCCACTTTTAGACAGTATAGCGCCAAATAGTCGGGGTCTGGATTTTGGGAGTGGCCCTGGCCCAACGCTATCTCTAATGTTATCTGAGCAAGGACATGAGATGACTATTTATGATCCCTTTTACGCGCCCAATTTTAGTGCATTGGATAGCACCTATGATTTTATCACCACCACCGAAGTTGTAGAGCATCTAAGTTCCCCAGGAGATGAGTTACAACGATTGTGGCGCCTATTGCGTCCCGGAGGTTGGCTAGGTGTTATGACGAAGCTAGTAATTGATCAAGAGGCTTTTTCTAGGTGGCATTATAAAAACGACCCTACTCATGTGTGTTTTTTTTCAAAAACCAGCTTTAATTACCTAGCTAACAGTTGGCATACGCGCGCAAAATACTACGGAAGTGACGTAATACTGCTGCAAAAGCCTGCGCAAGGTTAGCTCTCCATTGCTAAGCGAGCGGCTGTAAAAGCATTAACTGAGCGGGTGACATCTTGCTCTGTGGTGGCCCAGGAGCAAACACTTATGCGAATAACCTTTTTGCCATTCCACACTGATGTTCCCAGCCAGCATTCACCGGACTTTTGAATGTGATCAACGATTCCTAGGGTATAACTGTCATCTCGGTCAAAACCGATGAGTACCTGATTGAAAACCACATCATTAATTATAGTGAACCCTTGATCTTGTAGCTCGTTGGCAAACTGCACTGCGCGATCATGTAACCCAGCCACTAACTCATCAACCCCCTCAGAGCCTAGGTATTTTAGGGTGGCCCAAAGCTCTATAACGCGAGCTCGCCGAGACATTTCGGGGGTATATAACATCCCATCGCGGTGTTCGGAGTAGGCTAAATAGCTTCCGCTTGCTTGCAATGCCGCCACTAAGGCTTCTTGATCTGCGCAGAGTAAGATCCCATTGTCATACGGTGTGTTGAGTGTCTTATGCCCGTCAACCGACCAAGACTGCGCTTTCTCCATACCTTTTGTAAGTGAGTTTAACTGCGAGGTTGCGCCTGCCCACAGTCCAAAAGCCCCATCGATGTGCACCCAGGCACCGACGTCATTAGCAAGGTTGCAAACCTCATCAATAGGGTCAAAGCTACCAGTGTTAACGTTTCCCGCTTGCAACAAAACGATGGTGCCACCATCAAGTGTTGGTAGGTTGTCTAAGATCAAACGTCCCTGATCATCACTAGCGACCCACTCAATGTGGTCTAGTCCGAAACCAAGTAAAGCAACCGCTTTTATTACGGCTCCATGGGAAGCATCACTTGCAACAATACGGATAGCCGGAGCCCCGCGGTGCCCTTGACGAGTGAAATCCCAACCTTGATTGTTATAAATACGATGCCGTGCAGCGGCCAAACCGCAAAAGATAGCCATCGACGTACCACTTAAAAAGCTCGCCACAACATTATCCGGCAAACTAAATAGTCCTCGAAGCCATCGTTCGGTGACAGCTTCAAGCCTTGAGGCTATGGGCGACATTAAATAGAGACCGCTATTTTGGTCCCAAAAATCTGTTATCCATTTGGTTGCCAATGCAACCGGTAGTGCGCCGCCGGTAACAAACCCAAAATAGCGACCGCCAGTTTGTGCGGTAGATGCGGGGGATCCGTACCTATTAAGTTGCTCGAGAATATTACTTGCATCACCACTGGCGGTAGGCATATCTTCATCAAAGAAAGAGAGACCTTGAATGGCATCTTCTGAAGGGAATACTGGACGTTCCTCAATACCATCAGCGTAGGCTAACGCATAGGTTTTTGCTTGATCAAAGATATGTTTGGCCGATTGTTCGGCTTTCATTTTATTTCGCAGGGTCATAACCTAATTTCATCCACAGCAATAAGTTCTAATTAAACGATAGTAAATCATAGAATATTGATCATAGACAGAAAATGCATTGCGAGTACGCTACAAATTGCAAGAAAGGGGATGGGTATAAGGCAAGTAATTTGGTCCCAGTACACTCACCAAAAGATCTATAGGGGATACAAATCACTATCGGCGAGTGCACCGAGTTAAGTTAAGACTTCACAAAATCAAATTCGTTCAGTAAATCGTAAAAATACGATCTAATGTCCAAAAAGATAGACTCTTGGTCGTTCGAAGTTAGAATAAGACCCTAGAGAAAAGATTCAATAAATCGATACGATTTCAAGGACAGTAAAACTATGTACCAAGGCGAAACATTGAGTTTAAACCGTTTGGATGGCGGCTTCATCGAGATCAACTTCAATAACAAAAATAGCTCGGTCAATAAATTTGATCGTCAAACATTGGATGATCTTCATAACGCTATGGCGGTGGTCAAAGCAACTGAATCGGTAAAGGGTCTTTTGCTAACTAGCGCTAAGGGTGTTTTCGTTGTGGGAGCTGACATTACTGAGTTTTCAGTTATGTTTAATGCTACTCGAGAGGAGTTTGTTGCGCGAGCAGCTGAAGTTAACTCGATGTTCTCCCAGATCGAGGATTTGCCATATCCGACCGTTGCAGCCATTAATGGTTTTGCCCTTGGCGGGGGATTTGAAGTCTGCTTGGCCTGTGACAAGCGTGTAATGTCCTCTAAAGCTGCCATTGGTTTGCCTGAAACAAGCCTAGGAATAATGCCAGGGTGGGGCGGTACTGTTCGGTTACCGCGTTTAATTGAGTTTACAACTGCATTAAATTGGATAGTGTCTGCCGCGCCACAATCGGCCCAAAGCGCGTTGGAAGCAGGCGCTGTTGACCATGTCTCAGAACCAGATCAGCTGCGTGAGGATGCTCTGGCGGTATTGACTGAGCTAGCCAAGGAGGGTGTTGATCTCGACGCTTTACGTAGGAAAAAGACTGGCCCCTCTGCGCTTAGTAAGTCTGATGCGTCAGTGATTGCGGAGCACGCGTGCGACGCAGTGCGTAGTAAGCAGGGTGACAATTACCCAGCGGCTATTAAGGTCGCCGAACTGGTTGCCTCTGCAGCGGAAGAGGGTCGTGATAATGCTGTTAGCCTGGAGAATCACGCTTTTTATGAGCTGACCCAGACCTCTCAAGCAAGAGCGCTAGTTGGTTTATTTTTAAGTGAGCAGTATGTTGTCAAACAAGCGAAATCTCGAAATGCTCCTTTTAAAAGCAGTTATCAACCGATCAGCAGTGCCGCAGTTATTGGCGCGGGTATCATGGGCGGTGGTATCGCTTATCAAAATGCCTTAAAGGGTATCTCCGTAGTCATGAAGGATATTCACCAAGCTGCGCTTGATTTAGGGACTGCCGAAGCTACAAAATTACTCGATAGGGGTGTAAAGCGAGGTAAATTGACTGCGTCTAAATCTGCCGCTATCTTGACTCAAATAACACCCTCTCTAAATGATAATGCAATTAGTGACTGCGATATCGTTGTTGAGGCTGTCATTGAAATTGAGTCGGTTAAAGCGCAGGTTTTGGCGTCTATCGAAGCTCAGCTATCAAATACAGAGAGTGTGATCACCTCAAATACATCAACTATCTCTATTAATCGCCTCGCTGACTCTCTGCAACGGCCTCATAACTTCTGTGGAATGCATTTTTTCAACCCAGTTCATGCTATGCCGTTAGTTGAGATTATCCGCGGCGAGAAGAGCTCTGAGCAAACCCTTGCCGCTGTCTGCGCCTATGCATTAGCTCTGGGCAAGAAACCTATCGTGGTCAATGACTGTCCAGGCTTTTTAGTTAACCGAGTGCTTTTTGCCGCACTCTTAGGGATGGAAATGCTCATTGCTGAGGGTGCAGACTTTCAGCAAATTGATCGGGTAATGGAAACATGGGGTCTACCCATGGGTCCTGCGTATTTAAGTGATGTGATTGGCTTAGATACCGTCGTCCATTGTTACTCGGTACTACTCAAAGGCTTGCCAGAGCGCTTCATCGAGGTGCAGCCCGCAAGGTCATCGCAGGTCATTTTTGACCACCAGCGGTTAGGTCAGAAGAACGGCCTCGGTTACTACAGCTATGGTAACAATGATCGAGGTAGACCCACTAAGCAGGCAGATCCTGTGGTGTTAGAAATGTTTGAGAATTTGTTTGGTAGTGCCGTGCATTTTGAAGACGAAGAAATTGTATCCCGTATCATGGGTGCTATGGGCATGGAAATGAACAGGTGCTTAGAGGAGGGGGTTGTAGCCTCGCCAGCTGAAGCTGACATGGCATTAATTTATGGAATTGGTTTCCCATCGTTCCGAGGTGGTATTTGTCGTTGGATGGATGAGATTGGATTAGCTGAGATTTGCGCTATGGGTGACAAGTACTCTGGCATAAGCCCTCTGTACTCACCTACAGATGCTCTCAGAGTAAAAGCGGCTAGCGGTGGCACTCTCTACTAGCGTAATTAGAGTTGTTGCTTAAATAACTGCCATACATCCTCTCTGTCAGCAAGAGCTTTAAAAGCTGAATAGACCATAATGACTTTTGAGGCACTGTAACTATGCATAACAATAAAAAGGGTATTAGAACGCACGCATTTGGGTATATGCACTCGATAAGACCGCTCTAACCTCTAATGTGATATGTACCTGTCACTGATGGCTAATGCCAATAACGAAGGCTCACTGAGTGTCAGCGAGCTCCGAAGTGTCGGTGCAGCACTCAGTGTTAGGTTGGCTATATTCATTTGGCAGTTGCTGCAGACAGGGCTCTAAATAGTGCCAAGTGGGCAAAATCACTGGAGGGTATATAGCTAGTATCATTATAAAAAGGATTCGCTGAATTCTTGACTATCACGGTATTTGTCTCTGGGTTGATGTAAATATACTGGCCATAAACCCCCATAGCCATGAACTCACCACTATCACCGCCGACCATCCACCACTGATAACCGTAGCCAAAGTCGTTACCCGGTAGAAGATGAGGCTGATCCATCGTTCTGGAGTCCGCCACCCAGCTAGCGGGTACAATTTGCTAACCATTAAATGTCCCATCATGCAGGTACAGCGAACCTAATTTAGCAAAATCTCTTAGTGTCAGGTTAAGGCCTCCTAAAGCCATTTCCATACCCTGACCATCGATGATCCATAGTCCGTCATGCTCCATTCCCATTGGGTTATATAGCTTTTCTTGCATGTAATCGGTGATAGAGCGACCGGTCGCTTGTGTCAAAACCATTCCCAAAACATGGGTGTTAATGCTTACATAGTGATTGACGGTGCCCGGTTCAATGTCGTTCTTTAGAGTAGCTGCAAAGGCATCTTGTGAGTTACCAAGGGAAAAATCTCGACCCCAGCGGTTAATGTCACTGTAAAAATCACCATAATCCTCGTTGAAGGCAACACCCGAGGACATTTGGAGCACATTTTTAATACTTACGCCCTCATAGCCGGAACCCCCTAAACTAGTAGCATAGGCGTCAACGGATTGTTCTATGCTTTTAATATGGCCCTCATTAACTGCTATGCCAATCAGTGCAGAGATGAAAGATTTAGCCATGGACCAAGAAATATTCTGTGTAACGGCACTATTACCGAGGTAATAGTCTTCTAGAGCGATTTCATCATTCTGAATAACGATTAGGCCAGTTGTCCAAGAATCCTTAAGAAACTGCTGGGTGCCTAATTTCTGATCGTTGTAGGCGAACGATGACGGTACATTAAGGGGGTCACCATAGTTATAAACGTAAGGGACTTTTGCCTGAGTAAGGCTACGCGTAGGCCAAAATTCGGCAACACTGCGGAAATTTTCAACAATTTTATCTTCATCAAAGAGTGTGAGGGTAGTGTTTAATGCTTTAATCTTTGGGAATGCCCAGACACTTAGAACCATTAATGCTAAGAGTCCTATTATTACAAATTTTTTCATCTTACCTTTAACCCCTCAGAGTAATTTTTTGGTTATCCGAATGTGCCGGATTTAGCCTAGACGCGAAGTAACAAGACCGCAAGTCCTAGGGTTAAAAATTTGGACCAAATTCAATGCAATAAAAAGGGCGGAAATAATCCGCCCTTTTTATAACACTGCACCACTAATGGATGTTAAAACTGATTCATAGTGTTGTCTTCACCAGAGGCCTTGAGCGCTGCATCACCGGCAAAATATTCCTTGTGGTCATCACCCATGTCAGAGCCAGCCATGTTCTGATGCTTAACACAAGCAATCCCTTGACGGATTTCTTTGCGCTGAACACCTGCCACATAGCCAAGCATGCCTTGATCGCCAAAGTATTCCTTAGCTAGATTGTCTGTGGAGAGAGCTGCCGTATGGTAAGTTGGCAGAGTAATCAGGTGATGGAAAATGCCAGCACCAACAGCTGCATCAGCTTGGAAGGTACGGATCTTCTCATCAGCTTCAATACCCAGATCGGTCTCGTCATAACTGGCGTTCATAAGATCTGCACGATCATAAGTACTTAGATCTTTCCCCTCATCCGCCCAAGCATCAAAAATTTGTTGACGGAAATTCAGGGTCCAATTAAACGATGGGCTATTGTTGTAGACCAGTTTAGCGTTAGGAACGACCTTTCGAATCTCATCTACCATGGCTCCAATTTGACCAACATGCGGCTTTTCAGTTTCGATCCAAATCATATCAGCGCCGTTTTGTAGGCTTGTAATACAGTCTAGAATACAGCGCGCTTCACCCGTTCCTTCTTTAAATTGGAAGAGGTTGCTCGGCAGACGCTTTGGACGAACCAGCTTGCCATTTTGATTAATGACTACATCACCGTTCTGCATGTCTGCCGGAGCTATTTCTTCGACGTCTAAAAAGGCATTGTACTGATCGCCTAAATCACCTGGGGTGTTAGTTACTGCAATCTGCTTGGTCAGTCCTGCACCCAACGAGTCTGTTCTAGCGACAATGACACCATCATCCACGCCAAGCTCTAAGAATGCGTAACGCACAGCGTTGATCTTTGCCAAGAAATCAGAGTGTGGCACGGTAACCTTGCCATCTTGGTGACCGCACTGCTTTTCATCAGAAACCTGATTCTCAATCTGAATACAACATGCTCCGGCCTCAATCATTTGCTTGGCCATCAAATAGGTGGCTTCTGCATTTCCAAATCCTGCATCGATATCTGCAATAATGGGCACAACATGTGTTTCAAAATTATCGATCTGGGTTTGGATAGGTGCTTTTGCGTCCCCAGTGGCTGCGTCTAGCTGACGGAACAAACCACCGAGCTCACGCGCATCGGCTTGACGCAGGAAAGTGTAGAGCTCAGCTATTAAAGCCGCTACAGAGGTTTTCTCATGCATAGACTGATCGGGCAATGGGCCAAAGTCTGAACGTAATGCGGCTACCATCCAGCCAGACAAGTACAAATACTTTTTCTTTGTGGTCCCGAAGTGCTTCTTAATTGAGATCATCTTCTGCTGGCCGATGAACCCGTGCCAGCAACCCAGTGACTGAGTATAAGAGGTAGCATCAGCATCATACGCAGCCATGTCTTCACGCATCACGCCAGCGGTGTACTTTGCAATCTCTAAACCAGTTTGAAAACGATTCTGAGCACGCATTCTGGCGGCAGAATCAGCACTTATAGCGCTCCAATTACTACCTTGAGCACCGATGATGTCGGCCAATTTGGCTGAATCCTGAGTGAAATTTGACATAGGTTTCCTCTTATTATTGGGTTACTTTGTTTGACTAAGTCAGCATTTTAGGTATCATGCCGCCATTAATCTACATTATCATTTTAATCTTGGGTATTTTTCTTATGAATATGTCGAAATTCGACTTAAACCTCCTTGTCTACCTTGATGTTTTGTTGCGAGAGTGCAATGTCACGCGCGCTGCAGAGGAATTAGGGATCAGCCAGCCGGCCATGTCGAACAGCTTGAGGCGGCTTCGAGACTTGTTCGCGGACCCTATTTTAGTGCGCACCAGTGATGGTATGACGCCTACTAAGAGAGCTTTGGAGTTACAGCCCCTAGTAAGGACTGTATTGGAAGCGGCCGAGCAGGCTGTTTTGCCTAAAACCGAGTTTGACCCCTCCGCTGCAACACGTATTTTTCGGATCATGGCAAGCGACTACACCGAAGCCACACTGTTACCGGTGTTACTGAAGCGTTTGTTAAAAGAAGCGCCAAATGTACGCCTGGATATTATGACACCCAGTGACGTAAGCTTTCATGATGTAGAGCGAGGTAAGGTGGATCTTGTAATTAACCGCTTCGATACATTACCGCAGTCCTTTCACCAAGTGCATCTTTGGGATGACAGTTTTTCTTGTGTGGTCAGTGCATCTAATCCTATTATCAAGAACTGGAATCTTGATGCGTACCTCTCAGGTAAGCATGTCTGGGTAAGCAAGACGGGTATGGGCGTCGGTGTTGGCATGAGCCCTGATGATGTGCAGAGACTGGGTTGGGTTGATGACGCACTCGATAAAATTGGCGCAAAGCGCAATATTGCATTGTTTACTCGCCACTACCAAGCGGCATTGCGGCTTGGAGAGCAGGATGATTTAATCGTGACACTTCCGTCAATGGCGGCAATGCAGTTAGCTAGCAACCCAAATGTTGTTATCCTCGACCCGCCCTTTGAAATCCCTAGAATGCGTCTAAAAATGGTTTGGAGCCCATTACTTCAGCATGATCCCGGTCATCGCTGGATTAGACAGTTAATTAAGACAGTGTCTGAGGAGATATTATCCTAGAGTAGTTCAAATACGTTCCAGTATCGGCTTGCTGAATAGCCGAAATATAATTGGTAACGTTGGAATATGTTCAGCAAGTTTATAAACTAAAGAGCATTTAGCATCTAATGGAGTGAGACCGTATGACTGAAAGAGTTCTCGAATCTGGCCTTCAGGTCGCCAAACCTATTCATGATCTAGTTAACCAGTCCATTATTCCCGGAACGGGATTTACACCAGCTCAGTTTTGGCCAAAGTTTGCTTCAATTGTGGAGCGATTTACCCCATTAAATAGAGATCTCCTAGCGGTACGTGAAGCGCTGCAGTCCAAAATTGATGTCTGGCACACTGACCATAAAGATGGCTTTGAGTTCTCGGATTACAAAGCATTCTTGGAGCAAATCGGATATTTAGTGGCTCAGGGAGCCGACTTTGATATAACGCCAGAGCATGTGGACACCGAGATCACCCATCAAGCTGGGCCTCAACTTGTCGTGCCTATCATGAATGCTCGGTTTGCGCTGAATGCGGCCAATGCGCGATGGGGTAGCTTGTATGACGCACTTTATGGGAATGATGTAATTTCTGAAGAGCATGGTGCGGACAAAGGCGGTGCTTACAACCCGGTGCGCGGACAAAAGGTCATTGACTACGGGCGTGATTTTCTTGACGTTGCAGCGCCTTTGGAGCAGGGGTCACACCACCAAGCAACTGCGTACAGCATTGTGGATCAAATGCTTCACATACGGTTAGAAGGCGGTAGCTCGGTACTGCTTGCGTCTGCGGATCAATTGGTTGGCTATTTAGGTAACACTGACAAACCAACGTCAATATTGTTAAAAAACAACAATTTACACTTAGAAATTCAAGTTGATTCTATGCATAATATTGGCTCTGGCGATAAGGCTAGCGTCAAAGATATTGTGGTCGAATCAGCTCTTACCACCATTATGGACTGCGAAGACTCCGTGGCAGCAGTAGATGCCCAGGACAAAGCACTTGCCTACGCTAATTGGCTAGGGTTGATCAAGGGGGATCTAGAAGAAACGATTACTCGGGGTACTAGTAGCTTTGTGCGCAAAATGAACGGTGACCGACAGTACACGGCCGCCGATGGGTCCGTATTCGCGCTCAAGGGTCGTAGCCTGATGTTCATCCGTAATGTTGGCCACTTAATGACCAACCCTTCGATCTTGCTTTCTGATGGTAGCGAAATTCCAGAGGGAATTATGGATGGCGTTATTACTAGCCTGATCTCGCTGCATGATCTCAAGCGCGAGGGTGGTCTTGCAAACTCAATGACTGGCAGCACCTATATCGTCAAGCCTAAAATGCATGGCCCCGATGAGGTCCGGTTTACCAATGAGCTTTTTAACGCTATAGAGGATGCCTTTGATCTTGAACGTCACACTATTAAAGTTGGCATCATGGATGAAGAGCGTCGAACCTCGGTCAATCTTAAGGAATGTATACGCGCGGCAAAGGGTCGTGTGGTGTTCATCAACACCGGCTTTTTAGACCGTACAGGAGATGAGATTCATACTAGCATGCTGGCAGGAGCCTTTGCCCTAAAGGGTGATCTTAAGACTATGCCGTGGATCACAGCTTACGAAGATCAAAACGTTGATGTTGGTCTTGCCTGCGGGCTTAAAGGGAAAGCACAGATAGGAAAAGGTATGTGGGCTATCCCCGACAATATGGCGGACATGATGAGAATCAAGATAGGTCACCCACAGGCCGGCGCTAATTGTGCTTGGGTTCCATCACCTACTGCTGCTACTTTGCATGCAATGCACTACCATCAAGTTAATGTGCCCAAGTTACAAGACCAGTTAATGATGCGAACACAGGCTAATGTTGATGATATCCTAACTATTCCGCTGTTAGGCGATGTGTCACTGACACCAGAGCAGATACAGCTGGAGCTCGATAATAACGCACAGGGTATGCTCGGTTATGTTGTTCGTTGGGTAGAGCAGGGCGTTGGGTGCTCTAAGGTTCCCGATATCAATAATGTGGGGTTGATGGAAGATCGCGCGACCCTCAGAATTTCGAGTCAGCATATTACTAATTGGCTATATCACGGCATGTGTTCGGTCGAACAAGTTAAGGAGACACTTGAGCGAATGGCGGCCGTGGTTGATGCGCAGAATGCAGGGGATGCAGAGTATGTGGCGATGGGTCCGCTCTATAGCCAAAGTACAGCGTTCAAAGCCGCATCTGACTTAGTCTTTAAAGGTTTAGAGCAACCCAGTGGTTACACTGAGCCGTTATTACACGCCTATCGACAGCATGCTAAGGCCTAAGGGGCAGTTATGGTTATCAAATCTACGCCAGATTTATGTGATCAGTACCCGGAATTAGTACGAGTACTGGACCCTATTTTCGTTAATTATGGTGGCCGTGAGTCTTTTAGTGGGCCGGTGCTTACCGTGAAATGCTTTGAAGACAACAGCATCGTTAAACAGTTAGTGGGTACCCCAGGGAATGGTCGTGTTTTAGTTGTTGATGCCGGTGGTAGCATGCGCAGGGCGTGTCTGGGCGATATGTTGGCAGAACAGGCGTCGGTTAACGGATGGGCGGGTGTCATAATCTATGGGTGCATAAGGGATGTCGATGAAATAATGGTTACAGATATTGGCGTTCAGGCGATAGGTACCCACCCGATGAAGACTGATAAAAAAGGGATTGGAGAGCACGGAATTGATATCACTTTTGCGGGCGTTACATTTACAACGGATGATCACGTTTACGCCGACAATAACGGCATAATTGTCTCAAACCAACGTTTAGGCTGAGACCTCTTTGACCATCGCAATATGATCCATTCCCGCGGCTGAAAAAACCTCACCATAACGGGTAAAACCTAGCGTTTCATAAAAGGAAAAGGCAGTTAGTTGTGCGTTGAGATAGACCTTTGGATACCCAGAGGCTGCCGCGTAAGCTATTGCCTCTGCCATAATCAAACGACCTATACCCTTGTGGCGAAACACTTTTAAGACGGCCATACGCCCAAAATGGCCATCACTTAGCATTCTCGCCGTACCAATAGGTTTATTGTTCTCATCAACCGCTAACCAGTGCATAGCGTTTGCGTCTAACGCATCGAAGTCCAGTTCATAGGGTACCTGTTGCTCCTCCACAAACACTGGGACACGCACTGACTTAATATCAGCTTCATTATCTTTCCAACTAGCAGAGTTAACGGTAATCACGGTCTAAATGCCCCTTGCTCAGTCCTGCTTTTGACCATTGACGTAGTGACTATAGGTAGGAGGCTCACCATCGGCTGTGCGATTCTGGAGCGTGGCCGTTCTAACCTCTTCAGTCATATCTACCAGCGGTGGGTACTTGGGGGCGCTCATAAACTGGGCAAACCATTCTCCAAGCATTTGTTCATCATCCAGAGTCTCTTGCAGCAACACCTTAACGCGCGCAATATAGTCTGTAGAAATTGGCTGATCTGCCATAGCAGCGGTTAGTGGGGGGTCAGTAAGATGATTTGGAGTCAAATCACGGCTCAACAGCTCAGTCGCTAAATCGTCTAGCATTTCCGTAGCGGCAGGTGCCCTAAACCCCACTGAGAAGGTTGTACACTCGCCAATAGCAACGCCGTGATGGGCTATTTTGGGGGGTACATACAGCATATCGCCTGGGTTTAGTACCCATTCTTCAACAGCCTTGAAGTCTTTGAGCACTTTTAGGCGCGTATTGTCAGTATGCAGATCATCCGCAGTACACAGCTGGCCAATCTGCCAACGCCTCTGGCCAGTTCCCTGTAAAAGAAAAACATCGTAATAGTCAAAGTGTGGGCCTACATTACCACCGTCTTCAGCATAGCTGACCATCACATCATCCACGCGCCAGGCCGGTAAGAAGTCAAATGACTTTAATAGGTCTGCAACTTCCGGTACCCATAAATCAACTCCCTGAACTAGCAAGGTCCAGTTTTTCTCTGGCAGACTTGCAAAGCGTGATTCCTCAAAGGGACCATGCTCAAGGTTCCATTCATCGCCAATGACCAAGCGTGACTCAACTTCCTCTTCAAGTGAGAGTCCCGCTAAATCATTTCCGTCTATTGGCGGCTCAAAATTGGGAATCGCATTACGAATCAACAGCGGTTTTTTCTGCCAGTATTCAGCTAAAAACTGGTCAGCGGTGATTTCACCGAGAATAGGGTGGTTAGACTCACTCACAAGTATTAGATATCCTTTGCTTGTTGCACAGCATTACCAATGTAGCTCGCAGGCGTCATCGCCTTGAGTTCGGCTTTGGCTCGCTCTGGTATCTCCAGAGTATCTATAAATGCCTGTATGGTTTCTTGGTCCATTACATTGCCACGGGTTAGCGCTTTGAGTTTCTCATAGGGTTCATCTATCGCGTATCGACGCATGACGGTCTGGATAGGTTCAGCCAGTACTTCCCAGCTTGAGTTAAGATCTTCACCCAGGCGTTCACGATTCAACTTTAGCTTGCTCATACCTTTTGTTAACGAGGCAAACGCAATCATAGAGTAACCAAGCCCAACTCCCATGTTTCTGAGTACAGTTGAGTCGGTCAGGTCACGCTGCCAGCGAGAGATAGGCAATTTAGCCGCTAAATGACCATATAAAGCGTTGGCAATACCCATGTTGCCCTCAGCATTCTCAAAATCAATCGGGTTCACCTTATGCGGCATGGTCGATGACCCAACCTCACCGGCAATGGTTTTTTGCTTAAAGTAGCCCAGCGATATATAACCCCAAATGTCACGTGCGTAGTCGATCAAAATAGTATTGGCGCGGGCCATCCCATCAAATAGCTCAGCCATATAGTCGTGCGGCTCAATCTGGGTGGTGTAGGGGTTGAACTCTAACCCTAGACCATTAATAAACTGTTCAGCAAACCCAGGCCAGTCCATATCGGGGTAGGCTGAAAGGTGTGCGTTGTAATTGCCGACAGCGCCATTTATTTTGCCCAGCAAAGGTACGCTCTTAATTAAGTCAATCTGCCGCTGCAAGCGAAAGGCAACATTGGCCATTTCCTTACCTACAGTGGTTGGTGATGCAGTTTGGCCGTGGGTCCTGGCCAGCATCGCCACATCGGCAAACTCTCTACCCATGCTGGCTAACTGAGACTGAATATTAACCAGTGCTGGTAGTACAATTTGATCTCTGCCTTCTTTGAGCATCAAGGCATGTGACAGATTATTAATATCTTCAGAGGTACAGGCAAAGTGCACAAACTCACTCACGGCCTGTAGTTCGGCATTATCAGCAATAACTTCTTTGATTAAGTATTCAACCGCTTTCACATCATGGTTAGTTGTGCGCTCTATTTCTTTAACGCGTCCAGCATGCTCTAGTGTGAAATTATCGACCAACCCGTTGAGTACAGCGTTTGCGCTATCTGAAAAGTGCGGTACCTCAGTGATATCCGCATGAGCAGATAATTGCTGCAACCAGCGAACCTCGACCATAACACGGTACCGAATCAGTCCAAACTCGCTAAATATGGTTCTAAGCATGTCAGTTTTTCCACCATAGCGCCCATCGATGGGTGAGACTGCGGTGAGCGAAGACAGAGGGAATGATGCCATTATGGTTCCTAATCGAGTGAAATTAATAGGCGGTATTATACCCGAAATATGTAGCTATTTCAGGCATCAATTACACTAATTAAAGACGCAGGCTGCGGGCTTTACTCTGGCAATACTGCCAGTAGACGATTGCGTTGCCAAAGGATATGGCTGCGCTTACCACCCAGTTGATGCCAGAGGAAGGCGCTGCGTATACCAGAAAAGAGCAAGCAACGCACCCGTTGGGCAATGGCCGGTTGTTCTAAGTAGAGAGGGTTACCGGTTACCTGAATACGGCCTTTTATGGTACTGACTGTGTCCGTGTATAAGCCAGCAACATTGGCAATAACATTGTCATGGGTGACAGAAAAATGATCTGCTTGTCGTTGAGCATTCGCAATACCCTCACCAACCTGCTTAATTCGGACACTGTCAGCTGTTAAGCGACGGGCAAGATACATAATTCCGATAACATAGCGCATAACATCTGTGGAGCCTTGGCTTCGATCATTAATCATTTCCCTCATTGAGCTAACGCCCAGTTCGATATCCGATGCTGGGCCGTAGAGAGAATGGACTGTTTCAGGATTCTGGTTTAACAAGGCCAACATCGCCGCCGATAGTTGCACATCCGTTATGTAACCCTCGGTTGCGAGTTTGGCAACTAATTCGGCAGATTGGAAAACGCCAGCCAGAGCTAACGCTTGATCAGCAGTAGGGCGCCTAAATATCACGCAGATGCGTTCCATGTTCGTTCGATAACGCCGCCACCAAGGCAACAATCATTTGAGTAGAAAACCACTGACTGGCCTGGCGTTACTGCACGTTGCGGTTGATCAAAAACAACAACGCTGGTTCCATCATCACTCACATGCACAGCACAGGCCTGATCGGGCTGGCGGTAACGTGTTTTGGCCATACAGTGCAGAGGCTCGCTAATCGAAGGTTGACCGTTAATCCAGTTTATATCCGACGCCGCTAACTGGTTAGTGAACAATCTGGGGTGGTCTGACCCTTGCCCAACAATGAGCACGTTGCGTTCTAGGTCTTTATCTAGCGTGTACCAAGGCGCATCGCCAGAATCTTTAACCCCACCTATCCCTAAACCTTGCCGCTGACCTATGGTGTAGAACATTAATCCATGGTGCTCTCCCATGACTACCCCGTCTGGCGTCTCCATAGGTCCTGGCTGCGCTGGAATATACTGTTCTAAAAAGTCTTTGAAGCGCCGTTCGCCAATAAAGCAAATACCTGTGCTGTCTTTTTTGTCTGATGTCACGAACCCATGTCTTTCAGCAATGGCACGCACTTCAGGCTTGTTTAGTTCTCCCACGGGGAACAGAGATTTGACAAACGCCCGTTCATCGACAGCATGCAAAAAGTAGCTCTGGTCTTTGTTGGGATCTAACCCTTTTAAAAGCCTCGAACGCTCGCCGCTATTATCAACCCGAGTGTAATGGCCTGTCGCTATAAAGTCCGCACCCATAAGCTGTGCATAGTCTAAAAACACCTTAAACTTTATCTCCCGATTACAGAGGATATCGGGGTTTGGTGTCCGACCCAGACGATATTCCTCTAAAAAATGTTCGAATACATTGTCCCAATAGTCGGCGGCAAAGTTAGCTGTGTGAAGCGGGATATTTAACGTGTCACAGACCTGCTGCGCATCTGCAAGGTCGGCCATGGCAGTGCAGTATTCAGAACCGTCATCCTCATCCCAGTTCTTCATAAAGAGGCCTTCGACCTGATATCCCTGTTCAATAAGCAACAGCGCAGCCACCGAAGAGTCTACCCCTCCGGACATACCTACGATTACTTTTACAGGATTATTCTTTGACACTTGGCGTTTCTCTTGCAGCTCTTTGCTTAGCTGACACTATAAGTGGTTTCGGAAGATTTCCATAGGGAAAACACGCCCTGAAATAAAGTCCTCTAGCGCTACAAGTACCATTTCACTGCGCAGTGGATTACTAGGATCTTTGATCTGTTCGAGTGACATCCATTCGGCGCAGTCTATGTCACTGTCAATCTTGGCAGTCTCGTCAAAGCGGATCGCGTCTGCGACAAAGGTCAGCCGGTAGTAGGTGATACCTGTGGTCATCGACATGGCATTAGAAAACCCCAAGAAGCCAGTAATACTGATCTCCCAGCCGGTTTCTTCAAGCGTTTCGCGCAATGCAGCAGCTATTACGTCCTCACCAGGTTCAACGTGGCCTGCAGGTTGATTGATAACCTGAATACCATTCTTAGTTTCTCGTACCATTAAAAATTTTCCGTCACGCTCTATGACTGTGGCGACGGTTAAGTGGATCGTATCAGGCATGTAAATTCCTTAGGCTGTTTAATCAACAATACGATACTGACCAGGTTGCAGATCGCCTAGAGTCCAATCACCAATGGCTACTCTCAACAACCTTAATGTGGGTAGGTTAATCGCCGCTGTCATTCTTCGGACCTGCCGATTGCGCCCCTCGGTGATTACTAACTCAATCCAGCTGTCAGGAATAGTTTTACGCACTCTAATAGGCGGGTTACGCGGCCAAAGAGTGGGTTCTGGCAAAATTTTACAAGATTCGGCCCTAGCAGGCCCATCTTTTAGATCTACGCCTGCTACTAATGCAGCGCAATGCTCAGAGGTAGCAATACCCTCCACCTGAACCCAGTAAGTCTTCTTTAATTTGTTCTTTGGATGGCTTATCTTAGCCTGTAACGGACCGTTGTCGGTAAGTAACATTAGTCCTTCAGAGTCATAGTCTAGGCGTCCTGCAGGGTAAATCGAAGGAATGTTAATAAAGTCAGCAAGCGTCTTTCTCTGTGATTGATCGGTAAATTGACTCATTACCTGAAACGGCTTATTAAAAATGATCAATTTCGACACAATCGCCTCCGTAAATAGCCATTATAGGATAAAATCTGCTACAAAATAATCCATAACGTATGTTAATATTAGGTTATTAGGTAAATTTTTTACAAGACTACCTTTCTGCACGACTAAATTGACCACTATCCACGGAGATAAGCATGGGATACCAGCACATAAAAGTTCCACAAAACGGTGAAAAAATCACAGTTAATTCTGACTTCTCAATAAATGTTCCAAACAACCCAGTGATTCCCTTTATCGAAGGCGACGGCATTGGTGTAGACATAACGCCTGTGATGGTTAAGGTGATTGATGCGGCTGTAGAAAAGGCTTATGGAGGCGTTAAAAAGATCTCCTGGATGGAAGTGTTCTGCGGCGAGAAGGCAGCGGAACTCTATGAGGGAGATTGGTTCCCGGCTGAGACATTAGAGGCTGTCCAAGAATACATCGTGTCTATTAAAGGACCATTAACAACACCCGTTGGCGGCGGTTTTCGCTCGCTAAACGTAGCGCTCCGTCAAGAGCTTGATTTATTCGTCTGTCAGCGTCCTGTTCGTTGGTTTACCGGTGTCCCATCTCCAGTCAAAGAGCCCAACAAAGTGGATATGTGTATCTTCCGCGAGAACTCTGAAGATATCTATGCTGGAATTGAGTGGAAAGCTGGCAGCCCAGAAGCGACTAAGGTTATTAAGTTTCTGCAGGATGAGATGAGCGTTAGCAAAATCCGTTTTGACACTAACTGCGGTATTGGCGTTAAGCCAGTTTCAGAGGAGGGCACTAAGCGCCTGGTGACTAAGGCTATTCAGTATGCGATTGACCAAAATAAGCCCTCTGTCACATTGGTCCACAAGGGTAATATTATGAAATTCACAGAAGGCGCCTTCTGTGACTGGGGTTATGAAGTAGCTCGTGACTCATTTGCGGGCGAGCCGCTTGATGGTGGACCATGGCATGTGGTCAAAAACCCTAATACTGGCGAAGACATTGTTATTAAAGACGTTATTGCTGACGCTATGCTTCAGCAGATCATCCTACGTCCCGATGAGTATAGTGTTCTTGCTACTCTAAACTTAAATGGAGACTATATTTCAGATGCTCTAGCTGCACAGGTTGGCGGTATTGGTATCGCACCTGGTGCAAACCTTTCTGATGATGTCGCTATTTTTGAAGCGACCCACGGCACAGCCCCAAAGTATGCTGGCCAAGACAAGGTAAACCCAGGGTCACTAATCCTTTCTGCAGAAATGATGTTACGCCACTTGGGTTGGGGAGATGCTGCAGACCTCGTTATTCAGGGTATCGAAGGCGCAATTAACGAAAAGAAAGTGACTTATGACTTCGAACGCCTGATGGACGATGCTATTTTAATGTCTTGTTCTGAATTTGGCGATGCTATGATCGAAAATATGTAATCTGGTTGTCCAACAGCCTAAGCCCGGCCTCTGTGCCGGGTTTTTTATATCTGTGATATTAACTAAACAAGCCGAACTTTTAATGCTCGTAGGCTTTCCGCATCTTTTTAACCTTCAGAAGCGCCATCCAATAGCCTAAAACGCCAAATAATACTGAACCAACCGCCTGTCCGATCAACACCCCCTGAGCCTGCCCATAGTAGCTACCAAGCATTACAAACGGAATAGTACCAAGAGTGGCTTTGCCAACATTAAGAGCGCTGGCCAAACGCGGAGAATTAAGGTTGTTAAAAGTCGCATTGGAGGTAAATAGCATGCCGTTGAATACAAACGTCACTGCTAAATACGTGCAAAATAAAGCAACAATATCAGCGGCTTGAGAGTTTAACTTAAACGCATCTATAACAAAATCTTGTACTAACCACAGTAGTCCAGAAATACCAGTGCAGAAAACTACCATCACGATCAGTGAGTCGCTTAGCGTACGCTGAATACGATCCCATTTGCCGGCCCCAAAGTTTTGGCCAAGTATCGGTCCAATAGCCCCCGATAGGCTGAAAACAAACCCGAAGCATACTGGGATAAGACGCCCAACCACGGCGTATCCGGCCACATAGCTACTACCATAGACAGCAATGGCGGAAGTTACATAAGCGTTCCCTAGGGGCGTTGCCATATTGGTGATAATGGCAGGTAGCGCGATGTGCAAAATGGGCCGTGCACAGGCCTTAAAGCTAGTCATACTAGGCTTTGTGAGTAATCGATGCTTGTAGTGCACGCGGTATAGGGCATAAGTAAATACTGCCAAGCGTGCAAATACGGAGGCGATAGCGGCGCCAGTAACACCAAGCTCTAAACTAAAAATTAAAATAGGGTCTAAAATGGCATTAACCACGCCACCAGACAAAGTACACAGCATAGCCCCTTTAGCATCGCCTACCGCTCGAAGGGCAGCACTAGCAGCTAATCCTATAGCCAGTAATATCGCCGCTGGCAGGACAATAAGCAGATAGCCCTTGGCCACTTCTGCTACATGCCCTTTAGCTCCGAGCCAATATAACAATTGATCTAAGCTCATTATGATCAGGCTGACGGTTATAATGCTTACTATTCCAGCAATAATTAGCGCATTGATGGCAAATTGTCTGGCTTTTTCTTTATCTTGTGCGCCCAGTGATCTAGAAACTAGCGCGCCTGCGGCAATAGATGTGCCGATGGAAATAGAGGTAGCCAAAAAGGTCAACGTGCTCGCAAAACCAATAGCCGCGACTAGATCAGGATCCCCTAAAAGGCTGATAAACCACATATCTAGCAGATCAACCATGAATATCGACATGAGCCCAAACGCACTGGTGCTAGCCATCACAATAATGTGACGCATTAGCGAGCCTTGAACAAATTTTGCAGTGTCAGTCATAAAGATTCCGGTGCTGAAGCACTGGCTAGGTAATAGGGCTAAGATGCATAAGGGCACCCTTTGCACAGTATATACTCAATAGCACTTACCCCAGATGATAATAAGCGTAAAAAGCGTTAAATTTGGCTCAGAGGATAGTCTGCGTACGCCAAGTCGCGTTAGACTAACGCAAGGGTTGGTGGCAGCCTCCATTTTTAAGGAAAATTATGACACCCAACAACCGATACTCACGCTTTACAATACTCTTAGCCTTTACGCTACTAGCCGCCGGCTGTGGCTTGGTAGATCGGCCCCTTTTGCCGGCTACAGTATCGGACTTTAAGCCAGCCTCCTCAAGTGATGCGGTCAGAAACCAGATCGCTAAGTTGCCGGTCGATGATGTCTGGTGGAACGTGTATGGCGAAGATCAGGCATGGAACTTTAAAAACCTTCACCGATTTATGCCCACGGTAAATGTTTATCGGCAGGGACAGGTCCGGTTGTTACTTGAACGTCCCTTACCTAATATCGTAACTCAGTTGGTCGATACACCTAACGGCAGCATGGGTTTCAAGGCTTTTTTAGACAGCGATGAATCAAAAACTATGGGTATTGTTGTCCTGCACAAGGGCGATGTAGTCTTTGAGCATTATCCGCGGCAACAGCCCTATGAAAAACCTATTTACTGGTCTGTGACTAAGGTACTTGTGTCTGCATTGGTCGGTATTTTAGAAGACCGCGGTCAGATTGATGTCAGCCTGCCTATTAGTCAGTATTTACCGCAATTAGCCGAGTCTGATTTTGCCTCAATCACCGTCCGCAACCTACTGGACATGGCGACAGGTCTTAATTGCCCAGAAGAATACATCGACAAAACCTCCTGCTACTACCAATACTCAACCACGATTGGAGATGGTTACTGGACTGATGAGTCAGGTCGTAGCCCGTATACCATGATCGCTTCGCTTAAACCTGGGGTTCTTCAGCCGCAAGGCGAGACCTTTCAGTATTCGGGGGTTAACACTTTTATACTGAGCTGGTTAGTGGAAGAGCTAATGGGTATGCCGTTTCAAGATGCGCTGAGTAAAGAAATTTGGCAGCACATAGGCGCTGAAGCTGATGCTGGGCTGCTTGCTCCGCGTTATGGAGTTCCAAATACCCATGGTGGTTTACTCGCACAGCTTCGTGATGTAGCGCGCTTTGGCTTACTTTATACGCCGAGCTACAACAAGGTTAGCGATCGAAAAATCATCTCCGATAGAGTAGTGCAACTTATTCGTAATGAGGGAAATCCAAAGCTCTGGCAAAAAGCGCGGATCGCTAACATGCTACCTGGTGATTTTTCACACTCGGCGTATCAGTGGGACGCCGTTTATTCCAATCATGACTTCTACAAAGGTGGCTGGGCCGGCCAGGGTCTTCTAGTCAACCCAGACAAAGATATAGTGGTCGTATTTACTGGCTATGCAACGGACGCGGAGGAGTCCCAGCCTGACCTGCTACCGATACTTCGGCAAATGCTTAATAGTATATTTCCAAACTAAAACGTTCGATGTCTTACACTTTTACCGATCTATATGCCTACTTGATAGGCTCAATCACTTCAATCAAGGTAAACTAGCGCCTATGGCTAAAAAACTATTTAACACGAAAATTGGAGTTGCCCTTGGTGGTGGTGCTGCAAAAGGTGTCGCTCATATTGGCGTATTAAAGGCGCTTGAAGATGCGCAGGTAGATATTAACTACATAGCAGGGACTAGCGTGGGCGCCATGATCGCTGCTCTTTATGCGTTCAATGTTGATATAGAAACTATAGGCGACCTAGCGCGTCGTTTAACGATGTCAAAGGTCACCTCGTTTAAACTCAATAAGACCGGCTTTTTTAGCACAGAATCGCTGAAAGACTTGATGCTTGAATATGTCGGCGATGTCAATATTGAGGATGCGGCAATTCCATTGTCGATTGTTGCAACCGATATCAACAGCGGGGAGGAAATCATTCTGACCACTGGCTCTGTTGCCGATGCGGTGTGTGCCTCTGCGGCTATACCCGGTATATATATTCCGGTAGAAATCAATGGAAGAACTCTTGTCGATGGAGGATTAGTTCAAAACGTACCCATAGAGGCCCTGCAGGCTGCAGGCGCAGGGGTGACCATTGCCAGTCACCTCAATAGTGTTAGCCATTACTCAGATATAACCCATGTGCTTGATGTCATGCGTAACGCCTTTGAAATTGCGGTTAGTCAACATACTCAGGATCAACTCAAGGAAGCTGATTTATTGATTTCAATGGATCTAAGCGATTTTAGCCTCCGGGATAATACCGAGCGATACGATGAGCTATTTGCTATTGGTCACCGAGCTGCGACGATCCAGCTCGCTAAACTGGTATGGTATAAGAAAACAAACCTATTATTGTATGTAGGGCGACTAATTCGTGAACTGGCGCCATTTAAACTGCCTGAATTCATCAGACGAGTAGTGAGTAAACCTAGACAATAGGGAATTTAAAGGCAGTCAGGGCCTAGCAGAGCATCCAAAGGACTCATACAATGTTAGGCGTTTTTCAGTTGGCCTCTCAGAATTAACGCCTGAAAATAGAGTTTGGCCCCATCTATCCTGATCTTAGGCTATCTTAAACATATGCCTATCGACTATTTTCATATAATCACACCGCCTGTTGTTGCATATGTTAACCATCTGCATGTGCCCGATATCGAGGGTGAAGACTCTGACGATCGATATAAAATTACCATTTTAATTCGAAAGCAGGATAGCGGCTGTATTAAAGCAATTGTTGATGCCAGTCATGCTGCTGCGCAATTAGAGTGGCCAGATTCCTGGGATAATGTTCTAAATATGCCTCTACATGATGGGATTGATAAGTGTGCCACCTGGGACCAGTTAGCTGATTATTTGATGTGCACGTTTCACAGTTATCACCCGCCCTTATTACAGATGCCCGATGGCAGTATCATGCCGCGCTCGGTAGACATTTCGATTGGTGCCTCGGTGCGAGTATTCGGCGCAATGGGAGGGATCATTGTTAATGGCGAAAAGACTATAGACTGCTATCTGAGCGGTGTTCAGCTTCTTAGCGACTCACCAATGGCGGCAGAGAACATTACCGTCTTTGATCGAGTTGAGCAATTGATCGATCGTTATCTACCGTGGAGATAATCATATTAGGTTATGTCATGCTTGGATTAATGGTGTTGATGGGAGCTGCTACGGTGCGACTTCATAACAACTCTGCCTTAGCGGTACTAGCGGACAGACAGGTTTTACTATTCTCGATGCTGTGCACCTTGTTTTGTGCAGTGCTAATCGTTTTTTGGCTACATCTTTTTTGGTTATTTTTCAGCGTTTGGTACTGCTTGGCGATGGCAGTACTAGCGGTGGTTTTAAATGAGACTCTAAGATCGATCCATTATCAGTCAACCGTGTGGGCTCTACTGCTAGTAGGCATTGTGGGTACTCTTCTAATGCAGGTCCTGTATTTCACTGACTTTTACCCGCTGGCATAGTGACCAGCGATATGAGCGGAATAGGGGTGATTTAAGTGTCTTTTTTAGAGCGAGGCACAGTAGTGACTACATCGCCCTCGCTAAGACGCTGGTCAATCTCTTCAATCGACATATAGTCTAAGTCCCAGTGGTTACAGATATCATTCCTGTAACGCGTGTGGTTCTTCTCGGTAGAATCAGAATTTTTCCGATTGAAATATTTTAGTAATCGCTGGCTTATAGACATTTGATAAGTGTACGGGTTTTTTGTCGGGTCGTCTTGTTGCATTGAAAATTTCTATGAGCCCGCATTGCCCGAGGTCAGCTTAATTTCCCCGTTTGGACAATCGATCACTATCGAGATACCTGGTTGGGTAGACTCAATGACCTCTGCGTTTAATCCGAGACACTCAAGTTTAAGACGAGTAGCAACGGGGTGCGGAGTTTCTAACACTAAGCTTTTCAAAACTGCACCAGGGGGACAGTTTTTACTCGGGTGAGGAGTGTTGCCCCAATCAATAAAAAACGGAACCAGACTAAATAAATCAGCCGTGGGAGCAAAGGTAAGGTGCCAATTAAGTACGCTACCTTTGGGTGTCAGTCGTGACACTGGGATAACCATGCCAAGCTCAATGTCTTGTTTTCTTAAACGATCAACAAATTCTCCCAAGCCGTCTTGACGCGCAACCCATGTAACCAACTGGATATCATTGAGCCTATCAATATTAAATGGGCGTATCCCGTTAAAGCGAGACTGCTCTGGATCTGGAGCAATAATTTCCAAATAACTATGCGCGCCTAATCCAATGTAAGCATTGCGCGTGCCTAAGCCTGGGTGACTTCCACCCAAGACTGCAGACACTCCAAGTAATTGCTCAAAATAGGCTATTCCTGTCTCTAGATCAGGTCCGGCGAATACTAAGTGATCAAACTTCACATCTATCATGGCAGCGTCCTCAGTATTTATTACGCGGGTGTTGTTTTAAAGGCCGATACCCCAAGAAAGTCTGCCTTGCCTAAACTAACACCATTATGGCGCAAAATATTGTAGGCCGTCGCTACATGAAAGTAGAGATTGGGTAGCGCCCAGCAATTGACGTAATCGGCACCATTAAAGGTTAATTGGTGAGGTCCAGCTTGCATAACGATAGTCTTATCCTCAGCGCCTTTTATGTGTTCAGGCAAAATAGTGTTGAGAAAGGTTTTAGTGCTCTCAACACGAGCTTTTAGTTGTGTAAATGTCGTCTCGTTATCCTCATGTGTAGGAGGTGTAACATCAGCCATCCTGGCAGCAGCAAGCTTTACGATATCACACGCAATTTGAACCTGCTTAGTCAGCGGTAGCATATTGGGATACAGCCGAGAGCTAGTTAAAACAGCTTCATCGATGCCATGGGCGACCGAATGCGTTTCAGCATGCTCCAGCAATCCAGAGAGGTTGTTCAGAGAGTGGATAAAGGCAGGGATGGAACACCCATACAGGGAAAAAGACATGATTTACCTCGACATAATAAAGTTATAGTTTTTGGATCGTTTTCTGATATCCAACGCGCGAGATGCTAACAGATTTATCATTCTGGGATAGCCCGATATGTGTTTTTACCAAAAAATAATTAAGTTGGTATTCTCTATTAGGCAATTATGTCAGATCGCCTAAGGAACTAAGTGCACGTGCACGTTCCCTTTCCTTAAAGGTAATACATTTATATAACGGTGGATTGCAAACTAACTATTATGAGCAGTCTATCGAAAGTGTTGATGAACTTAGGGGTGATTGTCAGCCTAGTTAGTCTATGATCATCGAACGGTTACTGTTGAGTACTACCATTCTTTATATCGCTTAACATCCTAGGTTTTAACGTGCTTGACGTACCGACCTACCATTATCTGTTTCATCGCTCCAATCTCCTTTATACTTTACCGGTAAACTGAACTAACTTCTTTTCATGCTATAGAAAAGCGGATTAGCACATTAAAAAGTGCAAAAACGGCCCCGTTGGCCAGTATCTATGAGGAATGATGAAGACCTATCGTTTCTGCACAGAATTAAGTCGCTTTGGACTACCGACTTGCCTAATTTTATATTACTCTCGAGGTTATAGAGGTTGGTCTCTAACGCTGCGCTAATAATTGAGATTTATTAATGGAAAAGTTACTCCTAAGTTTGACGGATATATTTGCTGCTGCGCCTGGTACCGTACTGAAATTTAAGCGTGCAATATTGATTATATTGACGTTAGTGTCCCTCATAATGTTTTATTCCATGGCAACGCGGACGACGTTTGATCTATCCTCAGAAGCATTTTTAAACGAAGAAAGTCCAGCGCAGCAGGCGCTAGAAGAGTTCCGCCGACAATTTGGAAGTGATCGCTCGGTCTATTTAATCTACAAACCTGCTGATGGTGATGTTTTTTCAACCGACTCGTTAAGTGCACTGCAAGGGCTTACCGATACGTTAGAGAACTGGCAAGATTTAGATAGTTTAAAGTACCCTGATGTCGACCTCAGAGAGCTCATCCACATTCGTCGGGTACAATCATTAACCAACCTGCGTGTTCAAAATAGTGTAGGCGATGCGTTAATCTCCGAGCGCTTAGTCCCTAAAATAATACCCACAAGCCAAAAAGAGCTCAACCGTATAAAAGCGCTGGCTATGAGTGAGCCGGATTATATATCGTCTTTTTATGCAGCCGATGGCAGTTTTGGTGCGCTTTTACTGCAGACCGATTTTGGTACCGAACCAATCGACGGATATCAATCAGCATTAGATTCTGATGCCATAAAACTTGATGAAAGCTTTGAAGACTTTGACGTGTCTTTTGATACACAAGCCGTCGTTCAAAAAATTGAGTATAAAGATGTTAACCCTCTAGATTATTTAGCCTTCAACGATGCATTGGAAGCTGTGTATGGACAATACTCTGGACAGTTTGAATACTATGCGGTTGGCGAGCCCTCTCTAATGAGCCAGCTACAAGGAATTCTCGACCAGCTCAAGGTTCTCGGCTATCTGATGGTACTAATATTTGCATTTCTTTTGTGGGTTTTGTTTCGCTCCGCTAGTGCTTTGCTTTGGCCGTTAGTGACCATTGCGCTGAGTGTTTCCTGGTGCTGGGGAATAACCGTGCTTTTAGGAGTTGAGCTATCAACGATGATCGGCTTGACGGTGCTGCTGATATTCTCTGTAGGAATCGCTGATTGTGTGCATGTAATGAGCGCTTATTTTAGTTTTAGAAGAGAGGGTTTAGAACATTCCAAAGCACTAACCAAGGCCTATGAAAAAGTTGGCTTGGCTATTTTACTGACAACACTGACCACCGCCGCCGGCATTATGGTACTAGCCAGCTCAAGTCTTGAGCCGATTAGAGTTTTTGCCATTATGTGTGCTTTTGGCGTAATACTCGCCTTCTTTTTTACTGTCATACTGCTTCCTATTTTATTAGACTTTTGGCATCCGACTGGCACCACAGAGAAGGGCAGTGCCGCAGATAAGCTAGGGTTGTTCTGGAAGCAACTGGCCTCTAAAACAAAAATATTATTGGCATTAATAAGTGTCTCTATTGTGTTTATGTCACTTGGAAGTCTAGTCGGTGGGTTTATTAATGGAGTCATCCTCTTGACCTACTGGATAGTAAATTCTCAGTCTCAGATACTTGCTCGAGTGCCCGCTATTGTAGAGCGGAGCCCGCGACGAATTATGATGATATTTGGTGCGGTCTTTTTACTGTGCTGTTATGGCGCGACAAAAATTGTCATTGATACCAATATTGCGGGTTCATTTAAGGATGATCATCCACTAGCCATTGCCATTAACGTGGTAGACAACAATATGTCCGGTTCACAGAACATGGAAGTGATGATAGATACCAAAACTACCGACGGCATGCTTGATGCACAGTTACTAATGGCAGTTGATAACCTACAGACAAGTCTACAAGCACGTTACCCTAATACCATCGGCCGCACTCACTCATTGGCCAACATCGTCAAAGATACCAATCAAATAATGAACGACGACGACCCCAGCTTTTATGTTATCCCAAATTCAAATCAGTCAGTTGCTCAGCTACTTTACTTATTTAACAGCGCTAATCCTGAGGATCGTCGTAATTTAGTATCGGATGATTATAGCCGTTCTCATATTGCGGTTAACTCCAAAAGTATGGGCTCTTATGGGTATCAGAAAATGTTCACTGAGGTAGAGCAAGAGATTAGCGACAAATTTGGCCGCTTTCAAACAATCTATCCAGACTTAGAAATTGTTCTTACCGGCACTATGGCAACATTAATGGTAGTCTCCGACGAGATTGCCACGTCACAGTTCAATGGTTTTGCACTGGCCCTGTTATTGATAAGTGTCATTATGATTGTTACTTTGGGATCATTACGGGGAGGGTTGATGGGCATGATCCCAAATGCCATTCCCGCGTTTTTAGGCCTTGGCTTGATGGGGCTATTTGGTATACCACTGGATACTGACACCTTATTGATTGCACCGGTCATACTCGGTATAGCCGTAGATGACACTATCCATTTTATGACCCATTACAGAGTTGAGCTGAGTAAATCAAAAAGCGTTAGCATAGCGTTGGAGAGTGCCATCCGAGAAGTGGGTCAAGCTGTGCTCTTCACTACGATGATTATTGGTCTTGGCTTTGCAGTGTTAAGTTTTTCGGACTACATGGGAATGGCTAAGGTAGGATTTTTTGGCTCACTATCTATTTTTGTTGCGCTACTGTGTGATCTGTTTCTGATACCGGCGATGATTATCGTTTTCAAACCAACCTTTGGTGTGGTCAATGTAGATACCCATACTAATTTTAGAGGAGTTAAAGCGTGAGTTGGATGAGAAATCTGTCGATACTCAGCATTACAATGCTCAGTGCTCTCACGTTGCCCATTCAGGGTGCGGAGAACACCACCGGTTTAGACGTCATGCAGGCAGTAGGTGATAATCAGCGAGCAACCAATGATTCCTCATTCACGCGTCTAAAGCTATCTAGCTGTAAATTTGGGGTTAATAAGGGTCGCATTGCCTGCGCTGAAAAACCACGAGTCAAAGTGCTTGAGTCAATTGCTGCTAACTATGGAGAGTTACTTAAAGATACAAAGAGCGTAAGTATCACTATTGAACCCGCCTCAGAGCGTGGTATCGGCATGCTAAGCTATTCCTACGATGAAGAAGGGCGCGACAACCAAACCTGGCTGTATCTTTCTGCCCTTGGTCGAGTCAAAAGAATCGCCGGCGGTGACTCAGATGGTAATACTGAACCAGCATCCATATTTGGCTCAGAATTTACCACCGAGGATACTGAGACAGGAAAATTGACTGAATATCAGATAAACATCCTAGAGGAAACGTCACGCAATGGCCGCGAAGTTTGGAAAATAGAGATGATCCCCAATCAGCAAAGAGCCAAAAAGAGTCGTTATTCTCGTTCCGTCCATTACATTGACAAAACTCGCTATGTTGCCCTGCGTTCTGAGATGTATGACAAATACGGCAAAGAGATAAAAAGACTTGTGGCCTCTCGTATTGAGCGCGTGAACAGCAGTTGGGTAGCTCGCTCAATTACTATGATGAATTTAGTCTCCAATCGCCTATCAAACATGGCGTTTGTTGAAATTTATACCGACCTTGAGATCAAAGATGATTTTTTGACCCAACGCACACTTACCGATACGGCGTACCGAGAGGCGATGCTCAAAGAGCTGAGAGCACAACTTAATTAAATGGATCAGGATATTGATGATTATTCGTAATGGGTTATTAATCCTTACTTTACTATCTCAAATTACTCTCGCTCAGCAGGCTAGTGAACAATCCTCGGAGGATGACGTTTTTCTCGGTGAACTTAGTTTAGATGACGATCTTTTTGCAGATGCTTTTGCTTTAAAAGAAGATACTAATGTCGATTCATGGCGAGATGGGTTAACGATTCGACTCAGCCAACAGTTGTCGGGGCAAGTTAATAACCACACGGTAGAGCCTATAGAAGGGTATTTACTGTCTAAACCCAGTGAGCTAGAGAATAACCGATTTGGTGTTAACGTTCGATTTCAGAATGCTTTTGCTGATGGTTGGTTGGTTCAGGGTAGTTGGCAGGCTCGTGCTTATTGGCGGGGTGATTATGAATATACGGCTAACAATAACAATATCGAGACTGAGTATCGTGTCAATGAACTATTCGTGCAACGGAGCCAAAGTCAGCAAAGCCTAAAACTGGGTCGTCAGACCGTTGTTTGGGGCGAGACTGTCGGTAATTCGGTACTGGACGTCATCAACCATACCGAGTATCGAGACTTTGGCACTATTGATATTGAAGATGCCAGACTCAACCAGTGGATGCTGGTTTGGGATGTATTTAAAGATAACGGTAATTGGTCTAGTTTCATTAACCTCTACCCAGAGTTTAATCCTACGCCTGTAACAGGGAGTCCATTTTACAACCCACTAGACTCCAATCTGGACGGCTATTCCCGTAGTGGCCAATCAATTTTTGAGGCAGGTACTCAGTGGAGTAAGTCCTTTGATGGCAGCGACATAGCCTTCATGGCCGCTTACCTTTATGAAAATCAGTTGCAGTATCAGGCGCCAAATGTACCGTTGGATGAACCTTTAGCGTTGGCTAATGATTTTATACTTATTGGCTTTAGCGCCAACAAAGCGTTAGGGAAATTGTTGCTGAGTCTAGACGTTGCATTGAGCCATGGTCTTTTACTCGACCAGTCAACACTTGCCGGTGCAGCAAGCAATGGACTAAGCAGCGGCATAAAGAAAGACCAGGTCGGTATTTCCTTAGGCTTTGAGTATGGTGTCAATAGCCAGCAAAGCGTCAGCGCAAGTATTCAGGCAAAGGCTATGATAAACGAGCGGGATGGGTTGATCGACGAGCAACCATTGATCAACGAGGGGGTCTATGGAAACTGGCTGGTGCGATATAGTAATTTAGTGATGAACAGTACATTAAACTTATCAGCAACTATTCAGGGTGATCTTGAAGGTGATGCCGGTTTACTCTTTGTTGGCGCTGATTATTCAATTAACGACCACTGGCAAGTTGCTGGGCAGGTCATAAGTATTAAAAGTAACAAAGCGAGCCCTTTGGTTATTTTCGATGAAGATCTGCGTCTGGGAATTATCGTCTCCTACGCTTTCTAAAATTTGCTACGACTCAGTAGCTCCAAAATTAATAGTTCTCCGTATAGCTACATGTCAGCTGCAAAAAAACGTTGGTTTAGCTTGCTAGCGCTTACCTGAGCCGCTGATTGTGTTGTACCATAGAGTACTCAAAGACCACCAATACATCGGCACAATTAATGACCAATCAGAACGACGGCGACAACTGGCAAGATGATAGCGGAACGGCAACGCAAGAAGCGCCACCCAAGCTGCAGAAGCCACGCATGTACCAAGTAGTACTTTTAAATGATGACTACACACCTATGGAATTTGTGGTTGAATTAATCGAGCAATTTTTCTTTAAGTCGCGAGAAAATGCGACACAAATCATGCTTAAAATTCATTCCGAAGGAAAAGGTGTCTGTGGTGTCTATACTGAAGATATAGCAGAAACAAAAGCGGCTTTAGTAAACCAATATTCACAGGACAATCAACACCCACTCCTGTGCCAAGCAGAACCCGCTAGTAGCGATGAGGAGTAAGGATTATGTTAAGTAGAGAGCTGGAAGTTACCCTCAATTTGGCGTTTAAGTCTGCCCGTGACAAGCGTCATGAATTTATGACCGTAGAGCATTTATTACTCGCGTTGCTTGATGATGCATCTGCAGCCTCGGTATTAAAGGCCTGTGGTGCTGATCTCAACGCTATGCGCGAAGACCTTAATGAGTTTATCGAATCCACAGTACCAATGATTCCAGATACGATATTGGAACATGAAACGCAGCCCACACATGGGTTTCAGCGGGTATTACAACGCGCCGTTTTTCAGGTCAATTCTGCGAATCATAGCGAAGTTGTAGGGGCTAATGTGATTGTAGCCATTTTTAGCGAGCAAGAGAGCCAGGCGGTTTATTTCTTGAGACTGCAAGATGTTGCGCGCATTGACGTGGTTAACTACATATCCCATGGTATTTCAAAATATGCGGATCATATTGAGAATGTTAACGAATCTGAACAAACATCGACGGACAACGTTAAGGAAGGGGAGCCTGCAGAACAGAGCTTACTCAGCCAGTTTGCTACTAATCTAAACGATCAGGCTCGCTTGGGACTCATCGATCCATTGATTGGACGTGATGCGGAAATTGAAAGAGTTAGCCAGATACTGATTCGCCGACGAAAAAATAACCCGTTGCTTGTTGGAGAGTCTGGGGTTGGTAAGACCGCTATTGCCGAAGGTCTTGCAAGACTTATTGTAGATGGCGATGTACCAGAGCCGATGCTCGACAGCACTGTTTTTTCCTTAGATATGGGCTCTTTGCTGGCTGGCACTAAGTATCGTGGTGATTTTGAGAAGCGTCTAAAGGGACTAATTGCAGAGCTTATCGACCATGAAAAGTCGATTCTTTTCATTGATGAAATTCACACTATTATTGGCGCTGGTGCAGCCTCTGGAGGCGTCATGGATGCCTCCAATTTGTTGAAGCCGCTATTATCGTCAGGAAAACTACGCTGCGTTGGTTCAACAACCTATCAAGAGTACCGTGGCATCTTTGAAAAAGACCATGCCTTGGCTCGTCGTTTTCAAAAGATAGACGTTCCAGAGCCCAGTGTTGATGAAACCTTTGAAATCTTAAAGGGCCTCAAGTCACGGTTTGAGGAGCATCATGACTTGAAGTTTACTAATCCTGCTCTAAAAGCGGCGGCTGAGTTGTCAAGCAAACATATCAACGATCGATTCTTGCCTGATAAGGCCATTGATGTGATCGATGAAGCTGGTGCTTATCAACGCCTGCAGCCCGCCTATAAGCGTAAGAAGACTGTTGGGTTAGCTGATATTGAGCTGGTCATTTCTAAGATAGCAAGAATTCCAGCAAAGAGTGTTTCCGTTTCTGATAAAGCTCAGTTACAAGACCTAGCGTCTAATCTCAAGATGGTCGTGTTTGGGCAGGATATGGCGATTGAAGCACTATCTACGTCTATTAAACTTGCTCGAGCCGGTTTGAGAGAGGGTAGTAAGCCAATAGGTAGCTTCCTATTTGCTGGTCCAACAGGTGTGGGTAAGACAGAAGTCTGCAAGCAGCTTGCTAATGTGTTGGGTATTGAGCTGGTGCGGTTCGATATGTCTGAATACATGGAGAGGCACACAGTTTCTCGACTCATTGGGGCACCTCCGGGATATGTTGGCTATGACCAGGGCGGGTTGTTAACTGAAGCGGTTAATAAACAGCCGCACTCAGTCATTTTACTTGATGAAGTAGAAAAGGCGCATCCTGATGTGTTCAATCTTTTGCTGCAAGTTATGGATCACGGCACATTAACCGACAATAACGGTCGCAAAGCAGATTTCCGTAACGTTATTTTGATCATGACAACTAATGCCGGCGCTGAGCTTATGAGCCGCTCCTCGATTGGTTTCGCGACTCAAGATCATCGTACTGACGGTATGGAAGCCATTAAGAAGATGTTTACTCCTGAGTTCCGTAACCGACTAGACAGTATTGTTCAGTTCAGTGAGCTGGGTATGGAGGTTATCAAAACGGTAGTAGACAAGTTTTTGGTTCAGCTACAGTCTCAATTGGATGACAAAAAGGTATTCATTCAGGTTGACGATGAGGCGAGACTTTGGCTCGCTACCAACGGCTATGATGCCAAGATGGGCGCTAGGCCAATGGACAGGCTGATACAAGAGAAGATTAAAAAGCCGCTCGCAGAAGAGGTGTTGTTTGGCTCTTTGGCTGAGAAGGGCGGTACGGCGTTCATTAGCGTTGAGAACGATGAGTTGGTGCTAACCACAGACGTTAAAACTGAAGCGACAGCATAGGCTGTCGCTCAACGTTGCTTAAATAAAAGGGGAGTTGCGCTTACCGCTCGCGGAAAGTAATGCGACCCTTGGTCAGGTCATAAGGCGTCATCTCTACCTTAACCTTGTCGCCGGTCAAAATTCTGATGTAATGCTTACGCATCTTTCCTGAAATGTGGGCAATGATCACGTGATCATTTTCCAACTTCACTTTAAACGTTGTATTGGGAAGAGTGTCGATCACCTCTCCTTCAAATTCTATGTGCTCTTCTTTCGCCATACTAGATATTCACGCCTTTAAAAAGTGGGCATTTTGCCTTAAAAATCGCCCCATAGCAAAGTCATTCGCTCAATTTCCAAGTATTTTCCTGCAAAAGCTCAATTGGCTGATACTGCCGTTTATAGCTCATTTTTTTACAGTCTTCGATCCAGTAACCCAGATAGACATGACTCAATGCTAATTCCTTTGCCATAGCAATCTGGTATAGCACTGCAAAATTACCTAATCCACGACGCTCCTCAATAGGATCAAAGTAAGTATAAATGGCTGATACCGCGTCAGGAAGCACATCAATAATGGCGCACCCAATAAGTTTGGTACCTATACGAAACTCAACAAACTGCGTGCAATCCCATGCAGTGCCTAAGAAATCAACAAACTGCTCTGTAGTAGGCGGGTACATATCGCCATCAGCATGGCGGTGATTAATATAATCAGCATAAACCGCATAGTGCTCGACCACATCAATGCTGTTCAAGCATGTCACCGTAAGGTCACTATTGGCTTTAACACACCGCCGCTGAGATCTACTGTGGGCAAACAAGTCGACCGGTATACGCGCAGAAACACAAGCAATACAGTCACCGCACATCGGTGTGTAAATGTAGGGGCCGCTTCGTCGAAAACCATTCTCACTGAGGCGAGCATACAGATCGCTATCAATGGCTAACTCAGGGTCAACAAAAGCAGTGCTTGCCTCCTTGCCATCTAGGTAGCTACAGGCGTGCGGCGCTGTTTTAAGCAGCTTTATTCGCTGGATTGGTCCGCTCTGATCGGTACTCATGATCTCACTTTGCTATTGACTATATTAGTATAAGCCGGTTTTTGCAGAGCGCTAATATTAATGCTAAGGCCCCCATGGGATAGGGTAGTCATTAAATGTCCAATTAATCTGCATTTTACTGGCATTATTTAGATGCTTCAGAAATGTATCTCGAGGTATCGTTTGCGCTCCAAGAGAGGTTAAGTGTGGGTTTGTCAGCTGGCAATCAAGCATATCCAGCCCTGCAGTTTTCATCCAGCGAACAAGATGAGAAATCGCTATCTTTGACCCGTTACTGACCCGGCTAAACATTGACTCTCCACAGAACACACCACCAACCTGTATCCCATAGATCCCGCCAACAAGCTGTTGATCATCCCATACCTCTACAGAGTGGGCATTTCCATATTCATGGAGCCTGGTATAGGCGTCAATCATTTCAGTAGTAATCCAAGTACCGCCGTCGCCACGGGGTTCGGCGCATGCCGAGATGACTTCAAAGAAGGCCTTATCTGAGGTTACTTGGTAGTGAGCCTGACGCAACTGTCGGCGCAGACTAGTAGAAATGTAGAAATTATCTGGCCGAATGACGCAGCGTTCTCCCGGACTCCACCACAAGATAGGGTCATCATCTTGGTACCACGGGAAAATCCCCTGGCGGTAGGCCGCCAGAAGAGTCTCTGGTTCCAGGTTACCCCCAACCGCCAGCAGCCCATCAGGATCTTGGAACGCAGCGCTAGGCTTCGGGAATAGAGGATTATTGGGATCCAAAACAGCAAGATTCATCGTCATCGAGCCCTTCACTGTGAACGATAATACCAGAGCTAGTCGTCTAGAAATCGCTCTGCATCTAAGGCCGCCATGCAGCCACTTCCGGCAGATGTAACGGCTTGCCGATAGACATGGTCCGCTACATCTCCAGCCGCGAAAACCCCTTTAACGCTGGTCTCTGTCGCATTTCCAGTCAAACCACCAGTTATAGTCAGATAACCATCTTTCATAGCAAGCTTATCAGTAAAGATATCAGTATTTGGCTTGTGACCAATCGCAATGAACACGCCACTAACGTCAATTTCTTTCGTCTCTGAAGTTCCGGTTCCTGCAAGGCGTAATCCGGTCACACCATCATCATCGCCAAGCACCTCATCAAGATTTTGATTCCATTCAATGGTGATGTTGCCATTTCTCTCTTTTTCGAAAAGCTTGTCCTGAAGCATCTTTTCAGCTCTCAGTGCGTCTCTACGGTGTACCAAAACGACCTCAGAGCATATATTTGACAAGTACAGCGCCTCTTCAACAGCAGTATTACCGCCACCAATAACCGCAACTTTCTGATTACGATAAAAAAAACCATCGCAGGTTGCGCAGGCTGAAACACCGCGGCCCATGAATGCTTCTTCACTTGGAAGACCCAAATACTGAGCCGATGCGCCTGTTGCGATAATAAGCGCATCACAAGTATAGTGGCCAGATCCAAATAATTTGAACGGCTTTTCTGATACATCTACCGAATCAATATGGTCAAAAATCGTTTTAGTATCAAAGCGTTCCGCGTGTTTTTGCATGCGAATCATCAAGTCTGGGCCTTGAACGCCTTCATCGTCCCCTGGCCAATTATCAACGTCGGTTGTCGTGGTTAACTGGCCACCTTGCTGGATGCCTGTAACCACCACTGGATTAAGATTAGCTCGAGCAGCATAGACCGCTGCAGTCCATCCGGCGGGGCCAGAGCCAAGAATAATCAAAGGATAGTGCTGAATATCAGGCATAAAAAGTCTCAATGTAAGTAAATTTAGCGTAAGTTGAGTGCGTTGGCACATTTCTGAGGCACATCATAAAGAATCATTGCAGATACGCCAAATGCCTTTTTAATTAAATTTCAAAGATGGCATCAAAGAGACTCTCAGTTCTGTAGTTTACGACAGAATCAGCTACAATTAGCTAAGCCGAAATTATAGGGAAGCTCCCCGTTGACTAGCGAAAAGCCAAAAAAAATAAGAAACACACAGCCGACTGAAGTCTCGATCACATCGCGGGGCAAGTTACTTTTTGCTGAGGGCGCTTTAATAGGCTGGTTGGTAGTATGTATTATCCTACTACTCGCGCTACTTAGTTACTCTCCTGCGGACCCTGGCTGGTCGCACACAGGTACTCGGCAAGATGTCAGCAATCTAATCGGACCAGCAGGCGCATGGATATCAGACATCTCATTTGCACTATTCGGAATGATGGCTTATTTGCTGCCGCTACTCCTAGGGGTCCGGGCATCGCAGATACTACGCACATATTTTCTGGATGAGCCAGACCAATTTGACTCTGCCGCATGGGTACTGCGGGTAATCGGGTTTATGCTAGTTATGATCAGCGCAACATCACTTGCCAACATCCAGTATCAAGATGTCGCTAATTCATTCCCCGAGGGCATGGGTGGGATCTTGGGCAAATATACCGGCGATGCAATCATTGCAATATTTAGCCATACGGGGAGTACGCTCCTGTTATTGGCGCTATTTTTGTTTGGTTTGACCGTCTTCACCGACATTTCTTGGTTTAAACTGATCGATAGACTTGGCCTCCTGACCATGATTGTATTTGATGCTCTGCGGGCTTGGTACACTCAGCGAAAAATTCGCATTGAAGATAAAAAGAAGGCTAAAGCCGCGCTTGCAGAGCGTATTGTTAAAGTAGAGTCTGCGGTAAAGAAGCAGCAAACAAGAACCCCACCTGCAATACAGCCTGTGGTTCAAACGAAGCTCCAGAGTCCTCGGGTACTGAGAGAAAAACAACAAAAGCTATTTGATGACAGCCAAGTGATTGGCTCACTCCCACCGATTAATCTTCTGGACCCTGCCGATAATAATGGTGTAACAGGCTACTCGGCTGATTCTTTAGAACATCTTTCTCGACTTCTAGAGTTAAAGTTACAGGACTTTGGGATTAGTGCTGAAGTGGTTGAGGTACTGCCAGGCCCCGTGGTAACGAGATTTGAGATTCAGCCTGCTGCAGGCATAAAAGTGAGTCGCATTAGTGGTTTGGCCAAAGATTTGGCTCGTTCAATGGCTGTTATCAGCGTTCGTGTGGTAGAAGTTATTCCTGGAAAATCGGTGGTGGGTATAGAAATACCGAATGAGAAACGCCAAATGGTTCGACTGAGTGAAGTCCTTTCTTCCGAAGCGTACGACCGTTCAACCTCACCGCTAACATTGGCTCTTGGCAATGATATTGCGGGTGTGCCTACCGTGGCTGACCTTGCTCGAATGCCTCACTTATTAGTCGCGGGGACCACCGGCTCAGGTAAGTCTGTGGGTATTAACGCAATGCTCTTAAGCCTATTATTTAAGGCATCTCCAGATGAGGTCAAGCTCATATTAATAGACCCAAAGATGCTGGAGCTTTCAATATATGATGATATTCCGCACCTGTTGACGCCTGTAATTACCGACATGAAGGATGCCGCCAGCGGTCTGCGTTGGTGTGTTGGTGAGATGGAGCGACGCTATAAACTGATGGCTGCACTTGGCGTGCGTAATATTGCTGGCTATAACCGAAAAATCGAAGATGCCATTAAGGCTGAAAATCCGATTGTCGACCCACTTTGGACGTTCGACCCAAGTGCCATGGGTTGGGATGCAGAGCAAGAAGTCCCTGAAGCGCCCACGCTGGAGTCGCTGCCTTATATTGTAATAGTCATCGATGAGTTTGCGGACATGATGATGATCGTCGGCAAAAAAGTAGAGCAACTGATAGCGCGTATTGCTCAGAAAGCGCGTGCGGCTGGAATCCATTTGATTCTAGCGACACAGAGGCCTTCGGTTGACGTTATTACGGGCCTTATTAAGGCGAACGTGCCAACCCGAATCGCCTTCCAGGTATCATCAAAGATTGACTCTCGCACAATTCTTGACCAGGGTGGTGCTGAGCAGCTACTGGGGCACGGTGACATGCTTTACTTGCCACCTGGCACCAGTGTCCCAGAACGTATCCACGGCGCTTTTGTTGACGACCATGAAGTGCACAAGGTGGTTGCAGACTGGAAACGCCGAGGTACGCCAAATTATCTGTCAGAGATTACTGACGAACGCGCAGTATCCTCCATTGCGGTGCCTGGATTTGAAGGTGGCGAGGAGGGCAGTGATAGCGCCGAATCGGATCCGCTCTATGACGAGGCAGTCGCCTTTGTACTGGAGAGTCGTAAAGCTTCAATATCATCAGTTCAGCGTAAGTTGAGGGTGGGTTACAACAGAGCTGCAAGGTTAATTGAGCAAATGGAAGAAACTGGTATCGTCAGCGCCATGAGTAGCAATGGTGCTCGTGAGATTTTAGTTCCGGACCATAAATGAGTTTTAAAAAAAGTGCAGTTATGACTATTTATCGATATATCCTTTTAGGGCTAGTCATGGCGGCTAGCAATGCTGCTAGTAGTGATACGGTTAGCCAAAGGTTGTCGGCACTTTTACAGCCGATAGAAACTATGTCGGCAAGTTTCAGTCAACAGCTGTTCGATGCCGATGGGACGTTAATAGAGTCTGCTGAAGGGGTTTTTAAGCTCGCCAAACCTGGCAAGATGCTATGGCATATTATTGAACCCATGGAGCAGAAGCTGGTTTCTGACGGCACTGTATTGTGGATATATGACCCCGATTTAGAACAAGTCGTGATTGAGAGCTTCACTGACAAAATTAAGACAACACCAATTACTTTACTAACAGGTGATGTCACCGGCCTTGATGAAAGGTACACCATCGCATTAAAAGAAACCGCTAAAGATACAGTGCTGTTTACTCTGACTCCCTCAAATTCTAGCAGTCTATTTAGCCACATTGCTATTGAGTTTATGGGGTCCATCCCTCAGTCGATTGCAATCATGGATACGTTTGACCAGCGTACTGTTATTGAATTTGGCGAGCTTAGCGTAAACCCGATTCTGGATGACGCTATATTTAGTTTTGTCATTCCTAATCAGGTTGATGTGATTAACAATGTCCGATGATCTCTTTAGCCGAGAGGTCTACAGGCCGCTGGCTGCGCGTATGCGCCCAAATAGTCTCGATAATTTCTATGGGCAGCAACACCTAATAGCGCCCAACCGACCACTACGTGAAGCGATTGATGGCGGGATGTTGCATTCAATGATTTTTTGGGGGCCGCCAGGGGTCGGAAAAACGACACTTGCGAAGATAATCGCCCATCGGGTTGATGCTCACTTTGAAAGTATCTCAGCGGTCCTCTCGGGGGTCAAAGAGATACGTAGCGCAATAGCAAAAGCTCAAGAACAGCGAGATGTCCGTGGTCGTAAGACAATTTTATTCGTTGATGAGGTGCACCGCTTTAACAAATCCCAGCAGGATGCATTTTTGCCTTTTGTTGAGGACGGTACCGTTGTTTTCATAGGAGCAACTACCGAAAATCCATCTTTTGAGCTAAATAATGCTCTGTTATCACGTTGTCGCGTCTATGTATTGAAAAGTCTTACTGAGGCTGATATTGCGACCGTGGTAGAACACGCCTTGGTCGACACTGAGCAGGGCTTGGGTCATCAAAAACTCCAGTTTGAGAAAAAAGCGCTATCAATGCTCGCGGCGGCAGCTGACGGTGATGCCAGAAGAGCGCTCAATCTGCTGGAAATAGCCAGTGATCTAGCCGGCCAAGGGCCAGATAGCTCGGTCATTGACAGTGCCATTCTTGAACAGATTTTAGTCGGAGATAGTCGTCGCTTCGACAAAGGCGGAGAATATTTCTACGATCAGATATCGGCGCTGCATAAAGCTATCCGTGGATCGTCCGCAGACGCCGGCCTCTATTGGCTATGTCGCATGTTAGACGGCGGCTGTGACCCAATTTATTTAGCTCGACGCTTAGTGCGAATAGCTAGTGAAGACATCGGCAATGCAGACCCAAGAGCCCTAGAGTTAGCACTAAGTGCTTGGAACGTTCAGGAAAGGCTTGGCAGCCCAGAAGGAGAGTTGGCCTTAGCTCAAGCGGTTATTTATATGGCCGCAGCAGCCAAAAGTAACGCTGTGTACAGTGCATTCAATGCGGCTATGGCAGAGGTAAGGTCACTGCCCACTTATGATGTACCCGTGCATCTCAGGAATGCGCCAACTGCACTCATGAAAGACTTAGATTATGGCAAAGATTATCGCTACGCTCATAATGAAGAGGGAGCCTATGCCGCGGGGGAAAACTATCTACCTGACGAATTGAAAGGTAAGCAGTACTATTTTCCTACCGATCGCGGCTTAGAGAAGAAGATCAGCGAAAAACTAGATTACTTGCGTAGTCTCGATGATACTGGCCGCCTTAAAAATAAGGACACAAAGTGATGCATTGGTTTGCAGTTGCCATCGGTGGCGCACTGGGCTCCATAGCCCGTTATGCGCTCAGTACCTATATCTTTGATATATCCAGCCATAAATTTCCCTATGCCACACTGATCGTCAATGTCTTAGGTACCTTTGTGATGGGAATTCTTTTTGTGGTTATTGTCGAGAGGGCGGCAATGCCCGCTGAGATGCGCAGTTTATTGATGATTGGATTTGTCGGAGCGTTTACAACGTTCTCAACGTTCTCGCTTGATGCCCTTGGTCTGTGGCAAAATGGACACATTTTTATGTCATTGGTCTACATGCTAGCGACTATTATTTTATGCCTAATCGCCATAAGCAGTGCGATTTGGCTCACACGACTTTTGTAAGGAATACACCATGATTGATCCCAAGTTATTGCGCTCTGATTTAGAAGCTATTGCCGAACAATTAAAGGTAAAGCGCTTTGATCTAGACTGCGATGGTTTTTTGGCCCTAGAAGCGCAGCGAAAGACCCTTCAGTTACGCGCCGAGAGCGTCCAGCAAGAACGCAATGCCTACTCTAAGTCAATGGGTAAGCTTATGGGAGAAGCTAAAGCTAATGGAGAAGATATTGAGCCGCTTAAGCAAAAGGGTGAACAGCTAAAAAATGACTCTGCCGAGGCGGATACTTCATTAGCTGCGGTTCAAGAACAACTAGATACACTTGTTCAGGGCATTCCAAACCTGCCACATCCATCAGTCCCTGCGGGTAATGATGAAGATGATAATATTGAGCTACGAACTTGGGGCACGCCGGTAACACTGGGCTTTACCGCTAAAGATCATGTCGATCTAGGGTCAGATCTGGGCCAGTTAGACTTTGACCGAGCGGCTAAAATAACCGGTTCAAGGTTCTCGCAAATGCGCGGTGGTTTGGCCAGTTTGCACAGAGCATTGACCCAATTCATGCTCAACACACATATCCACGAGCATGGTTACGAAGAAGTCTATGTGCCATACATCGTCAACCGTGAGTCACTGTTTGGTACTGGGCAATTACCCAAATTCGAAGAAGATTTATTTAAGCTCGAAGATGAGCGCGGGTTTTATCTAATACCCACCGCAGAAGTCCCTATAACCAACATCTATCGTAATGAAATTGTGGATGACTTGCCCATTAAGTTTGTTGCACATACCCCGTGTTTTCGAAGCGAAGCGGGCTCCTATGGGCGAGATACGCGCGGTATGATTCGTCAGCATCAGTTTGAAAAGGTAGAAATGGTTCAATTTGTTCACCCCGACAAGTCATGGGACGCATTGGAGGAGCTTGTTGGCCATGCAGAGGCGATTCTGCAGAAGCTTAATCTCCCCTATAGAACAGTCACCCTATGTGGTGGCGATTTAGGCTTTTCAGCCGCTAAGACCTATGACATTGAAGTATGGCTTCCATCCCAAGGTAAGTACCGTGAGATATCCTCATGCAGTAATTTTGGCGACTTTCAAGCTCGCCGCATGAAGGCTCGTTATCGCAATGAGCAGGGAAAGCCTGAGTTGCTGCATACCATTAATGGTTCAGGGCTAGCGGTAGGGCGTACATTACTAGCAGTAATGGAAAATTATCAGCGTGAAGATGGCACTATTGAAATCCCTGAGGTGCTGCGGCCATTAATGAACGGCGCTACATCCATCCAGGCATAGCTGCTTACTCTCTGTAGAATTAATAAGGAATTTTGATGTCTGATTTATTTGATTATGACCTATTTGTGATTGGCGCCGGATCAGGTGGCGTCAGAGCCGCCAGAATGGCTGCTGGAAAGGGCAAAAAGGTTGCTATTGCTGAAGAACGCTATCTCGGTGGTACCTGTGTAAATGTAGGCTGTGTTCCTAAAAAACTTTTCGTTTATGCTTCTCAGTTTCCTGAGCAGTTACATACCAGCAAAGGCTTTGGGTGGAACCAGACAAGCCAGCCAGTCCTTGATTGGCACACGCTAAGAGACAACAAAACGTCCGAAATTGAGCGGTTAAATGGCATTTATCAAACGTTAATCGACAATAGTGGTGCCGAGTTATTTGATGGTCGGGCCACTGTCGCTGGGCCACAAAAGGTGGCGGTTAACGGAAAGATTTTTAGTGCACGAAACATTCTTGTGGCTACGGGCGGCTGGCCCTTTATCCCCAAGTTCCCAGGGAGTGAACACGCTGTTAGCTCCAATGAGATGTTTTTTCTAGATCAACTTCCCAAGACCGCGGTGATAGTGGGCGGTGGCTATATTGCAGTTGAATTTGCAGGCATCCTCAATGGCTTGGGTGTGGAGACGCATTTGGTCTATCGTGGTACGCAGTTACTCAAATCTTTTGATCAAGAGATGAGTGACAAGATCACCGCAGGCATGCGAGATAAAGGCGTCAATATCCATTTAGAAACACAGATTTCGGATATACAAAAGAACAATGATATGTTGGACGTTAACTTTGCCTCTGGCGAATCCATGGTCGCAGGGTTAGTGCTTTATGCGACCGGCCGCATCGCTAACACTGCCGGGCTGGGTCTTGAAACCGCTACTATCAAATTACGTAAAGACGGGTCTATTCCTGTCAATGAGCATTTCCAAACCTCAGAACCCTCTATATATGCCTTAGGTGATGTCATTGACCGAGTGCAACTAACGCCTGTGGCTATTCAAGAGGCCATGGTGCTAGTGGATCATTTATACGGTGAGGGGCGGGCCTTTATTGATTATGACAATATTCCGACCGCGGTATTTTGCCAGCCAGAGTTTGGCACCGTCGGGTTAAGTGAGGAAGTTGCTCGTGATACCTTTACTAACATTGAGGTGTATACCTCTGACTTTAAGCCCATGCTGCAGACGCTTGGGGGTGGTGCCGACCGTATCAGCATGAAGCTGATTGTCGATAAGGCCAGTGATAAGGTGATTGGTTGTCACATGGTGGGCGAACACGCCGCAGAGATCATTCAGGGCATTGGTATCGCCATTAAGGCTGGAGCGACTAAAGCTCATTTTGATGCCACGGTAGGTATTCACCCTTCAGCAGCAGAAGAGTTTGTTACGATGCGCGAACCAACACGCTAAAACTGGCTTTTTGCACGCTCAAGTAGGCACAGGCTTAAAAACTTTAAGTCTGACAGGCTTTTTGCCGCATCGCCGACTTCTTGATGGACAATAACCAAAAGCAGGGCATGGCTCATCTCCAACCATTGCCCCCCCAACCTCTTTAACTCAGATGGGTTTTCAGCAATCTCAAGTCGCTTAAACATGCGTGCCATGGCAGCAATAATGGTCTCATCATGGAGACAATCTAGCTCCTTGAGTTCCGGCACACCAAACATCGCCTGAACAAGCGGTAACAAACCCTCCTGATTTTGATAGCTCAGCAGCATTCGCTCGGTACTCATCTCGACAAACTTTTTAAGGCTCAGGGTCTCAATGGGGAATTGTTCTAATTCGCGTAATCCAACATCCATCTCACTGAGCCAACGTTCAGCCAATGCATATAAAATGGCATACTTGTTCGGGAAGTAGTGATAAAGGGTACCCACAGAAACGCCGACGGTTTTAGCCACTAAAATAGTCGTTAGGTCATCTTGACCAACTTTCTCAAGCAACTGGGCAGTCGCCGTCAAGATCTCCTCACGTCGCTGTAAAGCACGTTTTTGGACAGGCGTTGTTCTTGGGGTTAACTTGCGAGGCGCGGCCATACAAACTCTCCTTAAAATCTATCGCGAAGTGAGTAATAAAGCATTGCAGATACCATACCGGGCCACCGTAAGAGGGTGCCACCGGGAAATTTGTGGGTCGGTAGATCGGCCATGATATCAAATCGTTCCAATTTACCGCTAATTGCCTCGGCCACGAGCTTTCCAGCAAAGGTTGCCGTAGGCACACCATGCCCAGAGTAGCCCTGCATATGCCAGATATTGTCCTCTACTCGGCCAAAATGCGGCAAACGGTTCATGGTGATGGCGAGCGTCCCACCCCAACCATAGTCGATTTTTGTACTCGCTAACTGCGGATATATTTGCAACATGTATTTACGCACAAAGTTCTTTATGTCTTTTGGGAAGCCTCGACGATAATTCTCACCACCTCCAAAGATCAGGCGATTATCAGCAGAGAGCTTCCAGTAATTGATGACAAAACGACTGTCAGCCATGGACGTGTCCTTTGGGATAATGGACTGAGCTAGCTCATCACTAAGTGGCTGGGTCGCAAGGACAAAGTTGTTGATTGGCATAATGAAGCCATTAATCTTTGGCTCTAGTTTTTCAATGTAGCCATTGCATGCCAGAATTATCTCAGTAGCCGTTACTTGACCTTTATTAGTTTTTATAACTAGGGGAGAGCCACCATAGGACGTAACACGCGAATGCTCATAAATAGTGACGCCTGCTTTTACTGCGGCATCGGCTAGGCCAAGCGCATAATTCAACGGGTGCAAATGGCATGAGGCTTTATCCCAGATTCCCCCATAGAAACCCTTGCTTCCCACCATCTCACTTAGACGATCCTGTGGAATGTACTCCATATCAGTAAAATTGTATCGATCGGCTAAAAACTCGACTTCTTCCTTTAGGTCATCACACAATCGAGCTTTGTGCGCAAAATGCATGTCACCATGCTTTAAGTCGCACTCAATTCCATGCTCGCTAATCAAAGACTTGACGGTGTTAACCGCCTCAAGTCCCATTTCCCACAAAACGCTTGCTGCGTCATGGCCTAATTTATCTTCCAAGTCAGCCTGATCAGCACGTTGTCCAATCCCAACGTGACCTCCATTGCGACCAGAAGCACCAAAGGCAACCGTTTCAGCCTCTAGAACAACTACCTTGTAACCACGCTGTGCTAAGTGCAGGGCAGAGGATAAGCCAGTGTACCCAGCGCCGATAATACAAATATCGGCCGCCTCATGGCTCTCCAGACTTAAATGTGAGGTCCGGGCGTTCGCTGTAGCCTCGTAATAACTGTCCATAACCGACCGTGAAGTAATTGCTTAAGTTTGACATTATGGTCTTTTTGAATAATAATTCAACTTTAATTGAATAATCATTCAACTTTGAAACCAAAAAAGGTGCCCCATGGACGACACGCAAGACATTGAAAGCTGGCTGAAAGAACACAAGATCACTGAAGTAGAGTGCTTAGTGCCTGACATGACAGGCAATGCGCGCGGTAAGTTTATTCCTGCAAAAAAGTTTTTGAAGGAGGACAGCCGTCTACCGGAGGGTATTTTGGCGCAGGCCGTCACTGGTGAGTACTCGGATGACTTTTGGGATCTACTGGATACCATCGATGGTGATATGTTGTTAGAGCCAGACTCAAACACTAAACGCTTGGTGCCATGGGCCAATGAAAGTACCGGCCAAATCATTCACGACTGCTTTACCAAAGAGGGCGAGCCTCACCCGTTTTCAAGCCGAAACGCACTTAAGCGTGTACTGGCACTCTATGAGAAAGACGGCCTAAAGCCAATTATAGCGCCAGAAATGGAGTTTTATTTGGTCGAGAAGAACCCTAACCCAGGTCTCCCATTGAAACCCCCCATCGGACGCTCTGGTCGCCCCGAAACTGCGCGTCAGTCTTACAGCATTGACGCAGCTAATGAGTTTGAGCCGTTCGTGGAAAAAATGTACGGCTATTGTGAAGCCATGAATCTTGATATTGATACGCTAATACACGAGTCTGGCGCAGCGCAGCTAGAAGTTAACTTCATACATGGCGAGCCTTTAAACCTTGCCGACCAGGTCTTTACCTTCAAGAGAACGGTTCGAGAGGCTGCACTGCAAGAAAATATCTATGCCACGTTTATGGCTAAGCCTATGGCGGACGAGCCGGGCTCTGCAACGCATATCCACCAGAGTATTCTTGACGCCACCACTGGGGCAAATATTTTTACTAATGATAAAGGCGAATACAGCGAAGAATTCTTTCACTATCTGGGCGGGCTACAGAAATATACACCGTTTGTAATGAGCCTATATGCGCCTAACGTTAACTCCTATAGACGTTTCACACCTGAAGTGTCTGCGCCCATTAACCTGCACTGGGGCTATGACAATCGCACCACAGGCCTGCGTATACCCGATGCTACGCCAAAAAACTTCCGTATCGAAAACCGTTTTCCTGGGGCAGACATCAACCCATACCTAGCCATAGCAGCCACTCTGGCCTGCGGTTACCTAGGTATGAAGAACAAAATTCAACCGTCAGCCGCTTTTGAAGGCAATGCTTATGAAGAAGATATGAATGTGCCACGTACGCTAGAAGAGGCTTTGCGCGGACTCAAAGAGAACCAAGAGATTATTGATATCTTTGGTGAACGGTTTATCCAGCTATACACATCAATTAAGTTAGTAGAGTTTGAAGAGTTCAATCGGGTAATATCATCTTGGGAACGTGAGCATTTATTGCTGAACGTTTAGAGCCGAGCAAGAGTACCGCTCTTATACCTTTTTAATATTTCAAGGTGTGATTAGGTTTAGTCGGTAAGTGCCTGATAAAAAGACTTTTACAGGCTCAATCTAGCGTCCCAAATAGTTTGTCAGGCAGGTTGCAAAGCCAGTAACAATGGCGCTAAAATTTAGTGAATAGTCGAACGTAGAAAGGGTGTAAGACATGGAACTCAAACTGATCAGCGGTGCGCTGGGTGCAGAGGTAAGCGGCATCGATTTAACCAAAGATACCGATGCAGCAACCTACAAGTTAATTCGTGACTTGTTAGTAGAGCATGAGGTTCTATTTTTTAGAGATCAAGATGTAACCCCAGCACAGCAACATGCACTGGCATCATCCTTTGGGCCTCTGCAAAGTCATCCGGCTTACGATACTGTCGAAAACTATCCTGAAATTACCATTCTTGAAAGTACGGCTGAAAAGCCCAGTAAAATAGAGTGCTGGCATAGTGACATGACCTTTCGTGCCCATCCGCCTCTAGGTACAGTGTTGCGCTCTAAAGTTATTCCCCAAAAGGGTGGTGATACTCTTTGGTCGAGCATGACGGCAGCTTATGATGGTTTATCCGCCGCAATGCAGTCATTCTTGTCAGATCTTGATGCGGTACATGATTTCTCATACGGCTTTAGCGAGAGTCTTGCAGAAAGCGGTGGCAGGGCCAGGCTTGAAAAGGCGGTTTTAGACAACCCCCCTGTGGTTCATCCGGTGATCCGAACGCACCCGGAGAGCGGTAAGCGCGTTATTTTTGTCAATGCGCTATTTACCACGCATATAGTGGGTCTTCCCAAAGAAGAGAGTAAGGCTATTTTAGCGTTTCTTTATGAGCACATTAAAACCCCTGAGTTTACATGTCGCTTCTCATGGGGCGTCAACTGTATTGCTATCTGGGACAACCGTAGCACTCAACATAAGCCTATCAACGATTACTTTCCAGCGCACAGATGCCTTGAGCGTATTGTTATAGACGGTGACAAGCCTTACTAACGGACCATGAAATCGATCATCCAGCGGGCTACCGCTAAATGGTCTGTGTCTTCATTTAATGACTCCATAGCATTACTAAAGCACTCAAGCGGGTAAGCATCTTTGCGAAGCTGATAAAGAGCGTTAGCATAAGCCATGGGGAACTCAGGGTGGCCTTGAAACGTTAGAATATGGTCGCCAAGTGTAGTCATAGCGATAGGGCAGCCTGGCGTAGAGGCAAGAACCACAGCGCCGGTTGCAGGCTCCAACACCTGGTCTTGGTGGCTATAAAGCAATTTAAAGGGTTCAGCGCCGACAAAGTGGCTTCCAGCTGCATTAAGCGTTGCTGTCTTAACCCCAATCTCCCAGCCAGTGGAAGCCTTACCTGCATTACCACCCAGAACGTTAGCAATTAACTGATGTCCAAAGCAGATACCTATTAACGGTTTCTTATGTTGATGTAACACCTTCACAAAGTTAGCTAATAAGGCTATCCAGGGTAGATCCTCGTAAACACCACTTTTACTACCAGTAATAATATAGGCATCATAATCCTCAATATTAGAGGGAAAGATTCCTTGATTAGCTCGATAAGCCGTGGCCTTAAGAAGAACTTGGTCCTTTGCAGGCCGCTGCTTATTAGCGTCACTAAGCAGCGCCTCAAACATTTCTGGGTATTCGCCAAAGGTGCCGGCTAGTTCAGGCCTAACATCATCAGCGCGTAATATAGCGACCCGCAATTCCATCCTCATAAAATCCTTATTTAACCGTATTTCGCCAAGTAGGCCTTTAAGTCGCGCTTTACCTCTGGACCGTACAAATAGAGGCCAATAATATTTGGTACTGCAATTAAAAATACCATTGCATCGGAGAAGTCTAATACGGCTGATAGTTGGATCATGCAACCAAGGCATATAAATCCACAGAATATTCCCTTAAAGATGAGCTGCGTAATAACCCCTTCGCCAAACAGATACGTCCAACCCTTAAGGCCATAGTACGCCCAAGCAATGCTGGTCGAGAAGGCAAACAACAGCGCAGCAACGCTCATGACATAGGGAGACCAGCTAATATGATGGGCAAAAGCTGCAGAGGTAAGTGCAATGCCCTCTAAACCACCGTCCATAAGACCATTAGGGTAGGCCGTTGTAACAATGACTAAAGATGTAAGAGTACAAATCACCATGCTGTCAATGAAAGGCTCTAACAGTGAAACTAAACCCTCGGTAACAGGTTCATCTGTCTTTACTGCAGAGTGTGCGATAGACGCCGAGCCAATGCCGGCCTCATTTGAAAATACTGCACGCTGGAAGCCAACAATCATTGCGCCGATTGCGCCACCAGTCATGCTGTTCGTCTCAAAGGCACTAGATACAATAAGGCCAATAGCCCCTAAAAGGTGCTCAGCGCTCATGGCAATAATGATGATCGCAGAGAAGACGTACAAGACTGCCATAAAAGGTACTATTTTTGAGGCTACGCTTGCGATAGAGCGAATGCCACCAATAATAACCGCGGCGACTGCCCCAGCCAACAGCAGCCCAAACAACCAACCTTTGTCAGCAAAAAAGCTGTTTTCACCGCCAGTAATGCTCAACACCTGCACATACGCTTGGTTCGACTGAAACATGTTACCTATACCAAAACAGCCAATCACTAGCGCCAAGGCATAAAACCCACCCAGCATCTTGCCAAGTTGCGGAAAGCCACGATCTAACAAATACCGCTCCAGGTAATACATGGGGCCACCTGAAACTGAACCATCGGGGTTTTGCCGACGATATTTAACCCCTAAAGTACACTCGACAAGCTTAGTAGACATGCCCAAAAAACCTGCCATAAACAACCAAAAAGCCGCACCAGGCCCACCAATGGTAATAGCTACTGCGACACCACCAATATTACCAACGCCTACAGTCCCAGATATTGCCGTTGAAAGCGCCTGAAAATGTGAGATTTCACCAGGGCCGCTGGGCTTGCCATTCTTACCGCTGACAATTTTGATGGCAGTAGAAAACCCACGAATGTTAATAAACCCTAAATAACCGGTGAAAAATACTGCAGCGGTCACCAACCACAACACGATTAGCGGGAACCCTTGACCGAAAACACTAATTTGATAAAAAACAATGTCAGATAAACCCTGTGCAATAGGCTTTATGAGTTGGTCAATCTGTTGATCTAAGGACATTTTTAATTCTTATAGTTGTTAAACAGCGCGCATACTAGCATGGTCAGGGGTAAAGAATAATACCCTCTAGGCGCATAAGGGTGCTTCTATACAACAGTGACAACAACCGCTATTCTAAAGTTTGTTTAACCAATAAATAACTGGAGAGTTCCATGAAAAAAGTATTAATAAGCTTGCTGTTACTGGCTTTCGTTCACGTCTCATATGCAGGTCATCACGAGCAAGGCGAGGGTTTGACTCTAGAGAAGCGCCAAGCCGACGCCGAAATGACTATGACCTCATTAACACTAGGTGACACAGAAACTATCATTAACGCAACAGGAAAGACGGGCGAGTACGGTACTGTCTATGTCACTTATAGACTTACCTACAATGCCGACAGAGTCAGTGGGTTTGTTAGTGGAGTGGGGCGGGGCGCTATCGATTCAGATACGGTCGTTGGCGGTGCTACTAGAGGTGTTTGGACACGCACGGGTTCTATCGTGCAGATTCGCCAGGTTGTTCAGATTAGTGATGGCAGCCAAAATCTTGACGTTATTGATATTGATATGCTCAAAGACACCTTTATCATCAAAGCTTACACCTTAAAGTAACAACGGGGCCAGTTAAACACTAGGAGATGAGCCACTAGCATCTCTTAGTTATATTCTCGAAACAAGGTTGCTTAATTTACTTAAGTCTATGTTATATAACAGTACTATACTTCTCTTTCTTTACCAGTACGGGCTCGATCTTTCATGTCTGACTGAATGTAAACCTGGTCTGTAGTGCCCATGCTGGCATGGCCCAAATCGTCAGCCATGTGCTTAAGAGGGCGCGTAGCAATATCTTTTGACGCCCCAGTATGACGCAACCAATGGGTCGTGGCCTCACGCAGCGCCTGAGCCTCCTCCACAAAACCCTCAGCCCGCATTTTTTCGTGCGCCACGTCAAACGCATACTGCACAATTCTGCGCAACTGGCGTGCAGTCATACCACCTACACCCCTGTTTTTGGCGACTAAGGCTGCATTTAGGCCAAAACTGACACTTTGCGACTGCCTGTAGTCCTGATAACGCTTAATATAGGGCCAAAGCGAGTTTGGTACAGACACATCGCGCAGTTTATTGCCTTTACCCAACACCTTAAGCCAGCTGTTACCGTCGCTGTCCTGCCAAAAATGCTTCCATACTGGCTCCCAGTTAGACCGATCAGATAGCTCTGACACCCGCAAATACAGAGTTTTAAGCATAGCAATCACAAATAAGGTGCGTTCGTGATCAGCCTCTTTGTCAGCCGCAGCCCGCGCACAATCAAGTACGTAGTCCCATTGTAGGTCTGACAAACGCTTAATACTCTTTGATGTAGTTCCTTTAATAAGAAACGGCGATTGCTTACGAATAGCTGGAATGGGATTACCAAAGGCGTAGCTCTCATCGGTCAAATAGTCGTAGTAACAGGATAGCGCTGAATAACAGATCTTCATGGCTTCATGGGACAATGAGTGGCCGCTGGTGGTTGCAGGCATGGTTAAACCGTTATCTAAGGCTTTTCTGCGGTCCTGTTTGGCGATTTTCACCACAAATGGCCGCCAGTTTTGATTTTGACGCGACTGACCGTCGATGGGTCTAAACCGATCAGCTACAGACAGTGCCACCCAATTAGCCGGCGGACTATGTACAAAATCAAAATAAGCCTCTAAATCTGCGCGCCTAAGCGAAACAATACTTTTGTTGGCAACTGTCCAAGACCAGAGCAGCAAACGTTCAACCTCATTGCGGTAGCTTCTATAAGTCGCTTCACTTTTACGGCTGTAACTTTTAAGGAACGACTGTGTGTGTAAAAATTCTTGAGGGGCATCTGGAATGGCTACAGCGATCTTATCGATGAACGCTTTAGAGTCAGGGTAGTCTTGTAGCATGTTTGTGCCCATGGGAAGTCGCACAAAGGTCTTATGAGCATCAAACAAAGGACAGGCGCTAAATACCTTAGACATGAACAAGAACCTCCTGAGCAGTTACCAGCGTAAATAAGTACTGTATCAGGGGTATTCTGCATTGTCTAGTTATGTCTACTAATTGAGATTATCGGACATAGCGATAAGGCATGTATCAGCTACGCTACAATTAAACTACCCCACTCATCTCTTTGACTAATACACAAACCACCAACCTTAGAATATTACGTTAGCGATCCATAAGGTGCCGATCAAAAAACCGATCCATGGTCTTGTTTAAATGAATGGCGGTGTGCTTACCCCGTAGGCTGTGCTTTTTGCCCGGGTACACCATTGTTTCAAACGGGATAGACAAGTCTTGCAGGTGCTTAAACAGTTTGGTGCTATGGGTAAACAACACGTTATCATCAGCCATACCATGGTAAACAAGCATATCGCCTTTGAGGTTTTTAGCATACGGGAACACTGAAGATGCCTCATACGCTTCCGGTATCTCCTTGGGGTTGCCCATGTAACGCTCTGTGTAATGCGTGTCATAAAGGCCCCAGTCTGTAACGGGTGCACCAGAAATGCCCACTTGGAAGTAGTCTGGTTGTTTAAACATGGCCATTTGCACCATATAACCTCCATAGCTGTGCCCATAAATGCCAATACGCTGGGGGTCAACAAACGGTAATGACCGGAGGTACTTTACCCCTGTGACTTGGTCATCAACTTCAACAGACCCCATGGCTCGGTAAATAGCGTCTTCAAATGCTTTGCCGCGGTAATTCGAGCCTCTGTTATCTAGCCCAAACACCACATAACCTTTATTCACGAAATACTGCATGAGTAGACCACGCTTACCACCCCAGCGATTGCGCACAACTTGAGCGCGTGGGCCACCATAGGTAAACACTAAAACAGGGTGTTTACCTTGCACTACACGGGGCTTAAAGAGCTGGTAGTGTAAATCGATACCCTCCTCTGTTTTTAAGGTGCCAAATGATGGTTTAACCCATTGTTTTTGATACTGCCCAAGGGCATGTTCTGGTGTTACTTTATTCTCTGAAAGCCAAGTAATACGTGCGCCATCGCTACTGTGCAAACTTACCTGCGGCGGTGTATTAATGGTAGAAAAGTTGTCGACATAAACAGAGGCATCTTTGCCGAAGGACACCGAATGAAAGCCTTGGCGTTGGCTAACTTTTTGAATATTTTTGCCATCAAAACCCACTTGGTACAAATGCTTTTCAAGTGGGGTGTCTTTGCGCCCGGTGAAGTAAATGCGCTTAGTGCTGTTATCAATCGCCTCTACTTGATCGACAACCCACTGCCCTTTAGTAATTTGCTGTACCAGCTCTCCGGTATTTTTATACAGATACAAATGCTTAAAGCCATCTCTCTCTGAGGCCCACACAAAGTGTGCGTCGTCATCTAAAAAATAAAGATCACTATGCAGGTTTAACCACGTATTCGCAGTTTCGGTAATAACCACCGATGTTTTGCGGCTATCAAGGTTGTAGTTGCGCAAGACTAGTTGCTTCTGATCTCGGCTTTGCCACTGATAGGTCAAGTTTTGGCTGTCTCTTTGCCACTGTACCCGTGGAAGGTAAAAGTCTTTGTTATTGCCTAAATCTAGCCAAGTGGTTTTTTTACTAGCGAATTTAAATACGGCTAACTCAATAGTGACATTGGCCGTACCGGCCAGTGGATAACGTTGCTCAATCATTTTAATGCTATCAGCATATATCTCACTGCGGGTAATCACCCCTACCGGCGCCATATCTACCTTGGTAAACGCAATGCTACTTTCATCGGGTGACCACCAATAACCAGTAGTGCGAGACATTTCCTCTTGGGCAACAAACTCCGCCATGCCGTACTTTATAAGCCCCCCGCCACCCGCTGTAATAGCCGTTTCCTCGCCAGTAGCTACGTTTATTACATAAAGGTTTTGCTCACGTACAAAGCTAATAAACGTACCCTTAGGTGACAGTTTAATATCTGTTTCAAACGCATCTGTGTCTAACAGCTTCCTCACTGTCTTAGTGCTTACATTCGCGTAGTACGCATCACCGCCAAGGGGAAAAATTAGCGCCTGGCCATCAGCTGACCACTGGTAGCTCATAATGCCGCTACCATACTGCCGCTGACGTTCTCGACGTGCTTTTTCCTCGTCAGACAGTTTCTGCTCTCCAGTGGACAGATCATCCGCATCAAATAATATCTCGGTTTTGCCGCTCGCCACCTCGTATTGCCACAGGTCATAACGTTGATAGTCCTCTGCCTTACCGCGTATAAAGGTAATGCGCTTACCATCTGGTGATATTTTAAGCTTTTCAGGGGTGCTACCAGCCAATGCTGGGGATTGGTGAATTCGCTCAATGCTGAGCTGTTCGGTAACGGCAGTAATAGGCGTTAAAACCAGTGATGCTAATAAAATCAGTTTATTCATGGGAGCTATATTTAATCCTTTAAATGGCCGACCTCTGAGGCCCTTTCAAGCAAAGAATATAAGGTAGATGTACGCTTATCGCAACTGATTTATAACCCGCCAAACGGCTATAAAACGCTCAACTTTGGGTGAAGCTAGCCTGCAAAACGTAAAAAACCCGATCTAGCAGCGCTAAATCGGGTTAATCAGCTAACACTGCTGAGGTGTGAGGCTTAGTCGCCTTTAGTTTGCGCAATCCAGCTTTTTACTTGGCGCTCAAGCATGCTTAATGGCAATGCTCCACCGCCTAGTACGGTATCGTGAAACGCCCTTATATCAAACTTGTCGCCCAACTCATCTTGTGACAGTTTACGTAGCCGCTGAATATCAATCATACCAATCTTATAAGCCGTGGCTTGCCCAGGAATAACTAAGTAGCGACGGATTTCAGTTTTAATGGTCGTTAATGGCGCAGGTGAGTTTTCTGCAAAAAAGTCTATGGCCTGTTGCTGTGACCACTTCTTATGGTGCATTCCAGTGTCGACTACGAGGCGAATAGCGCGCCAAATCTCACTGCCCAAGCGGCCAAAATCAGACCCTAGGGTAACAAAAGTGTTGGGCATTTCTTTGGCTAATGCCTCGGTATAAAGCGCCCAGCCTTCGGAATAGGCAGTACTGCCCGCTTGAGTGCGAAACGTTGGTATTCCTTCAAGCTCTTGAGCAATAGAGATTTGCATATGATGCCCTGGTAGCCCTTCATGATAAGCAATAACCTCAAGCTCATTTTTAGGCATGGCCTTCATGTCTGACAGATGCGCATAATAAATGCCGGGCTGAGACCCATCTGGGGTACCTGAAAAATAATGCTGTGGTGCGCCGTCTTGCTCACGAAACGCTTCAACACGCTTAACCACTAAGTCAGCTTTGGGCAAAATACCAAAGAAATCTGGCAGCGCTGCTTTAAGGTTTTCAATTGCCGCAGTTGCATCATCTATATAGGCTTGGCGGCCCTCATCAGTGTTGTCATAGTAATATTTCTCATCATCTTTGCTGTCTCTAATCATCGCAAAGTACTCTTGTAACGAGCCTGTGAAGCCGTCTTTCTCTTTAATGGCTTCCATTTCACCGCGAATACGCTTGACTTCATTAAGACCCAGTTGATGAATATCTTCTGCTGTCATATTGGTGGTAGTAATGCTTTTCAGCCGGTACTCATAATAGGCAGCACCATCAGGCAGCGCATGTACACCCTGCGCCGTCTCGCTGGTGTTGCTTATATCATTGCTCATAAACGTAATTAGGTTTTGGTAACCCGGCGCAAAATGATTAACTAAGGCTGCGCGTGCTGCGTCTAACATTACATCGCCCTGCTGTTGCGTTATTGTTCCAGCCTCAACCAATGTGGCGGTCTTAGCCTTAGCATCAGCCCACAGCGTAGAGTCTTTATCACTGTCATCAAACGGAACACCTGAAATAATTGACTGTGACTCTTTCATCACCGTCTCATAAGCAAACCGTGGGGGCCGAACGCCTTCCTCTGCAGCCAACTTTGCTTGCGCTGTAAGCTCATTCATTGCCTCACCAATAGCGCTCAGACGCGACACATAGTCTTGCATGTCTTGCTCAGTGGTCACTCTGTGGTAATTCATCATTAACGTAGGAAAGAACGAATGCGTGCCATTCATTTGATGAAAAACATAGCCACGGCGCATAAAGGGTTTACCAGCCAGCATTGACTCATACTGGTGTTCCCACAGATCGTATGACAGCTTGGCATCATCGGTAAGCTCGCTGTAGCTAAATGTAGTCTTCATCTCTTTGACAGACTCGCCCTTGCGCTTTAATTGCTCAAGCTGGGCAGCTTCACTCATGTCATCAATTTCGGCATACCTATCTTTACGACCCTGAAAGGTTAAGCCAAGCGGACTAGACATTAATTGTGCTTCGTACTTTTCATCAAACCATGCATTTAGCTTTGCAGATTCTGATAGTTCAACGACGGCAGACTCCTTATTAGCAGATAGATCTGCATTAGATTGAAACGCACAAGACGTAATAAAAAGACAAGCGGTTAGTAATAAAGCTAGATGGCGCATAAATTCCTCATAACAGTAATTTCGAAATAGGTTTAAGTAACATGAAGCATAGAGCATAGAGCATAGAGCAAATAGGACGCGTCGACCGGCCAATTTAGATTCAGTCTAGGGGTGCATCATAGCGGTTTTATCCCTATAGGATTAAATATAGCGAAATTATTTTGTGAATAAAATTGCGATTGAACGACGATTTCACATCGTCCACCTAACGCCCTCTTTAACTATCCTTTACCAATCGTATCTTTTGTCATGTAACCCACTCTTTTTAAAGCTTCTCGAATCATTTCATCCGTAAGTTGTCCAAGTTCACAGAACCACTTTACAGTTATTTATAAAGCCAGTGTCCGCAGAGGTCAGTCAAGATCTGTTAACCGCTTCTTGTGCGTACCAAACAGTCTAGACATGTGTAAAAAATCCTGATGTTAATAGCAGTTACCGCCTATCCATTCTGCTCACTTCTGGTAAACTTTGGTCATTACTAAGGGAATATCTATGCACCACTACTTATCACTTTTTACCGCTGCTAGTTTATCTATGGCTGCCACAGCCTGGGTTCCGTTTGCTGAGGCTAATGTTGCCATTGAAACCGAAGATGGCCAGTCATCAGTTTACCGAGAGGTATTAGACCGCTTGGCCAGTCGACATTACCGTACCCAACCGGTAGATGATGCCTTGTCACAACGTTATTTAGATGAGTACATTGGCATGTTAGATGCGGGCAAAAACTACTTGCTGCAGTCTGATATTGATGAGTTTGAGCAGTGGCGGTTAAAGCTGGATGATTTGGCCAAGCGCGGCAACATTAAGCCGGGTTTTGTTATGTTTAACCGCTTGCGAGACCGTGCAATGGCTCAGCTTGAGGCAAATGTTGTGATACTTGAAGACAGCGACTTTACGTTTGACTTTGAAGGGCAAGACAGCATTGTGCTAGATGGTGATGAAAGGGACTGGTTGGCGTCCTCTGAGGCAGCAGATGCGTTTTGGATGAAGCGCATGACCGATGCCATGATTCGGTTATTACTAAATGACAAAGACACAGAAGAGGCCAAAGAGTTACTGGTAAAACGCTTTAAAAATCAAATTAAGCAGTTTGATCAACGAGATAGCCAAGATGTGTTTCAGTTGTATATTAACGCGCTGGGTTCGTTGTATGACCCGCACACGTCGTACTTTAGCCCCAGAGCCAACGAAAACTTCAAGATCAACATGTCGTTGTCTCTCACGGGTATTGGTGCTGAGCTAACCACAGAGGATGATTACACCAAGGTAAGCCGGCTTATACCCGGTGGCCCGGCTGATTTACAGGGTGTGCTTAGGGCTGAGGACAAAATTGTAGGTGTTGGGCAGGCTGATGACCCCGTTGTGGATGTGATTGGCTGGCGCATTGATGAGGTGGTTGAGCTTATTCGTGGAGAAAAAGACACCACGGTGCGGCTTGAGTTAATTCCCTCTAAGGGCGATAGCAGCAATACCAAAACCATCACCATCGTAAGAGACAAGGTGAAGCTTGAGGACAAGTCTGCGCAGAGTAAAATTTTAGACATTCAGATGGATGGCCAAGCATTTAAGTTGGGTGTTATTGATATACCCGCGTTTTATATGGATTTTGAAGCCTACCGAGCGCGTGACCCAGAGTTTAAGAGCACCACGCGTGATGTTTACAACTTAGTTGAAGAACTTACAGACGCTAAGGTTGATGGCATTGTGTTAGACCTACGTAATAACGGCGGAGGCTCATTGTATGAGGCTACCTCTTTAACGGATTTGTTTATTGATTACGGTCCGGTAGTGCAAATAAGAGACGCACAGCAAAAGGTGTATCGCAATCACCGTGCTTCTCGTCGTGCGGCCTACAGTGGCCCTTTAATTGTAATGATTAACCGCTTGAGTGCCTCTGCCTCAGAAATTTTTGCCGGTGCACTGCAAGACTATGGCCGCGCGCTAATTGTTGGCACACAGAGTTTTGGTAAGGGCACCGTGCAAGACGTTACCGCACTGAGCGAAGGTCAGCTTAAAATGACCATTTCTAAGTTCTATCGTGTATCCGGTGACAGCACCCAACATCGTGGTGTTATTCCAGACATTGTCTTTCCGTCGTTGCATGATGTTGAGAAGATAGGTGAGAGTGAACAAGACAATGCCCTCCCCTGGGATCGTATTCATAGAGTGCCACACCAAACACAAGATCAGCTAACCGCCTTTATTGCACCACTAACAGCGTCGCATCTTAAACGCCGCAGTGCAGACCCTGACTTTGCCAGTTTGGTGGAGAAAATTGAGTTAAGTGATGCTTGGGAGACCGAAAAGTCACTATCGCTAAATTTAGAGCAACGCCGCTTGCGCAGTGAGCGCTGGGATATAGGCCTATTTGAAACTGAGAACCGCCGCTTGGTCGCCAAGGGGGAAGAGCCTTTTGATGATCTTGCTGCCTGGAAAGACAGCGGTGATGACGAAGAGGAAAACGATGAAGTAGAGAGTTCAGAAGAGAATCAAGTAAAGAGCTCAAAAGAGACTATCGCAGAGAGCGCAATAAAGGAGACACAAGCTACTGCGCAAAATGACTCGCAAAACACAGCCAAAAGCGATGCGTCAGATTCACTAGCAGATGGCACTACAGACTTAGAGGCAGACGCCACAGAGGATGCTGTTGAAGAAGAGGAAGAGGAGAATATTGCCGAGTCAGACCCCATGCTGTTTGAAGCAGGCAAGGTGCTAAGTGAGCAGATTCAGCTGCAGACACAAGCTAATAGCCAGCGGTTAGCCCTTGTGAAAGGAAATAAAGAGGCCAGTTTATGAGTGATCCCATTAAGGTAATTTCATTCAATGTAAATGGTATACGCGCTAGGCTTCACCAGTTAGAGCATGTGCTTGCGCAGCACAAACCAGATGTCATTGGCCTGCAGGAGATTAAGGTTAGCGATGAAGACTTTCCCCTAGAGGCGGTCACGGCCATGGGCTACAACGTAGACTTTTTTGGCCAAAAAGGTCACTACGGCGTAGCCATGTTAAGCAAAATTGACGCTACGGCTATTACTCGTGGGTTTCCTACCGATGAGGACGACGCACAGCGCCGCATGATTCATGGCGAGTACCGTTTTAACGACCAGGTGTTGCATGTCATCAATGGCTATTTTCCTCAGGGAGAAAGTCGTAAGCATGAAACTAAGTTTCCGGCCAAAGAAAAGTATTATGCAGACCTAGTGCGCTATGTGAATGACACCTTTAGTGCCGATGACAAGGTTATTGTCATGGGTGATATGAACGTTGCAGCAGCCGACGCAGATGTGGGCATTAAACCTGAGAACGCCAAGCGCTGGTTGCAGCGTGGCATTTGCTGCTTTTTACCGGAAGAGCGCGAATGGTTGCAGCAACTAATGGATTGTGGGCTGGTGGATACATTTAGGCACATGAATAAAGACGATGATATGTCCTTTAGCTGGTTTGATTATAGAAGCCGTGGCTTTGAACTAGACCCAAAGCGAGGGTTGCGCATTGACCTTGTGCTTGCATCAAACGCACTAATGGAAAACTTGGTTGGCACTGGTATTGATTTTGAGGCGCGCGCCTTTGAGAAGCCGTCGGACCACTGCCCTATTTGGGCAGACTTTGCGCTTTAAATAGCAGCAATAGGAAGCCTGTCAACCGATTGTGCCGCTTTGCGTTAAACACAACAGGAGCAGATTATGCACAGGCTTATGTTAACGTTTATATCGCTAATTACACTGGCATTGCCAGAGAATGTACTGAGTGATTCTGTAAAAAGTAGCGCACCCCTGCCCTCAAACGATCCCATAGTCACTAGTAGCCATGGTGGCCACAGGCCTAACGAGTCGCCAATGGGTCAGCGCAACGCAACAACCATTAAAACTGACCATACTAGGGTCGCCGAGAGGCTGGCGCGCAAGCCAAAGCACACCAGTCCGTTTTGGGATGACTTTTATAATACCGCCACTGTGTCTATGTGGGTATCTGCGGTGCCAGGCAACACGCCCCAACACAAACGGCTGTATAACGCTTATGCGGGTGCTACCAACGACAGTACCTACACCAAACACTGGCGTAATTATCGGCAAGAACGAGGCGGTGGCCCCTTAGCGCAGAAAGTGCAGACTCAAGGTTATGCTGAGTGGCTTTATATTATGTACCGCATTGATCTTGATGGGCTCTTGGTTGAGCCATCAGATGGAGAGCCTTAGTCAATGGATGCTCACACCACCAATGCTAAGGCTAAGCTGAGCAGCACTGACCCTCTGTCGGAGGGTGCAACTGATGCTTTGGGGTACAGCACCCTTGAAGAGTTTCTAAAGTTTATTGAACGACGTGCCTTTCACATGGCGAGAATTAGCACCAACAATGTGGATGATGCCCATGACATTGTTCAAGACACAATGTACAAGCTGGTGGAGAAATATGCTGACAAAGCCCCAGCCGACTGGAAGCCGTTGTTTTATACAATTTTGCGCAGTAAAACAACCGATTATTACCGGCGTAACGCCATACGGGATAAGGTTTTCCCGTGGAGAAAACCCAACAGTAACGAGTCAGATGACTATTTAGAGCCACTGATTAATTTGAGTACTAGTGCAGGTACCGATGATCCTGACAGCATGCTAGTGCGCTCAGAAAGGTTGCAGCAACTGACTAGCGCCATTAAGCAACTACCGTTACGTCAGCAGCAAGCCTTTATGTTTCGAGCATGGGAGGGGCTAAGCACTTTACAAACAGCAACAGCCATGGGCTGTACAGAGGGCAGTGTAAAAACGCATTATTCAAGAGCAATGAAACGCTTACGTGCCCTTTTAGGAGACTATTATGAAGGATAAAACCGACTCGCAATTGTACAGTGATGACTTAGATGCGCTGGTGCAAAATACCCATAGCAAAGACCTGTTTAGGCTGGCCAGCGCACGACAAAATGCCTTGCGCCAAACTGCGCGTCGGCCAAGCTCTATGACTTGGCTGGTAGCCGCTACCTGTTGCTGCATGCTAGCGTTTGTATTGATCAATCCGAGGATTGAACCCGCGGTAGTTGAAAGTCCTATAACAGCGAAAAAAACCTTCGAGCCATTGGCCAACCAGGAGCTGGAAGCATTAGATGATCTAGACTTTTACTACTGGTTAGACATTTATGATGCTGAGACAATCGCTAGCGCCGACTAACCCAGCGGTAGTGTAACAACCAAAAAAAAGGCCCCTGAAGGGCCTTTTTTCTTTAGAGCAACAGCTCAGCCTAATTTAAAGCGCCGCGTCTAGCTCTGGTAATGCAACAAACAAGTCAGCCACTAAGCCATAATCAGCCACTGAAAAGATGGGTGCGTCTTCGTCTTTATTGATCGCTACAATCACTTTACTGTCTTTCATACCGGCCAAGTGCTGTATCGCACCAGAAATACCCACTGCCACGTAGAGGTCTGGTGCAACAATTTTGCCCGTCTGCCCTACTTGCATGTCATTGGGAACAAACCCGGCGTCAACCGCCGCGCGTGATGCGCCAATGGCAGCACCTAGCTTGTCAGCGATGCCGTCAAGCAAACCAAAGTTCTCTCCGTTACCCATTCCACGTCCACCTGAGATTACCACTTCTGCAGCGGTTAGCTCTGGGCGATCTGATTTAGCCACCTCTTCACTCACAAAGGTTGATTTGCCGGCGTCATGTCCGCCAGTTACCGCTTCTATCGAGGCAGAACCACCTTGCGCAGCACAGGCATCAAATGCCGTTCCACGAACCACAATCACTTTAATAGCATCGCTACTTTTTACGGTTGCAATAACGTTGCCCGCATAAATAGGACGCTTAAAGGTGTCTGCATCGACAACCACAGAAATATCAGAAATGGCCTGAACATCTAGCAAGGCAGCCGCACGCGGCATAATGTTTTTAGCATTACTGGTAGAGGTGGCCAAAATGTGGCTATAACCCGCACCCAGCTCTGCCACTAACAATGCAACGTTTTCTGCCAAGGCATGGCCATAAGCAGCAGAGTCAGCCAACAACACTTTAGCAACACCGGCAACTTTCGCCGCCTCATCAGCAACAGAAGAACAACCATGCCCTGCCACTAAAATGTGCACGTCACCACCAATAACACCGGCAGCTGTTACCGAATTAAGGGTTGCAATGTTTAAGGTACTATTGTCATGTTCAGCAACAATTAAAATACTCATGAGATCACCTTCGCTTCATTTTTCAGTTTATCAACCAATTGCGCAACATCATCAACCTTAATTCCGGCTTGACGCTCTGCGGGCAGTTCAACACCTACCTGTATCACTCTAGGCGCTACATCAACACCAAGCTCTTCCGGCGTTGTTGTGTCTAAAGGCTTCTTTTTAGCTTTCATAATGTTGGGCAATGACGCATAACGCGGCTCATTAAGGCGCAGATCAGCGGTGACCATGACAGGAAGCGGCAGTGTGAGGGTTTGTAAGCCACCATCGACCTCTCGAGTCACACTGGCGTTACCGCCATCAATGACTAGCTCAGATGCAAATGTTGCCTGCCCAATACCCATTAGAGCTGCCAGCATTTGACCGGTTTGATTGTTGTCACCATCAATGGCCTGCTTGCCCATCAAAATAATGTCAGGAGATTCTGAGTCACACACCGCCTTTAAGCATTTGGCAATTGACAGTGGCTCTAAGGTCTCATCAGTTGACACCAAAATAGCCCTGTCTGCGCCAAGTGCAAGTGCCGTACGCAGTTGTTCTTGTGATTGCTGAGCACCCACAGTAACAGCAACTATTTCTGTCGCTATGCCTTTTTCTTTAAGCCGCACAGCCTCTTCTACTGCAATTTCACAGAACGGATTAATAGACATTTTGACATTAGCTAAATCGACGCCACTACCGTCTGCTTTGGGTCTCACTTTAACGTTGTAATCTACGACGCGTTTCACGGCTACCAGAACTTTCATGGTCATCCTTTCTAATCATTTAACAGTGTGGAGGCCCTAGCAAAAATGGTCTGCTACAACCCAGTATTTTCAGCCCGCTATATTGCCCAAATAGCACCAAAAAATCAACTCAGATGTCACTGTGTTTTGACCCATTGGTCAGCTTTAACACCGCAGAATCACTATGAATTGGGCTGATTTATGTTCAGTATAGTTTCACGTGTATGGTAAACTGACCACTTAGGTCATCTTTCAAATAGATTTGCGGAGTACTGGTTTGGAAAGAGAATCAATGGAATACGACGTCGTCATCGTTGGCGCTGGCCCCTCTGGGCTTTCAGCGGCGATAAGACTCAAGCAATTGAACTCAGAGATCACTGTTTGTGTGGTTGAGAAAGGCTCAGAAGTCGGCGCCCATATTTTGTCAGGTGCAGTTTTTGAACCAAGAGCGCTAGAGGAGCTATTTCCAGATTGGAAAGAGCGTGGCGCACCCCTCACAACTGCCGTTACCAAAGATGAAATGTTTTTGTACACCGGTGCAAAAAGTGCCATCAAGCTGCCCCATTTCATGATTCCAAAACCTCTCCACAATGATGGTAACTATATCGTTTCTATGGGAACAGTATGCCGCTGGCTTGCAGAGCAAGCTGAAATGCTTGAAGTAGATGTGTACCCAGGGTTTGCTGCATCAGAAGTGGTATTTAATGAGGATGGATCGGTCAAGGGCATTGCCACTGGAGACATGGGCATTGGCTTGGATGGTGAACAAAAAGCTAGCTATGCCCAGGGTATGGAGCTTCATGCTAAGTACACGCTATTTTCTGAAGGTTGCCGCGGTCATCTTGGAAAGCAGCTTATCAAAACCTTTGAGCTGGACAAGGACAGTGATCCTCAGCATTACGGTCTAGGGATTAAAGAAATTTGGGAGATACCAGCAGACCAGCACCAAGAAGGCTTGGTTGTGCATGGCATGGGTTGGCCGTTGAATGAATCTAGTAGTGGCGGTGGTGCATTTTTGTATCATGCCGAGAAAAACCAAGTGTATATTGGTTTGATTGCAGATCTTAACTACAGCAATCCTCACATGAGCCCTTTTGAAGAATTTCAACGCTGGAAGCATCATCCAGAAACCCTCAAGTATTTAAAGGGTGGGTCACGGCTCACTTATGGCGCCCGTGCCATTATTAAGGGCGGTCTGAATTCACTACCCAAAATGAACTTCCCGGGTGGTTTGTTGATTGGCTGTGATGCTGGAACACTCAACACGGTTAAAATTAAAGGCAACCATACCGCAATGAAAAGCGGCATGATCGCGGCAGAGACCATTGCAGATGCCATGAAGCTAGGCGCTGAGGCCCCTGCAGACTTGACGACGTATCACTCAAACTTTAAGGCGTCTTGGCTTTATGAGGAACTATATAAGTCTCGTAACTTCTCAGGATGGATGCACACGTTCCCAATGCTTATAGGCTCTGCGTTTGTCTGGATAGAGCAAATGATTTTTGGCGGAAAAATACCCTTCACGATTCGCGATACTCTGCCAGACCATGAGGCGATGAAGCCTGCGGCAGACTGCAAGAAAATTGACTATGCCAAGCCAGATAACGTCATTAGCTTTGATAAAGCATCGTCGGTGTTTATGTCTAATACCAACCATGAAGAAGACCAGCCGTGTCATTTAACCCTCAAAGATGCTGAGCTTCCTATTGCTTACAACTTAGCTATGTTTGATGAGCCAGCGCAGCGATATTGCCCAGCTGGAGTTTACGAGGTTGTTGTAAACGAAGATGGTAGTAGTCGTTTTCAAATTAATGCTCAGAATTGTGTGCACTGCAAGACGTGCGACATTAAGGAACCCAGTCAAAACATCAATTGGGTTGTACCAGAAGGTGCTGGCGGACCAAATTACCCAAATATGTGACAGAAGACTATAAAAAAGGGTGAGATTTTCTCGCCCTTTTTTATGGGTGTGACTATTAGGCCGAATCGCCTAATAAAAACTGCTGCCCCATGCTAGAGATAAACAACTGTTCTACGCCATCGATGTTTTGTATCTCAGCCCAGTCAACCAATTGGTAGTATGCGCTCCTACTCAATAGCCCTGTCAGCTGATCACGAATGGTAACCAAAGGTACGGGCTCATTGGTCTGTGCATTGAAGTCGACCCTTAAGGGGTGATCTTGACTGATAACAACATTATCGCCGGTAGAGGTGATACAGGTAATGGCTTGCTGGCCACTTCGGGTGTTGAGCTCAACGGCGGTAATAAAAAACGGGGCAACATCGACGTTAATTCGCCACTTTTCGACGGGACTGACCAAAAAGTGTTGGCCGTCTTCGTATTTTAGAATACCTGCGAATAGTTTAACTAGGGGTGCGCGCTTGATCTCTCCGCCTTCGTGGATCCAACGCCCCTCTCGATCAATGACCATGTCCATATCACCGGAAAGCTCTGGGCTCCATAGGTGGACAGGGGGTAATGACTCACGGGATTTGTCCTGCTGAGAGAGAACATCAGAAAACAGTTTATCAAGACCTTCGGTATTCATTTTTTGCGTTGCTTTGGCGCACTATCACCAGCTTGATGGTACTGGCCTCGGTTACCCATGGTCACACCAATACTAGAGATAAACCCCATTAACGCCGACGTATCCCCTAGATGTCCCCAGCTCTTGTTAAAGCAAAGTTCAACCGCACCCTGAGCTAGCGCCCAACATGAAAGATAATGATAGTGTGGCGGCACATCTTCCAGAATACCCTCGCTAATAAGCTTGGTAATCATGCTACCCAGCGCATCTTCATGAGAGCGTCTAATGCGTGAGAATTCATCAAGCTGTGGTCGGATGTCATCTGCGTCAACCAGTCTGTCTTCGAGCTTCTGGACTAACCGATCTAATTCAGGACGCTCTAAGCGTGAGTCAAAGTAGGCTTTGGATACCGCACCTGGATCACCATTCTCGGCTTGCTCAAGTGCCTGCTCTAAACGCCTAGCAATGCTGCGCTCGTAATCGAGCATGATTCTTACTAAAATTTCGTTTTTAGTCAGGAAATGCTTATAAACCGTGCCCTTACCTATTCCGGCCTTGCTGGCAATTTTTGAAACAGTGACCCGATCAATATTCTCACCAATGAGCAACTCTAAGGCAGCGTTGACGACTTTTTGCTCACGCGCTAAAAACAACTTCTTTTTTTCACGAATTCGATCCGAGCTAGATGTGTTTCCCTGTGTCAAATTATTCACTCCTTGGCTGAGAGTCTACCAGAGCTAAGCTTACTTCGCACAGCTTGCTACATCACTATTTTGCGATTGCTGGCCCTTATGAACTCTAACTTCAGATCCTCATAGGTATGTACCGATGGAAACCGAGGGAACTCATTTACTACGTTGTCTGGCGCTTGAAACAAAATACCCGCGTCAGCCTCCGATAACATGGTTGTGTCATTGTACGAGTCTCCAGCGGCAATAGTTCTGTAATAAAGACTTTTAAGTGCAACGATAGACTGCCGTTTTGGATTAGCTTGACGTAATTGGTAATTCAGAACAGTGCCATCCTCTGCACACTCAAGTTGATGGCACAGCAATGTTGGATAACCCAGCGGCTTCATTAACGGGCTGGCAAACTCATAAAACGTATCTGACAAGATGACCACCTGAAATCGTTCACGCAACCAATCTACAAACTCTACGGCCCCCTGCAGCGGCTCTAGTGTCGCAATGACCGCTTGAATTTCATTAATGCCTAAATTATGTTCTCTCAACAAACTAAGACGATAATTCATCAAAATATCGTAGTTGGGCTCGTCCCTAGTGGTCCTGTTAAAGCCTTCTATCCCTGTTTTTTCGGCAAAAGCGATCCAAATCTCGGGTATTAATACCCCTTCTAGGTCCAAGCATGCAATTTCCACAAAAAATCCCTAAACGATAAAACAAAAACACTCTACTGAAAATATAAACAAGGCGCAACGAGCGAATACACTAGTCATAATTAATTGTGTAACTAGGCACTTCCAATCCAGCAAAGTAATCGATTTGCGCTTCTCTGGTCGTCAAAGCCATTACATTTTGAACAACATCCCGCGTGAGGTGCGGTGCAAACGCTTCGATAAAGTCATACATGTAGCCACGCAGATAAGTACCTCTGCGAACACCAATACTGGTCACGCTCGGCTCAAACAGATGTGCTGCCTCTATCGCTACTAGGTCAGAATCCTCTATTTTGTCATACGCCATGTAAGCAACAATACCCACACCAAGCCCTAGTCGTACATAGGTCTTAATAACCTCAGCGTCAGTGGCTGTGAAAACAATTTTGGGTGACAAGTCTTTCTCACGAAAAGCTTTGCTGCGCTTAGAGCGCCCTTGATGTCCGAAGGGATAGGTCACAATAGAATACTTGACCACATCTTCTAAGCTAATCTTTTCTATATCAACCAACGGATGATCTTTGGGGACTAAAATACAGCGATTCCAATGGTAGCAAGGCATCATAGCAAGACTACCAAACAACTCTAAATCTTCATAAGCGATGGCAAAGTCTGCCGCCCCATCGGTTGCTTCTTCCGATATATGAGATGGAGAGCCCTGCACCATGTTAAGAGATACATCTGGATACTTGGTAATAAAGCTTTTAATAATATTAGGGAGGATATACCGAGCTTGAGTATGCGTGGTCGCTATGGACAATGACCCAAAAGAGGGGCTTTTGTAGTCACGGGATAATTGTTTAATGGCCTCAACTTTATGTAGCACATCACCCGCCAATTCAAGAATCTCTGCTCCGGTTGGTGTCACTTTAGTAAGGTGTTTGCCGCTACGAGAAAAAATCTCTACGCCCAACTCATCCTCAAGAAGTCTTATCTGCTTACTAATACCGGGTTGAGACGTGTACAAACTCAAGGCGGTGGCCGAGACATTTAAGTCATGATTAGCAACTTCCCATATATATCGCAGCTGTTGAAGTTTCATTTAACGTTCTCTCTAAGTTCGCTCAAGCCCCAAAGTTCGAGTATATACCTGAAAGTTATGGTTGGTAAGGGTATATATAGGTTTTTAGAATAAGCAAAGCTGTAAGCTGCGCTGAAGGGACGAGCTAGTAATGAAAAATACGACAGCTAGAACATTTGACCGGCGAATCTAACGATTATAAAACCTAGCATAATGGCGTAGCCAAGATAGTACCAAGCGGAGTGGCTGGTCTTTTTTTTGTTGTTTTGTAGGCTCAGTAGTGCCTTGTCCTCAAGGCCCCGTGCATCCACTTCAATCTGCAAAAAATGCTTAGCCTCGCCCTTTGGATGATCGTTAAAAAGCGATAGTATTTTCTCGTCACTAAATGACTGATATTTGTTGGAGCGGAGTAAGTTAGCCATGGGATTTGATCCAACCGCCCTGTTTGCTACTCATTAGCTACACCATGCGGTACATGACCGGTTGCCACATACTCTCTAGCGGATGAGCAGTGCGCTTGCTGGTCATCAAAGAATACGTCGGCGCCAAAGGATTTCAGGAAGTCACCTTTGCTCAAACCGCCCAAAAACAAACTTTCATCAATACGCACGTTCCAGTCACGCAGGGTACGCACCACCCGCTCATGGGACGGTGCAGCTCTAGCGGTAACCAGCGCTGTACGAATAGGACAGTCTTCTTGACTGAATTCTGATTGAAGCGACTGCAAAGCCTGTAAAAAGTTTTTAAACGGTCCGGCATCCAGCGGCGTACGCGCGGCTGCTTTCTCGTTTTCAGTAAACGCTTTTAAGCCGCGTTCTTTATAGATTCTCTCTGACGCATCAGAAAAGAGTACGGCGTCACCATCAAACGCAAATCTTAGTTCATCGGTGTCGCTGGGCCCTCCACGAGAAGGTAGCAACGTCGCCGCAGCGACTCCGTTATCCAATGCGCTGCGCACATCATCGGCATTGGTTGATAAAAATAAGTCACAGCCGAACGCTGACACATAGCGATATGGCGACTCGCCACCGGAAAAAGCGGCACGTGAAATCGCTAAATCATGGTGCGCAATAGAGTTAAACACCCTCAACCCGGTATCAGCAGAATTGCGTGACAACAATATTATCTCAACTCTTGGCTCTCCCTCCAGCTTGTCATTAATACGCAGTAATTTTTGCGCCAGAGGAAACGCTTCACCCGGTAACAATATCTCGTCCTCATGCTCGCGCTGATAGTCTGCATAAGCCGCAACGCCCTGCTTTTCGTAAATGTCATGGCTCTCGGCCATATCAAAAAGCGCAGTGGATGATATCGCTATTACCAATTTTGATGGATTGTCCATACTAATACTCATACTCACTAGTCGCCTACCTGAGCCTCTGCGGCTTTCTCTTCCTCAAAGTACTCTCTGGTTAACTTAAACACAATCGGAGATAGGAGAATAAGAGCAATAAGGTTTGGAATAGCCATCAAGCCATTTAGCGCATCGGTCATTTTCCATACCAACTCTAGACTCATTTGTGTCCCGACAAAAATACCAATCACCCAGAACACTCGAAAGGGTGTAATTACCTTGGGACCAAGCAAGAACTCTGCACAACGCTCTCCGTAATAACTCCATCCCAACATAGTTGTAAACGCAAACAGGACGACACACAGCGACAACACCAAGTCGCCAAAGGGTAACGCGCCAGTAAAGGCCGCCAACGTCATGGCTGCACCTTGCGGCTCACCGTTCCAAACACCGGTTACAATTAATACTAATCCAGTCATAGTACAAATAATTAAGGTATCTATAAAGGTACCCAGCATTGCAATGGTACCCTGCCTTACTGGACTATTTGTCTCAGCAGCGGCGTGCGCTATAGGCGCTGAACCCAGACCCGCTTCATTGGAAAAAATACCCCGCGCAATACCCATACGTAATGCCAGCATAATCGTTGCGCCCGCGAAACCGCCCGATGCTGCCGCGCCATTAAATGCACTGTCAACCACCAGGACGACAGCTGCCGGAATTTCGCCCGCATGTGTGACCAAAATAATTAACGTTGCGGTTATGTAGATAAGCGACATAAAAGGCACCAGTTTTCCAGCGACGGTAGCAATTCGTCTAATACCGCCCAATAAAACAACGCCGACTAGCGCAGCCATGACGATGCCACTAACCACTGTTGGTACGTTAAAGTTAGTCTCTAATACCTGAGATACAGCATTAGATTGAACTGTGTTAGCCAGACCAAATCCAGCTAGGGAACCAAACAACGCAAACGCCATGCCCAGCCATTTCCAGTTTTTGCCTAGTCCATTTTTAATGTAGTACATGGGCCCACCTACTTTGCGCCCAGATTCATCCGTTTCTCGGTAGTTAACCGCTAACACGGCCTCTGCATATTTAGTGGCCATGCCTACAAAGGCGGCACACCACATCCAAAACAGCGCCCCTGGTCCTCCCATGCCTATAGCTGTAGCAACCCCAGCAATATTTCCCATGCCTATGGTGGAGGATAACGAGGTCATTAACGCGTTAAACGGCGTAATTTCCCCTTCACCACTACTTTTGCGACCTTTGAACAACTGACGAAATGCATAAGGGATATGGCTTATGGTCATGCCCTTTAGCCCGATGGTAAGAAATATACCCGTACCTAAAAGAAGGGTTAACATCACTGGACCCCATACAAAACTATTGATTTGATCAACTACTTGCTCAAACATAACTGCCCCTTTCCTAAAATTGTAATTGTTTTTGTTGTGCTATCAGCCCAAAGATACCGCCGGTATGTAAAAAAACGATATCTTTTTCGTGTGTATATTGACCTGCCTCGATCTCCTTTAGCATGCCACAAAACGCCTTACCTGAGTACACGGGATCAAGCACTATGCCCTCCTCTGCGGCTACCAGTTTAATCGTTTCAAATACCTCTGGCCCAGCGTGACCATAGGCAGGACCCAGGTGTTTATCGTTGGTGATAACCGGCAACCTATCAACATCAATATCAACGGCGTATTCTTGCTTCCAGGCTGCCAAGTCAGTATGAACTTTATGGTCAAAGTAAGCTGCGTCATCGCAAACCGCGTAGCCATGAACACTGAGATCAAGGTTGTGCAACTTAATTCCAGCGATCAAGCCCGCTTGTGTGCCGCCAGAACCGGTGGCATGGATAATAGTTTTTGGGTTGATATTGGCAACCTCAAAGTCATGCTTTAACTCTTGAACCGCCGCAATATAGCCCCACAGCCCAGTAGCATTACTACCGCCCACTGGAATGACACAGGGCTTAGCGCCTAGAGAGGTATAATGATCACTCCACTGCGCAAATAGCTCTTCCAGCTTAGAATACTGTTCAGGACCATAGTGATTGATGGTTGCGCCACTAAGTAGATCTAGCAGCAGATTACCGACTGGCTCAGCCGCTGAATCAGCCCGCAGTAAAAGATGGACACCGAGCCCTAATTGGGCGCCTAGCATGGCGACTGCTCTGCAATGATTTGATTGCGTACCACCCGCTGTTATTAGAGTGTCACAGCCATTGGCGATGGCTTGGGCAAGAATAAACTCAAGTTTTCGGACCTTATTACCCGAGACTACGCACCCAGTTAGATCATCACGTTTAATCCAAATTCGAGGACCACCAAGACGTGCTGAAAGCCGCTCTAAGCAATGGAGCGGCGTCGGAACACAGGCTAGTGACAACCTACTTGGATAATCAACCATAATTAGAGCGCATAACTAGTACTCATAGAGACAACGCTTTGGGTTGCTGTTTTAAATTGCCTTAATAGTACCTTTGGGTAAAACGGCATGAACAGCAACTTTTTGAAATTTAAGGGTTAGGTTGTTGTTAACCTCTAAGACCACGTAATCACCTTCCATTTTGGTGATCTTTCCCAACATACCACTGGTCATTACGACTTCGTCGCCCTTACCCAATGCCGTGACTAGATTTGTATGCTCTTTTTGCCGCTTGCGCTGAGGACGGATGATTAAAAAATACATAAAACCAAACAAACCCGCAAACATTGCAATGGTAATCATAGGATTGGGTTCAGCAGCAGCACCTGACTGAGCATAAGCATTGGAGATAAAAAACATTATCGAATTTTCCTTTTTAAATTAAATTAAATTAATATGTTTGAGTAGCACGGCCCAATAGAGGCCTGTTAGGCAAGGTTCTCTTTAATCCATTCTAACGTATCTTCATGATGACTTTTTGTTTTTACTTTAGCCATCACATGAGCAATCCTACCCTGCTTATTGATGATAAAAGTAGAGCGTAGAACACCCATAAACTCTCGACCCATGAACTTCTTCAGGTCCCAAGCACCAAAGCTCTCTATGACACTATGGTCTTCGTCAGATAACAGCGTGAAATTTAACTCCTGCTTGTCTTCAAACTTGACGAGTCTGTCTACTGAATCTGGGCTAACACCCATGACCACTGTGTCCAAGGCGGTAAATTCGGCATTAGTATCTCGAATGCCACATGCTTGAACAGTACAACCGGGCGTCATGGCTTTTGGATAAAAATACACAACAACGTTTTTGGAACCCTTGAACTGCTCAAGAGACACTAACTCACCACGCTGGTTAGCCAGTGAGAAATTGGGGGCTTGCTCGCCAACACTTAAAAATGCCACACAGATACCTTTTTATGCCGTTTAACCGAACGCGATCGTATCAAATTTCCGCCTGCTAATGTGACAAAAACCAACAGTAACGGCCAATTCATCGCAGGAAGTACTTATTACCTACAAAAACGCCACCAAGCAGACACTCGATGGCGTTATTTTTTTACGCTGGACTCAATAACTACGGCAATAAATGCTGAACTGCATCGCGCTCTTCGGCCAACTCTTGCTCGGTTGCTGTCATCTTGTCACGAGAGAATTGGTTTATATCCAAGCCCTGAACAATCGACCAATCTCCGTCTTTACAGACGCAAGGGAATGAGTAAATCAGTCCTTCTGCAATCCCATAACTACCGTCACTGTATACGCCCATACTCACCCAATCACCATCAGCACTACCCATTGCCCAGGTGCGCATATGCGCAATTGCAGCATTTGCAGCGGACGCGGCACTGGATGCGCCTCGCGCACTAATAATGGCGGCACCACGTTGTTGAACGGTAGGAATGAAGTCGTTCTCATACCACTCTTGATCAACCATATCGATCGCCGGCTTTCCTGCCACTTTAGTCTCATGAAGATCAGGGTATTGGGTTGCGGAATGATTACCCCAAATGGTCATATGAGTGACATCATTAATGGTCATACCCGTCTTATTAGCGATTTGACTCATGGCTCTATTGTGGTCAAGTCTGGTCATTGCCGTGAATTGACGCGGATCAATGTCAGGCGAGTTACGCTGTGCAATTAATGCGTTGGTGTTCGCAGGATTACCGACAACCAATACCTTAATAGCCTTAGAGGCATTATCATTCAGCGCCTTACCCTGAGCAGAGAATATGGCGGCGTTGGCCTCTAAAAGATCTTTACGCTCCATACCAGGCCCACGCGGACGAGCACCTACCAGCAAGGCGTACTCCGAGTCTTTAAACGCCACACCTGCATCATCAGTGCACACCATTCCCGCTAACAATGGAAAAGCGCAGTCTTCTAACTCCATCGCTACGCCTTTTAGGGCCTCAAGCGCTGGAGTAATTTCTAACATCTGTAAAATAACAGGCTGGTTAGGTCCAAGCATTTCGCCAGCGGCGATGCGGAATAATAGGGAATAACTAATCTGGCCTGCTGCTCCAGTTACAGTAACGCGAACGGGTGAAGTCACAGTTTGTCTCCAATAGTGTTTGTTGGTTGGTTAAGCGCGGTCATTATAAGCGCGCATCAAAAAAAAGCATTACTAGACGTGGTTATGGGTACTATTGCCATGCAAAATACCCAAACCAGCTATTTACATAATTCGCAGTACCGATCATTCATTTGGGTGTATAGGTCATCGGCAAAACTCGCTGACGCTGTATCTAGACCAGCAACAATATCCACTAAATGTTCATTATCTTCTACGTCGGCCCATTGCTTTTGATAGCTACCGTCTTGGTACCCATTATCTTGCCGAAAGAAATTGAGTACGTTCTTGCCCACGTAGCCCACATAAAGTGTTTCAAAGTCCATTTTAATACCGACCATTAACCGAGCAAAGCCATCAAGATCAAAATCTTTTGTGGCTAAGGTATGCTCAGTAAAGTCCTCTAGATCAGTGGCAAAGTCGCCACCAGCTTCTGGGGCAGAAAAAGCCGTTTCGACCCGCTCAATAATATCCTCCGAAGAATCTCCGGTGAGAAGCATTAAACTCAAACCAAAGTGCCAAATATCGACCAGTTCAAGGGCGATTTGATCGACATCAGGGGTTTGCTTCTTCCACCATTTCCAACCGTAATGGTCAAGCAGCTCCGCACACTCAACCCATATGGCACGGTACCACTCGAACTCTTGCTCTTTCCAGTTGGCATGCACCTTTGTGTTCATGTTGTTTTGTAGCTCAAGCATTGTGACTAATTGATGTTTCATTTTTATTCCTTAACAGTCAGGTTAATGCGATTTATTAGGCTCGAACAAAGCTATTGCCGAGTTTTTCACTACCTATAACAGTATTGGGCCCATGCCCAGTGACCACTAGAGCCTCGTCATCAAGACAGTAAATACGGTCCTTTATCGAGGTCACAATTTGATCAAAATTGCCCCCTGGTAAATCGGTACGGCCAATACTTCCCTGAAACAGAGTGTCACCCGCGATTAATGTTTTATATTCCTCAAACCAGAAACTCACAGACCCTGGCGTATGACCCGGCGTATGGATAGCGACGCCGCCACAACAGTTTAAGGCTTGATCGTCTTTAATAAAGCCATCTGGCTCGGGTAGGCTAATAGCCGGCACACCAAACATTGCGCATTGTTGCTCTACCATATCCCATAAGAACTTATCACCTTCATGCAGGTAAATAGGAGCACCGGTGGCTTCCTTAATAACACCTGACGCTAAAATATGATCTAAGTGAGCATGGGTATGGATAATTGCGACCACGGTTAGATTGAGTTCCTTGAGCAATGCAAGGATCTGGTCTGCATCACCACCTGGGTCGACCACTAGCGCTTTGGAAGAAAGCCGATCGCCAATAATCGAACAATTGCACTGTAGGGGACCCACGGGAAATGTCCGAATAATAAATTGTGAGGGCGACTGATGTTCTGTGGTCATTATAAAATGCTCTACCTATTTGATCGTTTTAAGCAGCGGCTAGTTTAAACAGTCGCTGAAAGTTTTGTGTAGTTATTTTTGCTAATTCTTCTAATTCGATGCCGCGAACCTCCGCGAGACATTTAGCGACCTCAAGGACATACTGAGGCTCATTTTTTAATCCACGGTGAGGTACCGGTGCCAACCAAGGTGAGTCGGTTTCAACCAGCAGTCTATCCGCCGGTATCTGCGCTGCCACCAAGCGTAAATTAGCGGCACTTTTAAAAGTAATAATCCCCGAAAAAGAGATATAAAACCCAAGTTCAATAGCCGCTTGAGCCATCTCCAAGGATTCAGTAAAGCAATGCATCACTCCGGCTGCGGGAGAAGGGTATGTTCTCAATAGCTCGATGGTTTCATCAACCGCGTCTCTGGTATGAATGATCACCGGCTTGCCACACTGCTGACTAGCCTTTAAATGATTAATAAAACTTTGTCGCTGCCACTCAATGGTCTGGGCACTGTAAAAATTATCTAACCCTGTCTCACCAATAGCTACGACCCCAGGCAAACTAGCTAATGAAACAAGTTCTTCCACCGAGGGTACCGAACTTGAGTCCTTATGGAGTGGATGAACTCCGACTGAGGTATAAACATCAGGGTAGTTAGCCATTAGGACTGGCAGCGATTTTGATGAGTTAAGATCCACTGCCACGCTGAGCATTTGCATCACCCCTTGTGACCGAGCATCTGCGATCACACCACTAAGCCCTCCGGCTCGACTACTTAAATCTAGCTGGTCGAGATGGCAATGAGAATCTACTAACATATTGGTGGCTTACCTAATGGGTTGATTGTTTAAACGACGATTCAGACAAGCATTAACGTTTTGCGAAAACCTGTCCCCAGCTCATCAAAAGCTCTTCCCAAAGCAACTGTTGATTTACCGTGCTGCCAGAAACAATCATTTGATGCATATGATTGAGTCGATCAAGAAACAAATACACATTTTGATTTGACTGCGCCGCCGCATCGTGGGTGACAGCCAAGTGCAGATAGTTCATGAACCACTCAAGGGCAATGGCTGTATTAAGTTTGCTGCACTGCAAAGCGGCATCTATAAAAGATTGTTCGCCGCGTCTAACGGCCTCTATAACGCCTTCTAAAATTTGCTGGTCTTGTAAGGTGCCACTTTGAATATACTGCAACGCTAACAATGGACGCCCCGCGGCAACCTCAAGGGCCTTGTCGACATTTGCATCATGCCCTGAGACTTCACTTAACCATTGACGTGCAGTGTCCAGAGGCGGCGCAAGCAAAGACTTCTTCTGACAACGACTTCTAATAGTCGCTGACAACAAACTAGGCCTGTGGGCTACCAAAATAAGAAGCGTTTTTCCTTGCGGTTCTTCGAGACTTTTCAGTAGTGCGTTTGACGCACTTATATTCATTGCCTCACCGGGCACAATAATGGCGATTTTCCAACCACCCTGCTGGGCTGTTTTGTCCAGTGTGCTACATAATTTTCGAACATCACCAATCAGGATATCTTTACCCTCATCAGCCGGTTGTAAAATAGATAAATCCGGATGGAACCCGGCAGACATGAGTTGGCAACTTTTGCACACACCGCACGCATAGTTATTCATTTCAGCCGCACAAAGTAATCGCTGCGCCAATGCGGTCGCGAGTCTTTCCTTGCCTATGCCGCTGGGCCCACTAATTAGCAGTGCGTGAGGCATTCTGCCCTGCTCTATGGTCTTATTTAAATCGGCCCACACAGACTCATGCCAAGGTAATGGTAATGCTAGACCTGAACTAGAAACCTCCACGTTAGCCCTGCCTCGGCATAAAGAAGCTCTTTAATGCCGTGGTGATATCACGCTGAACATCTTCGAGCGGTTGCGAGGCATCGATAACAACACAGCGCTCGGGCTCATTAGCCGCGATGCTTAAGTAACCTTGCCGTACTCGCTCAAAAAACTCTGTTTGTTCTCGTTCAAAGCGATCAGGTGCGCTGCGCTGGCTCGCACGTTGCAACCCAATCTCCACGGGAATGTCTAAAATCAAGGTCAAATCTGGTCTCAACTCTGCTTGTACTAATCGTTCAAGGTGCGCAATTAACGTACTATCCATACCCCGCCCAAAACCCTGATAGGCATAGGTTGCATCGGTAAAACGATCACACACTACGCAGAGGCCTGACTGGATGGCTGGGACTATAACTTGATCTAGATGTTGCGCTCTACCTGCAAACATTAATAATAACTCAGCTGAGTTACACACCTTTTCATCCCGTGGTGTTAGCAGTAACTCACGAATCTGCTCTGCAAGGGGCGTTCCTCCGGGCTCTCGCGTGGTGACAAAATCAACCTGTTGTTGGTTCAGCCACGTTTGGATAAACTCGATATTGGTTGTTTTGCCAACGCCCTCGGTGCCCTCAATGGTGATGAACTTGCCGTGCATTTAATACCTACTTTTGCTCTAAGTTATTGGGGTGAAGACTGATATTGTTTTTTGCGATAGTCTACTTGGTACTTTTGCACTGCTTTATTATGTTCTTGCAGCGTATCAGAGAAATAATGTCCGCCATCACCTCTGGCTACGAAGTATAGGCTAGAACCCTCCTCGGGGTGAAGCGCAGCACGAATTGCACCGGCACTTGGCATGGCAATAGGCGTCGGCGGCAAACCATCCACTCTGTAGGTATTGTAAGGCGTATATGCCTTTAGATCACTGCGTCTAATATTACCGCGATATTGGTCGCCCATGCCATAAATCACAGTAGGGTCTGTTTGAAGCCGCATGCCCTTCTTAAGCCGGCGGACAAAAACACCCGCAATTCGGCCTCGCTCACTGACTAAACCGGTTTCTTTCTCAACAATTGACGCCATTATTAGGGCCTCATAGGGCGTGTCATATGGAAGATTAAGCTCCCGCATTTCCCACTCATCAGCAAGAGTCTGCTGCATTTTAATATGCGCCTGCTTTAAGATATCAACAACAGAGTCATTAGATGTATAGGTGTAGGTATCGGGGAAAAACCAGCCCTCAGGATTAACAACGTTTATATCTGCCCTTTTTAGTAGCGGTAAAGACTCATCGGCAATACTTGCCTGAAACTGCTCAATACTAGAAAGATGCGCCAGCCATTGTTGGAACGCCCACCCTTCAGGAAAGGTAATACTTCTGCGAACTACCTGACCGCTGTTAAACTTTAGCAATAGCGATCTAGCCGTATCCTCGACGGTTATCCAATAGTCTCCCGCTTGAATCTCTGTTTGATCAAAAATAACCGCATAAGCGGATACAACGCTGGGGTTGGTAATAATATTTTGAGCCGATAACTGTCGGTTAACCTGACCTAAACTACTTCCTTTGGCGATTGTCCAAACTACACTTTCCTGGTTTGGCCTAGCTAAGTTAACGGGATTATCCATATGTTGAGTAATAAAATAATAAAGCCAGCCACCACCCAATAGCGCGATTAGCAGAGCCGAAAAACTGATACGAATAATTAGTCTTTTCACTGGAAGCACGGATAAAGTGTGCCAAGCATCGCCTGTAGGTCTTTTGTTGTCCGACCTAAAGGATAATTAGCCATGACATCATCTCTACTGGCCACGCCGGTTACTGGCAATAAGCCTCTGATCGAATTACACACAAATATTTCGCTTATCTCGGCCAGTTCAATCTCTTTAATAGTTTTTACCTCTAGCGCTAGGTTCAAACTTGGAAAAAGGGTATCGACCAATATCGACCGCATAACCCCTGCCACTCCCGCCGTTAAAATACTCGGAGTAACCCACACCTCAGATCTCGTCTTGATAAATACATTGGCTGAGGTCGTTTCAATGAGGCAACCCGAACAATCAAACATCAAGCCGTCTTCACAGTCTGGTCGATGCGGCTCATTACGCGCGAGAACCTGCTCTAACCGATTGAGGTGCTTTATTCCTGCTAACTGGGGATTAGTTGATAACTGACTAGTACATCGCCAGAGCTTAATGCCTAAAGACTTTTGCTCTGCTAGATCAGTAGGGAGCGATGTATGGCTGATGATCAATCGTGGTGTCATCACGTCAGGATTTTTATAACCTCTGCCGCCACTACCCGCTGTAAGAATAAGCTTTACGACGCAGCTAGCACTCTCGCTGTGCGCTAGGTCCACTAAAAAGTTATTGAGCGACAACGCTACCTTTGAACGACTAAACTCTATACCTAGACATTTAGCTCCGATCATTAAACGATCTAAATGAAGGTCCTCAAGCGCAATGACGCCATTGCTATAAAGCATGGACTCAAAGATACCATGCCCATAGGCGAGCCCTCGGTCAGAGTAAGGCAGACTAAGTCCATCGTCTGCTTCTTCATCAGCACGAGTATTCAATAATAGTTCGTCATCAATATTCATGGCTCTATTAAACAGAAATTTGAGGCAAAAAAAAACCGCCCTGATAGGACGGCCTCTAATGCTCGAAAATCTAGCTGTTCGCGTTTATATAGGTAATTGCGTCATTTACTGTCGCAATCTTCTCTGCTTCTTCATCTGGAATCTCAGCATCAAACTCTTCTTCCAATGCCATAATCAATTCAACTGTATCCAGCGAGTCTGCACCGAGGTCTTCTACAAAGGAGGACGTAACATTAACGTCTTCTTCCTTAACACCCAGTTGCTCTGCAACCATTTTTATAACGCGTTCTTGAATATTACTCATCTTGTGTCCACTCCATGTAAGGGATCTGATGCTTTTCTTGGTACTGCGACTGATGTCCCAGTGACGGCAATCTGTGTTTCAACGACGGCATTCTACCTTACAAATCGTAAAATGCCAGTATCTATTAAAAAAAAATCTTATGTAAGTCACAAAATTTGTCAATCAGGCCATGTACATTCCACCATTAACATGAATAGTTTCACCTGTGATATAGCCTCCTGCGTCGCTAACCAAGAACTTAACAACTGCAGCGATTTCACTTGGCTTACCCAGTCGAGCAAGAGGTATATGCTCTAGCATTGAAGCCTTGCTGTCCTCTGGTAGGTCATTAGTCATATCAGTCTCAATAAAACCTGGCGCTACTGAATTGACGGTAATACTTCGCGAGCCAAGCTCTTTTGCGAGCGCACGACTAAAGCCTTCTACACCCGCCTTGGTGGCAGAATAATTACTTTGGCCACCATTCCCCATAGACCCGACAACAGAGCTAATCGTCACAATACGACCCCAGCGCGCTTTGGTCATCGCTCTAACGCAAGCTTTTGATAACCGAAATACTGAGGTCAAGTTAGTATTGATCACGTCTAACCACTCTTCTTCTTTCATCCTTAACAGTAGATTGTCTTTCGCAATCCCAGCATTATTGATAAGAATGGTCGGCGCACCAAACTGAGCAATAACGGCAGATAGAAGACTACTAATGGAGTCAGGGTCCGTGACATTGAGAACCATACCTGAGCCTATGATCTTAGATGATTCAAAGCGCTCACAAATCTTGTCAGCACCGGCTTGTGAAGTTGCTGTGCCAATGACAGTGTATCCGGCCAGCCCGAGCGCCTCAGCTATAGCCGCCCCAATTCCACGGCTTGCGCCGGTTACAAGAGCTACTCTAGATTGATCATTCATTTAATACACCCAAAATAAGTTAGTTTAAAGACACAAGAGCATTTTCTAGACTATCTAAATCGTCCGTAGCAAAGGATCTAAGCTCACGATCAATACGCTTAGAAAGGCCATTCAAAACCCGGCCCGGCCCGCACTCAATAAGATTCTCTGCACCTCGTTCGCTTAAGGTTCGGACGCAGTCAACCCAACGCACGGGACTATAAATCTGTTCAATCATAAGAGTCTTTATAAGACTCGGATCCGGCTCTACTTGTCCATTGACATTATGAATGACCGGAACCTGTGGCTCACTAAAGACAGTGGATTCAACTAGACCCGTTAGTCGCTCAGCAGCAGGCTTCATTAGCGATGTATGAAACGGCGCGCTAACGGGCAAAGGCAAAGTGCGCTTAGCGCCGGCGGCTTTGCACAGCAGCATTGCTTGTTCGACGGCCTTGGCCTCTCCGGCAATAACTACCTGCCCTGGAGCATTGTAATTTACTGCAGCGACTACGCCGTGGATTTGCGCCTCGGCGCACACAGTGCGTATTGCTTCATCATCTAAGCCGATAATGGCAGCCATAGCACCAACGCCAACGGGGACAGCATCTTGCATATAGGCCCCACGAGCTCGAACGATCGATACGGCATCTACGAACTGCACCACACCGGCAGACACTAGAGCTGACCATTCACCCAAACTGTGCCCAGCGAGCTGAGCTGGCCTAGGACCACCCATTTGCTCCCACAGACGCCATATGGCGACGCTAGATGCCAGTAATAACGGTTGCGTCGTCTCTGTGAGGTTTAGTTCATCCTGAGTACCCTCTTGTGCTAGGTTCCACAAATCATAGTTAAGCACTTCAGATGCTTCGGCGAACGTATCCAAAACGATACTATGAGTCTCACCTAACTCTTTAAGCATGCCGACTTTCTGTGACCCCTGCCCTGGGAAAACAAACGCTAAATTATGTTTCATGCGTTAAACCTACTCCTTGTTGGTAATGATAAGTTTAGTCTCTAACAATGGCGCTAGCGCCTTGGGAAGATTTCGCTCCGCCGCCGATATCGCAACATCCAATGCATGACCGAAGGCTTTTGTAGAAGCACTTCCGTGACTTTTAACGACAACACCATTTAAGCCCAGTAAATAAGCGCCATTATAGAGAGCCGGGTCTAGTTTGTTCTTTAGATCCTTAAAAGAGCGACTGATTAGACCCAAAGCAATACGCGCTAGCCAACTTTTACTGAACAATTCTTCTAGAAGGGATTTAATCATACTTGCAAAGCCTTCAGATGTCTTAAGAGCAATATTGCCACTGAATCCATCACACACAACAATGTCAGCCACTCCCTCAAAAATACCGTCGCCTTCGATAAAGCCCTGATAATTTAAGTGAGTGTCATTCTCGAGTAAATCAGCTGCATGATGCAGATGACTGCTACCTTTTGTTTTTTCGATACCGACATTTAAAATCCGAATACTTGGATTGGAATTATTGTCCAGTAATTGAGTAGCAAAGTTGGCCAGTACGGCAAACTGATACAGTTGCTCCGCTGAACATTCAATATTAGCACCAAGATCTAGGACATAGGTACGCCCAGAAACAGTTGGGAAAGTAGTGCAAATAGCGGGACGAGAGATCCCAGGAAGGGTTTTGAGGCAAAACAAACCTAGAGCCATTAATGCCCCGGTATTCCCCGCACTTATGCAGGCATCAGCCTCTTGGTCAGCGACCGCTTTTACAGCGGAGCCCATCGAGGAACTTCTTTTAGATCGTAATACAAAAGAGGGCTTATCAGCGTCAGTAACATGAACATCGCAATGAATAACTTTAATACGATGAAGCACAGACGACTCGCGATGAACAGCGAGTTCTTTTTTAACCGCACGCTCATCACCATAAACAAGCGCTTTAACGTTACTGTTTTTCTTCAGGCAAGCAACCAGAGCAGGCACAACCACAGAGGGGCCAAACTCACCGCCCATAGCATCTACCGCAATCCTGAGTGAACTCACCAAAACAATAACTAGTCGGCGTTTGTCTCGACGACTTTCTGACCACGATAAAACCCGTCTGCAGTCACATGATGACGTAAGTGCCGCTCACCCGTTACTGAATCAGTGGATATAGTAGCTTCTGTTAATGCATCATGCGAACGACGCATGCCGCGCTTTGAACGTGTTTTCCGACTTTTCTGAACTGCCATTAGATACTCCTGATTAAAACGGTTTTGCAGTTATTGCTTCTTTTTCAACTGCTCCAAAATACTAAATGGACTATCTTCGATAGTACCATCTGCTTCTGGAGCCGCTACATCTAAAAACGCGTCTCCAGTACACTCTCCCACAACATGATAATTCACCAGTGGTAGAGCCAATAAAATCTCATCTTCCAGTAACTCACTAAGACTGGCCATTCTATCAACAACTAGCCAAGGCTCATAATTACTAGCAACCCTATGCAAGTGATCTTCAGACCATATCACCTGAACGGCAAACTCTGCATGCAATTCAATCTGAACAGTGTCAAGACAACGCTGACAAATCACATCAGTAGCAACATCTGCTGTGCCGTGAGCCACTTTTGCTCTAGACTCATCAAGTTCAAACTGAACTGATGCTCTCAGCGGCGAGCATATTGCTGAAACCGATGACGCCAATCTTGGCAGACTCTCAGTTTTAACCTCGCCTTCAAGAAGATATCCTTGCAGAGCTAGTTTTCGCGGGTCAATGTGCGTTGGCAATGCCATAAAATAAGGTCGATCTCGTTTAGCCGCGCATGATAGGCACAACACTATGGCCTGTCAAAGAAAATTGGGTAATTTCAGTACTTTAAAGTCATGGAGACGTTTAGAATGTCACATCATGCTAAAAATTAGCTAATTGGGAACCATTCCTTCTCACAACATTTATTAAAAACTGAACATTACTATGCCCAAACTAATTCTTGCATCAGGATCACCTTATAAAGCGGCTCTCTTGCAGCGGCTAATGCTGCCATTTTCAATCGAACACCCTAATGTCGAGGAATATGCGATTGAAAATGAGGCGCCGCGCCAGACAGCTGAACGATTAGCGGTTGAGAAAGCGCGTTGTGTTGCGCAAAATAATAATGGATCAATTGTTATTGGCGCTGACCAGGTCGCAGATCTTGATGGTCATCCCATCAATAAGCCTCAGAGCCACACCCTTGCCTTTAAACAACTTGAACAACAATCTGGCAATGACGTTGTTTTCCACAGTGGACTGGCCCTGGTGCGGTACACGTCAAACGGCACACTCGAGCAATGTAGCAGTGTAAGTTCAACCAAAGTTACATTTAGGAATTTGCAGGACAGCACAATCGAAAGTTATTTAAGAGCTGAGACACCTTATGATTGCGCGGGAAGCTTTAAGGCGGAAGGGCTAGGTATTAGCCTATTTACCAATATTGAAAGCTCGGACCCTACCTCTTTAATAGGGCTACCTTTGATTGAGCTTTGTACGCTGCTGGCTAAGTTTAATATAAATATAAATCAATAAATTACATTATATTAATTCTCTATATTACTGATATCTAAACATAATTTTTAATGTCTGAGAAATTATTGAGACACGCAACAGGGTTCCATACGGTCAAACGATCTTTTGAATGAGCCCCATATGTCATGGCTATTGAACGAATACCTGCTCGCTGTGCCATCTCTAAATCAAATTCCGTATCGCCCACCATTACTGCATCATCAGCGCTAACTAACAGTTCGCCAAGCAACTCATTGAGCATTAATGGGTTTGGCTTTGACAGGGTTTCATCTGCACAGCGTGAACTATCAAAAAAACTACTCATATCAAGCGCGGACAAGACTCGATCAAGGCCCGCCCTGCTCTTTCCCGTGGCAACAGCCAAAAGATAACCCTCAGCCCGAAGCTGAGACAGCGTTTCCATCACACCCTTGAAAAATTGGCATGGGACACTGTCTTGCGAACGAAACTGAGCCGAATAAGATGCTGTGAAACGAGCAGCCTGGCCCTCACCTATACCGGGAAACAATCGGTTAGTTGCCTCAGGCAGGCCTAGACCAATAATATCTGCTGCGTTTTCTCTGGAAGGAACATTTAACTGGTTTTCAGCAGCTGCTAGCTGAATGCAGCTAGCAATGCGAGCAACAGAGTCGCAAAGAGTCCCATCCCAATCAAAAATAACTAACTTTGTTGCCGTCATAATAAATTCCTTAATGCGATTAAGCCAAGTTACCGAGCAACTTTTTTAGGTCTTTTGGGATGGGTGCTTCTACGTCGACCCAGTCATTGGATAACGGATGCTTAAACCGCAAGCTCTGCGCGTGCAAAAACAGACGCCTCCCGCCCAAGGTTCGCATAGCTTGATTAAAGTCTTTATTACCGTACTTTTCATCACCGGCAACTGGATTACCCGAAAACTGGCAATGCACACGAATTTGGTGCGTTCTGCCAGTCTCTAAGGTGACATCCATCAATGTTGCCTGTTTATATCGCTCAATGATCTTAAAGTGGGTGACAGAAGCTTTACCCTCCACATCCACCTTAACAATGCGCTCGCCCGAGGAAACTTGGTTTTTAAGCAATGGGGCGTTAATGGTGCTCTTGCCTTTAGGCCAAGTACCCATAACTAGTGTTTGATATTTTTTCGTAATCTGGTTGCGCTGCATCGCTGCTTGCAACTCAAGTAAAACACTACGCTTCTTGGCAAACATAAGGCATCCAGAGGTTTCTTTGTCGAGCCTATGGACAAGTTCCAAATAGCGTTCATTAGGACGTTCTGCCCTGAACGCTTCAATAGCGCCCAGAGATACACCGCTGCCCCCATGCACTGCAAGCCCTGAAGGCTTGTTGAAGACTAGCATTCCTTCATCTTCAAATAAAATATTCTCTGCCAAATAACTCCGCAGCTCTTTGCCCACAGCTGGAAGAGCGCCACGCTCCGCTACCCTAATCGGCGCTATCCGAACCAAATCACCAATTTTAACGCGAGTATCGGGTTTAACCCGGCCTTTGTTGATACGCACCTCTCCCTTGCGAAGAAGATTATAAATTCGCGACTTTGGAACACCTTTAAGGTGCCGAATAAGGAAATTATCGAGACGCTGGCCAGCATGTTCTTCGCCAACTTCTACAAAGGACACCTTATTAAACTTAGACGTTTCTTCCACGGAAATGAGGCCCACAGGTTGTAATAGCCGCGCATTGTAACGATGTGACTACCATAAACATACCTTATTAGGCGCTTTAGTTTGTGCCTTCACCGGTTTATTGGTATATTGCGGTCGCTGTCAGGGCGCTACGTCTTAAGGGCAAGCAATAGTGACAGAAGTAAACGCCTAAAATAGTTTAGGCAAAGCACACATGGCGACCTGCCAAATAAAGAGCAGGAAGCAAACAATAGCTGAGTGAGCTCAGCCAGTAATGGTCCGAAAGAGACAAAGGTTTTAGGCATACCACTGCCGCTACGGTACTCGATTATCAATCGACATACCTGATTAGAAATGCGTTGATAAACAGTGGTAGGCCAAGTAAATACGAAAAATTTAGTAGTTTAGAGAAAGGTTTTAAAGGTGATAGGTAGCCGCCATCATTCAGTTGTTTAGAGTGTTGATATTTAATAGGTTGCCCCTTAGACCCCTAGTTCTCTAACCTAATGTAACATTGGTTTGTTTGTACACTCCATAATAGGTAGGCAGTTAAACTACTATTTTGGAGATGGAAAAATAGTAGGCCAGATTAATATTACACTGACGGTAGAATCCGGCGGTGGATGTTTCTGCCTTATTAACCTCTTATTTTCGTCGCCTATATTCCCCTTCTCCCCCAATGCACTGGCACTCTCTCAAAACAACGAGTAAAGGTGAATTATGAAACGTATGTTAATCAATGCATCGCACACAGAAGAAGTGCGTGTCGCAATGGTCGATGGCCAACGGCTGTACGATCTAGATATAGAAAACAGAACAAGAGAGCAAAAGAAATCAAATATTTACAAGGGTCGTATAACCCGTGTAGAGCCCAGTCTTGAAGCCGCGTTTGTAGATTATGGCGCAGAGCGTCATGGTTTCTTGCCATTAAAAGAGATTTCCAGAGAATACTTCAAAAAAGGCGCATCTGAAGGCGGCAAAGTACGCATTCAGGACGCACTTAAGGAAGGTCAGGAAGTTGTGGTTCAAGTTGAAAAAGAAGAGCGCAGTAATAAAGGCGCAGCGCTTACCACGTTCATTAGCTTGGCTGGTCGCTACTTAGTGCTTATGCCTAACAATCCTAGAGCTGGTGGTATCTCACGTCGCATTGAAGGCGAAGAGCGGGCAGATTTGCGTGAAGCCATGCGTGGCTTAGATATTCCAGATGGTATGGGCGCTATAGTCCGTACAGCTGGCATTGGCCGCGCCACTGAAGAACTGCAGTGGGATTTCAACTACCTACTACAACTTTGGAACACGATTACTGAAGAATCTAGCAAGGCTAAGGCGCCCCACTTCTTGTTTCAAGAGAGTAACGTCATTGTTCGAGCCATTCGTGACTACTTAAGACCTGATGTTGGCGAAGTGATTGTTGATGGCGAAGAGGCCTATGCTTTAGCGGCGGCATTCATAGCGACAGTTATGCCTGACTTCACCAGTAAAGTGAAGTTTTATCAGGATGAAATACCCCTTTTCAATCGCTACCAAATTGAAAACCAAATAGAAACGGCATTCTGTCGAGAAGTCACGCTTCCATCTGGTGGCTCAATCGTGATTGATATCACAGAGGCCATGGTTTCTGTAGACATCAACTCAGCCCGCGCAACCAAGGGCGGTGATATTGAAGAAACGGCATTTAATACAAATAAAGAAGCCGCAGAAGAAATCGCCCGTCAACTTCGCTTGCGAGATGTTGGCGGCCTGATCGTTATTGACTTCATTGATATGCTTAACACTCGGCATCAAAAAGAAGTAGAAAACAAGATGCGTGATGCGCTTGAAGTTGATCGAGCTCGCGTTCAAGTGGGTCGTATTTCTCGCTTTGGGCTACTGGAAATGTCTCGTCAGCGATTACGTCCTTCGCTGGAAGAAACGATGTCACGTACATGTCCACGGTGTAAAGGGCAAGGTACCATTCGCGGCACTCGCTCTTTGGCGCTCTCAATACTGAGATTGGTCGAAGAAGAAGCTCAAAAAGAATTTAGTCGTGAAATTCGGGCCATTGTGCCGGTTCCTGTCGCAACATTCCTTCTCAACGAGAAACGTAAAGAAATCTCTGAGATCGAGTCGCGCAATAAGATCCAGGTAACAGTATTACCAAATACTGAAATGGAAACTCCACACTTTGAAGTGGTTAGAATTCGTAATCAAGATGAAGATGACTCTGACTTTAGCTATCGCCTTGCGAATGAGTTAAGTAAAGCTGAAGAAGAGGTCGTGACAGACTCGGCCACGCCTCAGTCGCTTCCAAAGCCTGCGGTCAAGACCGTCATACCCTCCACTCCAGCGCCGACTATTAAGGCACCTGAAGTAGTTAAAGAGAAAAGCCCGGGATTAGTAAAGCGTCTGTGGGCCAGTATGTTTGGTGAGACTGTAGAACCAGCCAAAGAGGAAGAAAAGAAGCCTAGGCCTAACAGTAACAACAATAATCGCAACCGTAATCGAAATAACCAAAATCGAAACCGCGGTGGTCAAAATACTCGTGGTCGTCAAAATAACCAACGTACCAATGAGCGCGAAGCAGAAGGCACTAAAGCACCTGCTACTGCGACCGCTGCTGAGACTACGACTGCGACAAGTACCGCAACTTCTAACGATCAGTCCGGCGATCAAAAGAATACGCCTAAGCCTAATCAAAATCGTAATAACAATCGCCGCAACAGAAATAACCGGCCAAAAGACCAAGCTGCAAGTCCACAGGTAGCCGTTGAGTCAACTTCAACTGCTCCGGTAGACAGCGCAACTCAACCAGAAACGGGTGATCAGTTGCAACGCCGTCCGGATGATAAGCGTCGTGCTCCACGTCGTCGTCGACAGCGTCAGGATGTCCCCAAGGATATGCTGGATCAAGCAAATGCGCTGACTACGCCAAAAGCGACAGCGACAGACGCTACGCCAGCCGCTACTCCTGCCGTTGAAAAAGAAGTGGTTGCAAGCACGCCAACAAAAGAGTCTTCAGCGACTACTTCAACCACTGAAACTGTTGCCATTGCCGCTACACCAGCTACTGCGCCTAAAGCGAGAGCCAAGCGCAAGCCTGCGAAACCCAAGGTCGTTAAGACTGAGACAACTGAAGCGCCAAGTAATGTGGCGGTAGACAGTACTGCAGCGGCAGAAGCGCCTAAGAAAGCACGGGCTCCTAGGAAAGCAGCAGCCAAAGCGAAACCAAAGGCAGCTAGTGATCAAAGCAGCGATACGGCAAGTGTTGCCGTAACCGAGACTGTGACACGTGCAAGCAATGACCCTAGGAAAAAACCAAAGCCTAAAGCTGAAGTTAAGGTAAGCACTGAGAGGGTTCAAGCGCCCGCTCCTAAGCCTGCTACTGAAACCGCTGCTGTTGCGCCAGTTACTGCTAAAGCCGCGCCACGAGCTTCTAATGACCCTAGAAAGAAGCGTGCTGTTACAAAGCCAAAAGCACCTGCTAAAGCAAAAAAGACTGCGTCTGAGAGCACAAACACTGGCTCAACTGATGTTTCTTCGAAAGAAAATACACCAAAGACTTAATTGGTACTTGTTAGTAGTAAAAGGCGCTGTATAATCGCGCCTTCAACAGGTGGGATGGCAGAGCGGTTGAATGCACCAGTCTTGAAAACTGGCTTAGGTTAATAGCCTAACTAGGGTTCGAATC
>ENA-OSJC01000083-OSJC01000083.1-marine-metagenome-genome-assembly--contig:-NODE-83-length-89435-cov-5.898006_pt1 | contig 89435 bp, 103 predicted proteins | sample MGYA00237885_ERZ534234 | MGnify/ENA primary metagenome ERZ534234 (study PRJEB26413, sample SAMN06343907) | marine metagenome | isolation source: coastal waters | place: Atlantic Ocean: West Antarctic...
GTAAAAATTCAGTTTTTGTAATTTTTACTTCATCAGCTTCTAACCAATGTTTTTTAGAAGGAGATTTAAAAAACGCTTCATCCGTAATCCAATTATCCCTAATAAAGAAAGAATCATATAGAATACCACCACATTGATAGAAATAGTCTTTAGCAAAAATGTTTTTACTAAATAAAAGCAAAACAAAAAAAGGATGAAGACGCAAAAGAAAAGTTATTGTCGGATGTATTCAAAACTTCGGTTAAAATGAAAGAAGAAAGCGACTTAGAGTTACTTGAACGTCTTGCTGAAAAAGTTGCGGAAATATTTACAGATAGTTTATCTTCAGATTCAAAGAAAGGAGAAGAAAAAAAAAAGGATAATGAAAAATATGCCAAAGATTGCCAGTCCCACTTTGAAAAAAAGTACAAAGAACTAAAATTAAATTACCCACAGTTGTATAGTTATTTAGGATCAAATGACTTATTAAATGAATTATTATCTCAAGTAGATAATAACCCAACCAATTAAAAAATCAATTCATCTTCGGTCACTTCACCGGACGCAACTAATTCCTCAATAATTTCTGCCAACAATTCACTATTGAATACACCATCCCCAGGCGGACCGTGACGTTCCATATAAACTTTATACCACAGTTTCAATTGCGGTTGAGTTTGCAAAGTTGCGGATGCCGAAAAAAGATGACCGGTATTTTGTTGTTGTTCTAAATATGCGACTAATTTATCTTTGTCTTGTAATATTTCCTTATAAGTTTTTAGTTCAGCATTTTCGTTTTCTAAATTGCGAATTTTAATATACTCCGTCATCGCCTGCTTGATAGTATCAACCAGACGATTTGTAATGAAAAGATACTTATCGACTAATCCGCCTTCATATTCATAATCATTGAGAGGTTTGGGGTCGTTCATAAAAAAGGTGTTTTCGTTATTAAGTACACGTGTTAATGTCAAGACGTTGGGCATTGAACTCATAAAAAACTCAAATTCACCTTCGTTATATAAAGTCATGGGAGGTCGCAATTGAAACAAAACGCGCTCATATAAGATTTTTAGTCTAAAAAAATCATATTTGATGTTGCGACTTTCTCGTTTGCTCCCAGTGACATTAAAGTGTCCTAATTGAGTTACGCCGCTAACATTTCCATTTGATCTACCAACAACCATTAATATATAAATAGAACAAATTATGTTATTTATATATTATTTGTAATTACACCACGGGTCCAACTCAATTTGCGGTTTCGTTACATTTAAGTTAGAGGAATCAGAATCTTGTAAGAACGGCTGGATATCGTGTTGTCTCCCATGCCATCAACTGGACTGCTATTCGGGTCATATTGAATGCGAAGTGCAATAGCATCGCCCGCCTTGAATGTGAGAGGAACAGTTACGCTAGCCAATGCATCACCATTACCATCAACCGAAGCATTTGATAAATCCGCAAAAAGCGATTCCTGCCTTCCGCCGGAACCATTATCGTTGACATTGATACCGAAAAGTGACTGTGCTACTTGGAAGAAGCGAAGTTGATCAGAATCGGTAATATCAGTGCTGTTGATTTTATCAACAGTATAACCCCCTGCAACATTTTTAAGAGTCTCAATTGCGGTATTAAGGGTGCCGTGCAAATTAGCATCTCGTAACTCAACGTCAGCAATTAATTCAGCCTCATTCGAGAAAATATCGGCGACCGCATAACCTCCAGTAATCGAGTGCGCAATGTGTCTTACAAGATCTTTCTTCAATGATTGATCAGCATATTGACTATTCTTTGCACCGTATTGTACTGTAGAATTAGAAAACTCCATACTTGCATCACCATCCATAAATGGATATTCAAAAGCGGTACCATCAATTGAGAAAACAACGTCATTACCTTCAACATTATCAATATCACTAGAGTCCACTGTGATGAAAAACAATTTATTAAAAACCGAAGCGCTCAAGTCGAATGTTGCGATTGCATCAACCGCCGCAAATCCAGTGCCACCAGGCAATGCTGCGGCAAACGAGGGATCTAGTGTTAAAGAAACGTCGGCTTGAAAGAGATCGAATACGTATCCATTTACACCAGGTATACCCTCGCTACTGGGTATAGGAGTAGCCGCAAAACTACTGTCCACCGTCAAAGATGAATAGTCATTATTATCACCAGGCATATTACTATATAATAACATAGGATATTATTTTTTTTCACGAATATATCCATTTCTACATATTTCAAATATTTCTTTAGCTTCCTTCTTGGTTTTACTTTCTAAATAAGTTAAATCTAATGTAATTCCTATATATTGGGGGGTTTTAGATGTAAATGTCCTAGTAGTTGGAATTGGTGGTTCGTATACAACAGATATACCATATCCAATTTCATTTTTTAAAAATCCTTTATATTGTTTTTCTGCTTCTTCTAGTTCTACTTCTTTTTCTTGTTCTCCTTTTGCTTCTTCTTTTCCTTCTACTTCTTCTGCTCCGCTTGCTTTTGGTGAAAGTTCATCAATTATGGTTTTTTTTATATTTTTGATAAAATCGTTATCATGTGTATGTTTATAATAAGGAATGTTGAATAAAATAACTATATGTTCTTGTTTGTTACCAGCATCACCAGCAGCAGCATCACCAGCAGCAGCAGCAGCACCAGCAGCAGCAGCAGCAGCATCACCAGCAGCAGCAGCAGCAGCATCACCAGCAGCAGCAGCAGCAGCAGCACCAGCAACACCATCAACACCATCAGCACCAGCACCAGCACCAGCAGCAGCAGCAGCAGCAGCAGCAGCACCATCAACACCATCAGCACCACCTGAAAACTCCGCTTTTAGGGTTGGCATATTGAAAGTTATATATATTATTTATATATTATAACCATTTCTAAATAATTTAAAAATTAATATCCTATAGTAATAAATAGTGATACGAATGAATGATTTTTTAAAATCATACAATACTTTTTTAATCAACTCATTAAAATATAACAAATTTACAATTTTATTTTTATCTGTGGCAACTACCTTGGGTTATTTATCGTTACCACAATTAGAAAAATACCAGAAATCAATCAAAGAGAAAAGCAATGAAAACGTACCCCAAGAAAATACTAATAAAGACAAAACAGAATAAATTTGCTAAAATAAAAAAAAAGTATATTATATAAAATAATAATGAACCAGCATATGATGATGAACCAACCATTGATGAACCAACCAATGACGATGAATCAACCAATGGAGGAGAAAGTTTGCGACGAAAACTGCGAAAATGATTGCTGTAAAGACAAAAACGAAAGTGAATATGACGACGACGAATATGACGACGACGAATATGACGACGACGAATATGACGACGATGAAGAAGACTATGGTTCTGAAGACAAATGGAAATATTCGCTATATTCAGCAATCATCTTTTTACTCATTTCAAGTCCATACACTTACATGCTCGTGAACAGCCTACTTGGCTCGGTGGTTACCGTCTCGTCGTCGGCTGGTTGTCCAACCATAGTAGGTCTTCTCCTTCATGCTCTCGTATTTATGCTCATTATTCGCGGCATGATGGAATTAGATATTTGAGAGTTCTTGAGCATCTAAATTGACAATACTTTTCTTACATTTATTTTGATGTGTTGTTAATGCCCGCTTATTCTTAGCAACATAGGTTTTACAATATTGACAAGTATACGTTAATTGTTCCACATTTGTGAATATTGAATCCAACAGTTTCATCAACGATGGCATTTCAAAGGTCTCCAAATGCTTCAAGTGATCTTTGTAACTCTTCTTGTAATTCTCAATTAATCCATTCCGCTGGTCAATAAATGCTAAATATTCTTTGTTGATCGCGCTCATATCATCCTTCGAGAAAACCAACTCCTCTTTTTCATTCTTATACTTGTCCAAAACTTGGCGCAAATGGTCAACCAGATTCACCGCCACACGAATCTTGCTTTCATCATATTTTACACAGTGAACAAACACCATGATTTGCCCGTCATGCACATCTATCTGATAGTTTTCTTTGTTGGCAATTCCGCTGTGCTGTGATAACATAATGCCGTCCTTTTTCTGATACTCAATATCGCGAATAAATTTCTTCACTTCATCGTTCGGCACATTATTCGCATAATCTTTGTTCTCAAACATTATCGCACCATTTTCAGTGCGCTCCAGCAAATAGTCGCAACTCTTAGGCTCGCCACTCTTGTCCACAATGGAGCCGCAGGGGAACGCCTGGTTCAGACAATGTTCCAGCTTCTCTTCGCTGACCTTTCCTTTCAATGTTGAATTATTTTGCTTATCTAAAAAGGTTCGCAATTCCACATTGTTTTGATGAAAACTGGATTCTTGATTGAAAAATGGCTGAAACGTGTTGAGTAACTTGTTGGAAATGGTTTCGTAGTTATCTTGAATCATCTTTTCCAGTATTTCGGGTTGCGAAGATTGCTGGCTATCATTCAAAAAAATTTGGAATTTGGTATTGGATTCGTCCAGCAATTTTTGTTGCTGCTCTTGAATTGTTTTGGAAATGTCCTGCGAAAACGAACCGTTCACCTTGGGGATGAGTTCGGTGATGGTCATGATGGACTTTTGTGTCCACGTTTCATTTGCTTCGCGGATCAACTTGAGGATTGTTGGATCATTTTCTTTTTCCTGAATAATGGATTTGATTTGTTGTATGTAAAACTCCTTGTTGTTGTTCAAGTTATCATGCGTCATCTTGATCATGGTATTGTTCTGAGTAATATTATTGTCAAGAACGCTGAGCTTCTTGTCCAGTTGTGAGAGCGCATTTTTCATTTCGTCAATGCGAAAAATGCTGCCGCCCGACGAAGTGAGTTTTTGAAACAAATCAATGAACATTTCATTGACGTTATTGAAATCAATATGCGAATTCTTGCTGTAAAATTCAATACATTTCTTGTTGGTCAAGACAAATGGAGTTTGCGTCTGTGGTTGCCCTTTTTGCGTTGGTTGCTTTAGTTGTCGTGTTTGTTGCGGCATCATTGTCGCGTTTTACAATTGATATACTGTAGTAATATAAGAATTAGTCTTTAACCATTATTGATTAAGATTACACAAAAAAATTGAAATTAACTTTTGTAGTAAATTAAAACGAACAACCCAATTAAAACATCATAATAAAGACAAGGTTTCTTACCTTTATTATGAAGATTCTTCCGTGTTATAAAACCCAGAAATGGGTTGTGTTGTGGTTTTGCGGGTACCTGTATTTGGGTGGCGGGCTGGCAGGACAAGTATGCGAATCATTTCCGATAGAAAACAATCATCACCATCGTGGCAAAATCTGTAAAAATATTCGGGTCAGGGTTAAGTTGTTCGTGAAACATAATTACAATGATGTGAAAAGCGACAAAAGTCTGATTTTGAACAATTTATATTCTATCGTAAAAGACGACATTTCTAACGACATTTTGTATTACTTGAAGTTTTACCACTTGACGAATGATGATATTGCGTCTTATTTCTATATTGTCTTTTATGAATTACTCAACTTGTCTTTGTCAAAGGAAAAAGACAGATTGAAAACATTGCCAATCTCGGTGTCAAATATTGTTGTGTATATGGTTTTGAAAAATATTATTTTACAACATTTTATGAACCATCGGTAGTTGTAGAATTATTATTTTCCAACGACGAAACACGTGCTAGTAATTCGGACATTTCAGTTTCAAATGTAGAAACTTGATTTTTTAATGTGGTAACTTCGGATTCTAATTCTGATATACGAACTTTATCTGCCTGTTGTTGTCGGTCTACTTCTTGTAATGCGGCAGCGGCGACTGTCCATATTGAATCCTTTTTCACATGATGGAGGTCGTCAACTTTTTTACCATAGATGAAAACCAAGTTATTGTGCAAAATATTTCCAGAAGCATCTCCAATATTATGATATGAATGTTTACTCAGTTCAATATTACTTGCGTCTATTGTTAGAATATACTCGTTATCAACTATTTCAATATTACTAATCTCTATTTCAAATTCGTGATTAGAAGCATCGCAACATTTTAATGTATCATTTAAACTCAAGTCAACGTCTAATGAAATGTCTCGCATTACTATGTTTTGATTGCTTGAATCAATTATTATTGATTTTTGTAATATTTTGATTGTATTATTACACACATCTACTTCACCATAGCAATATAAATCCGGTATGAAATCGCTTGTTTGAGTGGTAGAGTTTGGTATTTCTTGCGCAATTTCTTGTGCAATGAAACCATAAACTTGTTGAGTTGTTTTTTTCTTGAAGTCAATATAGTTATATTTTTTGGGCTGGAGTTTCCTAAACTGAACTAATGCTTCGTCGTCACTTATGTCTACAATGTTTGTTTTGATGCGTCTGTCTGAAGTGGTAGCAAATGTTTGTCCCGAAACGAATGCGCCAGTAGCGTAGACGCTTATAGGAATGCTGCTATTTTCACTGGTTTCCCATTCCCATATCATTCCTCCATTATTATCCTCATTTAAATCGCGAATCGTATTATCAGCATACCAGAAAACTACATTTGTGGATGCCCCGGCCGCCGCTTCCCCGGATTTCTGAGTTCCATCATAGTTATTATTATCTTTATCATCGTGGTTACTCTCAGTAGCGAGCTCATTACCTATCATATACAATGGGAGGCTACTGTCAGTTACTGTACTATTTATATGTAAAGGATAACCCGGAGTTGTTTTGCCGATGCCTAAACCAGTAGAAGTTATCCTCATAATTTCACCCGTTCCGTTAACAAGCGTACTATCTATTGAAAATGCTATACTATCAGTGTGTTTTATGTCAACTCTACCATTGAACGCAGATAATTTTAAAGTGGAACTACTAGTACCATACATGTAGATATATTCGGTTTCAGTTCCATCACCAATAGTAAAATTCCCATCAACTTGTAAAGACCCCCCCACCGTCAAATCTGAAACCACCTCCACACCAGTAGTCTTTATATACATTACTGCGTTAGAAGTAGAACTGGTCATGGCGGTTGCACCACTGTCGCCACTGTCGGCAACTGAAAATATAAAATCGTTACCATTGTCGGCAAATTTGATAAACCCTGCGCGTCCGTCGGAAGCATAAACAAAACCACTATCATAATAGGTGTTAAATCCAATAAATTGATTGTCGCTATTAAAATATACATCGTCTTCCATAATCATATTCCCCTCCACCGTCAAATCTGAACTAATATTGGCGCTGCCATTAATTTCTACAACTTGATCACGACATGTGAGATAATCGAAACTGCTGGTACCATCAGCTGCAAGCGCCTGTAAAATTAAATTACCACCACGAGCATTTATATAAAAGTCTGCGTTGTAAGATTTCAAATGTGTATTCAAATCAACTTCTCTTATTAATTCAAATCCATCTGTATCAGCTTTACAAGCAAATTTTATCTTAAGAGCATCGCTTTCTGTAGTAAATATCATGTCCGTATTCGCTTCGCTGCCGCCGGAATTTATGATTATAGAGTTAGCCGATATGATATTTTGATTTACATTCAAAGCCCCCCCCACCATCAAATCTGAACTAATATTGGCGCTGCCCTCCACCACTAAATCGCCGCTACCTCCGCCAATAGAATTCCATGAACCATCTTTCATTAAGTATATTTCGCTGTTGCTTGAATCGACGACGATTTGGTTTTCGTAGTAGTCGGCTGTCTTTGTTGAATCAAAATCGTCGTCAACGGATATTAATTTGTCTAAACCGCGGGGTCCGACGTATTTGACGAATGTGAAATAAAGATTATTATCACTATTTGTTCGGTCTGCAATTATATCATAAAGTCCTGCGGAGGAAGGATCGTCAGAAAATGATATAAGGCCTGATTTAAAATCAAAAGACCAATTGCCATATGAAAAATCCATTTTTTCATATGTTGAATTATATAAATATTCAACCGTGTAATTGTATGGAAGTATCTGACCGGCGCTTGTACTGGTGCTATCATCAAATGCATTATAATTAAATTGAAAAGAATTTTCTAATATTTGGTCTGAACCATTATATTTTGTATAAGCAAGAGAGTTTGAATTTCCCGACAAGGCTTCTTCTAAATTTAATCTAACAAATAAATGTAATTGTCCTGAAGTATCTGGATAAATTCCTGGAGCAATCGACGCACCTGTGCTATATCCTCCACTGCCGTTTGATGTTTGTAATCTAGGAAAATCAACTCCATCACTCGAAAAATCATTACTATCTAAACCATATAAACTACTCATTGTGTTACTATCCAACGGATTGCTTGTATCCCAACTTGGTATATCTGGAACAGTTGCAGTATTTATTGAATTTGATTCTATAATAAAATCGTATTTACCTTTTGTTTCCGAATACCAAGGTAAATCTTCATGTGTCGAAGGAACATTCAACGCAGATTTCAAAAGAGTTTGAATTTTTTCAAAATCATCATAATTTATTGTATCTGTCATTATTATATTATTTATGATATATAAATTTATAAATTATGATGAATCAAGATATGTTTTTGTCTATTAAAAAATATAGTTTATAATCGTTATATCCTCCTGTGCCAGGAAGATATATTATGATATCGCTACTCCCCCAGTTTGCTTCACCAGATGCGGCTATTTTTGTAATTTCACTAGCGGTAGTAGCTAAAAACATTCCTGAACTATTATTGCTACTATTAAGTATAATATTTAGTGAATATGTCATTTGTGAATCTCCATGAACCCACCAATTTGCACTTGTTTGAAATCTTATTGCTAGATTTCCTAAATGATATCGCTCCTCATCTTGATTATAAATAGACAAAAATATATGCATATCTGAACTAGATAATCCATTTGCTGTTATTGAATTACTAAAATGACTATTAATACTACTATCAAATAATAACTCTATTACGTGAGTTAAATTTATTCCTTCTACTGAAGTACTGGTATTTAAATGATAAAGAGACGAATTTGTTGTATCTATTTCATACACAATCCATTTAAAATCTTCACTACTACGATTGGTTCCATCTAATCCTAATCCTATATTACTATTAATATGTAGAGAATTAGTATATGTTGTAGGTAAGGTTTCATCCCAATCAAAGTTATTACATATATCTGGATAATTACTGTTATTTACTGTAAATTTGCCATATATAAATGGTAATGTGTATGATTGAATTTCGGTTTCGTGATTGGAGTATAGAACTAAATTATTATGAACATCTACAAAACTTGAATTTATATTGCTAATATATGACGGATTTAGTTCGTATATACGATTTGTACTACTAGATGTAAAAACCGAACTGTAATTACTGATACTGGTTACATCACGATAGTGTGCTACACTGAATGTTTCATCATAATCATTATCCGTGGTATATAGATTATAAACCTCTGTATTGACAACTAGTGAGCTCACTGTATTTGAACTTTGACTAGAAGTAATGTTACTATAATTCAGACTTCCGTCAAAAGAGCCGTTATAGCTTCCGTCTGTATTTAAATCATCGAAATCCAAAGAAAGATAGCTTAGAGTACCGCTTGAATAAACATTTACTGAGTCGTTTGCTTTAATATCAATGATCTTCGCAACCAAGCCACCACTTTGAAAGTATTTGTGTTCTGAATTTATATTTATATGGTTTCGTGTAAACGAAATATCTACTGTAGATACTTGAGGTATTCCCATTACCCAACTAATGTCTGTAACTGTAACACTGGATGATTCAGTGTTGTAAGACGGATCAGCATAATTTGTAAAGTTGTCAACAAAAAAAGGATTACTACTTACATCTGTCGTAACGCTATTTCCATCTTGACGATAATAATTATAGTTAATTATATAACCACTATTTCCGGAGGCTGCGAATGGCTCAATCAGTTGGGCGTTTGCCAGATCTTTTATTAGTAACTTTCGATTTTCTGTCAGAAAAGCCCCTTTTATACGAAATCCCTTTTTGTCTTCTGAACCATAGATATCGCTTGTGGATATAGTTGTGAAAGGTTCTATATTATTATCACTATAATCAGCAATACTCGTGACATTTGTATATGGACTTGACGAGTTCCAACCATCATAATTCAATTCTTGTAATAAAACATCACTTTCGCTATTCACCCCACCGCGCTTTAAATTACAAGTTATTGTGACCAAATTTGTAGAATTATCGATGAATTTTCCGAAACCAGTTGTATCAGTTGTATTAGTCTTGTCAGGATCAGATATTTCAATAGTTCTGGTGGACGTATTGTTGGGTAATATCCGAGCAGATGTATTGGTACTTGCAATTTGTGCCAAGTTGTATAGGTATATATCATCCATGTTTATTATATCAGTTGTTCCCAAGTTGTCATTATCTTTATTTTTTAGAGTAAGTGTATTACCACTAAATGTATCTATACTTACACCAGAACTGTCTGGTATGTCAGTATGAGACGTCGTTGAAACGCTACTGTAACTAGTATCATCTTCCGACAAGTTGTTTTTGACTTTCACTTGAAGTTCATATTTGGCACCAAAATAAAAGTTTTTCTCGTAATTCACTTCTAATTTTACTACATCTTCTGTTCCAGTGGCATCTAAAATAGTATGAATAATTTCGTCATTATAAAATAGATCATTTATAACTTCCACGCCTGCGACACCCCCATCATCTACATAGAAAGAACTCCTGATAAGTTCAGAAGATGCATTAATTAATGAATAAGACAAATCAACTTTTTCAATGTAAATTGAACCATCACGTCGAGTACCACTATTAGCAATATCTAAATCAGATATTGAAATATCAATTGTAAAATTAATTAGATTATCTGTTGTATCTGTACTAATCGTAACATTTGTAATTGCGGGTGTGTCAGGTATTCCCGACGATTTAAACTCTAAATTATTATATGTTAATTTATAAAAGGTATCTGTATCGTTACTATCATTTTCTCCCCATACATTTATTGTATAAGTATTCAAATCTAAACCACTGTTAATTATTCTAAGACCGTTATAATTTAATACATAAGTTAGACGTCCCGATACTATAGTTCCCGTACCGGGAGTAGTTTTGTTATCTACATAGTAATTGTCGTTGGTATCTACATCTATGTAAAATGCCTCGGATACGTCACCGGAATCAGATATTGTAGATGATATATCAAAGTGAATCTTTGTAATACAAGGAAGAACTTTTGTAATCATATTGTCATTAATGTTAAGTATTTTTTGTTCACCATCATCATCATCAAAAGGTATTATATCGTCAAAACTCCAACTAATATCAATTGTACTTGTTGTATTTTCAAACGAAACACCATTTTTATCAATTGGTAAAAATGCTCTTGGTTGTTCCGTAATAATTTCATAAAATGTTTGTCCCACTTCATTGATGACTTCATCGCCCGCACTTCCACTTTGGATGGTTTCCCAACTATATCCATCACCACTAATAGTGAGAACTTTGTTATTTTCGCCACTTGGATCTGGTATGTGATATCCATATAAACTAAAAGAGCCATCTACAGTAAGCGTTCCGTCCAGATTAATATCACCGCTAATATCTATATTTCCGGAAATTTCAACATCACTAGAAAATTTTGCTGCTTTACTCATAATTAAAGAATAAATATATTATTTTATTTTTATTATAAATGTAATAAGGTACAAAATTAACATGTTGGGAAGTATATCTATTCGTTGATAGATATGTCTAATGTTGTTAACAGCGACTTGTAAAATCCACTTTTAGTATTATCCAGGTTAGTAGATGTTGCATCTATTGTCGCATTTTCGTAAAAATTTGATGGACCGTCGGTGTCTTCGCTGCTTCCCCCTACAGCATCACTTTTAATCCATTCTAATCCATTTCCGCTACTGTTTACGGTTATAATCTGCCCGCATAAATCTATCGGAAGAGACGGAATGTCCAAGCCATGTATGTTTAATGTTGCCGAGTCGCCGAGTTTCAATGTTTCTGAGAGAGATAAATTTCCTGAAATATCCAAATTGCCTGAAATATCAATGTTATTTTTGAACACTGCCGATTTGGAAGTCATCTTTGTCTTTTATTTGTTTAATAAATTAGAAAAATACAAAAATATTCACTTTTTAATTTTTGTATTTTATGATTATCTATTTTCTTTCATTTAAAATAAAATTGAAAGAAGTTTGGAAAACTTTGAGTCGGACACCTACTAATTGTGTGGCTTGAAATTAAAATATGGACAACCAGAATGATGAACATCGAGACGACACTCCCGTAAAAACATACCGATTTAAGATTTCCAATGATGACTTATATCAAGAAATGGTGCTATTTGCAGACGTGAACCGGTTTTTGAACAAGAATGACTTAAAAGAAGCCTATGAAAACTGGATTGAAGACCCTAAAATAAATTTGATGGTGTGCGCCGAAGAAGAAATATTAAAGCTAAACCAATATGATCTAGGCAAAAATAACATTACGCAAAAAATATTCAAAAGCATTAAATATTACCATATTAAAAAAATGACATCTAAGGCGCCATCTGATGTGCTAAAAGACAATACACAAAAAGGGAAACGAAAAAAGGAAATTGTATTTTCAAAAGAATTGTTAGAAGGCGTCAAGCAAGTTTTACAAAAAAGTAAAGACTTGAAGCCCTCAGAGTACTACAAAAAATTTGTTGAAGAAAATGCTGAGATGATTGAGCGAGAGAAGGGGTGCCTCGTGTTTGAAGATGATATTGAAGGAGACAATACTTTATTTGTTGTAAAACTGAAAAAAATGATGAAAAATCAATATTATATGATGTTTCAAAAAGGCAAATAATATGTGATATTAATATAATACAAATAGTCATATAATGGATCAAGAAAACCCTTCCAAAAATGGGAATACTTTTTTTTCAAGTGGCGCATATGGCTGTGTACATTATCCAAGAATGAAGTGCGATGGGTCACAAAAGTCTATTCGTAATGGTAAGCGTAAAGACGGGTTGCTAAGTAAGTTGGTGCTGTATGATTCAAAATCAAAAAATGAATTTTTGATTGGACAAAAATTAAAGGCGGCGAAAATGTTGAAAAACAGCCCGATTGTTCGTGTAGAACGAAAGTGCGAAATCAAACCAAAAGGTGCCGACAAAATTGTTCGTGGTTACAAACCGTGTGACAAAGTTCTCAGTCGTAAAAAAGACAAAAAATATAAATACATGCTAATGTTTTCAAAGTTTTACAAATCAATTACCGCGCATGATTATATATACAATGGTGACCGATTTTCGGTTCATCGTCTCTTGAAACATTTTTATTTTTGTGTATATGTGTCAAATGTATTAAAAAATTTCAATATTGTTCATAATGATATGCACATGAATAACGTTATTTACGATAAAAAAGGACATTTTCATTTAATTGATTTTGGACTGTCTCTAGATATTGATAAAGTAATGGCAAAAACAAAACCAGATCTTCTTTATTTGAAGGGAATTCTTGTAAACCACGACCTCAAAAGGATTGTCTCTTCTATTGAGCGTCACATTTTGAACTACTTCGTGTATGAAGACCGCTTTTTAGACGAAGACGGCTTGAAAAGGATTGTGGACAATTATTATTCTCTTTTTGAAGAACGAAAATGGGTTTTAGATATTGATGATTTTGAAAGTTACAAGATTGAAGTGTATGACCATTATAAAAGATTATTTGTTAATCAAACAGATATATATAAGCACATTGCAACCATTATCGAGAAAGCATCTTACACGTGGGACATGTATCGCGTATCATTGGATGGTTTGAATACATTGAATGTGTTTGAATCCGAAATCTCTTTGACAAAATTTCGCGTGGACGAGTTTAGAACAATCTTAAAAAGTTGTTTACATTATGATTATAGCAAGCGACCCAAACAAGAAAAAATACTAAAAACAATATCTTCGTTCTCTTTGATATAACAATTACTAAATAATGATTACTAATTTAAACATTAGATTTTATACTATATAGATAAGTTTATTTGTTAGTATCATGGTGAAAAACTTTGGTGGTAAACACGGCAAGAAAATTGCTCGTAAAAATGCAAATTCAAACAGCGAAATTATCAATAATAAAAAAATGCGATTTGCGAGCGGAGAGGAAGAGCTTTATGGACTTGTGACAAAATGTCTAGGTAATAGTCAGTTTTTGATCATTTGTAGCGACCAAGTAGAGCGGATTTGTGTTTTGCGCAATAAGTTCACGGGAAGAAATAAGCAAAGTAACATGATCAGTATCGGTAGTTGGGTGATCATTGGGGTGCGAACTTGGGAAACATCCAAACCAAACAAGAAAGACAAATGCGATATGCTTGAAGTATATACAAACAACGAAAAACACAAACTGTTGGAAGACTCCAAAGTGAATTTGACTTTTCTTACCCAACAAGAAAACATATTGCTAAATATTGATGAACCACGAGAAGAACAAGACGAATATTTAACATTTTCAGAAGGCAACTATAACTCGGAAGTAGAGACTACAAATATTTCTCGTGATGTAGACCTTGATTGCTCTGGGGAAAATGAAAATCTGAATGAAGATATTATAAATATTGATGAAATTTAACACACAATGTAAATAATATATTTAATATCTAAATGACGCATATATTATTAGATATTAAATACAAACATAAAGAGTCGGTTTTATACGATAAGAATCGCGGCGAATCAATAATTAATAATTGGTGCGAATATAATAATCACTTATTGGTAATGCCTCCGGTCTCGCACGTTTTTCCGTGTTATGAACAAAATGATTATAATGGATATACTTCTATTGGGCTCTTGAAAGAATCGCATATTTCAATACACACTTACCCGGAACACAATTCCGTTCAAATAGATTTTTTTTCATGTAAAAATTTAGATAAAAGACAAAATGAGGACTATATGGAACGCGTTTTCAAGAAATCAAACGCTGTCAAATATGATTGTCGGTTCATCGCGCGGAGTGTGGTGTAATTGCGGGCTTCGTTCAATCGTCATCGTATTATTCATCCTCTATATATTCTTCATAGATGATGAATTTGTTATGTTTTGTAGGGTTGTAAAATTCAGTTTTAATTTCATAATTGTTCCAATTTCCCTTCTGTATTTCTACTTCCCGGATGTTATTTTCTTCGTTGGAAACGATTGTGAAAAAATACTTTTCTTGAAAATAAGGAATGTCAACGTTGTACGAAACAGTATGTTTATCTTCCATAGCTTCAAACAACTGTTTGAAAACCACACCGTTCTTTACGATAACCCCGGTTTTATTCAGTAAATCAAAACACTTGTCAAAAAAATCCGGGGTGTCTATAGATGCGTTGTTGGTGTTGTCTTCGGTGGTATCCACAACAACAAGATCCATTTGATCTTCAAAATTTTCTAAAATATTATCAATAGTTTCGTTTGCATCACCATAAATAATTTCCACGCGCGGATCGTCGTCGTATTTTGATTGATCGAAATATTTTTCACACAAGTTGACAATTTTTGGTTCTAATTCTAACATGAATACTTTTTCAATTGAGTAATATTTCATTACTTCGCGAAGTGTCATTAAGTCTCCACCGCCAATAATAACCACATTTTTGAGTGGTTGTTTTAGATACATCACCGGAAAATGAACAATCATTTCGTGATAAATCTTCTCTTTGCGTTCGCATAATTGTATTTCGTTTTCAATAATCAGACATTTTCCATGTTTTCCAAGTTTGGATATTTCAATACCAGACTGGTCTTTGTACAAAACTTTTATACTTGGTTTCATTAATTCATAACTCTGCATTCCTTCTTTAGACAAATGCGAGCAATATTTATATAAGAAGAATGTTGATATTGTCAAAAATATAGCAAACAACATCAAATTAAAACATTTACATTGTTGACGGTTTTTTGTCATTTTCTATTTTACTAAGATTATATAATGTCCATATTTTATAATTCAAACAGTTTGTTATTGCACAATGGACATTTTGTAAATGTTTTAACATATTTCTCGCACGTGGATTCATGAATTGCGTGATTACACAAGTTGAACACAGAAACAATATCGTCGTTTTCAAAGTCGCTCAATAAAATTGGGCATGTGTGATTTTTCAAAATTGATGAATAATAAACATATTTGCCGTGGCTTATATTTTTATTTATTTCCCCTATTATTTCTGTTGAGTTTGTAAGTGGATTGTTATCATTGTGAAAACTATCATTATTCATTTCATCATTGTGAAAATCATTCAATATATTTTGAAATTCTCTTTCATTTATATTATTTAAAACATCTTCTATTTCATTTCCTATGTTTTGATGGTTTAATATTTCACTGTGAAAGAAACGAATATTCAACGCTTCATAACTAAATTCAGAAAAATAGCGTCGTTGATTATTATTGTTTCTCAGTTCACTGGATAGATTATTTACATTGATATTGATAAAAACGTCGAACATTTGAAACTGTAATGTGGATAGAGTTTCAAGTTCGTTTGCGGAATTTTGGTTATATATTGGACTATTGCTAACATCAGTAGTATTTTCGGAAATAGTATTTGAATAATTTTGTATTTGAGGTTGAGGTTGAGGTTGAGGTTGAGATTGAATTATTTGATTATATCCGTTACGAAAACCAAATTCACGGCGAGCTGACATCCGCCGATTTGGTATTCTATTGGTCTGTCTTTGATTGTTGTTTATAATATTTCGCATAAATATATTCATACTTGACTACTATTATACTAAGATAAAATGTATCGCTTGTTATCAAGCATTTGTTTCAGTATATCCCAACTTTCCATTTTCTTTAAATCTTCTAGCTTTGTTTTCATGAAGAGTTCCAACAAACATACCGAATTGCCCGACAGTTGAATCATATTTTTGCTTTTTTTAATACTTGGGAATGTATTTGTTGTTCGCAAATTCCAGAATACTAAAAATGGTATATTATCATATCCGGCGTCTTTGTATTCTTTCTTGATAACATCAAACAAGTCTGACTCGGGGTGCGATTCGTGAGAATCAAATTGCATGTCGCTGAAGACAATGAGACACGTCTTGTCTAGGTCAGACTGTGGAACTTGTTTACCTTTTTCGGTTTCCTGCAAACAAGCGCCCAATATTTTTTGGAACATTTTGTGAATGTTCGTGGTTGAACCCCATTCACCATTCATAGTTTTGTAAACTCGCTCTGTGAAATCTTCTTGAGGATCATATTGAATCCATTTTGGGTCAGAAGAAAATGTAAACGCGCGATTATGTTTGTACAAGTGCGAACAAGCAAGACCTAGTCCAATAGCGCAGTGTAGTGGAATGCTATTGTCAGACATCATCGATGGCGAAACATCAATGCACGGATAGCACAACCCATCTTGAACAAACTGACTATTTTCTAGCGTCTTCATGAGTCCATTCCATTGCATGTTCAACAGCGAACAACTCTCAGGATTATCTTGTGAATTATTGTAATTTTGAATAACATTACGAACTAATACATGTGGCAAGACAGTATTATTGTTTTTCAGGTAATTTCCGTTTTTCTCTTTGCTAGCAATAAAATCCTGGAAATTGTGTTTACAAATATGGCGATGTTCTTCGTCAATGTTTTTGTAATTCAAAAATGATTGCTTGTTTAACAAAAGTGTTTTGGAAGTTACGTGTTCGAAATCAATAAGGTCCCAGGTTTTCCCTGCCAGATGAATTTGTGTAGTATCCAAATATTGGTTAAATCCCGACTGGAGTTTGCGGTAGTGCGCATACATTTTGGTATTCGTTTCGGAACTACAAAACACTTCGCGGTGATAGTGAATCGCGATCTTTCTGGCGAGTTGTTTGAATTGACCGCTCTCGCGAGGAAGCCATTTTCCGCACAAACTAATAGGACGATACACACTCATCTGTTTTCGGTCGGCAATCATTCTCGGAACATATATTTTTTGAATAATTTCATCCACAATGGCAGGCTTGTTTGTATTTACATATGTGTGGGTGTTGTTTTCACAAAAGTAAGAGAGGAAATATTTGATATCTTTCCAAGAACCATAAGGATGTTCATAACATTGCGTGTCTTCGTTGAATTTATTTTTCACAAATCCGGTAAGAATTTTTATTATTGTGTCTCGCGGAAACATCTCCTTTTCATAGCAATAATAACTCAATATATTCAGCATCATGTACGTGGTTTGGGTCAATCCTTTGCCGTTTTTGATGTCGCGGTTCTGGAGGCATAGTTTGATGATGTACTGTGGAAAGTCGGTGTCGGGGTATTTGTTTGAACGAAAACATTCTGATATCAATAGTTCGAACTTTTCTTCAAGTTCTTCCTTACTTCCACTTAGAACACATTGAAAGTAAAACTGAACAAATAATTCTTTCACGTTTTGCTGATGCGTGATATTTTTTGTCGACGGTGTAGCGGACATTTTTTCATGACAGGTCTCCGTAGTAGAATCATCGTTCACAATTACCCAGCTATGAGCAATAGCACCGTTTTCATTGCGTATTGATGCCATCAGCCGCGGTTTGATGGTTAACATATCACAAAATCTTTAAGTTCTATTCTTACTTGTTTTATTGTTGCGTTGAGAATCATCTGACACGGCAATTGGTGTGGAGAATTTAACATTCTTTCTTGTTTTGTTGTCCGCGGATTTGCCGGAGTTACGTTTTACATATTTCGTTTTCTTGGTAAAAAATAAAATGATATTGTTGGCATCGTTGAACAATTCAATCCCCGGACTGAATTTGATGTCCTGAATCTTTTTGTATTGCTTCATAAACGAGTAAGACCCACAGTCTTTGCAAAAACTTTTGATTTCGGCTTCCTTTAAATTTATTTCAAATTTATGAATTCCGGTCAAATCGTATTCTTTCGTATGATATTTCTTATTTTCTAAAATTAGTGTTACAAGTTCGCTTTTTGGAAACAAATTGTCTTTCAATGGTATTTCATATTTTTTGTAACTCATGACGTTTTTACCATCAACATAAAAAACAATGCAGCGGATTACATCTATATTGGCATTTTTCCTGAACGTGCTGCTATTTTCTAATATGTTGTCTAGATTATCTTCGATATCTTCTGCGTTAATATCAATTACTTCACTATCACCATAATCATTATTGTCCATGCTTGTAATATTTATTTAAATGGGTTATAATAATTTGTACTATTTAACTTAATTCAAAACGAGTCTTCGTCGGAGTATACACTGTCGTCATCTTCGTCGCTAGAATAATCGTAATATTCATCATGTTCGTTGCGCAGAATATTTTCAATCATCTTTTCAATTTCTTCAGCTTCATAATCTTCCAACTTCAATTCTTCTCTCTTGTAAGCTATAAAGCGGTTAACGATCTCATTCATTTGAATATTGGCGCGTTTTTGAAATTCTACTTGTTCAATCATCTTCATATATTCTTCGCGACTTTGCGGAGGCGCGACATCAATCATTGGCTTGTCGGACGCGGCAAACTTTTTGGTCGTGGTGGTGGCTATGGGGCTCATCGTGTTCATTGTTGTTGATGATGTTGGTTCTTTCCTCTTACTATAGTAGGCGAGGATTTAATTCAATTTTTTTTAAATGTTGTTTATATATAATGTCGTTAGTTGTCTTGAAGCGTAAAGCTCAAACCAAATATTCTAAAATATCTTCTAAAAAGGCGGACTTTTCTATTAACAATCCACGACGCGTGGGAAGTCATTCAAATAAAGTACAAACACAAACGCCGATGAAGGGTAACGTGCCCCGCGGACACGGTTCTTGTTGCGGTCATTACCCAACTGCGATGAATAAGAGTCAATACAACAACTATGACTTCCACGTGCGCGAATTTAACGGAGACAAAGCAAATCCGGGAATTTCGGTCAAAAATAATCGGGCGAGCATTTCATCCCGCAATAAATGGATGAAGAGTACTTATCCAAACTATGTAGTGAAAAAAATGGGATTACACGACTATTCAGAATATTACAGTCGAATAAATGGGCAAACAACATCTATAGATAATGAGCAAGTTGGTGAAATTTGTAATGGAAACGAAAATTGTAATAAACAATCTTCTTCAAACATTGTCAAAAAAACGGGTACGATGGATTATAGCGAATATCTGAAAACTAAATTTTTGAACAAGAACTGTTTACCAACACCGAATTCAAAAGCGCCCGTTCCGGTCCCTATACAAGGACCATGTGGCTCCTCGCTGGACGATCTTGTCGGTGATAATGAAAAGGGTAATTGTCAATAAAAAATACTCGGTTGTTAAAAATATGTGGTATAATATTCTAAAAATAGGGCTTTCTCTAATCATATTAAACAGCAATTGTCATTTGTTGTAATACAAATCACCAAAGCTCCGATGATCAGTATAATAGTCTTTTGAATTATATTCAAAATATTCGTCATTTAAATTGAATATAATTTTTCTTACATTTAATCGCTTGATGACTTCCATACACTTGACACAGGGTGCCGAGTTAGTACTTTCTCCGGTATTTGAACATCGGCTAATATATAGAGTTGTCTTTTTCATGATGCGATTTAACTTGTGCTTTTTCTGAGAATGATTATGATAAATTTGTCGTAATACATTTATTTCTGCGTGACAGCTACATTGTTCATGGATAAAGTCATCATTTGACGAATAGCATTTGTAAGTGTTACAGCCGCGAGCGATAATTTTTCCACCATAAGTGGCGACACAACCGTGCTTGAATAAAAGTTCTGATTTTGTTGCTTCGGACAAAGACTCTGAAAATAACCTGTCTTTTTTGTTTGAAAGAATCATTGCTTGTTAACATCATCTGTTGAATTCCTTTTGTTTCAATTTTATAAATAAATAACCATATTAATTATGGAAGGCGACGAGAAAGATATTGAAATGGGAAATACAGAAACAAAAGAGGTAGCAAATCAAAAACAGACGAACAGGTCCGGTGGGTCTTCTTATTTGTGTTGCTCTGACGACGATGTTGAAACAGATGATGCGTCTTCGGTCGCAACCTTTCGTGATACAAAAAATGATAAATGTCCGATTGACGAAGATGATCTAGGCGATCATGGCGATGAATTAGACCAAATTCGAGTTGACATTAAAAATGAAATCATGGAATATAAAATGGCATTAGACTCTCATAATAGTCACAAAGGTGGTGGGGAAAATGAAGATAATGTTGGTTGTTTCAATATAAATAACGAGTTTCTAAAAATAATGGATCAAGCAGGACGAAGTCATAACAGGGGGATTGGTGGCGATGGTGGCGATGGTGGCGATGGTGGCGATGGTGGCGATGGTGATGGTTTTGAATATGGAGAAAGGGTGAGTATTGATAAGAATATGTCGCCACAACTTGACAACGATGACACAATATTACATAATGTAGAAGAGTTTTGGGAAGCCAATAGCGAATCAGAAGATGAAGATTACTTGGACAACAATGCCACACATTCGTTGGATAAAATTTCGTTTGAAAAATTAAAGAAAAAGGTGTACAGGGACTTTGAAGTGACTCTCATTCACCGTTACAGTTCCGCGCTGGATATATTGGCAAGTTACATCAAGTATCATGTGATAATTTATACGGAGGCGTCGTACTTTTGCAGTTTTAAACTTAATTTATTTATGGTGCCCGCTATTTTATTTTCAACAATTTGTAGTGTCATTACGGGGTTTACGCATAATCGTGATGACATGGCGATTATCGTTTCGTCTCTCAATGGGTTCATTGCCTTTTTACTGGCAATTATCAACTATTTAAAATTGGACGCATCGTCAGAGGCGCACAAGATCTCGGCATATCAGTATTCCAAGTTGAAGAATTATATTGAATTTTCGTCTGGCGAAATCTTGTTATTTCAAGACCCAATTATTACAAACAAGGACTTTATTTCGGAGCAAATCAAAATGTGGGCACGCGATAATGAGGGGAACTATTCAAGCGAACAACTCTACAATGCCGAGCGAAATAAGAAACTCAAAGAATATTACAAATACAAGAGTCATTTAGAAAAAAAACTGATTGATACAATTCAAAATAAAATATTTGAAATCAAAAAGTCCTTGAAAAACATCGAGGACAATAACAACTTTATTTTGCCAAAACACATTAATCGGCGCTATTACAACATCTACAACATCAATGTCTTTTCTTACATTAAGAGTGTTGAAAATTACAAGCTTATTTTGTTGAACGACCTTCGTAATGTAAAAAATGAGATTCGCTTTTATAGGACGCTCAATCAGAAAAAGATGTCTCCGGACTTTATGAGTAAAATTAAAAAGCTCTACAACCGGAAAAACGGTATATTGACCGAATTTTTAGAGTTGAACAAGGGGTTCATGATGATAGATGCGATGTTTCAACAAGAAATCAAAAACATAAACATACGTAAAAAATATTGGATTGTTTTCAAATTTCAAAGTTTTGTTAATATGCTGCTGCGCTGCTGTTGTTGTAAAATGTCTAAAATAGATATTTTACCAATAGGCTACAAACACTGCACTCACGTAGGGTTTATCGACGAAGACGGACGATACTTGCTAGACAAGGTATTGCGCTTCAACAACGTGTTAACGCTTATTGAATAGTCCATGTCCCGCAAGCGTATGCGCCGTGCTATAAAAATGCTTGAAATCTTTTGTCACATTGTCACTTAGATCGCCATAGTTTGATTCAAAATAGTGGGAAGAGTATTTTCCGGGCTTGGTCATGGAAACTATATTGTTGAAAGAACTATCGTTGTATTTAGTTAGTTGATCGTAAACATCTGTATAGTTCAAAGCCGTGCCCGATAAATCGTAATTGTAAATATTATCTTCTTCTCGGACACCATTAACGTCAGTAACGCGTTTAAGCATATACATTCCGTTACTTGGTGGGGTAGTTCCAGTCGGGTCATAATCTTCGCTAATTCTATACATGTACGTTTTCTTACGAGTTATTGTTCTATTGTCGCCGTCGTACAAGTATGATGGTTGGTTGTTTACTACTGATTCCGTTTTAAACTTGATGTTATTGTAATAATCATTTTCACTGATATCAGAATCATCTAATATACTATCTGTTGAGACATTTCCACCGAGATCTTGAATTTGTATATCCGTTGTAGACGGTACATTGTTATTCAAGTAATGTTCTAATAATATGTTACTCGCATTATTGAAGTGCTTCATATCTTTCATAATTTGTTCATCCGAAAAGTGCATACTTTTATCATTTTTGTTGAATAGCAAGTTGTTATATGTTTCATTACCAATATCATAGATAGGGTCGTTTGTATCCGGATATTTTATATTTTCCATGATTGTTTTATAGGGTAATGGTGCTTCAAGCGTTTTCGTTTCATCTCCATAATATTGAAGACCTTCTTGTTTACTTTTCGTCCATTCGTCTATGCTCACTTTTATAAGGATTGTTATCAATATAAGAATAATTAATGTCAGGATGGTTGATATGATTGTCTTTTTATCAAATTTCATATTATATATAATTTAATATAAAATTTGATTATGATGTTTTCTCTTGGCGCGTATAGACATTATAATTTAACTTGTTCTTCTGAAATTCTACAAACAAAATTTGGTTTTCAAATGGTCTGAACATAAAAGACAATTTGTTTGTGAAAATGTTTGAAATAAACAGTTTTTGATGGGGTTCTTTGGTGTCAAAAATATTGAATAACCTTGATTTCAAAGAGCTTCCGAATTTATTTGGAGAATACAAAATAATTGGGATGTTTTCCAATTCTCTTTTTTCCCAGTATAGCCTCAAAAAATTGCTTGTTATTCCGTTTTCTATTTTGGCATTTTTTAAAAGTTTTCGAGTTAAAGTGTGAGTTGTTTTGGAGATGATTGACTTTTTTCTACAAAATAGATCTTGATAATTCAAATAATTCAATATAGTCGCGATTAAGTCTTCTGAAAACAACTCCCAAGATACCATTTTCTTACATTCAATATTTACAAATGTTTTTATTTGTAATCTATATATAACACATATTTATTCTACTATGGGATTGAATGTAGATAGTTTGACTAATTCTGTATATGTTATCTACATCATTGTAGGATACTTTCTCAAATTCTACGTGTTGTTTTACATTGGCTATGTGATGATTTATTTGTTAATGGAAACCTACAAGTATATGTGCAGCGCGTTTGTAAAGATTGCTTATTTTTTCAAAATACTCGTCAGTCCACCAATGCTGAAAATATTCGGTTTAAGATTCACAAACTACTTTTCAATTATTGATGCGTTTTTAAGTTTACTTATTGGCATGTTGTATTTCATTATTGGTGTGGCGTTTGTCGTTATTACGGCGGTAGTTTCAGTTCCGTTTAACTTTTTATTTGCATTTCAACTCTAACTTGTCGCATTTCCGCAAGAGAAAATAATCAGAAAACTTTTTTTTGCTTTTGCTAAACAAAGTTGAGATGCTCAATAAGACAATGATTGAAAATGCCAGGATAATCTGAGTAATGTTCAACAAAGTCAATATTGTTTCGTCGGGATTATGTGTTAAATTTTTAAAATAACTATAATACTTGGAACTCAGAATTAACAGCGTAAACAAAATGAGTGTAATGATAATGGACGAAGAGTCGATTGCATTCAATAGTAAAAATATGGAAAAGACAAATATAGACTTGACAACCGAGAATAAAGGATTTTCTACGTCTTCTATGTCGCTATCCACTAAATTTATTGAGAAATAAATGACAAGGAACAAGAGCAGATAACGCATCGTCATACTCGTCTTCAGTTTGTTTTGATAATTACATCCGATATATGGTGCCAAGAAGCTTGCGCAAAACAAAATGAGTGCTAAAAACACTCCACGAATTGTCACAAGAAAATGCGAATATTCTTTAAGTCCATTATTGATTTTGTTTGGATCAACTTTATAGGTGTACATTCCCAATAACTTAATATATTGGTTTATTTTTTATTGTTGTTTTTCTTCTTTGATGATTTTTTGTTTTTTTTAGTTTTTCTCTGATTGTTGTTATTGCTGTTTTGTTTGTTTTGTTTGTTTTGTTTGTTTTGTTTGTTTTTGGGTGGGGTGCGACGAGATTTTGGTCTGAAATAGGTGATTGGTTTCTTTCTGTTTGTCTTTTTTTTAATTTTATAATCATTTTTGAATGAACGAACAATGTTTTCCAAGTCCTCCTTTGTGAAAGCCGAGCTTCTTTTGAAAGATGGTACGATGTCCGACGAAAATTCTTGAATAAATCGGTCCACTAACGAAAACTCAAAATTTGGAGTAAAGTTGTTGAAAAGTCCTTCATACTCACTTTTTTCAATTTCTTCTCCTATTTCATAACGTACTTTTGTTGGTTCGTCGCCCTGCTTTGAAAGGATTACTTTTCTATACATATTAGCAACTATACTAAATAACAATTTTATTTTTTTAGTAAAGTAAATAAAATTGATATAATGGTTTTTCATTAAACAAATATACAAAACAAGTAAAAACATTTGCGATGGCAATTGTTACTGAATCGCAGCAGTCATTTATTGCGAACTTAGCAATAGACGCCATTTCTGGTATTAATTTTGACACGGAAAGTGAAGGAATATTGAAAATTGAGAATTACTTACAAGATTTGAAAAGACAATATAATAAAAAGATATTGAAGAAATGTCTTGGTCTAGTTGTAAATACTTTGGACGATATGTATTACAACGATGGAACCAGTCCATGGAGCGATTTACAATATGATTGTTTTATTGAATGTTTAAAGTCGGAAAGCGATTACAATGGAGAACTGGTGGATGAAAGTGGTGTTGGTGCACAAGTAAATAGCGGATACAATACTCCAGCGTCTACCAAACTGCCCTATTTTATGGCGTCTATGAATAAATATAAAACTATTGGTGAAATCAACAATTGGTGTCATAAGTTTAGAGGTCCTTATACTGTGACCGCCAAATTGGACGGCGTGAGTGCTATGTATTACAAGGGGAAACTCTATACACGAGGTAACGGGATTTCTGGGCGAAATATCAGCTATTTGATTCCATTTTTGAAACAAAATAACAGCATGGCAAGTGCTTTGGACGGTGATTACGAGTTTGGTCTTCGTGGCGAACTCATTATTCGCAAGTCGGTGTTTACAGAAAAGTATTGTTCGGCGTTTGCCAACTCGCGAAATTTAGTATGTGGACTGTTGAACCGGTTGTATTCCGAAGAAAATGAAGAGTTTTACAAAGATATTGATTTTGTAGTCTATGATGTGTACCATTACAATCCGCTTCAGTTTTGTAATAAAATTAAAATAATCAGAAATTCTTCTTGTTCAATCGTTCAATATAAAGACAAGATTGGTTCGGATTATTTGGAAAATCTGGAGTTTCTCAATTTCGTTCTGACAAAATGGAAGACTGAATATGATTATGAAATAGACGGAATTATTGTCACAAATGACAAGCCGTGTATTCATTCGAATGACTCAAACCCAGATTTTGCCTTTGCCTACAAGAACAACATACTTGGGGTGGAAATGAAGGAGGCGATTGTAGACAAAGTTTTATGGAATGTCTCTAAAGACAACTATTTGAAACCCAAAATCAAACTGACACAGAAGACGCAATGTAATGGTTCGCAAGTTGAATATGTTACCGGATTCAATGCAAAGTATATTTTACAAAACAATATTAAATATGGTACCGTGGTCAAGATTGGTCTGAGTGGAAATGTTATCCCGCATATATTTGAGATTGTGAATAGCGATGGAAAATTGCCACAATCATTATGGGAAGATTTGACGCATCTTACCACCCAGAAATTATTGGAAAATATAGGACTTGACAACTCTTTATATGGTTGGAGCAAGAACAAGGTGGACCTGGTAAGCACAAATAGTGATAATTATGCTTGTACAATTAAGAAAAATATGATATTATTTCAGTCTTTTGACATTAAATGTGGTCTACAGGAAACGACGTTGCTCAATTTGTACAACTCGATTGGTGTTTATAAATTACAAGATGTTTTGGATCTGACTGTGGAACAATGGGAGCAAGTAGACAAGGTTGGTACAAAAAAGGGGCAAAAGATTGTAATGGCTTTGAAAGAGAGTATTGACTGGACTCTTGTTAAACATAAGCCAAACATATCTGAAGAATATTTCATGAAATGGTTGCTGGGGCTTCAATGCTTTCCGCGTGGATTTGGTAAAAAGAAGCTGGAAAGCCACGTTCAATACGTGAAACAAGTTTGTAAGTTTGATGTGCGACTTGAGTTTTCCGAAAACTATGACCCAAACTACTTTGAGAATATGGCAAAGATAATTGTCAACAAAACCGAAGAGTTCAAAACGCCCCAAGTGACAAACGATAGCATAGTTCTATTTTGTCAGGGATTTTCCAATTTTATTCATACATATGATTTGATTCAAAGCAGTATTACCATTATTGAGTTGCCGACTCTGAAGGCATTGATGAGAAATATGACTGAAAACGAGGGTGATGTGGAGGGGGGGGGTGCTGGTGGCGGTACAAACCCATGCGAAAACGGGAACATTGTCTTTTCGGGTGTTCGCGACAAAGAAAAAGAAAAATATTATATGAACCAAGGCTATGAAATTTCTGATAGTGTGAACTCAAAGACAAAGTTACTTATTGTAAAAGACAAAAATGCACAAACTACCAAAATCAAAAGGGCACAGAGTCTTGGGATTAAGATTGCCTCTTTAAATGAGTTGTAGTGAAAATTATATTATCAACAAAATCATTTAAACATAATACTCCATAGTTAATTATCAAAGTGGGTAGTACCTGATCTTTGGGTAAGATACCTGATTCATAATGTTCTACTATAAACGAATATTAAAGGTATCATACAGCAAACATCTTAAAAATATAATTATTTACGCGCGAGCGTATAAGTGGTTTGGGGTAGGGACGGATTTAAATGACGATAACTGAACACATCATTTTCAAATATTGAAAATGATTATTTAAAAGTTATCTTACAGCAAATACAACAATTATATCATTCGCGGCGACAATCAGGTAGAGTATTATATATATCATATTCATTTTATTCAAAAAGAAATATGGTAATGGTTTCTCGCAAGGTTGCCCGAGTGGTCTAAGGGGGCAGACTTAAGATCTGCTATGTTCGCATGCGTGGGTTCGAACCCCACACCTTGCACGTGCTCTGTTAGCTCAGTTGGTTAGAGCGTGCGACTGTTAATCGCGAGGTCACAGGTTCGATCCCTGTACGGAGCGCACTGTTTTTAATATATTTGTTTTACAATACTTTCTCGTGATAGCTCAGTTGGTAGAGCGGCAGACTGTAGTGGTCACATTTTCTAACCTAAACGTGGTGTAGAAAATTAGAAATCTGTTGGTCGGGTGTTCGATTCACCCTCACGAGAATTTTAATTTATGTTGCTGCAATGCTTGTGACATTGTTTGAGTCAGAACATTGTTCGTATCGCTTTCCATACAACTCGGAAAAATCAGAATATTTGAGATTTTTTACATTACTTTCCCCGTAAACATTCGGATTGAACGTTACAAGGAATGGAGTGTTTGTTAAACTGTTTTGTTGGTGTGGAGTAATCTCCCACTGTTGATTTTTGTTGTTTGGGTTGCACTCCCACATGTGTACCTTACCTCCTTTCTTATTTCGTTGGGACGCATCCAGACATTTGCCGTGGGTTGCTTTGATTTGTTTCGTGCCTGGATTGTAGCTCCACTGTTGATTGTCATTATTTTTGTTACATTTCCACATGTGTACCTTGCCTCCTTTCTTATTTCGTTGGGACGCATCCAGACATTTGCCATGAGTTGCTTTGATCTCAGAGATTGAAAAGTTGTTATCGCCACCTGCTATCGTGTCTGCTGAAGGAACAAATTCTACTACATTGCCATATTTAATTTTTTCTTTGCTACTAGAATCGTGTTGATTTTTTATATGATATGTTTTATTGCATAATTTTACTGTATCATTGTACTTCATATGAGGCTCATTCCCATTTTGATTCGTAAGATTAATTCCAGATGGCAACTCTGTTTTCATTGCCGGAACTAATTCGGGCGTTTGGTTATTACATTGTACTATTTTATCTTCGCCGAATATGCTGAAAATTCCGTCCGTTTCGCTTAGTTGCAATTTTCCGGAATAAGGAATCGCGCAATTGCCAACTTTAAGGTTGTCTGGTGGATTAATTGGCGGACCCTGGATGTTCAATAACTGGCTTTGGATTTGATGTTGAATGTTTTTATTATTAGATTCTTGTGTTGTAGCCCCTTCAATAATGCTGGGATTAGGTTTACAACGAAATATTAAAACCCATACCAAACCAAAAGTTACAACTGACAGCAATAATACTTTCAGTATTCTTTTGAAATGACTTTTCTTCATCGTTGCATATAATATATATATAACATAAAATCCATTTGAAATATTTCTATTTAGTTTCATCGATGGTCTGGGTTTTTGCTCTTGTGGCGCAATGGATAGCGCGCGTGACTTCTAATCACGAGGTTGTGGGTTCGAGTCCCACCTAGAGCTTAAAAATTTGATATCATTTTTTTTATCATTTTATATTATATAAAAAATGGTAAAATCTGTAAAAACACTTTTGAAGATGATGAGTTTAAAAAAACTCCAAAAGAAATTGATGTTCTTGATGAAGCCGAAAAATATGTGCAAAGTATTAATCTTGATAGCGGTCTTGGGCATTCTCTATGTTATCCACAAACGTTACTTAGCAAAAGAAGGATTTGTTGCTAGCGCCGATGATTTCGAACAGGAGATTTCTGGACAAAAAGCATTAGTATTGTTTCACGCTGATTGGTGCGGACATTGTAAAAAATTTATGCCTGAATGGGATGAAATTAGCAAAGAGATAAACGATTCGGGCGCTGATGTTAAAATCATCAAAGTGGAGTGCGGTGATTCCTCCAACAATGAAAAACATGCCGAAATCATGAAAAAATATTCAATCAAAGGTTATCCGACGATTGTCTCTTTTGATGAGTCGGGTAATCATTCGGAATACGAAGGCGACCGAAGCAAAGGGGGCATTACTCAATTCTTGGGCTTATAGGTATTAGGAACATCTAGGGTGAGATTGTTTAGTTGACAATCAAGGCGATTCATATTCTTGTGATAAATATTCTTATGTTTATCATCCAGATTAATTTTGTTGAACGCGAACAAAATTAATTTAGCACGAGAATATTGTTTGTTTTTGACCAATATTACGTTGTATCCTTTCGCATGGTTTTTAGTATTTTTAATTTCTTTCCAATATCCTGTTTTCATTTGGCGAAAAAGTAGTCCGCGTGAATTGCAAATAAGTCGGGTTTCGTTGATAGTGAATTCGTGAAACACGTCATCTTTGTTTTGGGAATATTTGGTCTTAAGAACCTCTTTTGTCACTTTTTCATACATGCTTGCGTGTTTAAGTTCTCTCTCTCTAGTTCTCAAACAGAGACGACTGCGTTTCAATTTTATTTCTTGTAAGAGTGGGTGCTGATCATGGAAAAAGACCAATCAGCGCCGTTCAAATTCAATAAATTTCCGCGATCGTCCAACAATTTCACGCTGAGTTTGGAAATATCAACCGGTCCATTGTATTTGCGAATAAACTTGTTTTTATCGCTTGTAAACATCGAATTTCCCCACACAAGCGATTTGGTTTCAAATGGAACAATGGCAAATACATTGTTGATCAAATCGGCGGACAATTTGCTGTTGGTTTCGTTGAACGACGCGCGGTAATTGTTGACCTGGAGCGAGGAATAAAGTTGGTTTTTGGTTAAAGTGCGTCCTGAGGCGTTGACGTAACTATCAAAGTTGCTATCTTTCAAACAGTTAAGGGAATTGTCAATGTCTTTGAAATATCTAGTTTTGTTCATATGAGATTTGCCGTTGCTTATTTGAACCAAACTCTTGTTACTTTGATTCTTGTTCATGTCGTCAATGACAATAACGAAATATTTTGTGTATGGTAAATGACATAGCGCTTCGGCGGTGACGCTGGTTGTGCTAGCGACATCATAACTAATTTTGTAATTATTTTCGACATCCATATTGCGGAACCCCAAAAGCCAACCTAGGTTATGATTGACCTTGCTTTGAACGTTGGCACCACCATTTGTGGATAAACAATTGTCGGCAAACGAGTAATCGCTTGTATTGTCATTGTCATAAAAAACAATGCTGTATTCATTATCAGAATTGTTCGTGATGGAGACCTTATTTGTCAGAGTGTTAATTTCAAATGATATGTCAATTGTACTAGCAGTTAATGTATCATTGATGCTGGATATGATGGTATTATTGCTGTAGTTCCCATCGTCAATATTTATCTTGGTCGTGGTGGTAGTATCTGCGTCATGTACATAAAAGTAATTGTTTCCTTGGTCCTTGCTCACGTTGTAAAATGTAAACGGTATACAAATATTGGCAAGCTCTAAACTGACGATGTTATCAAGTGTGTCGTTCAAATCAATAATCATGTCGCTACTTGTGTACGAGTCATAAGTTTGATTTTGCGAAAGTAAGTTTTCGCGGTAGCACGAATCAATATTGACAATACGATAATTATTTTGATAAACTTGTAAGTCTGTGCGTGCGGCGGACGCACTTTCTGTTCCTACACACGGTTGTGACTGCGTCTGAATAGACGACGATGAAAATAGTTGTTGCGCCAACAACAACGATGATTTTTCAACAAAGTCTTCAATGTAATTGGCGTTTTTGAAATTATATTTATTCATCAAATGAGAAAACAAATGTTTCTTACCATCTTCAACATCTAATAGCGTGTAAGAATTTAAAAAGGTGTTGGTTTTTGTAGACTCGTTATAAATCTTTTTGATGGTCTTTAAATTATGATTATCCATACTCAATTCTTGGGTCATTTGCTCCATATTTATGATAATATATATAATAGGTTATAATTTTTTACAAACATACTGAACTATTTATAGTTTTGTCATTGTAGTTATAAGTTATACATAAGACCGATAATACAATAATTATACAAGTCGTTGATGGTGTCTTCTATTTTTTCGTCCACTTGTATGATTTGTGGGTCCGCGTCGCCTAGGTTTAAAATGCGATTTATTTTATCGTTGAGACGAACAATGATACCAATCAATTCAAAATCAGCAAATGAATTGCCATAATCGGCGTTCTTTCTTTCAAATAGAGACGCATTGTCATCCACGATATTTTGAGGAGGTTTGTCTTTTATTTGTGACAAAATATTGAGACTACTTGATGCCAACTCAATCAAACTTTGCTTTATTGTTGGTTGGGTTACCTCTTGAATTATCACAGATGTAGAACAAATAGATAAGTTGCTCAACAAATCCTTTTTGGTTTTGCGCATTTTTTCCAAGTAGGGTTTCATCGCGTTGCACGGATTTTCTGTATCCGTATTTGGTGTCGGTTGAAGTAATTTTAACGCGGCTAGATATTTTTCCATATTTTACTCGTTTGATTGTATTGTCATTCAAATTTTAATTCATTTTTATTGTTAAATTATAGAAAAATTGAATTAATAATAAAAATGATTACTATATTATATGGCAAGTTGGAGATGAATCTTACAAACATACATTCATTGTTGGTTCAGATTTCGGGGAAAATTGACAAGATCGAAGATGTTGTTGACAACCTGAATGAAAAATTGTGTAAGGTAGAAGAACAAATGGAGACCATAAAGAAGATACAAAACCAACCACAAACACAGGTCGCCATGGTGACAACCATTTCCACGTCGGAAGAAAAAATTAAATTGTTGAACCAACAAACAAACGCCGAAACCCAAGAAGACATTATCACGGCGATTCAGGAAAAATGTTTGATTAGTGGTTCGGGAGTTCTTTCTATATTGGACCAAAGTGTTACAATATATGAACATATAGCCAGCATTATTTATGAATTAGACAATGATTCGTCGTGTAAATATATATATGGATTTTCAGACTCTAAAACTAGCCTGTATTACTGGAATCATAATAAAAAAACGTGGGCAAAATTAACGAAATCTATTTTGTATGAGATATTTATGGAAATACAAAAAAAGATTATTTTCAAGTATAATGAACTTATGAAGCAAAATGTAAGTCTAAAGAGTGGGTGCGTAGAAAATGGCGATCTTATATTCGCGAACGATTATGAAAAAAGACATGGGGATTTCAAAAAAAGTCTGATTTCCATGTTTACATAATTTTGTCTTGTTTTACTATAATGACAAGAAGTAGAAATAAACTTAAAAGAAAGAGACTCAGGAAAAATGCGACAATAAAACTATACGAGGGAAATTTACCCGAAAATTCCACACAAATTTTTTCTGACAATAATTCTTTCAACGATAATCCTTACCTACGCGAAAGTCACAATTGTTACATGTATTTTTTGAATAAAAAGAATAATGAAGTTATACGAATGTGTCAAAAAGATTATCATAAGCACAAACTTTGTCGGCGCGCCCAGCCTGGCTATGTTTCCGGGCATCCAATGCTTGACAAACATGATTATAAATGTCCCAATATTATGCATCGAACTTTATCAGACAATCCGAATATTTACAAGATTGGAGAAAATGAGAAATGCGCTCCAACCCACTACAAAGGCGCTCTTGTTGTAGCACCCAAACGCGATTATCATTATTACCGCGAAAATGACGATGGACAGTGGAGTCACAAGCCAGGATACAAGCCGTCTACCAACTATGATTCTAGAAATAATTTGATTCTAAATCCACGCAAGGCGATGCGCGACTATGGAGGAACCTTGAATTACAAGGATTTTTGCGGCTATTTGTGTGTACCAAGAAATGAACAAAGAAAGCGAATGGCGCATTGGAATAAAAGTCAAATGCAACAAGGTGGAAAATCTATGAGGAGAATAAAAAAGAAAGGGAAACGCGATAAAAGAAAGACGAGGCAAACAAAGAAAACAAGGCGATTAAAGAAAACCAGAGTCACGCAAAATAGAAAATCTTGATAATGATTGAGCGGCGTTTAGTTGGCGCTCGTTTTTTATTTTTATTTTGTAGTGACAACAAGATGAATATTTCTACAAGTAACAAGGACAAATATGGCGAAGTATTTACTCCCCCATTTTTGGTCCAACAAATGATTGACGACTTGAACACGACCGGGTTGGAAGATGTGATGTTGACTTTATCGCGCGCACATAAAGTGTTTGAGCCGGGTGCTGGCAAGGGTGTCTTTTTTGATGTATTTGTAAATCAAAATAACTTTTTTAGTGAAAAGGATGAGTTTAAATATATACTCAACGAAATCAATCACGAACATCTCGACGATTTACAAGAGTTGTCTAATCAACACGGACAATCTTCGGAGATTATTTTACAAGACTGTTTGACGTTGGACGTGAGCCATTTGGAACAATGCGATCTTGTTATTGGTAATTTACCGTTTAACTGTCACACCAAAAAATTCGTCCCTTCTCTAGCTAAGAATAACAAATGTGACAAAAGCGTTACTCAATCAAAGTCCATTACATTGTGGAACAAAATTACGCACTTTTGTTTTCAGTATATTTTAAAACCGGGTGGTTATTTTTACGCGATTATTCCATGCATTTGGTTGAAGCCCGACCGGGGTGGTATTTACGACCTTTTTACCAGAGATCATAATATTATCTTGTTGAAAACATTTGATTGTCGTTCAGCAAATACTATGTTTCAATATAACTGTCAGACACCAATTTGTTATGTTCTAGTTCAAAAAAAAAAGACAAATATAGGACTTGAAGGAACAGCTACTGGGATAGAACCAGAAAAGCAATTCAAATTATATGATCATGGTTGTGGAAAATATATGGATTTTGAACTGCGTCCCGGGAAATGTATTCCGACGCATTGTGTGAGTCGGTTTATTTCTCATTCTCAAATTCTAAAAAAAAGACAAATATCTTCATGCTACGAACACGTCTTGAAAATATCTACACTACATCCGAGCTGTTTGGCAGGAGAGATTATCCGTTTTTCGAAAGGAGGATTGGAAAATTATATGGAGGGGTCGGGGTGTGACGATGATGAAACCGATAAAACCTACAAGATTATCACTGGTTCATTATTTAATAAAAAGACAAATGTGTTGACACTTAACGGATTCGTTTCTAGCATCCCGTGTTTATATTACGGAAAACCGAAATTGATTTTACCGCACAAACGATTGGCAAAGTTTTTCAAAGATTATGACGGAAGTTACAGTTGTTTTGGACGCGATATGTATGTCTTTTTGTGTGACAATAAAAAACAAATTGATGAACTTTGTCATTTTTTGGAGGGAAATGTTAATGTAAATCAGATGATTGAAAGTGGATTTACAATAAGAATGAATTTTATTGAAAAATATGTATTCCAGTATATTCCGTGGATTTTTGATGATGGGTTTGATTATGATGATTATTATGTATCAAGTTGAATTGGTTTGTCTCTGTCTTCAGAAGACCAATTGCAATTTAATGTTTTATTGTTCGATACTACAGTTCCAAACATTATCTTTACAACGATGTCATCCATCAGTGTCTCAAAAGTCGTGATATCTTTCCATATACACGATAAATCTAATAATTTTTTAATAGTTATATTTCTCAGATACTCCTTCACTTTTTTTAGGTCTTTTTTGTCATTGTTATTTAATGTAATTTTAATTTCATCTGAATTGATGTATTTTAAGATTGGCTTATCATATTCACCTTTCTTCATTTTTTGTACCAAATCTCCTATACGGTCTTGTGCGTAGAAAATAATAATAGGAATAGAATCAACCGCGATTTGACACTGATGGTATTTTATTTTATCATTATTATCAAATAAAATTTCCATAATCTTTTCTTTTTCTTCCTCAGTATATTTGCTAAATTTTGTTGATAGGACTTCATCCATGATATTTCCGTGAAGACTTATCACACATTTACAAGGATTATCAAGAAAAAAATTGAGAGTATCTTTGAATGATTTTTGGCCACCTGATCTGTTGAATTGCACAACGTCGGTTTTATAATCTTTCCACATTTCTTCAAACGTATAATTTTTATAATATCCCTCAAGGGCTTCTAAAAATTTCTTTTGGGCGTCCGGTGGTGATGTTGATGATGTTGATGGTGCTGATGGTGGTGATGTTGTTGATGGTGGTGATGGCGTTGATGGTGGTGATGGCGTTGATGGTGGTGATGGCGTTGATGGTGGTGATGGCGTTGATTCTCTATTTGATGATCCTGAAATACTAGTAATTTCTGGTGGACTCCGTATATTAAAAACCAATCGAAATAATCTGATGAACAACCACCCTATATAATCAAGAGGGTTTCCACCCCGTTGTTTCAGTTTGATAGTTTTGTTTTTTTTATTTTTATTTTTTTCAATGAATTTTATTGTTTTTTTTTTTATTTTTTTCATTTTTTTACGTATCGGGTTGTGTTTCTTACAAGTATTTTTCATTCTTTTTTGGTGGTTTTTACAAGTATTTTTCATTCTACGCATTGTCATACAATATATAATTGTTGTATAATATATAATGGTGAGCTACTTGGAGAATTTCTCAAAACTAGTCCATCAAAAAAAGAATCTTCTCAAATGTATTTTCACAACCTTGTTATGTCAGCTCATCGCAACATCGTTGGTTTTTACAATAATTTACAAGAGCAATATGACTAAAAAACAAAGCAATAAATTATCATTATTGTACAGCTTTCTTTTTCTGTTTCTTGGCATTATATCAATCTTTTTTATGACTTCGGTTCAGATGACATTTACGCAACGACTTCTCTTGTTTACATTGTTTAGTGTTTTACAAGGATTATTTTTGGGATTTTCTCTTCGTCATATTCATGCAAACACAATCATGAGCGCGTTGTTGTTTACAGTTATTCTATTTTCCATGATGTTGATTTTTGGATTCATCCTTGTTTATTTTCAAGTAGACCTTTCATGGCTAGGCATAATTTTATTTTTCTTTCTGTTGGGCTTGATCACCCTAAGGATTGTAAGTTTCTTTTCACCATATTCCAAAGGACGCGATAAAATATTGACAACATTTGCACTGTTGTTGTTTTCTGTCTATATTATTTATGATACAAATACCATATTATTAAGGTATGACTCTATCAAGTATGAAAGAGACTGTGTTTTGGGGGCATTAGATTACTACTTGGATATACTCAATATATTTGTAAATAGCATTGGCAAAGAATAGTCGTGTTTCATGGCAAAGAATAGTCGTGTTTCATGGCAAAGAATCGTTGTATCTCAAAGAAAAAATATTACATATTAGTTTTATGTGGTTGTATATTCATTTAAATCATTGTAAAACGCTTAATTTGGGCGCGGACAATTTCCATTTCTCCTTTCCAAATGATCCCACCAATCGCTTTGATTTTTGATGTTTGGATTTACAGAGGTCCACAAACATTCAACATGCTCAAAACAATACCATTTATTTCCAGTCTCATTAAATTCTCCAAAGGTCACCTCACTGATATCTTGCGGTTTGAGCCCACATTTGGAACAGGGTTTGAATGTTTTCTTGGATGTATTCATGATGCTTGCCTTATTATAAACTTATAGAGCGAGATAGTTTCAATTTTTTAATGAAATATTCGCCAACCCAAATAATTAAAAATATTATTTTTATGATATATTATTTTTAATCTAAATTCGGTTTGTCTTTTATAGGTAATTTATATTGTTCAAAACATTCGTCAAACAATTTTGTTTGTAGATTTCAAAGATATTGATAAAGTCGTCGCATATTTTGTGAGAAGCAACGCCGCGTTTTAATTTTATTTGGGATGTTCCCTTCACGCGACTCGCATTGAAGTTGCTCTGAATTATTAATCTCATATAATATGAATCAACTTGAAGAGACCGATTCCAACGCAAACCATACTTGTGACTTTCGCGGTGATGCAATACGCAGAAATAAAATTCTGGGACTTCCATAATTGCCTCATAATGAAGTGGTTTTTTGTAACTACTGTGAAAATAACTCATGATTGAATTCCACGTATCATCTGGAAAAATCATATCTTATCAAACAGGTTGGTTGGTTTCTTTTGGAGGGAAGGTCCTTGCTTACGAGACATTCGCACCTCATTCACATTTCAATTTTTTTTCAGTAATTAATGACCAAATGCTAGATTTATTTTTCGCGTTGATTCATCTTCACGCGCTCGATCCACACCCTGGGATCGCGGTTGTACATAAGCTCGCCACGAATCTTCGGCATCAAATCCAAAATATTCATTTGATAATTCGGGTTTTAGTTTTTCTAGTTTTTCTTCCAATTCATTAATTCTTTTTTGTTGGATTAGAAACATATTATGGGTTGATTCGATGTATTGTTTCATGAAATATGTTGGGGTTTGGTTGCGTGAATTGTTAAAATTTTTAGAATTATTAAGAAGGTTTGTGCGTGTAGTTACGTGGTCTCTTACTCTTCGGTCTTCTTCTGTCATACAATTGCGTTTGTGTCCCCGATTGAGTTGCTGATACTTGGTTATAATTACTTCTTTATTATTATACAGTTCGTATTCTTCTTTTGTTGGTTCATATTTTATAAGGAGTTGCGATATATCTGTATTTCTGTTCAAATCTATACAAAAACTCCTTGCTTCGTTTTCTTGTTTGCGCCTCTCTTCGCGACTATCTACCGGTACCGGTGGCAGGTTTTTTAGAAACTCGTAGCGTCCAATTTTATATTCTGGAGAAGTTTCACTATCAAGCTGCAACTCCAACTTATTATATTGTTCAACAATAACACGCTCGCGCTCCACTTCATCAATTGATTCTCCGTATTCCTGTAACCAATCTGACATTACTTTCAGATTTGGTTCTACTTCCTGTTTTTTGACGACTTCTTCCGCAGCCTTGTTATTTTTTTCTTCTTGAAGAACTTCCATTTTTGCTTGGAGTTCTGCCATTTGTTGCAGACAATTTGTCATCTCGTTTTCAATTAGTCCGGACATGATTGTTTTGATAATGTTAACACTATGATAAAGAGTAATCATTTTTTTAAACTTTTTACTTTTTACTTTTTACTTTTTACTTTTTACTTTTTACTTTTTACTTTGTAATGTTTATCATCCCTAATTAAAATTGAAATTGGATATATATAATATTAGAGTTACATCGCGTAATGATGTCAAACATATTAGCTCCAGAGACAATGACAATCGACATTGAAGAGTTTATTACCAACTGGATCCCCCCACAATTGAAATGGAAAGTTATGTCATATTTACTATCTTGTGATTCATTCCGCAACATTCCGAATGAATTGGAGCGAGAGCAAATTTACAGCTTCTCTGTAAATTCTTCTAAAAAATCACAACAGTTCACCACTGGAAAAGACAAATATTTGTATTATTATTTTCCGTTTGAAAATGACGAAACCCAGATTACCAAATTCTATCCGTGTCCAGATTATTGGGAAAAACGGTTCAATCTATCTTGGTCTCATAATACGATGATTAAAATTTTCAAGATTAAAAAAAGAACAAGGACGGATCTTACCGAAAGTAATATAAAGCGGATAAAAGACAAGCAGAATGATGACAACCCACATTGGGAACCGTTTGATAATTCATCATATAGAACTGTAGATTTTCGCACAATTGACCTAAAAAATGCCACGCATATTGAATATCTAAATTATACACAAATACAAGAGGGTAAACAAGTAACAATTTGGCAGCAAACGCAAAATATTATTATTTTGTACTCATCTTGTACAGGGAAGTTTGTTTACACTAGCAGTAGTGAGCACCCATTGAACATTTCACCTTTGCAAATGCTTTGGCAGATCAAAAATAAAGTCGTCACAATTGACGAATTGAAACTCCTCGCAAAAATAAACAAGATCAAAAATCGGAAAAAATTAAAAACACACGAACAATATTTGGACGCATTTATGAAACTTTAATTTATTGTATTATACAGAGATACAGGATACTAGTTGTTTTTTAGAAACTTGTCTTTTATTTCATTCAATTCTTTCATTGATTTTACATTTTTCATAAGCACACCCTTACCACCACAACATTTATGACCGAGCGAATGTTCCCATTTTGCCTTCTTTACAAAGTTGCTCAACTCTTTGCTTGTGTCGAAATGAATATAAAACGTTGTCTGTTTCGTATCCATAGTTTACTGCGTTGTGGCTATAATATATAATAACACTGCGATTTTATAGTTATTTCAATTTTTTAATTTCATTCAACAACATCTCATTGCTTGTCACACTTATCCCTTGATAACGTCTCATTTCGCGGATAAGTATGACACGTGAAATATATGCAATCGCGCACATAATAAAAGATGACGAAATCAAAAAAAGAAATATTTGAATAATGACCCAAACAGTCAACAGTGGATTGAAAGTGGGGTCATTATTTGGTATTGTTGTTGTCGGCATCATTGATGGTTGCAATGTAGTTGAAATGTTGTAAATAATTCTTGCCATTTTGTATTGTGTATGTCCGTGTGTTGTATATTATATTAAGTGTATTTTTATATTGTTATTAATATTGTTATTAATATTGTTATTAATATTGTTATTAATATTGTTATTATTATAAAGTCAATTTTTGTATTAGACCATCACAAAGGAGGCGTCTTTCGCAATTCCACAAACACCTTCAGAATCTTCGCTGTCACTTCGTCCAATGCGAATATAACCAGATTCGCCCCAATCTTCGCCCCACGAATTCTTTACGATCCAATATTTCTTGCCATCTTCTTCGCCGTAGCCCACCGCCAACACGCCATGGTCCAGTGTTGTACCGCAGTTGGATGAATCCAAGATGCCACCCTTGTAAAACTGGAATGTTTTTGTGTCCGCTTCAATGCTAACGGCGACCGGAGACCGATACACCGCTTCACGGAGTAGACGCTCATTGTTTGCCGGAATATTGAAACATTGATTGAAATGAGCGACTTTTTGACAATCTTTCACGGTTTTTGTACAAAATTCATTTTCAGCATGGTAAGGCACATCTTCCAATTTACACATTCCGGCGTCAATGGCATACTCAAATGCCTTATCCATCAAACCACCATTACACGCCATATTACCATAGCGACGCGAACAATCCATCAACTGTTGCTCGCTGAAATTGTACAAGAGATTCGTACTGATTGCCCACGCCCCTTCCAGCGCACCGGCCGCACTGAACGACCAACAACTTCCACATTTACCTTGATTCTTCACGGTAGTAACGACCCCACGCTTGCGCCAATCCCAACTTTTGGGAGGAGAAATATAATCACTTGAACTCATCGTAAAGACGAGACAATTGCTCTTGTAATCTTGAGATGCTTGATTGAGACCTTTGTAGAGTTCATCAAATTCGGATTGGGTGTGATTAATGAACCAATTTTCTTGAAAACTCACACCATTTTTACTGTTATGATTCATTTTTTCAATGTAATCGCGATTGTCGTGTGCGTATGACGCGCAAATAAATGACGCAAAAAAAAGGGTTTGGGGTGTCAACATAACTTTCATATTTGTTTCTAATTGTTACATTATTTTTATATTGTATTTGTCTTTGTTTCAAAAAATTGAATTAAAATAAAAGACAAATATCAACGCATACACACCATATCCATTGCGCAGATGGAGCGTGTAGAAAGACCCGAAGAAAATGAACTACAAAAACTTCAAGAAGAACACAAACTGCGACTTTTACAACAGCGCCTCAAGATACAAAAGGAACACGAGCGTATATTTGGTCGGCATTTCGAAAGACAATTTATGAAATATGTTAACGAATGTCATTTGAATCCCGATTGCGAAATCGAACTTGTCTATGATATTTATACAACTCGGTTTACCAGCGACACATATTACCAAAACATGCGCCACAAACAAAATATTCGCTGGGATGGCGCGCTGTACAGCACGATGCTAACGTTTCCAGTTAACACGCCCGATAAGTTGCTCTTTGTTCTTGATATGAACAACACCACAAATAAGATCGTTGGTATTGGACTGGTGCGAAATGTACTGGCAAAAGATCAAGATGTCAATATTCATGCGAATCCGGGTTTCAACAACTATGTATATAAAAGCACTTACTATATTCCACTTACAACAACCTATGGCGACGATGAACATGGCTCTGAATGGCAAAAATTTATCGAAGACGAATTTGAGACTAAATTATTTTATGGCAAATCACATTCCAAACGCGGCGGCTCTTTTATGGTGTTTCCGCACAAATTTAAACAACGAAAACATTTGTTCTTCTTGATTTCGCTGTTTATATTGATGAATCCAAACAAGTTTGTAGAAAATGTTATGAACAAAGTAAAGTTTTGATATGTGTGACATTCTATTTTAAGTTCCATCTTACTGTTTATTTAATATCTTATATCTTATCGTGCTATGCTACATTAAAATTGAATCTCAACCCATATTTTTTATTCTACACTATCAGAACAGATAAGCCATCATGAACCTATTTCCGAACACGTGCGAAACCGAGCAAGAAAATGACACAAGTGGAATCACAATTGATATGGATGAAAGTTTGTCTGATGGCATTCCTAAGAAATGTAAACATATCAAGAGAACTAACTCTTTCACGGAATGGGAAATCCCGCCTTGGGACTTGAAATTGATGGAAGTAATTGGGCAAGGACAGTTCGGACGAGTCCATCGCGCTCGATGGAAAAGCACGCCAGTCGCGGCAAAAATAGACAATGAACTCACAAACGAAGACAAACAAATTATTATCAACGAGTTAGATACGCTGATAAAAATACACCATCCGAATATTGTCCAAATATTGGGGTTTGTTCAAGAACCATTTGCAATTGTCATGGAATATTTACCAAACAAAGACCTGATGCATTTTATCAAACAAAAGAAAAGTATTGGTATAAATGCAAAAGTGAAAATATGTACGGATGTTTTGCGTGGTCTTGAATATCTGCACGGACGCAAACCGAAGTCGCTCATTCATCGTGATATCAAACCGCAAAATATTGTATTGACGCGATCGGGGCACGCGAAAATTGCCGATTTTGGTCTCAGTAAATTTATTGACAACAAGATCAAACGAAATAGTAGCAAAGACAGTCTGGAACAAATTCTCTCTTCGTCGCCGAGCACTTCTACAGAAATATTGGAAAGTATTGGGGTGGGCGACAACAGCGAACTCACATCCCACGTAGGCTCCCGGCGTTATATGTCACCGGAAATGAACAATAATCAAAAATATAATCATAAAACTGACATTTGGAGTGCTGGTATCGTTTTTGCGGAATTGTTTGAAAATGCGCGGTATGACGTGGAAGGAGAAGTCCCTACATTTAGATGGAAAAATACTCCGCTTAACATTCAGAATCTAATCAATCAACATATGCTCAAAGCAGACTATAAAGAAAGAGGTGGCGCAGGCGAGTTGATATTGTTATTTGAAACGCTTCACGACGACTCGCCTCCGACTCCGAGACGTTTTAGTTTGGGATTCAAATTCAAATGGTAAATTCATTGGATATGGTTAATTTTGAAATTATTTGTCAAATAAATGTCCAACATTTATATTTATATTTTTATTGAATTATTTTTATATTTTCGCATACTAATGAAGCAAATATTTACAATGAGACTTGTCACATCATTGTTAGGGATTTTTCATTTGAGTGTTTGTTTGAATCAGCACGCTGTTGAAGGGATTCGCTTGAACGGTGCGACCCGCGTTAGCCGAGTGGGCGGCGGGTCAAGTTGCGTGCTTTTTTTTACAGGAGGAAGTAATCTATTTCAATCCAGCATTTACAACGAGTTCATACAAGAAATGGAATCAAGAGATATCGATGTGTACGACGTTCCATTTCAATATCAAATCTCTCAAGAAAATATTGACGACCTCTATTCAAAATACAAATATCAATATTCCAGTGTAAATGTTATGGGACACTCGTCGGGGTGCACGACACTTCTTAATCAGTGCTGTAAACTAGACGGAATTAAACACGTGTTTTTATTGGATCCGGTTAATACCAAATTTTCAAAAGACAAGTGGAACATAAACGGAAGGTTTGAATCTTTGTCTTTTATTCGCGCAATGAACTCTTACAAAATAACGCTTGACCCGTTTGGGTTACCTTTTATTCCAATATTCAAGTTAACAAGAGAAAACTTGAATAGTGATGTAACGGGAATATGGGAGCTGGACATCAACAACTACGGACATTCGGACATTTTGAATCGTCCTCTGGCGGACTTCATGCACAATACGCGCCTGAGCGTAGGGAACAAAAAACGGGGGGTGGAGTCCAAGAGAGAATATGTTGACACAATTTTGTCTTTTATGGAGACTTTTATTGAAGATTAATTAACTAATTAATTAATATTTTCCCACATACTACCAATAAAGTTGATATTGTTTTCAAAATAAAACACACTGTCCGGTCTGTCTTCTGACTGACCAGTCACAAAACTCTTTTTGAACCTCTCCAGAATATTTTGAGAAACCGCGCTAATTTAGTGAGTTTTCTCATTTCAATACACTATTTTCTTGAGGAGCGTGCGCCTCGCTTCCGTGTGTCTCGCTTCCGTGTGTCTCGCTTCCGTGCGCCTCGCTTCCGTGTGTCTCGCTTCCGTGCGCCTCGCTTCCGTGTGTCTCGCTTCCGTGTGCCTCGCTTCCGTGTGCCTCGCTTCCGTATGTCTCGCTTCCGTATGTCTCGCTTCCGTGCGGCGCCTCCGACTGCCCTATTTGTGGCGTATTTTTCCGAACCGCTGGTTGTACTCAGCGGTTCGGTCGCCTGAGCGTGCAGGCGATTTTTAACATGAGTTTCAAGACTACTGATTAAATCGGTGTCGCCAGTATTATCTATTATTTCACGAGGGGATTGTTGACTAATTTTATTTTTTTTATTATAATTAGCACCTCTATCAATGAGAATTATCATTAGGGATAGGTCTCTTTTGAGCGTCGCATGGTGGAGTGGTGTGTTGTCCCCTTCGTCCGTTGCGTTTACATCAGCACCCTTATCAATGAGATATTTTATAACATCGCCTGCGGCAGCCTCGGCGGACGACCTCCACGCACCCACCGCCTTATGAAGTGGTGTGTTGCCCGTGGCGTTCTTTGCGTTTACATCAGCACCGTTATTAATGAGAAATCTTATAAATTTGAAGCGGTCGGACAGATTATGTTCGCCCACGGCATGGTGGAGTGGTGTGTTGTCCCCGTTACCCTTTGCGTTTACAAGAGTTTGTATTACCGGTTGTTTGATAAGCGCTTTGCGTTCTGAGTATTGGTCGTCGGTTTCATACGTCTTCTTCGCCATCGCCTCGTGGAGTGGTGTCTTGTTATCGCCGTTCATTGCGTTTACATCAGCACCATTATCAATGAGATATTTTATAACATCGCCTGCGGCAGTCGCGGCGGACGACCTCCACGCACCCACCGCCTTATGAAGTGGTGTGTTGTCCGTGGTGTTCTTTGCGTTTACATCAGCACCGTTATTAATGAGGACAATTGCTATATCAAGGACGATTCCTGGAGCGTTGTTTGCTTTTTGTAAAACATGAAGCAGCGGTGTGTCGTCATTGTTGTTTTTTGCGTTTACATTAGCACCGACTTCGATGAATTTGAGTGCGTCTTCTTTTGTTTCCGCTTTGTGAAGTGGTGTATTGCCTTTTTTGTCCTGCTTATGTATACCCCATAGCCGCGCCAAGCGTCTGTTACCATAATTTCCCGCCAAAACATTCATATCCTTATATGTATATGTATATAAGACAGAGTATTTTTTTCGTCAAAAGTTAATACTCTGCGCTCTTTTATACGCGATAACGCACCACGAATCGGCTCGGACGAATCGAACCCATCCACATGTATCTCTTCGAATTTGGATTTTAATTTTCCAAGCTGGACCAATCCGGCGATTTCCTTAATGATGTTGCTCGTATTGGAAAATTCGATCATGAGGGAATATTCTGGTATGATTTTGTCTTTTATGGAGACTTTTATTGAAGACTAATTAATATTTTCCCACATACTACCAATGAAGTTGATCTTGTTTTCAAAATAAAACACACTGTCCGCCTTTTCAAAAAATAAATCCTTATAAGTAAAAAAAAAGCTGTCTATGTTGTCATCTATATTTGTGGACGACAAGTGCTTGTTTGGAAGATTTTCGGGGTCCTTTCGCGGCGACTTCAAGTGCGCGTTCACTAGCGTGTCATCGTAATACAATTTGTCATATATCCCATTTTTATAATATATATAATCGCTGTATTTCACCAACTCTTTGCTCGTGTGTATTGTCACTTCTTTTAAACTGTCTATGAATAGTTTCAAACTCAACTTGATTTTGTCTTTTTTAGAAGAACAATCAATGTATATTTTTTTGGTTCGGCAAGAGTCGATATGTGGTTGATGAAGGACGTGATATTCAACATTACCGTCTCTCTGGGAAGGTGGTAGCTTGAACAAGTTGACCGGATCCATCGAGAGTTCGTTTGATAAATAGTCAAGAATTAACGTGCCATATTGTCCGGTCTCCATGTCTTGAACATAGGTGTTGAGTTCGCACCGAAGGGTTTGCTTGTTGCCGTTCAAAAATGCCGGACTAGAACAATTATAAATGTTGGCGCTCAAATATTTTGTGGATTCATCTTCTGGAAAAAGACAAACTGGAACAATAGACAAATTTTTATTATATTCATTGATGTAGTCTTGTAAGTAATTTGAATATTGTGGGGTTAGCCGGAAATTCAAATAAATGCTGCCCTCTGAAACAGTCAGTGGAATGTTCAAGGGTGTCTTGGTATAGGGGTTGTACACTAGCGAGGGCATTCCGGCTAACAATCCGCCGTGAATGAATTTCAGAAACGGAAATTTCATCTTATGTTCTGATAATATTATATTTTGACATATGAATTATGGTTTATATTTAATAAAATTGAAATAGATTACGGTGAATACATACAAGACTATTTCTAACAACATTCTCATCGGACAATGGCGAAACAACCTATCGCAGAGAACCTATTCGTCTTGATGGAGTGGCTTCGCCTGGGAAAATTATTTCACATTCATAAAGAGTTTCTCCTATATTTGGACATTACAGACATTACAAGGCTGTGTTTTACTTCCAAAATCAGTTTTGACAAATATTTTCGGTTTTCGTGTTTACATTATATTGGTGTCAATAATAATTTGCTATCCCAATTGAGAATGGCGACTTTTAGGAAACAGATGACTCGTCTGGAAGTCTTAAAAGAAGGCGAAGCAATGATTCATCTGACCGGGCAAGTTAACGGAGCACGACGAGTAGGTACACTGCGTAAAATGTACGAACATAACAAGAAGTTCAAAAGAACGATTCATTCTGTATTGACCCAAATCTGAATGTATGAATGTATGAATGTATGAATGTATAAATATAACAACATTACAAACACGAATCTACCAAATTATAATAATTTTGTAAAATATGCGAACCCATATCGTCGCCCATTTGAGCCAATTTAATGGAAGCTAAAATAATACTTTTTTTTGCTGCGTGGGACAAGTTTTCATTTTTCAAAATATTGGCTATAAAGTCATGATTTGCGCTCAATATATTGTGACCGACCGAATCGAACTTGGGTAGTGCGGACGAGACTGACAACACAATATTTTTACCCACTTCATCGCTAAGATCATTCGCCCTTTCAGAGAAGTGGTTTAGACTTTCGTGGTAAGAAAGATCGTGAAATGGTATGAAGGGCTTGATGTCAGACGACACCGAAGTGGGTTGAGCTAAAAGATTGAACGCCGAAACGGAAATGGGGGTGGACCCGGCGCTGAGAATGCTAAAGGCGACCGAAAATACAGAAAACGACTTGGACAAAGACAACCACTTCATGTGAGAGGTGTATATAATTGTAAAAGCATTTAAATAATTTATAAAATACATAATATAACTAATTAATGTTCACGATTAAAAGACAAATGAAACTAGGAACAGGACTATTGTTTGGTCTGATAGGTGCGATGATTCAAGGGGCACATTCGCTATCGTCCACCATGATGAAGCCGATGCTGAAGCAACACTTGCTGTTTTTTCCGGCGCGATTTCAGCAGCCGGTGCCACGCGAAATGTACGGAAATTTTATTTCCAAATTAAGTCATAATTACGAGGTTCATATTGCAAGCACCGACTCAAATAAGAATGGCGAACTATTAGATAAACTAGCGCAAAAGACCGACTTTGACACCGTCTGTCTCATTTCTCACTCCAGTGGCGTGGCGGATCTGTGGGACACCTACTCGTCTTTCACGCAAGGTGAAATTGACAAGATCATTTTGATTGAACCACTTGACTTACAAAGTGGGGGCGTAGGTGTTTCGTTGCCTTACAGCAACTTATTTGATAAATTCGATGTGAATTTCGAAGTGGATATGTTACAGATTGACAAAATCAACGACATGATTGAAGGCTTTGTAGAGACCAATTATATGGATCTACTCAAATCCAGTGTTTTTGGTGGATTTAGGCGTCAGAAAGGGACAAATGAGGACGAGGACGAGGATGAGAAGGTGGTGGGTGCGGAGCAAAGCGTTCTTTCGCGCGAGATGGGAAATATGCTCGTGGTCAAGCACAAACAATCCGACAAATGGAGATTTGTTCCCACCATTCCACCACTTTCTATGTTGAACGCGGATTTGATGGATTTTCAAGATTCCATGGAGATTGACGAAGTTTTGATTGATAAGTTCAGCCATTTTGATATTTTGGACCGACCATGGGCGAATCTGATGAACCGCGCATCGTTGCGCAACAACAAAGAGCAACAAGAACTTGACGAATACTTGAATTTACTCGACGATATTGTGTTTAAATTAATGAGTTAATAAGTTAAACCGACTTTGTATTATATATGATTTTTATATAATACAAATATGAAAATGCTACAACTAGCATCACAAAATAAACTTCAACTGGGGCTTTATCGTGGTGTTGGAGGCAGAAGTGGTATGAAGATGTCGTTGGACCCACTGCTGCATACAACCACGCTTCCGTTGAACGGAATTGACATTGGGATGCCGCTCAATATTATTGATAATATATTTACGAATTTACACTATGGTTACGACATTACCACGCTGAAAGTTGTGCTTTTACAATTCTTGATTGGCTACTACACCTACGGAAAAGACAGATACAAAGACGCGGTGGAGTATATTGAACTACGTCAAGAGGGCCAGAAGCATGAAGGTGGCGATAGAATCGTTATTGCCGAAAAGAAGAAAGACTTGTATCAAACATTGTATAACAATTCATCATTCTATAAGAGGTCTTATTGCGCAGCATTTTATTGTATTATGTTTCTATTGTTCTATGACGACTATTGGTACTTGAATATACCGACCGCTGGGTTGTTATACAGCACCGAATATTACAAGCAGTTGAAAGGGCAAATTGTTGGATTCAAACCGGTCTTTGTGGCGAGCATGTGGACATTTTCGGCGGTTTTGTTGCCGTGTATTTTACACGATCACGATTATTCCATTTTGAGTGACGTGGACGATTATCTGCCTTGTTTTTTGGTCTTGTTTGCGTGCACTAATTTGGCGGATATCAAAGACATTGACGAAGATATTGAAAATAGTATAAATACCATACCGGTTGCTTTTGGAAAAGAAAATACACAAATGCTTGTCGTGGTTTGTTTGATGTTCTCGTCCCTTATTTTTGGTCTTCATCCCAATTACATGAATAGACCATTGGTCAATGGCGCTTTTGAATTACAGAACGCGGTTTTGTCTTTTTTGACATTTTTAGTTTGATTTAATTTTAATTTGATTGTATAATATAACTTGGAATATTGATGGCGGCGGCATCGTCTTCTTCCTCATCGGGCAGCGGCGGCGATGAACCAATTTCTTACATTCAACGAAAAACAAAACAAAGGTCGTCGCGTGACGGTTCATGGATTCAAACCCAAGGGATTGAATATGGAACTAATGAACAACTTATTTCAGAATTATTTGACGACGAACACTTTCCACAAAAGATTCGGACGTTTCATGATGAAGAGCCGGTCGATGTGATCCGGTCCTACATTTACATCATATCCAAAGTGGTGGACGGACGAACATTTATCAAAATCGGTATGAGTAACTTTGGAAATACGCGTCAGAAACTCGCCACACGCCTCGAAAGTGCGCAGACGTTTCTCATTCCGGGATTGGAAAACGGTGGCTTCAAACTGCATAATATATTTTTCTATCGCCGAGAAGCGAAACATGTTGCCTCAACTCCCTTTGCGCAGTTGGTGGAACAAGGACTCCACAAAAAAATGAAATACAAGTTTGAACGCGCGGTCATTTACATGCCGACGGGAGCAAAATCAGAATGGTATTTACCTGAAAAAGACAAATATAAAGAGTTTTTCGAAATGGCATTTGTGTACATCAACTCGCAAATACCACAGCCCGAAGAGGCGTATTTGTTTTATATTGACAAGGACAAGGACCAACTCGTTCGTCAACACAAGGACCAGTTTATGCCCAAAATTACACGAGAAGATGTTATTGAACACCGAGCCGAGCAGTTGGAACAAAAGAAACACGAGCGTGCGCGGACAATTTTGTTGGGCAAAGAGAAGGCGCTCAAGCGCGGCAACAAACAATATTTTAAAGACAAACTGATGGTATCTCAAAAGGGGGTTGGAACGTCTGTGCCCCCACCGTTGGGACAAGAACTGAAAATTGTTGACATTTATTACCATAATAAACAATCTACAAGCGTCATGAAGTTTGGCGAATATTATGCACAAGTTGAATCTGTTTCGGGGGAAAAACCTTCAGAATTGTCCTCCGGTAAGGGAATCATTCTCACGTTTAGCACCGAAAATGCTAAAAAGGAAAAGCGCTACTATACACATATACACAACGTACTTGACTATATGAAAAATGTATCCAAAACAATGGAACACGAAACATATAAAATGCTTATACACAACTACAATCACTATTACAATGAGCCAATCAAAAAAGCCAAGGCGCTGCTTGAACGAAATATTGGCGAAAGACGACGCTTCAAGATGAGCAAACAGGAGTGGCTTCTTGGACGGTTGTTGAGGGACAATAAGGATGACCTTTACCGCGTCACCGGTTTGTCTAGAGACCCAAACGATTCTGTTTACGTGAAACACGTCCTGTGCCGCAAAATACAAGGGGGAAGTGCAGATTACGAATACGCGGCTGGATCTAAAGATACCAAAGTGGACCCACATGTGGCAATGCAGCTCGTGGTCGACTATTACGACGATGTCAAGTACGAAACGCTGGACTATGCGATTGATCACGTGGTGCAAGATGATGCCGCTGGGCAACAATCGCGTCAGTCCAATCGGGAACACAATGTGTTGGATTTTGTCTTATTCAATCGCAACTATTTTTCGCGAGGAGGAAAGAAAATACCCGAACAGTTTATTGGGGTGGTTACCCAGAAAAAATGGAACTTTTCTGAAAATAAAGACACGGGGAAAAAGGTTTCCGAATATCAATACGACATTCTCTTTGAAAATGGTGAGACTTGGGAATTCGGAATGGAAGAAGTTCATAAAAATTCCAAGTTGTTAAAAGACAAATCTAAAATAAAACACTTTATCAAAGAAACGGAGAAAAACAAAAATGTCCTTCGTCGTTTGTGTGATAAACACAACATTCCGTGTGGCAATACACAAGCGGCGAACGCTATGTTGCCGACTTCGTTGGCTACGGCGCCTCGCCGGTCAAGGCGATTGAATCCGACGCTGAACGCCGTGGAGGTTCGGAACGAGACGTCCAAAAAAGTGGCACTTCCGATGCGAAGCTCCCAGCGACTGAAAAAGGTGAAAAAGTCAACAACTCAGAAAAAGAGGAAATGATAAATTATGTGGATGTAGATGTGGATGTGGATGTGGATGTGGACATGTAATGCTTCAGCATCTTAGTTTGTTCTTCGCTTTCTTTATTTATACTTTCAATCAAACATTGGAAACTTATGCCAATATTTGATTGTTCGTTTTTATCATTTGTCATTTGTCTTTGATATCTTGCTAGGTCTCGCAAACAATTTACAAAATACGAAAGGCGCATAATGTTTCGCAGTGAGTGGCGAATAATTTGGTTTGTAGGGTGCTTGTAACACAATTCTCTTGCCCATATATTTTGTTTTAAATACTCTTCAAAATGTCGATGATTATCCAAGATCAAGAGGTGCTTATGATGTAAAAAGTAATCTAAGAATAGGTAACTGGGAATCAAGGGTAGTGGCGCTGGTGGTGGTGGTGGGCTAAAGTAATATTCACCTAACAAAACAAATATGTTCTGGGTGTTGTAGTTTAGAACTCTTTTACAATTTTCATAAAAGACAAAACTTGGATAAAATGAAAAAATATTTAAAATCATTGACTCTGGTAACTCTGGTAATTTCATTTTTATGATATTAATACATAATCATTTTTGTCTTTTATTCTCATTGGATTGGTTGGATTTATTAAATAATTAGTTGTGTTTTATAGCAATGAATGGTAATGTTTACTTGTTCGTTCATAACCCTTTCCAGTCGGACAATAATTATGAGCCAACCAGAGCGGAACAAATTTGCTTTGGATAACTTGAACCGCCCATATTTCGCGAATAAGGCGGACAATGAACTTCTGGCGAAGTGGACCAGCGACAAACGTACTGAATCCGCGCCAAGAACCGTAAGGCTTGTGCAAAATCACTTCTTCTTTCAATATTTGTTGGATTAGCTCTTTCCATCTTGGGTGTTGGCGCATTGTTTCGTAGCGAACTTGGGTATAGATATGTGCGTTTCTTGCGATGGTTTCGTCCAATGGCTTGAGGTTTTCTCTTTCTTTGTTGAGAGAATTTGAGACAATTTGACACAGGTACTTATTTTCTTGGGCATCATTTGTCTCCTCGTGCAGACAAATGTAAATATGAGAGTTTTGCATGTATCTTTCTACGTCGGAATCGGAAGGGCAAGATGTTTCGTACCAGGGGTCCATGTAGTTGCGGTGTTTGTTCTATGATTGGCGATTAATAATTCAATTTTATTTTTGTCTTTTATTTTTTGTTATGTTTTGTTTTGTCAACTCATTATTAAAATTCTAAATACTATATGTAGGTAATATATATAGGCATTAATATAGATAATATGAACATTTCGTATTTTTTGAATTACTCGTTCCTCTTTTTGTCAGTTACTTTGATTATCTTTTCTTTGTATTTGGTGAAACATCTCGACAGAGATCACGAAATAAGTAGTGGCAGTGGTGGCAGTGCTGGTGGCAGTGCTGGTGGCGGGGGTGGAGGCGGTGGCGATTTTGAAGAAGTTAGTAAACGAAAATTTTCGTTTTTTGCTTTGCCGACGATCATTATTTTCTCCTTTTTCACCGGTTGCTATTTTTCATCCCTCATTGTGGAAAACGAGGTTAACAAGATTGATAAATATTGTGGTATTTTGTATTTACTCTTAGTCGGGTTTATTTTACTTCTTTCTAATTTTTTCATATTTACGAAAGAGAGGTTGCTGAAGCTCGCTGCGGGAACCAAGTTCTCCAAGGTCGGTCTTATTATGGTGATGGGGATCGGCGCAACCATATTTGGATTCATCGACAACTTTGGCATGCGATTGGGGACGGAGGCACTCGACAACCTATTTGTACAGTCGTTTTTGAATCCACTTTCTACTCATTTTGAGTTTGGTAAATACAAGGAAAATATCAAGGAGAATTTTGGCACTATCAATACATGGACCGAGCATGACTGGCGCCAGGTGATGAATCATGTGCTGCGGTTTGAGAAGGAGATCTCCAAAAATAAAAATATGAAGGACCTTTCGGACGCGTTGAAAAAATATCACTGCAAACCACTGAATATTCCAAAGACAATATTGGAAGATAAAGACAAAACAAACAGATATGTTGATAATTTGAGGACAAAATACGACATTATAAACGGGTCAAAAGCGATGCTCGGTAATTCGTTTTCTAACTTTTGTGCGGGACTCTTGGGAGCCGGAGTTGCCGGTATGTTCACCGTGCTGACTTCGTTTGACGAAGTTACAATTGGTGACAAAAACTTGGAGGAAAACTTCCACGAAATTGCCGAGAAATTCAAGCCGCTCATTGAAGCATCCTTCATTTTGATTGGCTGTTTGATTCCGATAGTCTTGAACATTGCGATGAAACGAAGCGACACCGACCACAACAATACATTTGCGTGGTCTATTATTTTTGTAATATTGTTAGTGATTTTGGTGACCATGTATGCGAGTTACAAACTTACCTCAAAAATGACATTTTCAAACAAGAAAAATGGCATTATTAAAACGTTGACAAATTTGAAGTTGCGTTACTACATCAATAGTAACGTCGATAAAAAATTAAATAATGAAATTGATAACTTTATTAACACAATTGGAAATCTATTGTAAGAGGAGGGTGGTGGGAGGGGGGGTCGCGGATTCAGATGAAATCGCGGATGTAATGCGAAATGTCCTTACAAAATAGGCGGTTCAGTGTGAGACCGATTTTCTTGCCATAATGTTTGTCATACTTTTTCAGAGTCTTCAGCGCAAGATTATAATAGGTAATCTTCTTTTTCATGTTGCTCATTTCTCGTTGGGTTTTTCGTTGGGTTTTTCGGAGAAGCGCTATTTCTGTTGCGCAAATCATCATATTTATTTCGCATTCAAATTCTACTGTTTTGAACGAAACAATCCTCCAAAACGCTTGGTCTTTTAGCACAAACGAAAACTGCTTGTATTTTTCTCGGTTCAACATCAGGAACAGAGAACGCACCTGCGTGACTTTGGCAAATTTTGTCATGCATTTCTTATCATGAACCAACTTCTTCTTAAGGTTTCCGATGAAAATGGAGTCCATCTTATTTCGGTTGAGCGTTCTTGTGATGATGCGATGGCGTGTTGTAATGATGTAATGGCACATACAGGCTCGTCGTTTGTATTTCAATTTTTATCTTCTATTCTTTTGCGTTTTTTTGCGATTTTGCGATTTTAATTTGATAGCCTTTATAGAATCGAGGTGTTTTTTTTGGAAAGCCTTACCTTTATTGCGCGTTCTTTCCCATACTTTGGTGCGCAAATAAGACACAATAGACATGCGGATTGCATCTTTGGATTTGGGCGCCATTGGCAAATTTCCGTGCCATTCGTGGACGTCCATAAATAAAAGGTCCCCTTGGCGCACGTCGATGCCAATACCATACTGGGGCAAGCACGTCTCGCCGCCGCTGTAAGTGCCCTTTTCTATTACCGCCAGATTACCGAAACCCTCTTCGTCATCGCCGCTGTCCTTGTGAATAGAGGTCTGAAAGTTGATATTGGTGGTGATGGTGGTGAACGAGGTTTCTGGTATTTTGAAGTTTGTTTCGTTCGCCTTTTGTCTTTGTTTTTTGTAAAATTTGCTCAACATTTTCTGATATAATTTGTCGATTGATTTGATGAGTGGAAGGGTCTTTTGAAATTTATCGGGATGGGCGGCGGAAAATCTGGTCTCGCGGACTTCTAACGGAATTGGTTCGCCCGCTTTGCGGAATTGCATTTTCTCCTTGGCACCCCAGCGGTCAAAATATCCCAAAATAGCAGATTTCACTTTGGGATTGTTTCGCAAATTTCGCTTTTTACTACCGGTCGTATTGCCACGATTGGTGGTGACCATTTTACTTGTGAACTCGTAGGTGGCGTCGTAAAAGCTTTGTAACTCCTTTGGTTTGAGCACCTTTTTACGGAACTTGGCGAGCAGTTTGTGGGTATCTGCGTCGTATATGTCCACATTTGTGGTGAATATTTGAGAAATCTCGTCGGACTTGACAAATGCATTGGCACGCTTTTCCATATTTTCATCGCTAATAATTTTCGATACATATATTTTTCTCATTTTGGAGTAATGTTGCTTGTGTCTTACAATATAGTGATATAATTAATCAAAATAGCCGATAGTGTTGATTTTGAAGTTGTTACGGATTCGGTGAATGACGTAGTATTTGAACGCGGGGTCGTACACGTAGCGGGTCATTTTTAGACTCAAGTTATTGGTTTGGATCGCGACGAGGACTGCTTCCTTGTTGTGTTTGTAATCTTCGCTTTTGCCGTCATTATTTCTTTGAAACATTTACCTTTATTTGTATTGAGAGTTTGAGTTTTGTTTTTATATGATTTGTGAATAATTTAAACTTAAATTGGCACGTAGGCTAACGCGAAAATGAGGTTGGTTAATTATTTGAGAGCGGGTGCGAATAGCACATCTGATTCTTCCGACGATATAGATAATGGTGCGGTACCTAATGGCGACTGCTATATTGTTTGTCCTTTGCTGCTGGGCTTCTTTGGAGTATCAGTTGTCATTTATATAGTATTTTGTTCGGAAGAGTTATTTAAGTTTCGTTGTAGATGTAGTAGCAGATGAGGACGAATGTTGCAAAGGCGATTGCTCCCGCGATTGCCTTTTTGTCATTTTCCATTTTTGGGATTGATATATTTAAAGTATTGGTTGGTACTTTATATGTATTTTTGTCTTGTTAAATTTATGTCCACGTCAATCTTTTACAGATATGTCATACAAAATCACCAAATCAAATTTGGTACCCCAAAATCGCATTATATCCGTTTTGAAATTACCCCAGAAATGAGTGGGAAAAAAAAGAAATGAGTCATAAAAAAATAACAACATTAAACTACATATCATCTAAGCACGCACACACACTCTCACACGCTCTCAAGTCAATAAATCCTAGCAATCTCGACAAGCCCGTTGGGTTCTTCGTCTCCTACCCATACTCCCACGGGCTTTTCGTTGGATGATCCACGGCGCCAAACAGTTTCCCCTTCGTCTTCGTAGTACTTGTACCTGTGGAAGTTTCCGCTATTGTCCTTGATATCCAACTTAAACTCGTTATCGCCCACATAGTCCCAGTCAAGTAGATTTGTGTATAGGATATCATGGTCCAGTTTCCGGACTGCGTCTAAAGCAGTCCTTTGCTTGTTGAACTCCGCAATCATCTCTGCTTTCGCTTTCATTGTTTCGCATACCTTATTTACTGCTTCTGAAGCAGCTTTCTTAGTATTGAAATACCCCACGAAGTGGGGTTTTTCATGTTTAGCGGTAACCGTTTTGTGCGCACGTTTTAGCTCCTTTGTGTGGTAAGGTTGGCGACCTAACCACGAGTTATTAGTCGTGCACTTGTAAACGGACATGATTTCAACGGATAACTTGGCTTGAAAGTTCTCTGGCGGATTGGGTAAAACCCTATTTCTATTGCTACAATGAAGTGGTTCATAGGTATATTTCAATTTTTTTGTTGCCAAGAAGAGCGTATCTACAAAATCGCAATAAAAAATGGGATAATTCCCTGCCTTAAACTGCCAATTTATACATTACTCTTTATTTAGTTTTCTTGTTTATACACCTCCCACCCCACCTATAGATCCTCCCAAGAGTCGGGGACATCATCTTCCTCGTCCTCGGCTGCTTCCAGTTCGTCCGGTAAACAACCGCCCATGTGCGCCAGTTGATTGGCTTGTCCGGTAGAGCACCCCAGACACTCGGGCAACTCAGTAGGAGAGCATGGCTCCGCCTCGCACGCTGATTGGCGGAGAAGTTCGGGTGGCGAAGCTGGTGGCGCTCCGAGTTCATATGCCCACACTGGCTCTTTTTGCTGGGTTACAATCTTGGCATTCGCGCGCTGCGCCTTGTTAATCTTCTCCATCGTTTTGTTGATTTTTGTGGTAATAGTCGTATATTCGTTGTATATTTTTTGTAGTTTTTTGTTCTGCTTGATGGAGAGTCCCGAGTCTGTATTCGCCATACACTCAGAGAGTTTGAGGTGTAGGCGACGCGGATCTTCCCATTCAAGCGATGTATTTGACAGCGTTGTAAAATCCAACAATGCCACGATATCCTTCTGACACTTCGCTTGCTGTTGCAGTTGCTTCGGAAAGAGAGCGTCGGTTGTAGTGGACAACTGGCTCTTTGGTGCTGAGGCGTTGGCTGGGGCTTGGAGTTTCATCTTCTTCCCTAGCAAGAGAGGTGTCCACACGCGCTGGATTCCGTAGCGAGTTGTCTGCTTCATGACGTTGTCCTTGTAAAAGAAGTCGGGTTTGGTGAAATACCATACAAAGAAGCACACAGCAATGTGAACGTTCTGAAAGAGGTAGTTCCTTTCTTGACCGTCAAACCAACTCTTCAAGAGCTTATCCACAAAGCCATAGAGCCGTTGCGTGTCAGCCTGAGACTTGGGTAGAGTATCACTTTGCCGCATGTCATAGATCCAGACCTGCTGGCTTGGTGTCCCCTGGCAATCAGGCGACAACGCTACCAACTTGTGGAACATATCCAAGGGTTGCGACCCAAGCTTCTCCGACATGAGATACGCAACCTTGTGGATTGGATCTCGGTTGTCAACGGAACTCATAGTCCAGCACTTGCTCTCGTAGTTCATGACTCCAACCTTCTTATTCCACTTGTCAGCGAGCTTGTAGAAGGTGCGCGGAAGGTTCTGCGAGATAGAGGACATGATCAAACGATAGAGTCTCTGAGCGCGGGTAATCGAATTTTCTGTGTGTTTGCCAAAAGGCGTTGATATAGAGTTGTACCTACAAATCGTTTCAATTTTTTTTACAACCATGTATTTTCCGTGTAAAGCTGCGAGTTTACTCGTGTTCCAGAAATGAGTAGGAAAAAATAGAAATGAGTAAGAAAAAATAAATAATAAAAAATAGGTTAATACCTTGCCTTGTGCTGCCTTATTTTTCTACTATTTATTTACAATTTGTCTTTTTATGGGTTTTTCATTTTCTTATTTTTTTGGATTTGGATTTTTAATCATCTAGTTTCACCTCCCTGGTCTCCGGGTTCCACTCACCCACATAAGTGATGATCTCGTAATCTGAGTCATGTTCCCAGACACAGTTGTCCTCATTCTCAACTACATATGTGGTGCCTTCCCAGAACACTAGGAAGTGGTCATCATCTAGTTTCTTAACGGAACCGTTTTTCTCTTCGATAGGAATAGCTGGTGAGTCTGCCTCTTTCTCTGCTTCCTCGTCGGAGATTGGCTCGACCTCTAGTTCCTTATCAACATTAGCGGGCTCTTGCTTGGAAGTTTCACTGGCTTCCTCGTCGCTGGCTCCAGACTTGGTCTCTTCCACGGGAGCGACGGATTCCTTCTTGGGAGCCGGTTTCTCGTCTTCCACGCTGGCTTCCTCGTCGCTGGCTCCAGACTTGGTCTCTTCTACGGGAGCGACGGATTCCTTCTTGGGAGCCAGTTTCTTGGGAGCCAGTTTCTCGTCTTCCGCGCTGGCTTCCTCGTCGCTGGCTCCAGACTTGGTCTCTTCTACGGGAGCGACGGATTCCTTCTTGGGAGCCAGTTTCTTGGGAGCCGGTTTCTCGTCTTCCACGCTGGCTTCCTCGTCGCTGGCTCCAGACTTGGTCTCTTCCACGGGAGCGACGGATTCCTTCTTGGGAGCCAGTTTCTTGGGACGTCCAGCTTTCTTGGGAGCCGGTTTCTCACCTTCCACGCTGGCTTCATCGTCGCTGGAAGTAGATACCGTCTTCACCGCCCGGGATGACTTAGACTTGTCCAGAACCCAGTACTCGTCCGGTAGACTAATACCATATTGTTCCTGAATCAAGTCCTCCACCTCAGCGCGTTCCACCCCACGCTTCTTGAGCCAAGTGCCAAACGAAATTTCCTTCTTGCCTTTCGGGTCCGCATAGCACAGCATAGAGCATTTGGAGCGCTGCTCCATAGTGCCATATTGGTGGTTCGCTTTCGTGCAAGACTTGCAGAATTCAGAATCCTTTGCCGGGCGAGTGAGGCAAGGGCTGAAGAGTCCTCCGTCTACCTTGAGAGACTGGCAAGTTCCGCTGTAATCGACCTCCGCGAGATACGGAAATGCGATTTTAACTTCAACTTCAACCTCAACGCCATCTTTGAGCTCTTTCTGGATGATCTTCAGCGGGTTCTTCTTCAGCTCCTTGGAGGTAAGGTTGGTGTTCTTCTTGAGTGTCTTGGGTGCTTCAGCAAGAGGTACTTCTTGAACAACTTCCGGTGCTTCTTGGACAACTTCCGGTGCTTCAACTTTCTCGGCAACGTCATCGCGAGGAATGTTCTTAGGCGGCGAAGAACTTTCTTCATCGCCAAAAACATCCTCCATGATCAGTTCGTAGAGCTGTTCCCCACTTGGAGTGTCCTTGATCCCTTGTTCGTTGAGAACCTTAACGGCACTCCGACAGAACAAGGACAGGGCAAACTCAGTGTGGCGCTTTCCGAACTGGGCAGTGTGCGACGACATGTTTGAGAATGTAGAAGACTGGAAGCTTGAGAGTAGATAATGTGTGTGTTGGTCTAGGACCGATAATGCCTTAAACTGTGGCGCAGATTTCATTTCAATTTTTTACATATATTTTGTTGTTAAAACCATAAGTTTTAAAAACTCGCACTTTTCGGAAAGTGCGAGCTTTTACTCGTTTATTTGGTAAAAGTGCGAGTTTACAGAACTTGGTGTATTTTAGGGTTATATACAAAACTCGCACTTTTATGAAAAATACTACTTTTTACTCGCACTTTTCGTAAAGTGCGAGTTTTTGCTCACATTTTATGAAAAGTGCGAGTTTTTGAGTGTTTGACGTTTCACACAAATACCCCTTTTTAAAAATTGAGGTTTTTGACACGTTATTGCTAAAGGCATCAACACCCGAAAGGGAAAAACCTATCTACTTTCCAGCTTTTTAGCGACCATGGCGACATTCAGTGAGAGCCAGTCAACAAACCGGCTATATGAAGGCATCGACCAGAGCAAAATCGTAGTGGGTAAAATATCTCCACGAAAGGCTATTCGGCGCCACGGGGTCAAGATGAACGAAGATGGGACGTGTCCTATTGATGGTTGCGCATATTTGTGTAAAAGCCAGAAACAAAGCACGTTTGCTATGCACGTAACGAGGAAACACCAGTTTATCACGGGCAATAGTATTCACACATACACGTGCGAAACGTGTTTCCGAGTTTTCAGTTCGCGCTCAATCATGAGCAACCACCAAGAAACAGCCCACAACAAATGGAAATACGCCTGCAAAGAAGATGGATGTGGGAAACTGTGTCCAAATAAGAGCTCCTTAATGATTCACCACGTCTCTAAACATTTAAATATGCGAGACGAAGACTGCACGGATGAGAATGGCTGTTGTCTTAATTGTGCCTTGAAGCTTACGCGGACCGGGCACAAGAATCACTATGCTAGATGCATTGGTCTACAAGAGAGGTTGTTCGTTTGAAACGCGGAAAAGGGTGAAGGGGGGAATAGATTGTATTGTAGTTTTTTGTTTTTTTTATGAGAGATAATATATTTCTATTTATTAAATGAAATACCTCGGAGGCAAACAAAGATTAGGGAAACATATAGAGCCAATACTTCACTATTTATGGGAATCTACAAATTACAACGGATATCTGGAACCTTTTTGTGGGTCTCTGGGCGTCTTTCAGCACATGACAAAATTAGATGGTGCCAAAACAATTATCGCAAATGACTATCATCCGGATCTGATTTCATTATGGAACGATGTGAAAAATGGTGTGTTCAAACCACCTGTTTCTGTATCAGAAGAAGACTATAATAAAGCAAAACAGCTAAAATCTCCTAATTCGATGAAAGCGTTTATCGGATTTGGGATGAGTTTTGGTGGGCGATATTTTGGCGCATTTGCTACGAAGTATCTTGGAAACAAAAAGGAAGATTTTCTTAAGGAAATGGTAAATAGTCTGAATCGGATCGGACCTAAAATACAGCGACCAAATGTGAAATTTACTAATTCAAAATATCAGACGCTTAGACCAAAAAATAAGCTTATTTACTGCGACCCACCATATCGTTATCAGAAATACCCAATTAAATATCGTACTGATACCAAACATTATGATGTGTTTGATAATGATGAATTCTGGGATATCATGCGCAAATGGTCCAAATCAAATCTGGTCATTATATCCGAAACTACTGCTCCATCTGATTTTGTAGAAATATGGAAGGCTGATAGATATAGAAGTGCTGCGCAAAGCACCAAAACTAGATTCAAATCGCAAACTACTGAAACTGTCAAAACCGAAAAAATGTATGTTCACAAATCTCACAAGTTGCTAGTTTCTCAAATTATGTCAAATTAAAATTGAAATGGTTTCGTGCTACAAACTTAGAGATATCAACACCCAGGGGCAAACTAGTTTTACCTCGGGTACCACACACAATATCTACTATCAAGCTTCCGCTCTTCTATAGTCTCAAACATGTCGTCGACGTCTCGGCACCTTATTGACAACGCCGAGGTGAAGAAGTCGTTCAGTTTGGCGGAAGCCTGGGACCGCTTCGTTATGGTTGTCAAGCCAGAGCAATCCGGTAAGACCTTCGTGATGATCAAGAAGATTAACGAGTTTCTAGCAGAAGAGTCCGACGAGAACAACGATTGCGCCCCCGCCACCGTTAACTTTATCTTCTGCGACAACAGTCTTTTGTTGACGAAACAAACCAAAGAACGCGTTCGCACCGACGTCTATTTGCCAGACGTTGAAGAACCCTATGTAGAACTTTCTTCGCGAAAAGATGGTTCTGCTAAGAATAACTGGGGAGAAGTGCGTTGTGCCATTGAAGATGGAACACGAAATGTGGTTTGCTGTACAAACGGAAAACGGGCCGACGACGCCCTCGAAATCATCAAAAGACTGAACAAGCATAACACCCGAGCGTTCAACTTCAAGATATGGTTAGATGAGGCTGACAAGTTTGACAACTACATCAAAAAGACATTCATTCCTTTGCTACAGCGCAATGAAAACGTGGAGGTTTATATGCTGACCGCAACGCCCCAGCCAATCTTCCAAAAGTATAAAGAAGTTAGGACGATGGCTTTGGAGAACACAACTCTTCCGGAGTATCACGGATGGAACGACGGCATCATTGAAGAGCGGGAAGATGAATCCGAAACAACCGTTGGGTTTGCGCGTCAGATTGCCGACGAAATGTTGATGAATGACGAACTTATCCCAGGTGCCAAAGGATACGTACCGGCTGATTCCCAAAAAAAATCTCACAAAGCAATGAAAGATATGTTTGTTGCCAAGGGAGTTGCCGTCTTTACGGTAAACGGAGACGGGCTTGAACTGGCTCTCCCCCGCCACGCCGCGGGACCTACTGGCACCACAATCGTCATTAAAAAAACCGAAGAGCTCCACGTTCATATCAGGGATCTTTACACCAAGTACAACGTTTGTCAGTGGCCATGTGTGGTAACCGGTAACATATGCGTTGGGCGCGGAATCAGTATCCAGCAACCCGATTTCATGTTCAACTTTGGCATTTTGTCAAACTGTGCTAAAAAAACAGAAGCATCGCAAAATGCTGGACGTATGAAGGGTAACTTCAAGGAGTGGAGTGGATATGCCCCCCCCCGAGTGTACACCACCGCAAAGTTCAACAAGATTGCAACAGCATATGAGGTTCAGTCCCGCGAAATCGCCAAAATCTCATTCGCAAAACTGTGCACGGAAGAAGGTGCCGAAGAAGGCGCGGCGATTGTCACGAATGCGGAAGTTAAGAACATTGTTTGCTCTAAACAGTGGGAACTCATTAAAGATGAGTTTGATAGTTTAGATGAGGCAAATACGCTATTAGCCGAACACAATTGTCGTCGTAAAATTATCTTCAAGAAGAATGACGACGGCTTCATCCTTAGTACGACCACAAAGAAATTATCCGTTTTGAAATACGATGCCGTGATAGAGGAGGCGGCGGGCTGGACAAACACCTCTTTATTTGACACCAGAACTAACAAGGAATCGTACAGCCGCTTGATCACTGCTTACACAGATCTCGCCGACATCGACAGTACCAAGTTCCTTGTCAGAATTATAACGAAAAAATAAAATAACACATAAAAAACACTAGATAATGGCAGCTGAAATCGGCAGTTTAACGGCAAGGTATTAACCTATTTTTAATGCTATTCTGTGGGTGTTGTTTTTCCAACTCATTTCTTTTTTCCCCCACTCGTTTATGGTGTTGTTATTATATTGTTATTATGTAGTATTATTTGGGTAAAATGGCGGCATATAATATAATTTTGTATGACAAATAATTAAGATTGCAGAGTATGTAAAAAATAAAATTGAAATGGTTTCGTGCTACAAACTTAGAGATATCAACACCCAGGGGCAAACTAGTTTTACCTCGGGTACCATACTACCATGTCCAAGCTCCAGCCTTGCTTCTTCTTCGCGCCTAGAGAGGAACTGTATACCGGGGAGGAAACGCCGCTAGATTTACTGTTGAACGGCATCTCACTCAGCAGCGACATACAGAACCATATCAGCGGATTTTTGGACGAAGAGCCGGAGCATCCTTACATGTGGGAAGGACCCGATGCTTATTTAATATACCACGACGACCTAAATAACGAACAGCGGTTTCTTATTGATGAGGACGAGAAACACTGCTTTGAGCATGAGATAGAAGGTGATTTTGTAGTAGACGGGGAAGTTTTCACGGATTATAATCTATAAAAAAGACAAAAATGAATAAAGACAAAACGGCAGGGCAATAGCCCATATTTTTTATTGTTTCGTAAAAATTGAAACATACCACCACCGCTTATAGCAAATACCAGTTATGACGCAACACGTTTTTGACCAGGCTTCGTGGCGAGTCATCAAGGAATTTGTCGGAATTTACGGAATTAAAATGGACTATTCTACCATCTGCAAACTTCATGTCGGTGATATCCACGACGCGCTGAGATGGTGTGAGATTATACCGCCGACCTTTATATACAACTACCACAAGAATCCAAAATCATGGAAAGCGCGGTTATTGAAACGGGCGAGTCTGGGATACAAAAGTCGTCAGTTTTACGAAGAGTTGGAGTTGAAAATAGACATTTACAAAGAGACCAAGACCCAAGGTAATAAATAAAAGGGAAAAATACATAAAATGTAGGTAGTTTCGGCAGGGCAATAGCCCATATTTTTTATTGTTTCGTAAAAATTGAAACGACACTCGTTACTATTGCCGCTCACACCACTACTAAGATAGTTTCCAAACTTCCACCCCAGTATTTCCAACATGTCCGCTCCACAAAGCCACAAGTTTGCGCAGGCTCCTTGGCTTATCATCCGCGAGTTTGCAGGCATTTATGGGGTTGAAATGGACTATTCCAAGTTCGGTACCCTATCTGTAAGCACAATCGAAGATGCGATTAATTATAGCAAAATAATTGATCCTATCTTGATGGGAGGCACTCGGCGCGACAGCAAATACTTTCGTCACCCTAAAGCACGGAAGTCATTCTTGCTGAAACGGATTTCGTCTGGATACAAAAGTCGCCAGTTTTACGAAGAGATAGCACAACGGATGATATTTAAAGATATAGTGTGGAGGTCGCAAAATGCCCACCTGATAAAATTGAAGGAGGGGGCTGAGGAGCGCATTCGGGAAAAACGGTGGGCGCGCATTAAAGCAAAACAGGCAAAGTGGGGTAATGTGTCACAAATATAGGTATTAATTACATCCAAAAATACTACAAATAAATTATATACTTGTCATATGTGTATTTTTGTTTCAAAAAATTGAAATGGATTATCTCTGATAACAAAGTAATCATTCGCGGTGTATTTTGTACAATTCACACACACTCTCTGAGATGTCCATTTCCCCGCTCAACAACCCACCCATGACGATATGTCCGGTTTCAAGTCCGGACGACGACAAGAACCAAGCCAAATGTATGACCGAGTCTCAGTCCGCTCTTAATATGTTGGAGGCTTTGAATGAAGCGCATCATTCGAATAACCAGGATATTTTGTGGCATTTACAGAACTTCCAGGTAGATGGTGAGTTGCCTTCTTTTGCACAGTACATCTATGAACGTGTAGACAGGGTGACAATTAAGGAAACCCACGATTCCCTTCACAAATGTCGGTGTTGTAAAAGGCACTGTAATCACCACCATATACAAGATGACAATCTAGGCGGGCGGTGTCCGTGTAAATGTAGGCATTACCGGAGACAGTTGCGCGAGGTTATTGACTTTATTGACTCTATTTAGAAACAAAAACATTAATTAGGGCGGTTTGTGGCAAGGTATTAACCTTTAGTGGGGCAGCTCGTGGCAAGGTATTAACCTTTTTATTTTTATTTTCATATTTGTGGTTCTTTTCACCGTCGTCTGCTTGTGTCCATATTTTTGTATATCCATAAAATGACGCTCATTTATAGGGTTAAATCGTAATTAAAAATCAGCATTACTATCAACAAAAAATTGAAACTCTGCGTTCTGAATTAATATTATTACACACGAAAAAGAGAAATACCGAACCATGAAGAAACGTTCTTATGTGATGGTGACAAGTGGGCAGGATGTTGGTAGAATCGCACAAGTTATTGATTTCCTCCACGACAAATCTACTTATGCGATTATGATAAACTACAACGGATGTATGCGGTTTATTTCGCGTAATAATTTGCGCATACCCACAAAACAAGAAAAAAACAAGGATAAAAAACAACACAATCGCGAACTCCAGCTGGACCGCGAACAAAGAGCGTTTTTGAATAGTTTTATCTACACAGAACGTACAGAAATGTAATAATTTTGGCAGTTTTTTGGCAGCAGTTTTTTGGCAGCAGTTTTTTTAATTTAAAATTGATTTTTACATCTTGATATTATGAGTATTTGTCACACTTGCTACATTCTTCCACTATGAATGCCACAGCGACCATGAAGAGCAAATATGGAAACACTCGTGATAACGATACTTTGTTGAGAAGAATTACAAAAATGTCTAGGGAACAGTTGAGTTTTCGTTTAGAAGAACTATTTCAAGCTGATTTGTCTTTTAATTCTTCTGAAAGGAGAAATATGTATATAGAAATCGGTATGATTGTGATCAAATTGAGAGATTGAGGAATTGAGAATTCGTGTCACAGAAAGTTAAATTCATATTTTCAAAACGCAAAAAAACATATTTTTTCATTGCGTCTTCTTCATAGTTTCAATTTTTTTGTTCTGAAAAAAATTGAAATGAATTTTGAGTTATATGCTTGGTCTCATCACTACTTTCGGGTATATCTCCTATCTCGTTCTCCATACAGAATCATGGCTTCCAACAACAACACTATCGCAATTCCTTCGGTATGCCTTCCGCGGGTTTACCATAAGTTTGACGCGAACTATGTTGAGGGAATCTTCTGCGAGCTCTTCGGACCAGACATGTATGGCAACAGCTGTGTAGACAAGGTCGATATGGTCTCCAGGACCGACCGCAACACCGGCGAGCCATTTCACGTGGTTTTCATCCACTTCTCCGACCACATGTATTACTCTGAGTACTTGAGTGATTTTGCGGCACGGATTGGCAACGATGAGGAGGTCAAGATCCAGTACAACCCGCCGTGGTTCTGGAAGGTTCGCAAGAACAAGGCTGCCACTCGCAAGGAAGTTCGCACCGGACCTCGCATTATGAGCCGCAAAGATGAGGCGGAAATCTTGAGGGCGCAGTCAGAGATTCTGCAAGGACACAACGACGCATCCGAAGATGCGTCCAACGGAGATACATTGGTTCAAGCACGCCGCGTCTGGACCAATCATCTTGCCCAAGAACAGGATGAAGAGGCGCTCAACCGCCTCAAGGAAGAGGCTGACAAAGACAACGACTGGCCACCACCACTTGAGTGGGGCGAAGATGCCGATGACGCCGAAGCTCGCTAATAAAAACATAAAAACATAAAAATATAATTTAAAGAAAGAAATATAAATATTAATGGGATACTATCCCACACCTGACTGGTTGCCCGAGTGGTCTAAGGGGTCAGACTCAAGTTCTGATGTATTCGTACGCGTGGGTTCAAATCCCACACCAGTCATTTTTTATTTTCACTTTTACTAATCGGTATTTTCTCATTTCGGGTTTTGGGTAGCATATTTCTCTGTAAATACAACAATAGTCTATTGCACTCTTCACTTATAACCACATTGTTATTTTCATCGAAACAATCATTTGAATACTTCTCTATTATTTCTTCCAATTTGTCAAACGGCATATAGTACAATGTACCCCTTTTCTTTATACTTTCATATTCATCTATTTCATATACCAGGACAGATTTTGCGCATTTAGGGATGTTCCAGAAATGAGTGGGAAAAAAAAGAAATGAGTATGGTTTTTTACCTACTTTAATAATACTTTTTCATATATTTGACAACACCATATAACTAAAATGGTCTAACAAATTTGGACAATGACACACATAGATTTCGCCTACTCTCAGATTTTTGTCTTTTAAATTCAAACGATACTCCATTATTTTTTTGCTATCTCCCTTTTTATCAGTGTTGCTTTCTCCAATCAAGTAACGCCCCAGCAGCTCGTAGATATTCTCTTCTGTGTAGATTCCAACCTTTTTGTTGAGATAGTGTAGTATTTCTTTTTCATATTTATAGTATTGTACCGTTTGGCAGATGCTTGCCAGCTCTTGTTTGCGATACAAAACATGCTCTTCTATATTGTAATTCTTGATATATTCTTCTTCCAATCTATGATGACGCGACGAACGACGCAGGCGGATGTGCCGAGGTTCGCGGAAATCTTCATACAATTCGCACGATTTCCTAATCATACCTTTTACATTCATTTCATGGGTTACTGTTATTTCAATTTTTTAAAATTGAAACATTTGCCCTTCTTGTTTCTTGGACACACGCAGACATTTATTCTATTTTGGTCGCACAAATTATGATTTCAGTAGAACATAATTTGAGCCCTTCTTTCGTGAGGCGGGCTATATCGAGCGAGGAACAAGCTAAACTTGACAATATTCAAAACAAGTTGCTCAAGAAGCAGAAGGAGGTTCGCATCAAACGCGCGATTTCCAAGCATTTCATGTTCGACGATGCTTGGAACAGGAAATCGTTCCACGTGATTGGTCGGGCGGATCAACACATCGAGCAACTTTACCAGAATGATACCTTTGAAAATCAAAGACAATTTGGACGCAACATTTGTCGGGCTTTTCACGACCTTAACGTCACTCACGTCTTGGCTGTCGCGCCCACACAGTCTGGTAAAACGGGCTCTATGCTCGCAATCATTCGCGAGTTCAACAAAAACGACGCCAAGTATCGGGTTGATTATGACAATGTATTCATTTTCACCGGACATTCTTCTATTGAGTGGACACAACAGACCAAGCAACGTTTCCCGGATTCTATGCACAGGCGCATATTTCACCGCAATCAGCTTGGGCTATTTATCAAATTGGTCAAGGACCTTGACAATGTTTTGATCATATTTGACGAGTCTCACGTTGCTAACAAATATGGACAAACGTTGTATTCACTCTACAACAAACTTGGCTTTTTCAATATCAAGCGCCTTTATTCAAAAAATATCAAGATTGTTCACTTTACGGCTACGCCGGATTCCCTTTTGGACAAGGTTGATATTTGGCGCAATTCTTTGAAGGTTCTTCGCATGGATGTACCGGAGAAGTATGTTTCTATTCACACTTATATGCTAAACAAACAGATTTTGGAATGTAAACCTCTTATTGGCAATCACGACAACATTTCAAATCTTTTGACTCACATTGATATTCACAACCCTTTTTACCATATTATTCGTACTCCTCGCGGTCAAGCTCACCATGACTTGATTCACGACTTTCAGTCGGTTTTCAAATCTTTGGATTTTAAATACATTTCGGAGCCTTCTTATCGCAAGAACAACGCAGATTTATACTCTTTGCTTCACAATAAACCTTCTACGCACACATTCTTATTCATCATCGACAAGTTGAGGTGTGCTAAATCTATTCCTATACAAAATATTCAAATCTGTTATGACCGGTTTGTTATCAAACCTTCTTACGATTCAATCGCACAGGGCTTGCTCGGCAGGTGCACCGGCTACCACGACATTCATTCTCATATACGCATTTTCACTTTCAAAGATTTTATATTATCGTACGCGCAACGCGACACATTTTACAAACACAATATTTTACATCCTTGTTGATTTTACTACATTCTTAGGGATTTTTTTTTTGGGGCTCATTATGTATATGAATAAAACTTACAAAACAATTACTAAACGCTATGTTCCACTACATTTAAGCAAAGCTGACAAAATTATACAGTTATTTATAACATAGATTTCATTAATTGTATTTCATTTTCTTGAGTATCAATGATTTCTTTCGCCAATTTTTTTAATTTAAAATTACTCGTTTTATTATGTATTTTATGAGATGTTGTTAATGCGGTGGAATGATGACTAATCATTCTTCTTAACCACTGTTTATCATCAACCAAGAATTGTTGTCGTAATAATAGGGTTGATGTACAAATAGATAAAATAATTCCAACATAGAAAACTAACATATTAAAATGCCCCATTGATAAATAATGAACAATCTCGTGTGCCCATATCATATTTGAAGCCATTAATAAACCGCCATAAAATAGTGTTTGTGATATATACAAGTCTGAAAATCTATACGCTAATATGTTCATAGGATTGAATAGCATACCAATAATCACCATTACGATAAACATAATGATTTGTCTTTTATACAAACTCGATTTCATTTATACAAAGGACAAAGATAAAAATCGGCGTTTTAGAATGTTCAACTGTCTAAAACAATTACCAAATAGTATATTTATCATTAAAAATTGATTTTACTTACGATAAATATATATTTCACACACAAGACACAATGAACAAAGTTTCACCAGAAGTATTCATTTCGCAGTGGTTACCAACCCATATCAAAAATAAAATATTATTCTATTTGATTAAATCGTCGCATTCAAACTGGGAGCGCGTAAGTGCCGGTACATTTCATTTTGGCGAAAAATCATACAAAGTGACTTCAAAACAAAGTATAGAACGATTTCTCCCATTTCGCAACGACGAGTTCAAACGAAATATAGTCGACCCAAAAAATACAACGTCCAAGTATTATGTTCCGAACGAATCAAGAAACGATTTCTTAATTTTTCAAAAAGTTATGAAATCGTTTGTATACGAGATGGACACTATAAGAATGAAAAACAATAAACATATGCAACTTGTAAAAGCTGGTAAAGAACGCAAAGTAATTGAATCAAAGTGCCTGGATATGAACAATTTGAGAAGCGTTGAATATATTAATGAGATGGTGTTTGGCAATTTTCCGTGTGGTTTAATGCAAAGTGAAAAAGAAACTATTGTGGCGCATTACAAACCATATAACAACGGGTGTTCAAGAAATCATCTTATACATTCTGACATTAATTGTAAAATCATTTCAATATCACCCCTTCAAATGTTGTGGCGCATTCATGACGGTCTTGTAACGGTAAAAGAAAAGAGAGAACTGGCGAAAATAAATAGAATTAGTGGTAGAAGTAAATTAAAAACAAATGCTGACTATATTAGAGCTTTTTTGGAACTTTGATTTTCGTTTTATTATACAATGGTAAAGACAAAAACTATCCCCAAAACAGGTCATTAAACAACGAAACAAAACTAAGCGCTTTCGCGGAAAATATAATAAATCTCACAACGCGACGGAACTCAACGAAAAAAAACATTAGCGGTAATGTTGATGATAAGGAGATTAAGCAAAAATGTAGGATTGGGAGTTTTGTTAATTTCAGTTATCGCAATTTCACTCACATTTACTCAATAAAGTAAAAGTAAAACACTCGTTTAGACAATATAAAACAATATCAATATTATTATGTATTCGTTATACAAATGAAAATGATTCGTTACTTGAAAACAACCTTTATTTTTTTCATTTGTGCTCCAAATATCTCATGTCTAAAACCAGGTAAACTACCTTCAGGAAAAGACCGCGTTTACAAGTATAATCGTCAAAATCCAGAAAATGATTTGAAAAATATTACGCCGGCAGTGGCCTCGTTTGTATCACGTCATTGGTTAAACAACATTCTTCAGCCCACTAAAATCTGTCAAGAAGACACTATGATTGTAGAAAAAATAAACAGTTTAGAACAATATATACAGGATCAGTTTACACATCAAGATGAATTTAAAGTAGAATATCTTGCATGGACGCCACAAGGTATTACAGAAGACATTTTATTTTTGATTATATTGGAACAATATGAAGAAAAAAACGTTCTTCGAACACTGATCAACTCTCCGTTCTGGGAATCAAAACAAATTAGCAATGAATGTCTCCTTGAATCGTTGATATGTTATTCATCAAATGAAGATAAAGTTTTAGATATAGAACCATTTTTAACGAACAATATAAGATATAAATTGTTGTGGAAAGATTTTAATATTGAATTGATTTAAAACTATTGTAATAAGCCACTCATATGGCAAAAGTAGATATGAGTAGCGTGTTTAATCAAATTATTACCAAACCATTATTAGTAAAAAAGACAAATTATATGTATTCGGACGATTTCAAATTTTCGCGTGTTGAACGAGTTACCGACTATTATATTGAAAAAAATAGAAAGTTTACATGGCTGAAACATTGGAGGGGAAATGTGTTTGTATTTGGAAGTCCGTTTGGTGGATACTCTTTTTAATAAAATTGAAATGGTGTGAGTGTGGAATGAATTGTTTTATATTACGCAAACAATGGATGAACTATTCAGAAGAAACCGTTAAAATGCTTATTGATATTATTACACCCGCTTTGACAGAGGAAATGAATAATTATACAAATAAGGAATGTTTTCAAGTAATTAAAGAAAATATTTGATATAACTATTATAAATGACAAACAATATTCCGACATCAATAATAACTGGACAAGACAATGGAGAATTAAACGTATTAGAACGCGAAGAACTAGAGGTGTCTGTGACCTCAAATATAATGACATTCATGAGCTATTCTATAAAGTCGTCTTCTATTTTTGTAGAACATTCTGGTCGGACAATCATTACGCCCGATGATATTAAACGGGCTATGATGGTAGAAGTTTTTATGTATTTTGATCGCCCAGATTTAGAGATGAGAAAGCACGAGTGGCAAAATATTATTTTAAATGAAACGCAAAATCAAACAAGTGAAAATGAAAGCGAAACCGACGACGACGAAGAAGTAACAAGTATGGAAATAGAAAAAGAAGAAATAGATAAAAAAATATGTTCTTGCGAAGTTTGTGGGCTCATGAATGAAATAAAAGACAGATGGTGTTATTACAATCCTAATGACGAATTAGGAAAAATATTCAAAAAACACATTGACGCGATGGAGTAAATTACAGCATTCTTTCAAGTTTGCGTCTTGAGTTATAATTGTTGATAATCATTGCCCCCTCTTGTGGGGTGCAATCCAATTCACCAGAAACATATTTTTTATATTGAGTTTCTATTTTCTTTATTTGTTCTGAAACAAGCATAAACAGCGTGCTATTACGAGACATATTGTCACCCGAATCTCTGACTCTAGTGTCACGACAGAAGCAGCACATCGTTTTGAATGATACTATATTATCAATATCATTCAAAATCAATTTTTATTGTAAAAAAAAACGACGTACCTTTAAACGAGGAATTACTAGAAAGATAATTGCGTGTATGGTTTGTTCATGTTACAATAACAACAATATTGGATTTTTTAACCGCTTCAATCGAAGTTATCGTTAATTTACGGTAACAATACTATACAACTTATGTTGAATAATAAGTATCGTTATAAAAATTTTATATTGATGCCCCGCATACTACAAGGTGTAGGCTATCTGTTTATTATATATATATGTCATGCGGATTCATTAAAAGATTGAACGTTCAATAAACATAAGAAGCGGGACACCCGACATTCTTCATTTTTGTTTGAAGATATTTAATAAATTGTGTAGTCGAATCCGTTTATATATTCGGTAATAAAGCGTGAATGAGCGCCTTAACACGACCGATAAATAAACGACAACTAAATCCATATGATAAAATAAAATGTTCACAACAATTCATGCGAATATTTTTTAGACAATCTTTCCCTTCATTTTTACTATAAATTACAACAACTGGTTCAAAATGTCTTCCTTAACGAGAAATTCCACTATTTTTGTGTTAGATTTTCTTTTTTGTATTGTTTTTCTTTTTTTTAATATTGTTTTGTCTTCTGGGGTTTCCTTTTGACTTGGACATTTGTCCTTTTCGTCTTTGAGATTTGACGGACTTCTGGATTTTGTGTTTGGGTTTAGGTTTGGGTTTAGGTTTGGGTTTAGAGATTTTTATGCCCCCCCCACTCCACCTCGCCGAGGGTTTGAGGGTGGAACATAACTCGCTCCTCAGCCGGTCGACGAGTATTTTTTCAAGGTCTTCTTCGGCCAGGCCGGCAAGGTTCGGTTTCGGGGCGTCCCATTCAAAGCCCGCACCTCCAGATTTCCGCCCGTCCCCACCCCAGCCCGTGCGCCTCCGCTTCGCCGGCGGCGGCGGCACCCCCCATACCGAAGCGATTCTGTTGCATAATGTGGCGAATCCCGAGTTCCATATTTCATATAATATCTCTGATATTTTGTTTCTTGATTCGGTGCTGGGTTCAATTGGACACGTTAGCGGTGTGGGAACGTTTACGTTTAACTCATTTAAAAGTTTTATTATGAGTTCTTGTGAGTGGTTGGGGCGGCGGAAGCCGCTTGTCAAACGATTATTACAAGAAAAATCAAATATACGCAATGTTCGGGGTTTATCCGATTTAATACGAAGCAATACGTCAATTAAAGTAAGTATATTTTGTAATGAATATCTGTATATGTCGCCGTTCTTGGTACCGTTCGCTCCCGTGAAGTGTACGGACAGGTCTGAAAACAGATATGGAATATTGATTGTTTCCCCGTTACTACCTAAAAATACAATATTCCAATCTGCGCCAGTGCGCGATAAAACTTCTTTTTCTTTTAACCCTACAAATTTGTCATGTGGTGCCGTTCTTGGATTGAACTGGTATTTGTCAAAGTACCATGTTCCTTGGAGAGCCATTTCAAATTCACATTCTTGAATATCTCCTGCATCCGGATTTTGTAATCTGTTTACAAAACTACTTCCTGACCCAAATTGAACATCCCAAAGTCCTTTTGCGAGGTCGGCGGTAGTGCGATCATCTGATTCTTTGGGATTTGAAGAGAGTCTTCCGTAGGATTTTATGTATTTCTGAAGTTTATCAACAGTCGCCCCATCCAAAAACTGTGATTCTCCTTCAATATTACAATGTGTATGAATTATATCACCAATACCGCCGAATTTGACGGCTTTATTATCGTTTGATGGTTTGTCGTTCTGCACTCCATGAGTAAAAATCAACATTGCTAAATCTCCACCAGGGGGTAAGGCATTTATAAATTCGGTCAATGCGCCTTTTACAGAGAGTCTGTTTAAATCCTCTCTATTTCCATTACTCATATCAATAATCCAGTCAACCACGTTTGACATCTTAGTACGTTTATTACGAAAAAAATTCTGGATTCTGGCGGCGGCGGCGGCATTACCAGTAGTTTCACTATGCACATTACCAGTAGTTTCACTACGCACATTATTAATAGGTCGCTTCCCAAACATGGTAGGTATATAATATCTAACACTATATTATTTTTAAAACCGCTTCCAAAGTTCCGAGCACCCCTTCAACCCAAGCCTATTTTTGACTAAATACTTCACCACATATAAATAAATTTTTCTTAGGGTTTAATATTTCTTTAGAAATCATATCCAGGTTTCCAGTGATGTGTACTAACTTTCTAGTAATGTACATTACAAACGATTGGTTATGACATTATCCTTTCACAATTGTCATTCTCATCGTTTTTTCTGCGAATGGTAATAAATCTACTCGTTTATAGAAAGTATTCATTCGCCGTAAACATTGTTGTAATGGGCATGTATTAGAGTGTTGCGATAAGAAATCTACGAATTTCAATATGTTTTTTTTTTCAAACTGAAACAGTAAATTGTTGTGTTTCTTACACCATGATTCAAATTTTCGCAGATTAAAAAATAAAATCATCTTCAAAAAATAATATGAAGTTATATTTGTGGTTTCTTCGTATGTAACATGTTTACTATTCATATCAATAATATTGTTATACGAAATACCCCGATGATGCAATATCTTATTACATTGAAATAGTGTAAAGCTTAATTCTTTATTGAGTAGATGTTCAAACAATATCATGAAGCTTTTTTTGTCTTTTGTCTTCAAATAAGATACAAGGACAATATTCAAAACTTCTGCCCATATTTCGCAATATGCTTCGTATACACGAACACCAATCTTGTTTTCCACATTAAATACTTTTGTAATCTCGCGTTCGGCTTCATAATTATCGTGATGTGAAAAATCTAGACCGAAACAATGAAACGACTCGTGGATCAAAACCTTGAACCATTCTTCATATCTAAAAATATAAATAGAAGATTGTGGGCTACATGCCGTTGTAAATGCGCTGTTAACATGCTTGAATGTAATGTCTTCGCCTTTATATGGAATAACCTTTTTAAAACGAGTGAATAGCAAATATATATTTGTTTTCATACTGCACTCATTAAGTATGTAAGGTGATATAAAACTCAACCATAAATGTATCTTGTGAATACAATCCTGGAAAAAGTCCGCTACATTGTTATCCATAGAATTGGAATTTTCCGACGGTAAATATAGATGAATCACAAATTGTCTGTGAGATATTTTCATATTAAATTGTTGATAAAATCCGTTGGACTCTTCTAGAGAGTTATACAATTCTGACTCGATGAAATCTGTTGGTGGTATTTTCAAGCTATGTGGATACTTTCCTAGAAATGTTATTGGTGTGCATGTATGTGTTATTTTGTCTTTTTTTTCTTGGAGAGACTTGTAGAAATTATTTAATGTATCTTTTGTGAGATTGATGTTTTGTTTCAAGTTTGGTAGTTTTGTAAACAACTCATCCATATAATAATGTATGAGAATAAATGTTTCTTAATAATAAATGGGAACCGTGTTCTCTAAATGCATGAGTAAAAATCAAGGTGAATTAATATTAAAAACGACACCAAGTAATTCAGAATACAAAACATTACAAATAGAAGACAAAATATATATATTATTTGAGAATAAACAACCAGGAGATTGTTTCGAAATTTAAACAATCCAAAATCCACAAAATCTATAAACAGAATCCGTGAAACAGAATCCATGAAACAGAATCCATGAAACAGAATCCATGAAACAAAAAACAGAGTTTCCAAAAAAAACTTTTTTTTATTTTTCACGAAAGTTGAAAGTCTTGCTCCCCCCCCCTCCATATTTTTTATTTTTTTTATTTTAGTCAACCTAAAAAGTAGTAAATTATGGTGTAAAAGTAGTAAGAAAAGTAGTAAATGATTGTTATTGTAAAGGTAAGGCAAATTAACATTTACTACTTTTTTACTACTTTTTACTACTTTTTCACTACTTTTTCACTACTTTTTATTAAAATATAAAAGGATTATATAGAGTTAAATAATGAGTAACTATTATTGTTTTGTCTGCGAATATGATGCGAAACAGAAAAGTAATTACGACAAACACCTCAATACAAAAAAGCACAAAACGCGCATATCAGAAAGTCACCAAAAGTCACCAAAAGTCAACCAAAAGTCAACTTTTAGTCAACTTTTAGTCAACCAAAAGTCAACCTTTTTTTCAACCCCACCAACTCCCATTACAAAATTTCAATGTAAGTATTGTGACAAGTGCTTTAAATTTAAACAATCAATGTATAAACATATTAAGTATACATGTAAGAAAAATAAAGACGAAGATTTCCAAGAACTTGCTCGCCTATTGAATGAAAAGGACAAACAAATCGTATTGAAAGACAAACAAATTGACAAGCAACTTGCGCTGAGGGACAAAAAAATGGAAATAATGCAGAAACAAATAGACAAATTAACTAATAAGCTTCAAATTCAGAATATAAACCAGGGTATTGTCCAAAATTTCAATAATACTATCAACATTCAAGTATTGAATCATCCTGATACAGATTACAGTCATCTGACCCCGAAAGATTATATCACTTGTATAAAAGACTGTAACAAATGTGTGAAGACCCTTATTGAAAAGGTACATTTTAATACCAACAAACCCGAGAATATGAATATTTACCTCTCGAATATCAAGGGCAAATACCTTATGATTTATAAAGACAATGTCTGGCAAATTCAAGACAAAAAGACACAAGTAGATGATCTATATGATAATAATGAGTTTGTATTGGAAGCCTGGTATGATGAATACAAAGAGAAATATCCGGATATTATTGCTTCGTTCCAAAGATATTTACAAAACCGAGATGAAGATGAAATGCTGAACAATATTAAAGAAGAAATACTTGTCATGTTATATAACAAAAGACAGATGATTGCGATTGAGGGGTAGAAAATTTAGAGCCTTTTTATTTTTATTTTTTTGAAATTTCATGAAAGTTAAAAGCATTTTTCCCCACTCAGAATATACCTTTCAACTCAATGTCGTATACACAAACGCTATAATTCTTCTCTATAAATTTTTAGTCAACGTTTGGACCATGAATGTTATTATGGTGACAAAAACGTTGTATTTTTGAGTGTTTAGATATTTATCCTTTTGTAATATATATAACTATAGCAAATGAAAAATAAAAAATTCAAAAGCATGTATAAAACTGTCAAAACACGTAAAAGCAAAAAATGTAAAACTGTCAAAACGCGTAAAAGCAAAAAATATAAAAACCTTACGAAAAAAATCGGTGGTTCAAAAAATAATACAGCGGTGGACATGCAGCCACCAGCGAGTAACAACATATGTGAACTGTCCCGAAGTCTAGCCGAAAAAGAAGAAATGCTAGAGCGACTGCAAGAACTAAAGCCAGATGAACTAAAGCCAGATGAACTAAAGCCAGATGAACTAAAGCCAGATGAATTAAAGCCAGATGAATTAAATAAACGGATCAAAGATTTGGAGTCTGAAATAGAAACATTAAATAAACATATCAAAAAAATTAATGACGAAGATGATGAAGTTGAACGTCGTCTAAAGGAACATGGACCCCAAACTGTTAAAGGGATTCTTGGAAAATTTGTGAATAACGTTCCACCTTTAGAACAAAAAGCAGTCGGAATAACAATAATGGGTGGTGCATCATTGTTTCTTGTTGTTGCCATAGGCGGATTAGTGACGATTCCGATTCTGGTAAATCAATGAAAAATAAAACAAACGAAGTAATATGAGAAAAATATTCAGCAAGGACGTCTGCACTTCCACAAAATAAAAAATTCAAAATCACACAATTTATATTTCAATAATCTATATGGTTAAAAAGAAAAGGACTTTAAAAAGACACTCAACTTACAAAAGAAATAAAAATAAGAAAAAGTCATTTAAACAACTGAAAATCAAAATGTACAAAGGAAAAAAATACAACCGAAAATCAATCAAGAAGAAGTTACGGAAACAAAAGGGTGGAAACCTACAAATAATGCAACCGCTTGTTCAAGCTCTAGGTATAGTAGGTTTAGTCGGAGGTCTTCTTTACAATAAAAGATGGAAGGATGATGAAAATAGTAATTCAACTCCTCGCGAATACACAGAAGAAGATAAGATGAGTTTTATTAAAAGATATATGAAAAATTTCAACAGCGAACAGAATGAGACCAACTTCCAGGAAACAATAAAAGCGGGAGGAGTAGGAATAGATCAACACATTTTTTATACGTGGGTAAACATTATTTCAACTGTAAATGGGTTTATTCAAATTATTGAAATATCACAACATAAAGCGGTGAGTGAATATCTTAAAAATATTGAAAAATATATTATTTCATTTGACCTCGCAGACGGCGAGAAAAACAACACAATGAATGAAGTTAAAAACTTGAGTCAACTTGGTACTTTTGGCAGCAGGCATAAGCGTCAACCAGTTGGTTTCGTAAAAAAATATATACCTTTTATTATTATGTCAATCTTTTTGATTTACTTGAACGAAAGAGATAATATCAATAATATTGAATATTCTGAAATTTTCAATATAAATGATTTAAATAATGCGATAAGTTCAATCATTCCAAGTTCAGGCGATGGTTATACTGTTAAGGAACTTGACCTTGTGGAAATATTCAAAGATTCAACAGAAATAATAAAAGGTATGGGTAATATTGTTAAAACTCCGAAAGACGACAATGAAGTCAATGTCACAAAGATATTAGACGAATTCTTAGAAACAAAATATCATGGAACAGATTATAAAGATAGCGGCATTAAAGGTAGCGACTTAGTTCCTAAAAAATTGCGGGCTACAAATTTTTATGAAGTTATGATAAAACGCAATATGAATTCATAACAAAACATAAATATAACAAAAGTTATATAAAATAAAAAATATATAGAAATACCAGTTTATTATTGAAAATGTTGTGATTACGAAACACATATTAAAACTCATTAAACCAAACACGTTAAAACAAAAAAACATATTAATTGTATCCAACGATGAAAAACGCACAAAAGACAGGGAGTTATCATTGTCAGTATTGTAATAAGTCTTATAAATATAGTGAGGGATTAAGTAAGCACATAAAATATACGTGTAAGAAAAATAAAGATGATGGCGATGTTATCAACGAGGTTAAACGCGAATAAGTGAAATAAACTGAACGCATCAAAAAGAAACCATGATTATCAAATATAACTCAATAATGAATTCGGTTGGAATAACATTGGAATATTTGCCAACATTACTAAAAATAGTTGATATGATAAATATACACATAACACTGCGCCAAGTGGTAAAAATATAATTGTTAGCAACGAAATGAAAAGTTCAAAAAAGGTGGTTTTGAATTTTTCGACAAATCCCCTTTTTTTTTTAACAGTTTTGTGTATATCCTTCATTATTGGAACACTTCCAAGAATAGAATCAATAATCTTTCCAAGACCTTCATCAATTAATTTTCCTGGATCGAAATTTTGTATAAACTTCCCAATCTTCCCAATATCGAAACCTTCTCGTCTCCTTGTTACATAATCTATCCGAACGCAATTCAAAAAAATTATACACAAAAGAGAAATAAATAAATATATGTTGTTCATATTAATATACATCAAGAAAAGTATTTTAATATGAATAAGATGATAAATCATTTTTAAAAGATGTTTTGTAATTATATTTATGAGCGTAGATTAAAAATATTACCCGAATGTTTCAGACGTTTACGCGTGTTCAGCTTCGTCATTATTATCGCGACGATTTTGAGAGTTCATCTTCTCCACTTCACACATCAGATGACCGCTACCCTCCATCGGAGACGAAATCTTTGCCAACTTCACCTTGTCACCGTCCATTTTCTCAGGAACACCTACAATAAGCTCACCTTGCTTGAGGTATCGGAAACCGCTATCAACTTGAATATCGGTATGGTGGACAAAATACTCAGTCTGATCTTTGCCCTCAACAAATCCGTAGCCCTTCTTCTTGCTAAACCACTTTACTTGATATAGTTCTTGCATGTTGATTGTTTGTTGTTATACACTACTATAAGGCAATCTATTTAAATCATTTGTTCAATTGATGAAAACATTAACTTAAAGTGTCGTTGACAATAAGAAGAAGCTTTGCTATATGTGTCGGTGCTCTATGTCATTGTCGTTTTTGTGGACTCTATGGTTTTCACAAATGCCAGTTTCTAATGGATATATTCAGTTGTCGGCGTTAAAATCTAAAATGTTTCATAAAATTTTGGTTAATCAAAAAATAAAAAACGACTTTCGCAAAATAACATCAAACGATGCGTATCAAATTGCGTCTTTTTGGTATGATGAATTGGCGGAGATAAATGCTGAAGAAAACGCAAAAAAACAACATAGTATCAACTTACTTTATCGTCCTATAAAGCCGGTGTTTGAGACAAGTGTCAATTTGACAGATTTCAAATATAATATTATAAGTGACGTAGATAATAAAACTGAATATTATATATGGCGTCCTAAAATACAAATTTGTTTACCATCTTTACATTCTGTTAATGAGTTATGTAAACTTGAACATGAAGATGAAGACGCAAAAAGTGAATGTATTAAAAAAACGCTCTTATACCCTTCATTCCGCGAAACAATGTTTTTATTGTCATTAGAATCCCGACAAAATGATAGACACAAATGCGCAAATATCGTCAATATAGCACAAAGCCCCTATTGGCACGAACCAAAATATGATAGTCTTGAAATATTGAATTATTCTTTGTATCAATATTTTGTCAACTATTTAAAATATTCTAATTTAGAAATTAAATAATATTCAATAAGATTAATCTATTACAATGTTTGAATGTATGAAATGTTTCGACCTACTCAAAATACGTCATACAAAAGAGAAAAATTTTTCACTTGAAAAAAGTGAATATAAAAACTTATTACCAAATGACGAGTGCGGAATATGTTTAGAATTACTAAAATGTTCGCCATGTATCAAGACCGAAAAATGCAATCACATTTTCCACAAATATTGTTACAAAAAGTATTTAGAACAAACAAAAATAAAAAAAGAGTTACGGTGTCCGTTTTGCGATTCGAAGCAAGAAAATTTAAATTTATATGTATTTGAAACAGTTAAGTAAGAAGAATATATTATATTAATCCTGAATCATATAGTATGTTTCATTGTCAGACTTAATGCCATACTTTCCGATTATCTTGGGATGATTAACCTTATCAAGAATATCTTGGGTAGAGTAAATATTTTCGTTTTCATCGATATATCTAGAAATTCCATTTATTTCTTGAAGCCATAAATTCACTTGCCTCTTTTTGTTTATTTCTTGATTGCTTGTGAATGTCCCGTGAGGTGCTCCCTTGATATGCGTTCCACATAGGTGTGTGCCCGAATGTTTTTGTTTGCGACTACAACGGTCACCATTACATTTCATTGCGATACACCTGTTATAGTCAGGGACATTATTCTTAATTCGTTTGCGTTTTTGAAAATCTTGTGAACTCAGTTCCAGTCTGGGAAAATCGCTCAGGTGTTGTATGAAGTCATTTGTCTTATCATGGGTATTTCCACAAATAATGGAAGCGTCATTTTCAAGGAACCACTTCTTAACATTGTCTTTGAATTTGCACTCATAGTCGGTGATCTTGGCGCGAATATTTTTCTCCATAGTGGCGTTCTTTATGTTAAATTAATATATTAATATATATTTAAATCAATTTTTATTTATTTACGAAAACAGTATAAAGGGGTGCTGCAAACCAATTAAGTCAACACACTTCTTTTAATAGGTAAAATCACAAACAAAAACAATAACAATGAGAACCAAATGAAATATGTGTAAGTAGAACTAGATTCAACATTAAAAAAGTTAGATATTTCGTACATTGCGTTTAATACCAAAAAGACAAACACCATGAAAATTATAAATCGCATATATTTGGGAATTGTTACATTTACTGCCGACCCGGATTCGTTGGTAGGTTCATTAGTGGACATTAGTTTAAATAATATTATACTTACAGTTTATTTTTTTTTAATTTTACCGTTTCTTTGATTTCAGTTCCCCGGTTGTCTTGGATATATTTGCACAGTTTTTCAGCCTCGGCTGGATTTGCGTTTTGACTAGTGAAATATTTTCCCAACAATTCGTGTAAATTCTTTTGATTCAGCCCGCGTTTTACATTATTTTTAATGTAAGTAATTTGACCACTATTGCAATCAAAGCAATCAATGTCATTTTCTTTCATTATTTCTAAAAGAGAGGCATTTAATTGTTTCTTTTCTTTGCGAAGTTCTCTCAAGATGAGAGCATGTTGTGAAATTTTACTCTCAATATCTAACCACTGTTTGATTGTTAAAACGCTTTCTTCATTCATAATAATTAGAAGAAATAAATATTTATATCTTGTAATTATATATTCTGTATGCAGATTCTGCCTCCCTTCTTATATTAGCCAATTGACTACTTCTATCTAACGCCGTTTTTATTGCAGTGTTTATATTACTTCCCATTTTTTCTTTTTCTTCAGAAGTCATTCCTTTCTTTAAATTAAATTCACGATTGAACATATTATCAGGATTGAACATATTATCAGGATTGAACATATTATCAGGATTGAACCTATTAGGTGGGGGGTCATTATTGGATATATTAGGCGCGGATAAATTAGTTTTGACGACACTATTATCTTTTATTTTTTTTTTTAATCTTGTAAATTCTCTATTTAGATTTTTGTTATTTTTGTTCAATATTTTGTTTTGTTCTTTTAGTTGGTTTAGTGCAAGATAACATATATCGCGGTCACCCCTGAAATTATCTCGTTCTTTTTTAACTTCAACTTTATCATTCACCAAATCTTTTATTTGTTTTTTTAATTCTGCCCTTGTTTTTGTCCGAAGTAAGGGGGATCTTCCACTTGTCGCACCCCCTACTTTCCCTACTTTAATTATTTCACTTTCTAATTTTTCTTTTAGCTCGCTAATTTTTATCTCTAGGCCTCCGTTTTCATTCTCCAATATTTCGTTTTTTTTTTTTAGAAGTTCTTCTTCAATAAGACATCCATCACGTTGTTCCTTGAAACCCTTTCGGGTTTCACGAGTGAAAATTAGGTTCGATTTCAAATCTGCTATTTTGTCTTTTAATTCTCCCATTGTTTCTGTCGAAGGGGCGGGGATTCTTTCATTTGTCATCGCACCTCCCCTTTTCATCATTCTACTTTTATTTTTCCGAGTTTTATGTTTTGTGCGCACACTTTTCCGACCATATTTCATACTTTTCCGACCATATTTCATACTTTTCCGACCATATTTCATACTTTTCCGACCATATTTCATTATATAATATAGCACAATATTTTCTCGCATTATATTATAAACAGTATGGTCAAATATACAAGATGTGTAACGAAAATAATGACAATCTCTGGTAGGAAGAAACGCGTTTTGAAGTATGTCAATGAAAAAAACAAAACCGAACGTCAATTAATAGTTGGACCAAAAGGGGGTGTTTCATACAAGCCGCCCAATAGCAAGACAAGGCGGTATGTGAGTAGTATATGCAAAAAGACCGATTGTTCAAAGAGTTTCTGGGATGAAGTAAAAAGACAAGCCAAAAATAAATCCCAGGGTCGTAAGAAGAAATAACTTTAAGTTACAACGTTATCGTGCTTTTTACATAGTCCATTTTCAATATTAAAACATTTTAACTTACATTGATTGCCATTTTTAAGGACATGACAACACTGTGGTTTTAATTGTTTCTTTGATGACTCTGCTTTCTGCCTCGTTACTTGTTTATAATGAGCAAAGCAGTAATTCCCTTCGTTGAATTTATGCCCAACCTTTCCACAACACTTGCCCTTATTTTTTCCACTTACAAAACAATAAGAACAAGTTATATATTCATTTTTTTTAAAAAGACTTCTATTGATATTATTCAATAGTTGTTCGCCGCGTTCGGTGCTCTCAGGGCTCTGGTAAAACGGCACGAAGCCACTGTTCACCTTACGACAATATGGGCATTTATGATAGTCGTAATGGCGTTGTGTTCCAACAAGATGCTTGATGAGCGCCTCATGTTCAAAACTGTGATTACATTTCAAGACAATTTCATTTTTCATTTCCTGGCGGGTGATTAAGCATTCTTTGCGACCAGAATTATCGGACTGTTCTTCATTGAATATTTTTAATGCGTCTGATAATTTCATATGTTTAAGTCTGTATTTATATATTATATCTATTTATATATATTTTTGTGAATATGAAAAAAGGAGAATGGGGTCCGCTCATATGGAAAGTTTTACATTGTATTACCATAAAAATCAAAGATGAAGAGTTCCCACAAGAACGAGAAAATATCATAAAAATGATAACAAATATTTGCTCCAATCTACCGTGCCCACAATGCGCTTCGCACTCAACTGGAATCATTAAAAAACACCGATTAAATAACGTCAAGACGAAGGACGATTTGATCAAGTTTGTCTATTTTATGCACAATACTGTAAACAAACGATTGAAAAAACCGAATTACTCGTTTAAAAATATTGAACAATATAACCAATATAACACGAAAGATGTTCTAAGTGAGTATTTTAACAAAAATTTAAATGCGAGATACGGAGAAAAGATGATGCTACATTCTTATCACCGCAAAAATTTCTTGAAACAGTTTTGTGATTATTTTAGGAAGAATATTTCAAAGTTCAACCAATAATTTCTCCATTTTTCTTCACAACGCACTTGAATTTTTGTTTAGATGGCAACGAACAAGCCAATTTGTTCGTCGATATATAATCTGTATGATAAGCTAATTCGCGTTTGACGCTATAAATCAATACTGACCATAACGTTCCGATTATTGAAGCAAAGACAATGGCAATCACTATGAAACTCAAGTCGGTACAGTTATCCCGCAAGTTCACGGTCGCATCAACAATAGTCATCAACGCGAGCGAAACTAACAGTGGCATATTTACGATCCCAGTTGTAACCATAGGCGTGATTAAGTAGAAGAAAGAGAACACATACACCAATGTCCCAGGAGGCAATCCGTTGGACTGATGAAATACGCCATGATCGCCGCATTTTCTGTTATTTGAAGATGCTTCAAGCATTGTAGAAACACCTCCTGATATTGTGAACAAAACACATATTCCGACTAAATATGCGACACCCTTGAGGTTCTGATTGAAAATAGACAAAAGAAGGAAAAATCCGATCAAGACGTAAGGACCAACAAAAGAAACTAAATACAGCGCAGACGATGTCGATGGCAAAATCTTGTTCGAAAACCGGGTTTTTGTTCCTCCGCTGTTAGCATTACTTGATGGGTTTGTCATTATTTATATATACACTATAATAAATAAATTAAATATAACCTATCATAATATGTATTGACTAATATGGGGATCCCCAGTTATTTTAATTTTATCCTAAGAAACCACTCTAAAATCATTCGGAACAAATCGCAAGTGAGAAGTGATTTTTTGTTTGTAGACGCAAATTCATTAATATATGATTGTATTAATGAATTTCAGAACGAAGTTCCACCCAACAATGATGTTATATTCAGACAAGTGTACGAAAATATAACTAATTTGATTCAATCTGTCAATCCAAAAAATAAGACGTATGTTTGTTTTGATGGCGTCCCACCTTATGCTAAAATGAATCAACAGCGTCAGCGCCGTTATAAAGGGTCGCTTACCAATAAAATCCTTAACAAGGATTCTGATTCATGGAACCGCAATCAAATTACACCCGGAACTATATTTATGAGCGAACTTGACAAATATTTGACTCAAAAATTTAGCAAAGAAATAAACGTTGTCTTCAGTCCATCGTCGGAACCTGATGAAGGAGAACACAAAATATCTAATATTATCAAATCAAATCCAATGTTCAAAAACCATAACCTTATTATTTATGGATTAGACGCAGATTTGTTTATGCTGGGTCTCTTACTAGTACTGCGCGATTACACCATTTTTCTTTATAAAGAAACTCACCACTTTTCTTATATTAGCAAAATTAACGAAAAAGAGAAATATTATTTTGACATTGAGTTATTTTCTCGCGAACTTGGTAATAAATTGAGGGTCAACACAAGCCAAGCTATCTGCGATTATTGTTTCATGGCATTCTTATGTGGGAACGATTTTCTACCACACCTGCATAGCATCAATATTAGGAATAATGGAATTCCATTTATAGTAGAAGGTTATTTGAAACACGATGGTTCTAAATATCCGTTGGTTTCTACTAATACAGGAAATATAAACTGGAAACATTTCCACATTTTTTTGTCTCTTCTTTGCGAGGAAGAGCAAGAAAATATTTTGACAAATCTAAAGTGGAAGCTGGGTCAGAAATACAAGAAACAACCATTGAATCAAAGTGACAAATTGGAAATGCTCCCCTGCTTTGACACGGAAAAAGAAGAGTATTTATATGATAATATTGACAATTTCCGCGAGTTTGTCTTTGAAACTAACTCTATCAAGGAAATATGTTGCAATTACCTAGAAATGATACAATGGACTTGGCACTATTACTATCACAATAGTGTTATAGATAATACAAAATGTTATCTGTACGGACATGCTCCCTTATTGAAGGACGTTTTGTCTTATATTCCTCTTTTCAACGAGGAAACAATTTTGAAATCAATCACTGTGCCATCAATTCACGAAGCGTCCCTTTTATTGTATGTGTTGCCATATGAAGAACACGCACAAATAATTCCCCAAGACGTTTGTAACTTGGAGAGAATTTATGATGAGACGCCTTTATTGAAAGAAAGTAATTACAATATTGACTACTTGTTATGTAAATATTTCTGGGAGTCTCATTTAGAACTTGTCCATATTGACATTTACAAGTTAAACAAAATTGTTTCGAATCAACTTATGAAATGAAATGAATTCAATATAATATAAAAACGAATACACATGTAGAATATATTGAGAACCATAAAATGCCCATTTCTACAGAAAACACGCAAGACGAGGAGATTATTCTAGAAACGCGAGAAGATTTGTCATTTTTCCTAAAAAATACCCCCTATGATTTTGTTATCCTCAAGTTTTATGCCGATTGGTGTAAGCCGTGCAAGCTAATAGCGCCATTTGTTACGCGTCTTTTGGAAGATAAGGCACAAAAATTTGAAGCACAGGGACTCAAGAATAAGTTTATTTTTGTTTCTGTAGATGTGGATGAGTGTTTTGACCTGTATGCGTTTATGAAAAAACAAAAAATGATTAATGGGATCCCGGCGCTATTTTTATACTCAAAAAAGGTATACAAACAGAATGAAGAAAAACATATGTATATTCCACAAGCCAGTATTTCCGGAACAAAAGAAGATGAAATAAAGAAAGTGTTGGATTTTATTATATAAATTATAGTAAAGATATTCAGATAATGTCGCATTTGGAGATTGATATGAATGAAGATAATTATGATTATCAAACTTTATTAAATCTGTTTGCGTTAGAAGACGATTTTGATCACACTGATTTGAAAATTGCTAGACGCAAAGTGTTGAAATTACATCCAGATAGATCTAAACTACCGCGCAAGGTGTTCGTGTTTATGATTAAGATGTACTGTAAAATTGAAGAAATATATAACTTTACACACCACGAAAAAGACAAAGATAAGTTAACTGTCAATTACGAAGTGGACGCAAATTTTAAAAACTATTTAGAAACGAACAATATTGATCCCGAAAAAAATTACGAATTATTTACCAAAGAATTTAACAAAATGTTTGAACAGGTATATATTTCGGAAAATCAAGATGGTTATTCTAATTGGTTAAAGTCGGAAGATGGTATATACAATAAAGACGACTTAGAGGAAAGTAGGCAAACCGCTATACAAAACGCTATAATAAATGTCGATGAAATAACCGAAGTTGGTG
>ENA-OSJC01000085-OSJC01000085.1-marine-metagenome-genome-assembly--contig:-NODE-85-length-88792-cov-6.290548_pt1 | contig 88792 bp, 92 predicted proteins | sample MGYA00237885_ERZ534234 | MGnify/ENA primary metagenome ERZ534234 (study PRJEB26413, sample SAMN06343907) | marine metagenome | isolation source: coastal waters | place: Atlantic Ocean: West Antarctic...
AGTCTGATATAACTAGCAACATTAAACGCGCTAGGTTTTAAGCCATGCACATGGACACAATAGCCGCTATTGCAACAGCCCCCGGGGCGGGTGGAATCGGCATCATTCGGTTATCCGGCCCCGACGCGCATAGTATTGGAAAAGCTATTACCACCGTCGCGCTTACGCCACGACACGCGCACTTCTGCCGTTTCTATGATGCGACTGGCTTTGTTTTAGACACGGGCATTAGTCTTTTTTTTCCGGCACCTAACTCCTTTACTGGCGAATGCGTAGTGGAGCTGCAGGCTCACGGCGGGCCAATAATATTGGACATGCTACTACGTGAACTCTGCAACCACGGCGCTCGGCAGGCACTGCCTGGCGAATTTTCTCACCGGGCCTATCTCAATAACAAAATAGACCTCGCCCAAGCAGAAGCCATTGCCGATCTTATTAACAGCACGACAGAACAAGCAGCACTTAATGCTAGTCGCTCGTTGCAAGGTGTCTTCTCCGATAAAATTGAAGGGCTCATACGTCTAGTCACTTCCCTACGTGTGTATGTAGAAGCTGCCATTGATTTTCCAGAAGAGGAAATTGACTTCCTTAAAAACGGCCAAATATCAGACCAGCTACAGGCCATTATTAAACAATTTGATGACGTCATGCGAGAGGCAAAGCAAGGCGCTCTTGTTCAAGAAGGGATGAAACTGGTAATTGCAGGGAGACCCAATGCCGGCAAATCTAGCCTGCTCAATGCCCTCTCTGGACACGATACCGCGATCGTAACTGCCATCGAGGGAACGACTAGAGATGTTTTACGAGAACACATTCAAATCGATGGCCTTCCTATTCATATTGTAGACACTGCTGGCTTACGCAATAGCGACAATGAAATTGAACAGGAAGGTATCCGTCGCGCTTGGACCGAGATCGATTCGGCAGACCGGATTCTTTTGGTCGTAGACGGCAATACTCACTCCGATGTAAACGCGGTCCTTGAACAGTTATGGCAAGAAAAAAACACGCCGCTTGATCGAAAAATACCTGTCACTATCATTAGGAACAAATGTGACCTGACTGATAAGGCACCAGCAGTAGAATTATTATTAGACAACACCGTTATTAATGTATCAGCCAAATCCGGAGCAGGCATAGATTTGCTCAAGACCCACTTAAAAACCTGCATTGGTTACACAGACGGAGGCCTAGGCAGTTTCAGTGCGCGCCGGCGTCACTTGCAGGCTCTCGAACTCGCACGAGGTTTTTTCTTAAAAGGACAGAAGCAGCTCATAGAGTCCGGTGCCGGTGAGTTGCTCGCAGAAGATTTGCGTTTATGTCAAAACAGCCTTGGTGATATTACCGGAGCCATTAGCAGTGATGACCTTTTGGGCACTATATTTTCAAGCTTTTGCATTGGAAAATAATACTGGCCTTTCCTCTCATTACGCATAGCATCTTCACACTTAATACATTTTTTACGTGTTACACACCTGTTCTTTTACTGCTGGTCATTCCTTAGTCTTTTTTTAAATTTTTAATAAACCTACTTGTGTTTAACACGTTAGTTAACTCTGTATAAGATCCGCACAAAAATGCGTGTTATCCAACGGGCGACAAACCCCTTTTAAAGTATCCACAAAAAACCGACTTTCACCCACTGTTTAAACACGGCTTCCCACCAGCTAATAACGTGTTTTTCCTAATGGTTTTCATCTCGATATAGCACTGTTTTAATTCGGAAAATCAGAGTTTTCCACTGCTAACGCTGCCCTTAATAATAGTAGTAACAATAGATCCTTCCTATATACATACATATATATAACACTATATAAATAAGAGAGTTGCATTGGTACAAGATTGAGAATCATGCCGCTTGCACGCGATAGAATTTATTTATAAATAGGGTTGGACGTGATCTTCAAATAAGCGCAAGCTCTTCCATCCAGCGTCGATTGAAACCCCCCCCGTGAGTGGAGCAAAATGTAATGACCCCGTTTCCTGTAATGATTTCAAGGCTTGTTCTGGAGACAGAATGCGATACTTCCCCTCATGTCTTAATTCTTCAATATTTGACGCGAATGATTCTGCATATGCTCGACGATTAGGATGATGCCACATGCCGTAGGCTTGTGCGTCGTACATCAAATGTTCACCAATGGTTTTCCAGCAGGCATCAGGGTCATCACTAATAAACGTGGTGGAGGGTTCACCTGGCAATATTGTAAACGCATGCTTAACACCGTATTTGCGACAAGCATCCATGTATATTTTTTCTAAGGCTAAATCGTCAATGGGAGGACAAAAAATCAAGCCCAGCCGGGCAGCGCGCAAAGCGGCCGCTTTACTGTTTCCCCCTATCATTATGAGAGTGTAGATTTTAGAAACAGCGGCAGGGATTAGTCGCGAAGAGCAACCATTATGTTGGTAACAATCCCCTCTAAGGGCCTGTAGTAAAACAGTCAGTTTTTCATCAAACACTTTCCCTCGCTGTGACCAATCAATACCAAACGATTGATATTCTGTTTCTCGGTAGCCCAGACCGCAAGTAACTGAGAACCGCCCGTCAGCCACTTGATCTATTAAACTGATATCTTCTGCTAGTCGCAGTGGTTCATGCAAAGGAACCAATAATGCGCTGACACTGACACGGATTCTTCGAGTTCGTGCAATCATCATTCCTGCAAGCTGCAGTGGCGCGGACAGGAAGCCGTCGTCGGTGTTGTGGTGCTCTGATAAGCCTATGACATTAACGGCTTGTACATCGGCCCATGAGGCCATCTCGAGCGCTGCTTTGTAGCGGTCCGCAGGTGTGTCCTTACACCTTGGCGAACTGCGCATATCAAAACGAAGGACAATATTGGTTTTTTTTAAAGGACGATTCATCTCAAAGCTGCGATCACCGTTTATTGGGCGTCTAATAATTTTTTGGCGTTGATCCAAGCACCGATGGTAACGCCCATGTTGTGTGGGTTATAGGCATCCTCTTCATACTTGAAAAGTCCATTACCCGCATAGTGCAAAATAGTAATGTTTGGCTCCTGATAAATAGTACCGTCACCTAGGTCAGTCATACGGTTCATTACCTCAGCGATCACCCAGCCTTTATCCTTGTCGATCGAATACCAGGTAACAGGAAAAGCCGTCATTTCGCTCGCTGGCCACTTCGTCATCGTTTTAGTAATCCAGGTATGAATATTTTCGCGTCCCCAGAATCGGCCATAGTGGTGTTCGAAATAGGTAGCATCTTCCGTAAAACACGCTGCCCAGTCCGTCCAATCTTTTGTGGTAGCGCCTTTTAATGCAGCAGCTTGGTACTTAGTAAAAGCCTGCTCAATATCATTTCGGTCCCATTTTGACATAGTGTTTATCCTTTTAAGTAGGTTGAGGGGTAAAAAAATGTGCTCTTGCAATGGCATTAGGTTGATCCAGCTGCTCTTGCCACGCGGTAACGGTGATGTTCGTAATAAACCGCCCTTGGCGATTTAATACGCATTTAGCATAAGTGTCGTGGAGTCGAGCAGGTCGCAAATAGTCTAGGGAAAAATTGATGATTTTTGGTAACCTAGGTTCATCCATGCTGACGATTAATTGAAGCGCAGCCGCCTGCTCCATAAAGGCGCCGACAACGCCACCGTGAAGTGCAGGTAGTGAAGGATTCCCGATGAATCGCTCGTCCTTGGGCAGTGTAAACAAAAAGTCAGTCTTGTGTAATTCGGCCTTCATACCGAGGAACACGGCATAGGGTATTTTTTGTAACCACAGTTTTAGCGTAGCAGGGCTGAACGCGTTTTGAATGTTATTTGCTTGCGTCATGTTATGACGCCACCCTGATCACCTGGTACGAGCCATGATAAGTCAACGTCTCCAACGCGCACCCAACTACCCGTCGCTCGAGCAATAGGCTTGTCTTTCGATTCGCAGTACGCGAACCCCTCAACAAAGAGTATTTTTCGGGTGGATTTGTATACTTTTGCGCAGGCAAATACATCCATTCCTGCCGGTGCGACACCGAGATGATCGACGCGCAAGTCTAGCGTTGGACTAAAGCACGGTTCAGTGGTGTCACTGCACACCGTCGCGATACCCAAAGTCTGGTCTAACAGCACGGTAAGAGCGCCGCCGTGTAGTGTTCCTGAATCAGAATCGCCCACTAGTGCTGCTTGGTAGGGTAATTTTAATGTGAGTTCTTCTCCGTCGACGCTGTCGACCTCAATCCCCAGCAATTTTCCATGGGGGATGTGATTGTTCATAATCGTTACGAGGTTATATTTTTGACTGCTGCTCAGTACAGGCATGCAAAACACTCATGGCGCTAAAGACGTCACAATATGGACGAAGAACGAAAAAAGTACCATGACTGTAAGCAATAAGCGTAGGTTGGTTTGAATACGCCCCGGCTTTGTACCGAGGCGCTGCATTGAAGCGTTATAGTAGCGGTGCAATCACTAGGCTGACGATAGCCATGACGTTAATTAGAATATTCATTGCAGGCCCTGAGGTGTCCTTGAACGGGTCACCGACGGTGTCACCAACCACTACGGCCGAATGGGTATCGGACCCCTTTCCACCAAGATTACCTTTTTCCACGAATTTTTTGGCATTGTCCCATGCGCCACCGGCGTTAGCCATCATCAACGCCATCAGAACGCACGCTAGCAGCGCTCCCGCAAGCATGCCGCCAAGAGATTCTGCACCAAGACTAAAGCCGACAACAACAGGCGCAGATACCGCAATCGCGCCGGGCAGGATCATTCGACGCAACGCGGCAGTAGTGGCGATGTCCACGCACTTTTCCGTATCAGGCTCCGCGGTGCCCTCCAATAGACCCGGAATTTCGCGAAACTGGCGCCGGATTTCGTTAATCATATCGAAAGCGGCCTCTCCTACGGCGGTCATGGTAATAGCGGCAATTAGAAAGGGGATTGTGCCTCCAATAAACATACCCACTAGTACAACGGGGTTGGTGAGCACTAGGGAAAAGTCCGGTGTGTGTACCTGAACGGTATCGACAAAGGCGGCAATAATTGCCAAGGCGGCCAGTGCAGCGGCGCCGATAGCGAATCCTTTGCCGATAGCGGCAGTAGTATTACCCACTTCATCCAGTCCGTCGGTAATTTCGCGCGTTTCTTTTCCCATGGCGGCCATTTCGGCAATGCCGCCGGCGTTGTCTGCGACAGGGCCATATGCGTCAATCGCCATTGTTATTCCTACCGTCGCTAGCATGCCGACAGCGGCGATGCCTACGCCATACAACCCTGAAAGTTCCGTGGAAATCCAAATAATAGCCGCGAGAAATAGAACGGGCAATACAACAGACTGCATACCTACCGCCAAACCAGTAATCATCACGGTGGCTGGCCCCGTCTCCCCGGATTTAGCAATCTTTTTCACGGGAGCTCCGCCGGTGTAGTACTCAGTGATCAGGCCAATAAAGACACCGCCAACCGCGCCACTGACCACTGACCACCAGACATGTGACTCAATACCCATGGCTTCCATCATGAACCAGGCAATCAGTGCAAAGATAACGGGGGCCAATAGTGTGCCAGATCGCAGAGCCGCCTCCGGCGGCGAGTTAGATCGCACACGAACGATTAGGATGCCACAGACCGAAGCCAATAAACCGATACTTGCCAAGGCTAGGGGGAGGAACATCATGGCGTCTCGTGTCGCAACGGTCATTGTGGATGCGATAGCGACGCAGGCGATCATGGCACCGCAGTAGGACTCGAAAATATCTGACCCCATACCAGCAATATCACCCACGTTATCGCCAACATTGTCGGCGATAACACCGGGATTACGAGGATCATCTTCCGGGATGCCGGCTTCAATTTTACCCACTAAGTCGGCGCCGACGTCAGCGCTCTTGGTAAAGATACCGCCACCGACGCGCGAAAATAAAGCAACTACCGATGCCCCCATGCCAAAGCCATGGATGGCATCGACGGTTTCGGGATCTCCGCCGAAGTACCAATAAACACCCCCCAGCCCAACCAGGCCTAGTGACGCAACACACAAACCCATAACAGAGCCGCCGTAGAAAGCTACAGATAAGGCTGTTTTTTGACCGTGGTCATGGGCCGCTACCGCCGTGCGAACGTTGGCTTTAGTAGCAGCGAACATTCCCAAATAGCCTGCTGTAGCGGAGGACACGGCGCCCGCCGTGAATGCGATGGCCGTATTGAGGCCCAGCGGCGAAACAAAGATCGCAACCAGCAGCACTAACGAAAACATCACCAGCATCTTGTATTCACGGTGCATGAACACCATCGCACCCAAATGGATTTGGTCGCCGATTTTTTTCACCACGCCATCACCAGGATCGTGTCGAAGCATTATGTGATAAATGATAAACGCGACTACGAGGCCGGCAAAACCAAGCATAGGTGGAATAGCAAAGTACTCAATCATAGGGTAGCTCCAGTTATTATTATTTATAGTATGCTTCGCATGCTACCTAAATTGTGGTGACAGTGACAAGCGAAACAACGCCGTGCTTGGTCTTGGCATAAAGTACAAAAGAGCGCGGCCATGTCGCATTGGTGAGGCTAACAGGCCGTCAGTTAAGGAGAGAACATCAAACATACAGAGGGAAGATTGCAAGGAGAGGGTCAATATGCGATCTATTTTCAGTGCTGGCTGCCAGAACAGACGCCTAAAGCCCTCTTATTGTTAGTCCACGGTGCCGGCGAGCACAGCGGGCGCTACCGGCATGTGGCCGAGTTTTTTGCCGCACAGGGTGTTGGTGTTGCGGCGCTGGATCACAGAGGGCACGGGCGTTCTGATGGCATACCGGGACATATTGATGCGTTTGGGGACTATCTTGCTGATTTGACTCGCTTTCATAATGATGTAGAGGAGCGCTTCCCCGACGTGCCTATATTCCTTCTCGGCCATAGTCTTGGCGGCCTGATCGTGTGCCATTATCTGTTGCAACAGCAGGACCGATTTGTCGGTTGTATTTTGTCCGGTGCGCTTATTCAGTCGAGCTTGCAGCCAGGATGGGCGCAAATGGGGTTTATTCGGCTGCTGGCGCGGTTGGCGCCACAATTCGGTATTATGCAACTAGACGCTAGTGGCGTTAGTCGCGACCCCGAGGAAGTCAAAAAGTATGTCGAAGACCCGCTGGTGCTGCACGGCAAGGCTTCGGCGCGGATGGTACGAGAGTTTTTTGCCGGCATGGCCGCGCTAAAGCTAGGCGCAGCCGGCATTACGGTACCGATATTGATTCTTCATGGAGACGCCGATGTCTTAACTTCGCCTGACGGTTCGCGCGAGTTATGCCAGAATATAAGCTCGACAGACAAGACGCTGATAATTTATCCAGGCTTGTACCACGAGATTTTTAACGAACCGGAGCGGTTAGACGTTCTGGAGCAAGTGCTGAAGTGGTGTGCGCTGAGATTGCCCGCAGGCTAAACGGGCCGGCATTTTGACACCGAACCTGTTTTGAACAACAGCCATTGCCTGCGTATAATCTCTCCCCCGTAAAATAGTGCGTGCTTAGCATGCGAGGCCGGCAGTGGAATACCAGCAACAGTTTGAAGTAATCGTGATCGGCGGAGGGCATGCCGGTACTGAGGCCTGTTTAGCAGCCGCACGCATGGGCTGCCGTACCCTCCTGCTTACCCACAGCGTCGATACGCTAGGGCAAATGTCCTGTAACCCCGCCATTGGTGGGATTGGAAAGAGCCATCTGGTCAAAGAGGTGGACGCCCTAGGCGGCGCCATGGCGCATGCAACCGACCTAGCGGGAATACAGTTTCGGGTGTTGAACCGACGCAAAGGGCCGGCAGTGCGGGCAACGCGGGCTCAAGCTGATCGGGTATTGTACAGAAATGCGATTCGTCACATGCTCGAGTCACAACCGAACTTGTCTATATTTCAGCAACCGGTCGATGATCTGTTGGTAGAAAATGGGCGAATAGCCGGTGCAATTACGCAAATGGGACTCATTTTTCGGGCGCCGCGAATCATCCTTACCAGCGGCACCTTTCTTGGAGGAAAGCTACACATCGGTCTCGAGAGCAATTCTGGGGGCCGCGCCGGTGACCCGCCGTCGATTGCCCTCGCAGCGCGCCTGCGGGAATTGCCATTTCGGGTAGCGCGCCTGAAAACGGGGACACCTCCGCGCATTGATGCACGCAGTGTCGAGTTCTCTGGTTTGGAAGAGCAGTGGGGCGATCAACCAGAGCCGGTCATGTCCTATATGGGCAGCCTTGCGGAGCATCCCGAACAGCGGTGCTGCTGGGTAACCCACACCAATGAGCAAACACACGATATTATCCGAGGCGGGCTGGACCGATCACCGTTATATTCCGGTGTTATAGAGGGGGTCGGGCCACGTTACTGCCCCAGTATCGAGGACAAGATTCACCGGTTTGCGGATAAAAACTCACATCAGATCTTCATAGAACCGGAGGGGTTAACGACGCGAGAGCTTTACCCTAATGGCATCTCCACTAGCTTGCCGTTTGATGTTCAGGTTGATTTAGTGCGCTCTATTAAAGGTTTTGAGAATGCACATATCACTCGGCCGGGGTACGCTATTGAATACGATTTCTTCGATCCACGCGACCTCAACGCGACCCTGGAAACGAAAGCCCTGCCCGGGTTATATTTTGCTGGGCAGATCAATGGCACGACCGGATATGAAGAGGCCGCCGCCCAAGGTTTGTTGGCCGGGCTCAACGCCGCGCTCGCGGTGCAGGAAAAGGAGCCCTGGAGTCCGCGCAGAGACGAGGCCTACATCGGTGTGCTTGTAGATGACTTGATTACAATGGGGACTTTAGAGCCTTATCGCATGTTTACTTCGCGCGCGGAGTACCGCTTGCTGTTGCGTGAAGACAATGCGGACCTGCGACTTACCGAGCGTGGTAGGGCGTTGGGCCTTGTGGATGACGCTCGCTGGGAGCGCTTTGAGGGGAAACGCGACGAAATAGAACGGGAAACAGCGCGGCTATCGACTAGCTGGATTCATCCACACACTCCGCAGGCTGAAGCGCTGTCCGGTAAATTAAAAAACCCGATTGCCCGCGAATATTCGCTGGCTGAACTGTTGAAGCGGCCGGAGCTTGAATACGCCGACCTCGCAGGGCTGGTGGGAGTGCCGAGTCTAGACCTGCAAGCTGCAGAGCAGGTTGAAATACAGGCTAAGTATGCGGGCTACATCGAAAGACAAAAAGAAGACATTGCACGGCTGCGTCGAAACGAACACACGCCGCTGCCGCCTAACTTGGACTACAATGCGGTTGATGGGCTGTCTAATGAGGTGAAGCAAAAGTTGAGTGCTGCCCGGCCAGACTCTCTGGCTCGGGCCGGACGGATACCCGGTGTTACGGCGGCAGCAATTGCATTGTTGCTGATTTATCTCAAAAAGCATGGCGCCCTTGAAAGGGATGTTCAGGACGCCGCCAATAGCCAGCGTAAGCTCGCCTAAATTGCAGCTAGACCTAATCTCTGGGCTGCAACAGGGCTGTGTTGACCTGAACGTGTCTCTTGGTGACGACGGGCAAGCACTGTTGTTGAATTATTTGGCCCTGCTGTCAAAATGGAATACCGCCTATAATTTGACTGCGGTGCGTGACGAGGCGGCAATGGTGACGCGCCACCTGTTGGATAGTTTGGCTGTTGCCCCTTTTTTAGTGGGTCAACGTGTTCTTGATGTGGGAACGGGTGCCGGGTTACCTGGGATCCCTCTGGCAATACTGTTTCCTGAGCGAGAGTTCCATCTGCTGGACAGTAATGGCAAGAAAACGCGATTTCTTTTTCAGGTAAAGACAGCATTGTGTCTGGATAATATCGTGATTCACCAAGCACGGGTGCAATCATTTCGTGCCGCCGGCCCATTTGACACGGTGTTATCGCGGGCTTTTGCTTCTTTACAGGATATGATGCATGGTTGCCGCCACCTGCTGGCGCCGGACGGTCGGCTGTTGGCGATGAAGGGGGCGTATCCCGCGCAGGAACTGGATGCAGTCGAGCTGGAGCGTTCGAAGGTGGTGGTCCACCCGCTTGTCGTGCCGGGACTCGGTGAGCACCGACATCTGGTAGAGATTGCGTTATAGCAACGCATGCGCCGACCGTAACACTATTGCCAGGGGCAAGTTAATTGACCAAAGTTATCGCAATCGCAAATCAAAAAGGCGGCGTTGGCAAGACCACGACCAGCATCAATCTTGCCGCATCGTTAGCGGCGATGAAAAAGCGCGTATTGCTTGTAGACCTAGATCCACAGGGCAACGCTACGATGGGTAGCGGCATTGATAAACACGATATTGAGCGCAGCATTTACGACATCTTAGTGCATAGCGTGCCTATTCACCTGGTGACCCGGCCCGCAGGCGAAAGTGGTTACGACGTTTTACCTGCGAACAGCGACCTGACCGCGGCTGAAGTAGAGCTGCTCGAGGTTGAGCACAAGGAGCGCCGTCTAAGGACAGCACTGTTTGAATCTTCTGACCAATACGACTATATATTGATTGACTGCCCACCCTCGCTCAACATGCTAACCATTAACGCTTTGGTTGCCGCCGACGGGGTCATTATTGCGATGCAATGCGAATACTTTGCCTTGGAGGGTTTGGCTGCGCTATCGCGAACCATTCAAAGTGTTGCCGAAACCCTCAACGGCGACCTGCGCATAGAGGGCATATTGCGGACCATGTACGACCCCCGCAACAGCCTGACGACAGACGTATCTGCGCAGCTGCGGACTCATTTTGGCGACAAAGTGTATCGCACGGTTGTGCCCAGGAATGTGCGCCTTGCGGAAGCCCCCAGCCACGGCCTACCGGTCATGTACTATGATAAACACTCCCGTGGCTCCAAGGCCTACATGGCGCTAGCGGGAGAAATCATCCGCAGAGCCGAAAAAGAAACACAGCAGCAGTCTACAGATCCCGTGGCAGCCCATAATGAAGGAGCGTAGGTATGGCGGTTAAGAAACGAGGCCTGGGGCGAGGTCTTGACGCGTTACTAGGGGCAGGACACAACACACAATCTGTGGACCCGGGGGCTCATGCTGGCTCAAAAGACGGTGTGCGTTACGAAGGTTCAGCCTTTAAAGAGCTTCCAGTAGATCTTATCCAGAGCGGCAAGTACCAACCACGCAGGGAGATTGAGCCAGAATCTTTGCGTGAGCTGGCGGACAGTATTATTGCTCAGGGCTTAATGCAGCCAATCGTTGTGCGCCGTATTTCTGATCAAAGATACGAAATCATTGCAGGCGAGCGGCGATGGCGAGCCACACAGCTGGCGGGCTTAGATAGTATTTCTGCGGTCGTTCGCGACGTTTCCGATCAGGCTGCTATTGCTATGGCCTTGATAGAAAATATACAACGTGAGGATCTCAATCCGATAGAGGAGGCCGCTTCACTGCAGCGGCTGCAACTAGAGTTTGAGCTTACGCAGCAGGAAGTCGCTACCGCAGTGGGCAAATCTCGTTCCACAGTAGCCAACATGTTGCGTCTAATGACACTGCAGGAAGATGTGCGGCGATTACTGGAACACGGTGATCTCGAAATGGGTCATGCGCGCGCGCTGTTGGGCCTGCAAGGGTTCGATCAATCTCAGGCAGCGCGCACCGTGGCAGGCAAGGGTTTGACGGTACGTCAAACAGAAGCGTTGGTGCGCAACTGGTCTGTGAAACAGGCACGCGCTGCAGCCGAGACCCCCGTCGACCCCAATATTCGACACTTACAAGACGACCTGTCGCAGCGGCTCGGGGCTTCCGTTAAAATTCAGCACGGTGCAAAGGGTAACGGTAAGCTGATATTTTCTTACAATAGCGTAGATGAATTAGACGGCATTTTGAGGCATATCAAGTAAGGCTGCGCATACGTGACGAGGCGGCGCGACTCGCTCAGCCGGAAAGTGCTGCGGCGGTGCATAATACTCGCGGCGATCCGTCAAGCTAAGGATATAGAGCGTAAAACAAGCACAAAAACGATCAGTTGCTCTGGAGGCGATAACTCGGTTGAACCTGCCGCACAATGCCCCTATAATGCTGGCCCGAAATGAGGAAGCCTCCAGTGTGGTTAATGACTATAGGAGTGACGCGAGGCGCTGATGGCGGGTGCTGAAATACCGCGGCCTCCAGTTCATCGAATCACTTGGGTTCAATTGGCACTGCTGGTTTTAGGAAGCCTTTTTTTACTGCTGTTCGATAGAGTAATTGCTTACTCGGTTTTCAGTGGTGGTTTTATCGCTATCGTGCCACAGGCATATTTTGCGTTGCGGGCCTTCAGTTGGCGTGGAGCGCGATCAGCACAAGCGATGGCTCGTGCCAGTTATGCTGGAGAAGTCGGCAAGTTTGCGCTCAGTGTGGCAGGCTTCGCCTTAGTGTTTATAATGCTGCGGCCAATAAGTGGCTTGGCAGTTTTTGCCGGTTTTTTTGCGATGCTGGCTATTCAAATCATAGGAAGTGGGCTGTTGTTAAAGGGCAGCTGGCGAAAATAGATACATGCAAGGGTTTTGATAGATGGCAGGCTCAACCCAGACCGTTTCTGAATACATTACGCATCACCTGACAAACCTTACCTATGGCGAATTGCCGGGTGGTTTTGAGCGTGAGGACGGCGCTATTATTGGTGAAGGCGGCGCATGGGTGATGGCACACGGCGCCCGAGAAGCGTCGGCAATGGGGTTCAGCGCGATTCATGTGGACTCTATGCTGTGGTCGACCGGCCTCGGGATTTTATTTTGCTGGCTTTTTCGACGCGTCGCCAAAAAAGCAGAGACAGGCGTCCCTAGCGGCATGGTTAACGTAGTAGAAATGATTGTTGAGTTTGTCGACAGCACCGTGCGCGATACCTTCCACGGAAACAACAAGTTGATTGCACCGCTGGCGCTAACGATTTTTGTCTGGGTATTATTGATGAACCTGATGGATCTTGTCCCGATCGACTTGGTTCCCAAGGTTTTAGAGGTTGTTGCCGGGGTCCCTTTTCAAAAGATCGTACCCTCTACAGACGTCAATATTACGCTAGGCATGGCGATCGGTGTTTTTATTCTTATGCTGTACTACTCAATTAAAATTAAAGGCTTTGGTTTTTTAAAGGAGCTGAGCTTCACGCCGTTTAATCATTGGGCCTTTATCCCGGTGAACTTATTCATGGAAGTGGTTGGGTTGCTGGCAAAGCCTTTCTCTCTCGGCTTGCGACTATTTGGCAATCTGTATGCGGGCGAGATGATTTTTATTCTAATAGCGGCCCTTTTCAGTGCGGGCGTCGCTTGGATGGTTCCGGCCGGCTTTTTGCAAGTTACCTGGGCTATTTTTCATCTGCTGATCATTCCTCTTCAGGCCTTTATCTTTATGGTGCTGACGATTGTATATCTCAGCATGGCCCATGAGGACCACTGATCCGTTTTTTCATTTATATGCTTTGCTTAATTTAACGATAGGAGAAAGAAATGCCCGAATTAATCTACGTAGCTGCCGCCATTATGATGGGTCTGGGTGGTCTTGGAGCCGCTATTGGCGTTGGTATTTTGGGCGGTAAGCTCATAGAAGGTTCAGCTCGCCAGCCTGAATTGGCACCCAAACTGCAGGTGACGTTCTTTCTGGGCGCAGGCCTGGTCGATGCGATCCCTATTATTGGTGTTGGTATCGCAATGTACCTGATCTTCGTTGTCGCAGCTGCTGCGCCAGTTGTTGCAGGTTAAATCAACCAGCGACGGGAATGGGGCCGCCCTGATAGCGGCCCTCAACAACCTGTGAGGAGCAAGGCGTGAATATTAATCTTACGCTTATCGGACAGATGATCGCATTTGTCTGCTTTGTCATGTTCTGTATGAAGTATGTGTGGCCGCCTATATTGGCCGCAATGGCAGAGCGCGAGAAAAAGATGGCGGACGGGTTGGCGGCGGCAGATCGCGCTAGCCACGATCTAGAGCTGGCTAAACAAAAGGCCGTAGAACGCCTCATTGAAGCCAAGCATGAGGCGGCGAGTATCGTCGATGCGGCCAATAAGCGCGGCGGCCAGATTGTGGAAGAAGCGAAAAGTGCGGCCGTTATTGAGGCGGGTCGGGTTAAGACCGCTGCTCAAGCAGAAATTGAGCAAGAGGCCAATCGTGCGCGCGAACACTTACGAGGCCAAGTCGCCGCGCTGTCCCTAGCAGGCGCTGAAAAGATTCTGGGTGCAGCAATCGATCAAAAGGCTCATGCCGGGCTGGTCGATAAGCTGGCCGCAGAGTTGTAACTCGGGGGAACTATGGCGGAGTTAAGCACAATCGCACGTCCCTACGCCAAGGCGGCTTTCGAGTACGCCCGCGACAAGGGCCAATTGTCACAGTGGAATGAGGAGTTGGCTGCCGTAGCGGCAGTGAGCCTCGATAACACGATGGACGGCGTACTTCACAACCCTGCGTTGACGGCAGAACAGCAGGCAGAGACGCTCAATGCCGTTTGTGGCGACTCACTGGGAGCAGAGACGCGAAATTTTGTCGTTATTCTCGCTTCTAACAAGCGTCTTGCCCTGCTGCCCGAGATCCATTCCTTATTTGCTCAGTACAAGGCAAATCAGGAGAAGTCGGTGGACGTAGAGGTGATATCTGCCTTTGACCTTGCTGATGAGACGCGGGATAAATTGGCCGCAGTATTAGGCAAAAAACTTGAACGCGAAGTGAAGGTGCGCACGTCAACAGACAGCAATCTTTTGGGTGGCGTTTTAATCAGAGCCGGTGATCTAGTGATCGATGGCTCTGTGCGTGGTGGGCTAAATAAGCTCGCCGAAGCAATGAATTCCTAGACTTTAAGACATAGGATTGAGGAATAGAGCATGCAGCAACTGAATCCATCTGAGATTAGCGAGATTATTAAGCAACGCATCGACCAACTCGATGTCACTGCGGAAGCTCGCAATGAAGGTACGATCGTATCGGTTACAGACGGTATTATTCGTATCCACGGGCTTGCCGAAGTGATGTATGGCGAGATGATTGAATTTGAAGGCGGCATCTACGGGATGGCGCTGAACCTCGAGCGCGACTCCGTGGGCGCCGTGATTTTGGGCGACTATAAAAGTATTGCCGAAGGGCAGTCTTGTCGTTGCACCGGGCGTATTTTAGAGGTGCCCGTAGGGCCGGAGCTGCAGGGAAGAGTTGTGGACGCGCTGGGCTCTCCTATCGACGGCAAAGGGCCTGTCAATGCGGCGCTGACTGATGCCCTTGAAAAAGTGGCGCCAGGCGTTATTGCGCGACAGTCGGTTGATCAACCGGTACAGATCGGCCTGAAAGCCATTGACGCTATGGTTCCTATCGGCCGCGGTCAGCGCGAACTGATTATTGGTGATCGCCAGATCGGTAAGACGGCCATCGCTGTGGATGCCATCATCAACCAAAAAGGCTCAGGGATTAAGTGTATTTATGTCGCCATTGGGCAAAAAGCATCCTCTGTTGCGGCAGTCGTGCGTAAGCTCGAAGAGCATGGTGCGATGGAGCATACGATTATTGTTGCAGCTACCGCGTCTGATCCTGCGGCGATGCAATACTTGGCGCCGTTTGCGGGCTGCACCATGGGAGAGTACTACCGAGACCGCGGTGAAGATGCGCTGATTATTTATGATGACCTGACTAAGCAGGCTTGGGCTTATCGTCAGATATCCTTGCTGCTGCGTCGACCGCCTGGCCGGGAAGCATACCCCGGCGACGTTTTTTACCTTCACTCGCGCTTGTTGGAGCGAGCAGCTCGGGTCAACGCAAAATATGTAGAAGATTTTACCAAAGGCGCAGTGAAGGGACAAACGGGTTCCCTTACCGCGCTGCCGGTGATTGAGACGCAAGCGGGAGACGTCTCAGCTTTCGTTCCAACGAACGTTATTTCTATTACCGATGGTCAGATTTTCTTGGAAGCGGATATGTTTAACGCGGGTATTCGACCTGCGATGAACGCGGGCATTTCTGTATCGCGTGTTGGTGGTGCGGCTCAAACTAAAATCATCAAAAAGTTGTCCGGTGGTATTCGTACCGCTTTGGCGCAGTATCGAGAACTTGCCGCGTTTTCTCAGTTCGCTTCGGATTTGGATGATGCCACTAGGGCGCAGCTGGATCATGGTGAACGCGTCACTGAGCTGATGAAGCAAAAGCAGTATTCGCCGCAAAGCATTGCGGAGATGGGTCTCGTCCTGTTCTCTGCCGATAAAGGTTATCTGCAAGATATCGAGGTCGATAAGATCGGCGATTTTGAAGATGCGCTGCTGTCTTATATGCACTCAGAGCACGGAGACTTGATGAGCAGCATCGCTGCATCAGGCAATTATAACGACGAAATCGACGCTAGCTTCAAGGCCGCGATTGAGGCGTTTAAAAGCACGCAGACCTGGTAGGGCCGAGGACGCGTAAATGGCAGCTGGAAAAGAAATACGGACTAAGATCTCGAGCATTCAGAGCACGCAGAAGATCACTAGTGCAATGGAAATGGTCGCGGCAAGCAAAATGCGCAGAGCTCAAGAGCGCATGCAGCTAGGCAAGCCTTATTCTCGCCGTATGCGTGCAGTGGTCGGCCATATTGCCAACGCAGCGCCAGAATATAAGCATATGTATATGGAAACGCGCGAGGTTAAGCGCGTGGGCTACATCGTTGTCTCCACCGACCGGGGGCTGTGCGGCGGCCTTAACATGAATCTGTTTAAAACCACTGTCAGGTCAATGAAGGATTGGAATGACCAAGGCGTCGAGGTAGACCTTAGTTTGATCGGCGCTAAGGCGGCGGCTTTTTTTGGCAGTCTGGGTGGCAATATCACCGCCGCGGTGCGTGATTTGGGTGAAGAGCCATCGCTTTCCAGCTTGATTGGCGGGGTAAAGGCGATGCTGGACGCCTATGAAGCAGGAAAAATAGATCGCCTCTACCTAGTGGGAAACCAGTTTGTGAACACCATGACTCAGCAGCCGGAGGTGGAGCAGCTGCTTCCGCTAGAGGCAGAGCAGAGCAGTGAGATGAAACATCACTGGGACTATATTTACGAACCTGACGCAAAAGAATTATTGGAAGATCTGCTAACGCGTTATATCGAGTCTCAGGTCTATCAGGCGGTGGTCGAAAACGGTGCCTGCGAGCAGGCGGCGCGGATGCTGGCGATGAAAAATGCCACTGAAAACGCCGGGGACTTGATTGATGACTTGCAACTGATCTACAACAAGGCGCGACAGGCTGCGATTACTCAGGAACTGTCCGAAATTGTGAGTGGGGCGGCGGCAATTAGCTAGCGCTCGCTCAGCACAATTAGCACGAATAAAGATGAGGCTTTGGGCAATGGCCCGAGCCAGCCAGAATTGAACTTTGATCTAGAGGATCCGAACATGAGCAGCGGACGAATCGTACAAATTATTGGCGCCGTACTCGACGTTGAGTTCCCGCGTGACAGTGTGCCGCGGGTCTACGATGCACTTAAAGTAACCGAAAAAGGATTGACGCTGGAGGTGCAGCAGCAGTTAGGCGACGGCGTGGTTCGAACGATTGCGATGGGATCGTCAGAAGGCATTAGTCGCGGCTTGGCGGTTGAGAATACAGGCGAACCTATCTGCGTCCCCGTGGGTATCGAGACGCTGGGTCGTATCATGGACGTTCTGGGCAACCCGATCGACGAATGTGGCCCAATCGGAGCGAAGGAGACTGCCTCTATTCACCGAAAAGCGCCTAGCTATGAAGACTTGGCGGCGTCAAACGAATTGTTGGAAACGGGCATTAAGGTGATTGACCTCGTGTGTCCCTTTGCTAAGGGCGGTAAGGTCGGTCTGTTCGGTGGTGCCGGTGTGGGTAAAACCGTCAATATGATGGAGCTTATTAACAACATTGCTACTGAGCACTCCGGTTTGTCTGTGTTTGCCGGTGTAGGAGAGCGCACACGAGAAGGCAACGACTTCTACTTCGAGATGCAGGAATCCAAAGTGGTGGATGTTGAGAACTTTTCCAACTCTAAAGTTGCGATGGTGTACGGTCAGATGAATGAGCCTCCAGGCAACCGTTTGCGTGTGGCCCTGACCGGTCTAACGATGGCTGAAAAATTCCGTGACGAAGGTCGAGATGTGCTGCTGTTTATCGACAATATCTATCGGTACACACTGGCGGGGACTGAAGTGTCGGCGCTGCTGGGTCGAATGCCTTCTGCGGTCGGCTATCAGCCGACATTGGCAGAAGAGATGGGTGTACTTCAGGAGCGAATTACCTCTACGAAGGTGGGTTCGATCACGTCTATTCAGGCGGTCTATGTGCCGGCCGATGACTTGACGGACCCATCACCAGCGACGACCTTTGCTCACCTCGATTCAACGGTGGTACTGAGTCGAGATATTGCAGCGAAGGGCATTTATCCGGCGGTAGACCCGCTTGATTCAACCTCGCGTCAGCTTGATCCCCTGATTATTGGCCATGAGCATTATGATACCGCTCGCGGGGTGCAGAACGTGTTGCAGCGCTACAAGGAACTGAAAGATATTATCGCCATTTTGGGTATGGACGAACTGTCTGAGGAAGACAAGCAGACCGTCAACCGTGCACGTAAGATTGAGCGCTTTTTGTCCCAGCCGTTCCATGTGGCAGAAATCTTTACAGGTTCACCGGGCAAGTACGTGTCGTTGAAAGAAACGATTGCGGGCTTCCAGGGGATACTGTCTGGCGAATATGACCATTTGCCGGAACAGGCCTTTTATATGGTGGGCGGCATAGAAGAAGCCGTCGAGAAAGCCAAAAATCTTTAAGCACAACGGCTTTAGAGAGGCTATGATATGTCGATGACAATTCACTGTGATATCGTCAGCGCAGAGGAAGAAATTTTCTCTGGCCTGGTAGAAATGCTCGTGGCGACGGGCAGTGAGGGTGAGTTGGGTGTGACGTACGGTCACGCGCCTCTGCTGTCTGCGCTGGTTCCTGGTGCGGTTCGTATCGTGACCCAAAATGGCGACGAGCAGGTGTACTACGTCTCCGGTGGTTTTCTGGAGGTGCAGCCCGGCGTGGTCTCTATTTTGGCCGATACCGCTATCCGTGCCGGTGATGTTGACGAAGCCGCTGCTGAAGAGGCCCGCAAGGAGGCCGAGCAAGCCATTGCGAACCAGACCGGAGATTTCGATTACGGGCGCGCATCTGCGCAACTGGCGGAAGCCGCCGCCCAGCTGGCTACCCTGCGAAAAATGAGAAATAGGGTGGGCCGCGGTTAGTCCTGTTTTACAGCTTTTTATAGCCTCCAAGCCGTCTTTGCTGATGACGAAAGACGACAGACTCATTCGGTATACTGCACTCGTATATACCGGCACTCAACATATGACAGCCCCTATTATTCATTAACGGCCGCGCTATTAGCTTGGTGTCGTGCGTCCGCGTATGTGGCGTTATAGATTCTATCTTGGACGGTGGTTGGCGTCGTATCCTCAGCAGCGCATAATAGTGCTTGGAAACATAAGAACGGATTTGCTAGGAGGAGGTCGATGTCTATGCGGGGAAACCAATGGTCATGAAACTGGAAGTCGTGATTCTCGCCGCAGGTCAGGGAAAGCGAATGAAATCCCGCCTGCCAAAGGTCCTCCATACGGTGGGAGGAATGCCGCTGCTGGAGCATGTGATACGCACAGCAAAGGGCTTGGAGCCTATGGCTATTCATGTGGTTGTCGGGCATGGCAGTGAGCAGGTGCAGCACGCTTTAGCGCAATACGACATCAATTGGGTAGTACAGGAACAGCAGTTAGGTACCGGACATGCTGTATTGCAGGCTCTGCCGGCCATCGCAGACGACTGTGTTGTATTGGTCCTTTACGCTGATGTGCCGTTGATTCGATTGTCCACTCTGAAAAAGTTGGTGCAGCATGCTCAAGCTGGGCCTGGTTTGTTGACGGCCAGAGTACAAAATCCGGGAGGCTATGGCCGGATACTGCGCGATGCCAAGGGCGCCCTCGTTGGGGTGGTAGAAGATAAAGATGCCACACCGTTGGAGCGTGAAATTCAGGAAATTAATACGGGACTTGTCGCTGCACCACACCGCGATTTTGTGGCGTATTTGCCACGCGTCAAAAAAGAGAACCAACAGGGGGAGTATTATCTTCCTGACATACTCAGTTTAGCGGTCGATCACGGTAAAACAGTGTTCTCTTGTGTGGCGGATTCAGAGTTGGAAATCCTTGGGGTCAATGACCGCATCCAGCTCAATCAGGTGGAGCGCGAGTATCAGCGTCGCCAGGCAGAACAGCTAATGCGTGAGGGTGTCAATATTGTAGATCCGGCACGCCTGGATATTCGTGGCAGCCTCTCCTGTGGGGAAGACGTCTCTATTGACATCAACGTTATATTTGAAGGTCGCGTGATTCTGGGGAATGATGTGTCAGTGGGTGCTAATTGCGTGTTGTCTGACGTCAGTGTGGCGGACGGCTCGGTTATTCACCCGATGAGTCATTTGCAGGGAGCTGCCATTGGTAAAGGCTGCAGTGTTGGACCCTATGCCCGGTTGCGCCCGGGCACTGTATTGAGTGAAGGGGCACGTGTTGGCAACTTTGTTGAGACCAAGAAAGCGAACATAGGCCCCAAGAGCAAGGTCAATCATCTGAGCTATATGGGTGATTGTGATTTGGGTGCTGAAGTTAACATTGGCGCCGGCACCATTACCTGTAACTACGATGGCGTCAACAAGCATCAGACGGACATTGGAAATGGCGTTTTTGTTGGATCCAATAGTACGTTGGTCGCGCCTTTGCAGATTGAGGAGCAGGGGTTTGTGGCTGCGGGCTCTACGATTACGGGGAATGTTGGCAAGCGTGAATTGGCGGTGAGTCGAGCCCGACAGCGTAATATCGAAGGCTGGGCGCGTCCTGGCACACGAGACAGCAAGGATTAATTATGTGTGGGATTGTTGCCGCCGCTGCGCGGCGCGAAGTGTCTGAAATTTTGCTGGAAGGGCTGAGGCGCCTGGAATACAGGGGCTATGATTCCGCCGGTATGGCGCTGGTTGATGACGAACACGGCCTAAGGATACACAAGCGCAAAGGCAAGGTTGCAGAACTGGAAAAGGCCCAGTTAAAACAGCCCTACCATGGCAACACGGGTATTGCGCATACCCGTTGGGCGACCCATGGAGAGCCTTCTGGTGTCAATGCGCATCCCCATCTCTCTGGGCGGCGTGTTGCGTTGGTGCATAATGGCATCATAGAAAACCACGCCGCATTGCGCGCGGAGCTGATTGAAGAAGGTTACGAAATCACATCGGCCACTGACACCGAAGTTATCGTTCACCTTCTGCACCGCAGCCTTGTTGTCGGGGCATCGCTGCTGCAGGCGATGCAGCGAGCGGTGCTTAAACTTGAAGGCGCTTTTGCCTTGGCGGCGATAGATATAGAAAACCCCGACACCGTTGTGGGTGCGCGAAAAGGTAGCCCCCTGGTAGTCGGTGTCGGTATAGGCGAAAATTTTTTGGCGTCTGACACCATGGCACTGCGCCAGGTGACAGATCGTTTTATCTATTTGGAAGAGGCAGACCTGGTGAGGATTACGCCGGCCAGCCTGCAGGTATACAACGCCGATGGCGATGAGGTAATGCGGCCAATCACGCGCATTAAAGAGGGACTGGAAGCCGCCGATAGGGGCGACTTTGATCACTACATGATTAAGGAAATATTCGAACAGCCGGAGGCACTTGAGGCAACATTCGCCGGCGCGATAAATGCCCAAAAAATTGAGGAGCGCTTTGGCGGTGCCGCGCCGGCCTTGTTTGACCAGGTCAAAAGGGTGCAGATTGTAGCCTGTGGCACCAGTTTCCATGCCGGTATGGTGGCCCGCTATTGGTTGGAAGAAATTGCAGGGGTGAGCTGCGACGTCGAAGTCGCGTCGGAGTTTCGTTATCGCAAGCGCGTGCGGCATGAAGGCACGTTGTTAGTCGTTATCTCTCAGTCAGGTGAAACTGCCGATACGTTGGCTGCTTTGCGTAACGCCAGTGCGGACGAATTCATAGGCAGCTTAGTGGTGTCTAACGTGGATAACAGTTCTCTGGTTCGAGAATGTGATCTGGTTTTTTTGACGCGAGCGGGGATTGAAATAGGGGTTGCTTCAACGAAGGCATTCACGACGCAGTTGGTCGGCTTGCTAATGTTGACTCTGGCGTTGGGTAGGCGGCGTGAGCTGCCAAATAGCCAGCAGCAGGACATCATCAGCGCGCTGCAACAGCTGCCACAGTGGGTGCGGCAAACACTGGCGCTCAATGAGGCCATAAAGCGCTTGTCGGAAGCCTTTATATCTAAACAGCACGCTCTTTTTCTCGGCCGCGGCATTCAGTATCCGATTGCTATGGAGGGCGCTCTCAAATTAAAAGAAATTTCCTACATTCACGCTGAAGCTTATCCTGCGGGGGAACTGAAACACGGCCCTCTGGCTCTGGTAGATCACGATATGCCCGTGGTCGCTGTGGCGCCTAATGGCCAACTTCTAGGGAAACTTAAATCTAATCTGGAAGAGGTGCGCTCGCGCGGCGGTGAGCTGTTTGTTTTTGCAGACAAAGAAGCAGGGTTTGTCGATGAGCCACGGCTACAAATTTTGCCAATGCCCCATTGCCCGGAGGTTATCAGCCCAATAGTGTATACAGTGGCGCTGCAGTTGCTGTCGTACCATGTTGCTTTGCAAAAAGGCACTGATGTCGACAAGCCACGCAACCTGGCGAAGTCGGTTACCGTGGAGTAATCTATCACTGCAAATGGAAGGAAACAGGGCCGACGGCAGTCTGTTTTCCCATAAGTGCCGTAGCGTTTTGTAGTACTGCTAAAAGTAACCGCCCGAGCGAAAAATGCTCGGGCGGTACAAGATCTTAGCTAGGGTTCGCAGCTTTAAAGTCGCGCAGAGAGACATTAAATGCATTCGCGACGTCTTCTTCGGTAGAGACGGACGCGTTGTAGTCCTCATTGAGTTGTTGAAGGGTCGCTTGCAGATCAGGACCAGGTGAGTCACCTGCGGCAGCGACTTCAGCGGCGCTAACGAGCGGATCTAAGCATGCGCGATAGTCCGTATTTGCCGCCTGAAAAGCTTTCACCGCTTTTTGCCCCTCCAGCATCTGCTCCATAGTCGCAGTAGCGCCATCAGGCGGCGTGGGTGACGGCGGCGCAGTGCAGTCGTCAGCAATACTTGCCGTGCTTCCTAGGACCAGGCCAATCAGAGCCAGTTTGATATAATTCATCACAAATACCTCATCTGTTTAGTGTGTTTAGTGTGCTCGTTGTGTCCAGCATGGAAAACAGTAACAGGACAAGCGGCTTCTGCCAAGTCAGCGTAGGACATTGTCCGTGGCCTATTCGCGGCCAACCCATAACGTGTCCAGGCTTAATTCTGTCTCCAACTTGCGTGCTACTTGGGTGGCGGCGCTTTTATCGGCCAGCCCGATCACCCTAACCCGATAATAGGTCTTACCCTTTGTGGTACTTGCGGCAACGATAACCTTGCCCGCGTCAGGACGGATATTAGCCGCCCATTTTTCTGCAGCGGCGCGGGCACTGTAGGAGCTCACATTAACGAACCAATCACCTGAAGCCGCGACCGTAACGGGCTTGACCGTCGCAGGCTCAGAGGTGGCAAGCACGGGAGCAGGGAGCGCAGGCGCTATCGGGTCAGCGCTGTCCGATGCAGGAAGCGTCGCTTCAGCCAAGACGGGCGTATCGATCGACCCGCTGCTACTTGGGCGCAAGGCTTGGCGGCGTTCAAGCTGAATCTCAAGCTCGGTTACAGTATTCTTCAGTCTGCGGTTTTCCTGCATAAGCGCTTCTGCACTGCTGGTCATACCGTCATACGATTGCTGCAGGGTCTGCAGGGCTTGGCGGCTTGCGTCTGTATTGTTTACGCTTGCCATCGTTGTCAGAGTGCCGCGCAACTGCTGAAGTTCTTCCTCGGTTGCCGATCGCTCCTGCATTATGCCGTAGCCACCGGCAGCCAACAGCATGAGGGCAACAGCCGCAGTGGCAATTAAGCCTATCGGCCAGGGCCGGATCTGTTCATTACTATAGCTATGTTCATCTTCGAACCAATCGTCGTGTTCTGAAGTAGGCGGTAGGTCAGACGCGTACTCATCTTCACCCTCTTCGTAATCATACTCGTCGCCTGCTTCGAAGCCCCCAAAGCCGGGCTCATGACGCTGCTTTTCATTCTTGGGGTCAATATCAGGGGACGTTCCACTCTCACCCTCTGAGTCTTCGTGATTGTCTTTATCCATGGCTTTACGGCGCCTGTGCATCGCGGTAGTTCATTCTGATCATAAAACACCCGTAAGGCAACATCATCGCGAAGGAGCGGTTGTTGAGCGTTGACAAAGAATAAGGGTACGTTCCTCGGTTCAAATTTAGTTAGAATAGGGGAATGGATGTATCCGATATTCTTTCTCCTCTAAACGAGGCCCAACGTGGTGCAGTCGCCGCCGAAAACCAGAACATGCTTGTTTTGGCCGGCGCCGGCAGCGGCAAAACTCGGGTGCTTGTGCATCGCATCGCATGGCTAATTAGAGCCGAGAACTTTTCCCCGTGGTCAATTTTGGCTGTGACCTTTACCAACAAAGCGGCTCGGGAAATGCGCAATCGTATAGAGGAGATGCTGCAGATACCCTCCCACGGCATGTGGGTTGGCACTTTTCATGGCCTCGCTCATCGACTGTTGAAGGCACATTGGCAGGATGCTGATCTGCCGCAAAACTTCCAAATACTCGACAGTGATGATCAACTACGTTTGGTTAAGAGAGTGTGCAGAGACTTGAGTCTGGATGAGTCTCGCTGGCCTCCCAAACAAGCTATGTGGTTCATCAACAGCCAAAAAGATGAGGGGTTACGCAGCGCACATATCGATGCACCACCTGGGGATTTATTTATCCAGACCATGTTACAGGTGTATCGCGCCTACGAGATTGCCTGCGATCGCGCCGGCTTGGTGGACTTTGCTGAACTGTTGTTGCGCGCGCACGAATTGTGGCTTAAAAAGCCCGAAATATTAAAGCACTATCAAGGCCGTTTCCGACAGATTTTGGTGGATGAGTTTCAAGACACCAATACGGTTCAGTATGCATGGCTGCGGGTGCTAGCCGGCGCACAGATTCCAGTGGTCGCCGTGGGTGATGATGATCAGTCGATTTATGGTTGGCGCGGGGCAAAGATCGAGAATATTCAACGTTTTACCGAGGACTTTAATGCGACCCAGACCATTCGTTTGGAACAGAATTACCGCTCGACCCAGACAATTTTGCAGGCCGCTAATGGTGTGATTGCGCACAATTCTGATCGGCTAGGCAAGGAACTTTGGACAGATGGAGAGATTGGCGAAGCGATAAGTCTTTACGCAGGATATAACGAGCATGACGAAGCTCGCTATATCGTAGAGCAGGCAGAGCAGTGGTTACTTGACGGCAATAATCGCTCTTCAGTCGCCATCTTGTACCGCTCGAATGCGCAATCACGCGTGTTGGAGGAGGCTTTGATTCGCAATGCCATACCGTACCGTATTTATGGTGGGCAGCGTTTCTATGAGCGCTTAGAAATTCGTAATGCGCTGGCCTATCTGCGCTTGCTGTTAAATCGTGGCGACGATGCGGCAGTGGAAAGAGTCATCAATACGCCGCCGCGGGGCATTGGAAGTAAAACCCTTGATGTGGTGCGTGCGTGTGCCCGCGATAGGGGCATACCTTTGTGGGGCGCCATCACTGCTGTGCTGGAAGAAAAGCATCTGCCCGCTAGGGCATTAAGTGCGCTGGACGGATTTATTATTTTGATCAACGAGTTGGATTCTGGGACGGACGACTTTCTGTTAGAGGAGTTGGTGGATCGGACGATACAGACATCTGGACTGCTTCAGTATCACAAGAACGAGAAAGGCGAGAAAGGTCAGGCGCGAGTAGAAAACTTGGAGGAGTTGGTCAGCGCGGCTAAGCAGTTTGTTGCAGAAGATGATGACCGCTCACCGCAACAGCAATTTCTTGACCGTGCAGCCCTGGATGCGGGGGATGCTCAGGCGGATGAACACGAAGACAGCATACAACTGATGACCCTTCACTCTGCCAAGGGGTTGGAATTCCCCCTGGTATTTCTTGCCGGCATGGAGGAAAACCTGTTCCCCCACCGAATGTCTATGGAGGAGCCGGGACGCTTGGCAGAGGAGCGACGGCTGTGCTATGTGGGGATCACCCGGGCGATGGAAAAACTCATTATGACCTATGCTGAATCCCGCCGCCTGCACGGTAGCGAAACCTTCAATACGCCCTCGCGATTTGTTCGGGAAATCCCCGCACAGTTACTGCAAGAGGTGCGGCTGCACGGCACTATCACGCAGCCGGTGAGCAGTCTAACTCAGCTTCAGGTGCCTGACACTGAGCTGTCACTGGGGCAACGAGTTTATCATCAAGTTTTTGGGGAGGGTGTCGTGCTAAACTTTGAAGGGCGTGGCGCCAGTGCTCGGGTGGAAGTCAATTTTGATAGCGATGGCAGCAAGTGGCTGGTGTTGCAATACGCTAACCTCCAGTTAATGTAAGACGGCGTGTGTGGGGATAAAATCAAGAATGCGTAATGCCTCTAACCAAAAACAGTATATGCCGCTGGTTATTTTGTTGCTTGTCGCCGCGCTCGTGGCGACACTCGGCTTTTGGGCTGCAGATCGGTGGGACACTAAGCCGATCCGCACTAATAGCGCCGTTATTGACGCCACTGGGGGTGAGTACTTCCAGTGGAAGATGATTACAACTTGGCCTAAAAATTTCCCCGGGCTGGGTTTTGCCGCCGAAAATTTTGCACGCTCTGTTGAGGAAATGAGTGGCGGCCGGCTGACGGTCCGAGTGTATGGCGCCGGAGAAATAGTGCCAGCACTGGGGGTGTTTGATGCCGTTTCAGAGGGCGTCGTAGATGCAGGTCATGGAGCCGCTTATTACTGGAAAGGTAAAGTGCCCGCATCGGTGTTTTTTACTGCCGTGCCCTTTGGTTTGACCGCGCAGGAGACGAATGGCTGGCTGCATTACGGCGGTGGGCTCGAGTTGTGGCAGGAGGCATATGCGCCTTACAACTTAGTGCCGATGGCCGGCGGCAGCACGGGCGTGCAAATGGCGGGTTGGTTTAACAAGGAAATTAATTCAATTGCCGACCTAAAAGGCTTGAAAATGCGCATACCCGGTTTGGCCGGCGAGGTCTTTGCCGCAGCGGGGGGCACCGCCGTGACAATTCCCGGTGGAGAACTTTATACATCGATGCAGACCGGCGTCATCGATGCCGTTGAATGGGTCGGTCCCTACAACGATAAGTCACTGGGATTTCATCAGGTGGCAAAATACTATTATTATCCGGGCTGGCACGAGCCTGGATCTATCCTCGAATTCGTGGTGAACAAGGATTCTTTAGACGCGCTACCGAAGGATTTACAGGCCATCGTCACATACGCATCGAGAGCGGCCAACCAAGACATGTTGGATGAGTATACCGCACGTAACAACGCAGCCCTGCAAAGTTTGGTCGATGAACACGGGGTGCAACTGCGCCGTCTTCCAGAAGACGTATTGCTCGCCCTATGGCAGGGCACTCAGGTGGTGATGCAGAAGCTCGTTGAATCTGACCCAATGGCAGCGAAGGTCTATGCCTCCTATAGTGATTTTTATAAAGGCGTGCGTAACTACCATCACATTTCGGAGCAAGCCTATCTCAACGCTCGCGACGAGGTGTTTGGCGACGAGGATTTTTAGTGCGGCGCAGGACTGTTATGTGAGAGCGTAAACCCTCAGCAGTTCCGCGCTACTGTTTTTGCACGGGCGATTATTGTTGAATGGTCCGAGTGCGGCCATTGATATCAATGGCGACAAAGACAAACTCCCCTTCAGTCACTTTGATGGGCTCTCGGTCGTGCTGCGAGTTGATCCAGACTTCAACGACAATTCGAACAGAACTGCGCCCCACTTCAAGTACATCGCAATAACACGATACCACCGCGCCAACATGGACAGGTGTTAGAAACGTCATACCATTAATAGCCACGGTGGCCACTCTGCCACTAGCGACTTCGCTGGCCGTAATCATTCCTGCAATGTCCATTTGCGACAATAACCAGCCGCCAAAAATGTCTCCGTTGGCGTTGGTGTCTTTAGGCATTGCGACCGTTTGCAGCGCAAGATCGCCGTGGGGTGCAGGTGCGGTATCAATATCACTCATGTTAATTACCTTTCTCGAATTGGGTCGCTTGGTCTATTGCATTACCGAGGGTAGCCAGGTTGCTATTCCTGGCCAAAACCAGAGCGCGATTAACAGTGTTAACTGCATGAGTATAAAGGGAACTACACCTCGGTAGATAGCGCTTGTAGGCACTGATTCAGGTGCAACCCCGCGAAGATAGAAAAGCGCAAAACCAAAGGGCGGTGTAAGGAATGACGTTTGTAGATTTAATGCGATCATCACGCCTAGCCAGACGGGGTCCAGCCCCATCGCAAGAAGAATCGGGCCGACAATGGGCACGACGACGAAGGTGATCTCGATAAAGTCGAGAATAAAGCCGAGCAGAAAAATCGCCACCATTACTACCAAAGTGGCGCCCATCACGCCCCCGGGGAGGCCATAGAAGAACGTCTGTATCAACTCTTCCCCACCAAAGCCTCTGAAAACCAGGGAGAACACGGCCGCGCCTATCAATATCATAAACACCATGCAGGTAACTTCGAGCGTTTGTCGCATAGCGTCTTTGAGTCGCGCGACGCTCATTTGTCCTTTCGCTAGAGCCAGCACCAGCGCGCCAATCGCTCCAATGCCGGCCGCTTCCGTCGGCGTTGCCGCACCCGCAAGAATTGAACCGAGTACCACTATAATCAGCGCTAGTGGCGGCACCAGCCCGCGCAGCACTTCACCGACGGATACAGGCTCAAGCGTGCTCGCCGGCGCCGTTTCTGGTTTCAGTCGAGCCTGGGCGAGCAAGTACAAGATGTACATGGCTACGAGTATTAGCCCGGGAATGAGTGCGCCCATAAACAGGTCACCGACGGATACCGTCTTAGGGTTGAGGCTGCCCATGGTTAGCTGAGCCTGTTGGTAGGCATTGGAGAGAATGTCGCCTAGCAGCACGAGGGCAATGGAAGGCGGAATAATTTGTCCTAGCGTGCCCGTTGCACAGATCGTCCCGGCCGCGAGCGAGGGGCTATAGCCACTGCGCAACATGCTCGGGAGAGACAGAAGGCCCATTGTTACCACCGTAGCACCGACAATACCGGTGCTCGCTGCGAGAAACATGCCCACGACAACCACCGAAACACCGAGGCCACCGCGCACGCTACCAAACAACCGCGCCATATTGTCGAGCAGCTCCTCTGCTACGCGAGATTTTTCTAAAATGGTACCCATGAGAATAAACAGCGGGACAGCGATGAGGGTAGCGTTATTGATGGTACCGAAAATGCGAGCAGGGAGTGCAGACAGGAAGCCCGCGTCGAAAACGCCAGTAAGCACCCCCCCCGTAGCGAAGGCCAGTGCTGTTCCGGCGAGCGTAAATGCCACCGGATATCCCAGCATGAGAACCACACAAACTGCGAGGAAGAGGTAGAGAGAGAGGTACTCCACTATTGCTCTGCGCGCTCTACCAGAATCAGAGCATTACGAAACACTTCGGCGACGGCCTGCAGGGCAAGGTTTATCGCCATCAACGGGATAAGGCTTTTGAGCAGAAACACTGCTGGAATTCCGCCGGGCTCTGCGGAAGTCTCACGCATGGCCCAAGACACAGTCACGTAATTTGTACTGCTGATGAGTATAAAAGCACACAGCGGGAGTAGGAATACGATGCCCCCGAGGCTATCAATCCAGCTTCGTGTTCGCAGACTAAATTTACGATAAAAAATATCGACTCGGACATGAGCGCCGACCTTCAGAGCATACGCTGTCCCGAGCAGAAATAGGCTGCCATGCATGTAGATCACGGACTCCTGTGCAGCGATAGAGCCGATACCGAAGCCGTAACGCAGCACCACGATAAGGCCGGTAACTAAAGCCATGCCAAGCGTTAGCCAGGCCAGTGTGCGACCACTGTATTCTGTGAACCTGTCGATGTTACGGACACACGTTTGTATAACCGATATCCCTGTCATGCTATCTCTTGCTGCCACAGCGCGTGACGTTGTCTGTTAAGCAATATGTTCAACAAAGAGGAAACATCCACGCGGAGATAATACGAGCAATGTTGTGAGCGCGCGCTGAGCCATTGCTAATTTGTTGCGGCTGCTTGACTGTGGCGTTAATTGTTGTGCTCTCCTGGTTAACGTGGCCTGCCGTTGGTCGAGCTTATTTAAACGCGCTTTTGTCAGCACCTAAGAATCTACAGAGGATGGTGGCATAACGACGCTCATGAGGGGCTCTTCGTCACGGCTAGAGCATCTTCTCGTTCCTTCGATTCACTGATACTCTGGACTCATTATATGCGCTGTTGGCATCATACTGCCGTATGTCTTGTGCAATGGCCCAACCGGTTTGTTCAGGGTTAAATGTTCTACGCCCATTACCTGTGCTGCGTCTTTTTCTTTTCGTCGACCGAACCGTCAGGGGATTCAAATTACCCCATTACCACATGCATATCAATGGCTTGAGTGGTACCTCTGAAGCGGGTCACACACCTAAACCCCTCATAATCCCGCAAGTTTGCGCTTGCGGCTTCGTTAGCTTTATTCCTTAAAAGGACTGGAGGACAAAATAGTGCCACGATGACTATCACAGTGGATGGCCCTTTTTGATTTTGCCGCGACGGAGTATCATAGTGGCTAATCTGTGCTGGGAAACGGTTCCACGGCAGGCCTAGAATTTGGACGTAATCGAATGTTGACTGTTATATCTCCCGCCAAAACGTTGGACTTTGATACGCCTGCTGGCACTAAAAGTGCCACTCAGCCCGAGTTTCTGGCGCAGTCTGCCGGGCTTGTAGAAGATGCACGTGCGCTCAGTCCGGAAGATATTCAGGCGTTGATGGGTGTCAGTGAGAATATTGCACAGCTGAATCATCGGCGGTTCATGGATTGGAGGGTGCCCTTTGAATTGGACAACGCTAAGCAGTCAATACTGGCGTTCAAGGGAGATGTCTATACGGGCTTGGAGGCCTCGACGTTGACAGAGGCACAGCTCAGTTTTGCCCAAAGTCACCTGCGTATTCTTTCTGGCCTTTACGGCGTATTGCGGCCGCTAGACTTGATGCAGCCCTATCGGCTTGAAATGGGGCTTAAGTTTGTGAATCGCGGGGGCAAAAATCTCTACCAATTCTGGGGTGATGCCATCACCAAGTCGCTGAATAAACAGCTGCAAAATTCGCGCAGCAAGGTGTTGGTCAATCTCGCATCCAACGAATATTTCAAGTCGGTACAGTCAAAGATGTTAGATGCCGATATCATCACGCCCGTCTTCAAGGACTTCAAGGGCGGAAAGTACAAGGTGATCAGTTTTTTTGCTAAGAGAGCACGCGGACAAATGGCACGCTTTATTATCGATAACGAATTAGATGAGCCCGACGGCATCAAAGAGTTTACAGCCGACGGTTATCGTTATAACAAAGCCGAATCGAGCGCGCGTGAATGGTTGTTTACCCGCAAAGATCGCCCGGTCTAGTTGCCGTTTGCACGGTTAGCGGCGGGAACACATCACTTGAAGGGCAGCATTTTTACTGCTGATTGGCGGTAAAGGTCGTTTTGCTCCTCCTCACGGCGAGTAAAGTCGCCCACGGCTGCGGAGAGATCTGGGTCTGCAATCCAGTGATTTGACCATGTGGTTATCGGGCGAAATCCGCGTTGAATTTTGTGTTCTCCCTGTGCTCCTGGGTCAAACCGCGCCAGCTTGTTGGCGATACAGTACTCAATTCCTTGGTAGTAGCAGGCCTCAAAATGTAGGCAGTCATATTCTTCTTCGCAGCCCCAGTATCGCCCGTAAAGGGTATCGTCAGAACAGAAATATAAGGCTCCGGCCACCGCATGCGCATCGAGATACGCCAGCACCATGACCACTTGGTCTCCCATGCCCGCAGCGGTAGTGACAAAAAAATCGCGACTCAGGTACCCACCGTGACCACTGCGTTTGGCATAGGTCAGCTGGTAAAAGCGATAGAATTGCTCCCATTCTTGCTCGCCAATGTTCGCACCCGTCAGTGTTTTCATCACCAGACCCTGCTCTGCGACGCGCCGGCGTTCTTTTTTCAGTGCCTTGCGTTTGCGGCTGTTAAAGGTCGAGAGAAAATCCTCGAAACAACTATAGTTATCGTTGAACCAGTGAAACTGAGTGCCAGCACGGCGGTGCAGACCAGCGGCTAGCAGAGTCTCGCTCTTAGCCTCATCGGGGAACAATAGGTGCCAGGATGAAATATTTCGTTGCGCGGCTAGCGTTTTTATAGCGTGAAGCACGGCGTGTAAGCCTTCGTCTGCGTCAAGTTCAGGTGAGACGCATAGGCGGGGTCCCGTGGCGGGCGTGAAAGGTATTGCGGTGAGCAATTTCGGATAATAGACGAGTCCGCGCTGTCGCCAGGCATCGGCCCAAGACCAGTCGAATACGTACTCGCCGTAAGAATGTGTTTTTAAGTACAGCGGCATAATGGCGACCACTTCGTCGTCACGGCGCAGGATGAGATGGCATGGCTGCCATCCGGTTTCTACCGTTGTGCATCCGGTTGTTTCCAGTCCTAGCAGGAAATCATGGCGCAGAAACGGATAATCAGTATTGGCGATAGCATTCCATTGTGTCGCAGAAATCTGGTTGATACTGGTGAGAAACTCGACGGTCAGGGCATGCGGGTGCGAAGTTAGGGCCATTGGCGGCTCAAACACCGTCTGTTAGATAGCTGAGAACCACACCGGCAAAGATTATCATGCCCACCCAGTTGTTATGTAAAAAAGCTCTGAAACAGTCATCCGGCCTGCGTGCGCGGATTAAGTATTGCTGATAGCTAAACAGAGCGGCAGATACGATCAGTGCTACATTGTAGTAGAGGCCCAGCCCAAACGCCTGACCTGCGAGGTAAAGCGATATGAGGCTGGACGCCTGGAGCACCGCAATCATGAGGCGATCGTATGAGCCAAATAATATGGCTGTGGATTTTATGCCTATTTTGAGGTCGTCTTGTCGGTCCACCATGGCATATTCCGTGTCATAGGCCATAGTCCAGAGCAGGTTTCCCAGATAGGCCAGCCAGAGCGCGGGAGGCAGGGCTTCACTCTGGGCAGCGAAAGCCATTGGAATACTCCAGGAAAATGCTGCGCCCAATACTAGTTGTGGTAATTGCATATACCGTTTCATAAACGGGTAGCTGGCCACGAGTATTACCGCAGCGACAGAAAGTATGACGGTTAATCGGTTAGTTAACAGCACCAGTATGAACGCCGCTAGCATTAATACCACAAACAGGATCATTGCCTCTCGAACAGTGACTGCTCCGGTCACCAAGGGTCGAGCTCTGGTGCGTGCTACCGCGCCATCTAGATTCCGGTCAGCAATGTCGTTGATGATGCAACCGGCGGAGCGGGTGAGAAAGGTGCCGGCTAAAAAAATAGCGAGTAGCGTATAGTTAGGCACACCTTGCGCCGCAAGCCAAAGGGCCCAAAGGGCGGGCCACAACAGAAGTAGGGTGCCGATCGGTTTGTCAAAGCGAATCAGTTGCAGCAGGGCATGAGTTTTGGGTGAGATTGCCATTGAAACCTATTGCGGCGTGTCGAACGGTGTAGCTTACTGGGTTAGCGACGTAAATGCAGTCTTGACCTTGCTTCGCTGTGTACGATGCATCGAAGGCGCTGTCTTCCAGGGTGTGAAAGTGTTTAAAAAAACTTCACTGACCATGAGTTTTTCTCCACTGACCTCGAAACGGCAGCGACGCCCCCAGGCGGGTTCCGGTTGGCGGAGCTCGCTGGGTAAATAGGCACTGCTTCCCGGCATGCGCGAAACTTCAAAGGGATAGCGGCGCATGCCCGGATGTTTGAACAGAAAAGCCCCCAGCGATTTGTTCTGTAACCGACGCAGGTGCGCCAGACTGCCATTGAGGCTTTTAATGGGAAAGATGCTGCGGGCAAACACGACAGCACGGTCATCCAATAATAGAACGACCTCGCGCACCAGTGCGAGCTGCCTGGGCGGCAGGTCTAATAGCCGTCGTTCGGAGAGTAGGGGTACCTCCCAGCCCTGATGCAATCGTTTTACGCTGAATTGCCCCTGTTCAGACGCTATCAGTCGTGCCGTCAAAGAGCCATTGTCCGTTAACCAAGCGCGCACATTAGGCGATAGCGTTTCACGGGCACAGAGCGCCTCAGGCCGCCAGCGAGGCTCAATGGCTAGCCGTTTACGCCACTGTGGCCGGGGTATAAATGTGGTACTGGACAGTTGCAAACGTGAGACATCCTTAATTTGAGTGGCGAGAATGCGGTATCGGGCGTGTGCTTGCAAGAGCGATAGCGGCTCAAATTTCCAGAAGTTTGATAGGAAAAAATCCTTGCACAATTATTGTACAACTCTATAGTGTTCGGTTTCTAAATTTGTCCAGTGCCTGTCGCTGCAGCGTCGCGAATCCTGCGCTCGGCAGTGACGTCATCCGTAAATATTATAGAAAGTGAGAACTAGTATGAGTCAGTGGGAATGTATTGTCTGTGGCCTAATCTACGACGAGAAGGAAGGTTGGCCAGACGATGGCATTGCGCCAGGCACCAAGTGGGAGGATGTTCCGGAGGATTGGTTGTGTCCTGACTGTGGTGTTGGGAAGGAAGATTTTGAGTTATTGAAGGAGACGCCGGTCGACGACATACCCCACCATGAGGAGCCTACGGTGGACAAAGTCCATGCGCCGGTGATTATTCTCGGGACGGGATTGGCGGGTTACGGTTTGGCTAGAGAGTTTCGCAAGCACGATAGTGAAACGCCGCTTATCATTATTACCTCGGATGATGGCCGCTCCTATTCTAAGCCGATGCTGTCCACGGGTTATACCAAAGACCATTCGGCGGATGATCTAGCCCAGTCGGACGCGGGCAGCATGGCGCGTCAGCTTAAAGCCAGTGTCTGGACTATGACCAAGGTGAGTGAAATTGATACCGAGCACCAGTTGATCAAGGTGGGTGATGCCGAGACTGTCATCCACTATCGCAAGTTGGTTCTGGCCGTGGGTGCAGAGGTGATACGCCCCCCGATTGAGGGCGACGGGCTGGAACTGGTCTATTCCATCAATGATCTGCTGGACTACGCTGATTTTCGTGCCGTCGTTGCCAGAAATGACGTGAAAAAGGTGTGCATCATCGGAGGCGGGCTTATCGGCTGCGAATACACCAATGATTTGATTAATGGTGGTTTCGAGGTAGAAGCGGTAGATCCGCTTGGCTACTGCCTGCCGACGCTGTTGCCCGAACCTGCGGGTAGGGCGGTGCAAACAGCCTTGGAACAGAAAGGAGCGAAGTTCCATTTCGGTCCTTTGGTGACGGCTGTAAATAAGGCGGAGAAGGGTGTGATTGTGAGCCTTAACAACGGCGAGACTATTGCTGCAGACATGGTTATTTCGGCGGTTGGTGTGCGGCCTCGAACTGATTTAGCCAAGGCCGGTGGCATCGTCGTCAACCGCGGTATTGTGACTAATCGTCTTTTGGAGACGAGTGCTAGCGACGTCTATGCGATGGGAGATTGCGCAGAGGTTGATGGGCATGTTTTGGTTTATGTCGCGCCTTTGATGGCGGCGGCTAAAGCACTGGGTAAAACTCTAGCGGGTCAGCCCACAGAGGTCAGCTATGGGGCTATGCCGGTGACGATCAAAACGCCTGCCTGTCCGGTAGTCGTTGCACCTGTCGCGCGAGGGGCAGAGGGCGATTGGACTATTGTGGCCGACGGCAACAATGTCAACGCGCAGTTCCGTGACAGTGATGGAAATTTGCTGGGTTTTGCGCTGACCGGCGAAGCGATTAAAGAGAAAATAACGCTGCAAAAAGAATTGCCGGCGATTATGGTCTGACGCGCAGTCCCGGTCATACAGGCACTGTTGGTGACCGACAACGCTGAGCTGCACGTGAGGCGCTGGTTATACGACTTTGTTGTGGGGTTAAATCTGTGCCCTTTTGCGCGCCCTCTGCTGGGCGCAGCCAACTTGCGTATCGTGGTTTGTGAAGGAAGCCAGCTAGTCGATCTGCGCAGCGTGCTCCTTCAGGAGCTGGATTTGCTGCAGCGTAATAGCGAGCAGGATATTGCTACGACACTTGTGGCGTTCCCTCAGGCGCTGCGAAATTTCGAAGACTACCTTCAGTTCTTCGATGAAGCTCAAGACTTGTTGCTTGAATCGGGTCTCGACGGTGTTGTGCAGCTAGCCAGTTTTCATCCGCAATATCGCTTTGCGGGAGAAGCGCCAGAAGCAGCAAGTCACTTCAGTAATCGCGCACCCTATCCGCTTATTCACCTGCTTAGAGAAGATATGATAAGTCGCGCACTGGAGCACGTTGATGACCCGAGTCAGATCCCAGATGGGAATATTCAAACGTTAAATACTATCGGTGTGCCTGAGCTAGAGAGGCGCTGGCAGGCGTTATTCTTGCGCTAGGGTTATTGGGTATAAGAGACAGCTACCGCGGATTCAAACCTTGGCAAACTGCTGGCCGGAGCCGGTCCATCGATGAATCAGTGGATCAGTCCGTTCTGGATAGGATTCACGGACGGTGTTGGCAATAGACTGGACTTCGTCTAGCAGGTGACTGTGTGTCGGCAGCGAAGCGATTCTGAATTCCATCAGACCGGTCTGTCGGGTGCCGAGCACTTCGCCTGGACCGCGCAGCTCCAGGTCTTTCTCGGCGATATAGAATCCGTCTGAACTTTCTCGCATAACAGACAGGCGCTGCTTGCCGTTGGCCGATAGCGGGGTCTGATATAGCAGCACGCAGTGGCTGGCCTGTAGTCCTCTGCCCACTCTTCCGCGCAGTTGATGCAATTGCGCCAGCCCCAGCCGTTCTGGGTTTTCAATGATCATCAGGCTAGCATTCGGCACGTCTACGCCGACTTCAATAACGGTTGTCGCGACCAGTAGCGCGAGTTCACCGCTTTTGAACGCGTCCATTATGGCGGCCTTCTCTAGCGGTTTGAGCCGACCGTGAATTAACCCGATTGCCAGATGCGGCAGGCCCTCACGCAATTCTTGCGCGGTCGCCTCCGCCGCCTGTGCCTGCAGTACATCGCTTTCTTCAATGAGGGTACAGACCCAGTAGGCTTGGCGACCCTCGCTACAGGCGGCCGCGACTCGCGCTACAACGTCCTCTCGGCGACTGCTATCGATGAGTGCCGTGGTCACCGGAGACCTCCCCGGCGGCAATTCGTCGATTATTGAACAGTCCAGATCGGCATAGGCGACCATGGACAGCGTTCGGGGAATAGGGGTCGCTGTCATGACCAATTGGTGAGCCCGGCCCTGTTGCGGCGCTGCTTTTTTGGTCAATGCGAGGCGCTGATGAACCCCGAAGCGGTGTTGCTCGTCGACGACAACCAGGCCTAGACATGCGAAGGCCACATTATCTTGAAATAATGCATGCGTGCCGATGACCAAGCTTGCGTCCCCAGAGGCGATGCGACCTAAAGCGCTTAACCGTTTGTTGCCCTTGGTGCGGCCGCTTAACCACTCCATGGTGATGTTGAAGGGTTCGAACCACTGACAGAAATTACGCCAATGCTGCTCTGCTAATATCTCTGTAGGGGCCATGATGGCGACCTGGTAGCCATTACCAATTGCCTGTAGCGCGGCTCCAGCCGCGACTAGGGTCTTTCCTGACCCCACATCGCCCTGCACTAGCCGCATCATTGGAACAGGCTTGGCCAGATCAACAGCGATTTCTTGCAGGACATGGAGTTGAGCGTTCGTGGGTGTGAACGGCAGGCTTGCGAGGAATGCTGCGAGTGCCTCTTTGTTTAGTGGCAGGGCTTCTGCTCCCTCTTCTTGCTGTCGTTCGCGCAGTCGGTGAAGCGATAGGTTGTGCGCCACCAATTCTTCCAGCGCCAGTCGCAACTGGGCCGGATGTTTGCCTTCTCGCAGTAATTCTTGGGCGGCATCAGGCGGAGGGGTGTGCAGGTATTGCAGGGCCTTCGTTAATTCATAGGGGTATTTGCCGCTGGGAGGCAATAACTCATCGACTTGTTCTCTGTGCAGGCGCTCGAGGGCTTGTTTGCAGAGTTTGCGCCACTGGTTTTGGCCGATACCGGCCGTCGTCGGATAGATCGGGGTGAGTGCCTCCTCGACAGGTACCTCCTCTTCTTGCAGCACGCGATATTCTGGGTGGTACATCTCCAAGCCGCTGCCCCCGCGACGCACTTGCCCGAAACAACGCAGCCGGGTGCCGCTTTGTAGGTTGTTCTTTTGCGCGGCGCTAAAATGGAAAAAGCGCAGGGTCAGCGTCCCACTGCCATCCTGAATTCGCGCTACGAGGCTGCGGCGACGACCAAAGACCACATCTGCGGCTCGCACCTCGCCTTCTATGACGACATCAGCGCCCTCTCTGGCGGCTGCAATAGGGGTGACCCGAGTGCGGTCCTGATAGCGCAATGGGAGGTGGAACAGGAGATCCTCTACGTGACGAACGCCGTAATCGGCCAGCGTGCTCGCAAGCTTGGGGCCGACGCCACGCAGCTCCTGTACTGAAATATTGGCGATGCCGTCTATCATCGCATTACTGAGCTCGCAGGGCGTCGATAAGAATATCGATGGCCTCTGATCGCGGATAACTCACACGCCAGGCAAGGGCGATGCTGCGGCAGGGTGCCGGGCTTTGAAATGGGCGAACGGCCAATGCATTTTCCCCATAAGTGGCTTCATTCGCCGCTGACTCCGGCAATACAGTAATACCCAAGCCGCTTGCCACCATGTGCTTTAAGGTTTCCAGAGAGCCACCTTCTATAACCGTATGGCCCTGTGCATATTTTTCTCGTATAGCTCGTTGCAGCCCAGGGCAGGCGTCCAGCACCTGGTCGCGGAAGCAATGGCCTTCACCCATTAAAAGCACCCGGTGTTCGGCCAAACTGCTGGCGTTGATGTGCGAGTGTTCCGCCAGAGGGTGGTCCTGCGGGAGCAACACGACAAAGGGTTCATCGAAGAGCGTCCGTGTGACGATGTCCGTTTCGGTAAAGGGCAGTGCTATAAAAATAGCGTCTAGTTCTCCGTTGCTTAGCTTGACGCGCAAGTTAGCGGTATAACTTTCCTCAATGAATAACGGCATGTTGGGGGCCAATTGTGGTAGACGGCTGACCAAGCGCGGGAACAGGTAGGGGCCCACGGTATAGATTGCACCGACGGAAAGCATGCTCCCCATTGGATCCTTGCCTTGTTCCGCCAGCAGCCGTAGATTTTGTGTTTCGCGCAGAACCGTGCGAGCTTGCTCTACAATAAGCTCTCCGGTGGGCGTGGTGGCCACCTTGTGACGTGCGCGCTCGAACAGGCAGACCCCTAGCTCGGCCTCCAGTTTTTTGATGGCGACGCTGAGAGTGGGTTGACTGACGCTGCATTGCTCCGCCGCTTTACGAAAATGACCTGATTCGGCTAGTGCTACAAGGTAGCGCAGTTCTGTTAATGTCATGGGGTCTTAGCCTTGCTAATAAAGTCCCTAGTGTAACCAGTGAGTGATTAATATGAAGAATAGTTCTGTTCTAATTGTCGGATGTGGCGATATTGGTATTCGCACCGGCGGGCTCCTCAAGGGACAAGGTTGGGATGTTGCGGGTGTGAGGCGCGATACCTCGAAACTGCCAGCGGAATTTGTCGCTTATGCAGCGAACTATACTGAGTCTGGGAGTTTGGATTTTATAGCGCAGTCGGCGCCAGACTTCGTGCTTGCGACATTTAACCCGGTAGACCGAACAGAGGCGGGCTATAAAGCGGGCTTTCAAAACGCTATGAGCCATTTAATCTCTGGCCTGGGGCTACATCGACCGCGACATATCCTGATGGCAAGCAGTACCCGAGTTTTTGCCGAGGCCCGCGGCGGTTGGGTGGACGACGATAGCCCCCTGACTGATGATGATCCTTGTGCTCTGGCAATAATTGCCGCGGAGCAGCAACTGCTGGCCTCGGGGCATAATGCGTCAGTGGTGCGATTTGCCGGTATCTATGGCATCCCTGGAAGTCGCCTTATGTCGAGGGTTCGCAGTGGAGAGCTGTGTCAGCCAGAGCCTGTCAGTTATACCAATCGTATTCACAGGGATGATTGTGCGGGCTTCCTCACGCATCTGCTGCAGTTGGTCGATGTAGGGCAAACAATCGCGCCTCTCTACATTGGCGTAGATGATGAGCCGGCGCCTCGTTACGACGTGGAGGCTTGGCTGGCAGGCGCAATGGGGTTAGAGGTGCGACCGCGGAAGAGACTGCCTGCATCAGTTGATCAATCCACTGGGCGTGGTGGAAAGGGTCATAAACGCTGTCGAAATAAAGGGCTACACAATAGTGGTTATAAGCTCATTTATCCCGACTATAAAAGCGGATACAACGCTTTGCTTGCTCAGAATTAAAGCGCAAGAATGGCTTCTACTTCAATCTGGGCATCCTTGGGTAACGCGGCGACCTGCACACAGGCACGCGCCGGAAAGGGCTCTTCGAGGAAGCGTGTCATGACCTCATTGACCACTGCGAAGTGTGCAAGGTCAGTGAGCGAGATATTGATTTTGACCGCATTTTTCAGGCTGCCACCGGTCGCCTCTGCCACCGCGCTTAGATTTTGAAAAACCTGAACCGCCTGTTCTGTTATATCTTCGGACACTAACTCTGTCGTGCCGGGGACAAGAGGAATTTGGCCTGACAGCCACACGGTATTACCTACCTTGACGGCTTGCGAATAGGGACCGATGGCGGCGGGGGCGGCGGGTGTTGAGATGACGGCGCGATTACTCAAAGCGGTTCTCCATTGTACCGGTAGTGCAGATTGTCTGGGCGCTCAGTTTTTGACACGATTAACTTTGTGCACGTGCTTGATGGTGCGTAGACGCTTCATGATTCGGGCTAGATGCACCCTATCGTTTACCAACATTTCCAAGGTTACATAGGTGAACTGATAGTCCTTGTCCTCAGTGGATATTTTCTCGATGTTAACGTCCATACTGTTGATGCGAGTGGCAATCACGGCCAGCATTCCGCGACGATTTTCGACCTCTACGCGCAGCTCTGCAGAGTATTCGCCTTCGACATTATCGTCCCAGCGTAACGCTATCTGTCTTTCGTTATGATCGCGGATATCCGCGAGGTTCTTGCATTGCTCTCTGTGCACAACGACACCTTTTTCGAGGCTTAGATAACCTTCAATAGGATCTCCAGGTATGGGGTGGCAGCATCTAGCATAACCAACCATGAAGCCCTCGGTTCCGCAGATGGCGACAGGCTGCACACTGTCACGATGCTGCTGCAGTGCGTCGTCTTCTGAGCCGCTCAACAGCTGCTGCGCGGTGAACATGGGTAACCGGTTGCCGCGAGCGATATCCGCGAACAGATCATCGAGGTTTTCATAGCGCTGCTGTGATAGAAAGTCCCGGAGCTTGTCTTCAGCGAGATTTGCCAAATTGGTGCCAAAATCCATGAGGCCCTTGTCCAGAAGGCTGCGTCCCAGCGCGATTGAGTCGTCCAAAGTCTGACTTTTCAGGAAATGATGAATATTAGAGCGAGCCTTAGCCGTGACAGCATAATCTAGCCAGGTTGGGTTGGGCAGGGCTCCCGAGGAGGTTAGGATTTCAACCGTCTGGCCGCTTTGTAGCGTCTCGGACAGCGGTGACAAGCGACGGTTTATTCGACAGGCAACGCAGCTGTTGCCGACGTCCGTATGCACAGCGTAAGCGAAGTCTACCGGGGTAGCGCGCCGCGGCAACTCGAGGATGCGGCCCTGTGGGGTGAAGACATAGATTTCATCTGGGAAGAGGTCAATCTTGACACTTTCGATAAACTCCAGCGAGTTGCCTGCGCGCTGCTGCATCTCTAGCAAGCCCTGCACCCATTCACGGGCACGGGCATGATTACCTTTGCTGGACTGGCCCTCACTTTTGTATAACCAGTGGGCGGCGATCCCCTTATTTGCCATGTCTTCCATCTCCTGGGTGCGGATTTGGACTTCAATCGGTACGCCGTGCATGCCCATAAGAACAGTGTGGAGGGACTGATAGCCGTTGGCCTTGGGTATGGCAATATAATCCTTGAATTCACCGGGCACCGGTTTGTAGAGGCTATGAATGCAGCCCAGCACGCGGTAACAGGTGTCAACAGAGTCCACGATGATGCGAAAGGCATAGATATCGGTGATCTCAGAAAAAGACTTGTGCTTGGACTTCATTTTTCTGTAGATGCTGTACAGGTGTTTTTCGCGTCCAATGACACGAATTTCATGGCCCTCCTGTTCCAGCGTGACTTCGATCTGATGGCGGACCTTTTCTACGAGTTCCTTGCGGTGCCCAACCGATTTTCGCAGCGCCGCGTCTATGCGCCTGGCACGCATAGGATAGAGAGCGCTAAAACCGAGCTCTTCAAATTCGAGGCGCACCATGTTCATACCTAAGCGCGCGGCGATAGGGGCATAGATGTCGAGAGTTTCGCGCGCAATCCGGCGTGCTTTGGTGGATTTCAGCACCCCGAGGGTCCGCATATTGTGTAGCCTGTCGGCCAACTTCACCAGGATTACCCGAATATCCTGGGCCATGGCCAGTGCCATTTTCTGGAAGTTCTCTGCCTGTTTTTCTTCTAGCGACTGGAATTCCATCTGTGTTAATTTGCTGACGCCATCGACGAGCTCAGCGACCGTGGGGCCAAACTGTTCAGCGATGGCAGACTTCTCCATGCCGGTGTCTTCAATGACATCATGCAGCATGGCCGCGATCAGGCTTTGGTGGTCCATGTGCATGTCGGCGAGGATGCCAGCAACAGCGAGGGGATGACTTACATAAGGATCGCCACTGTGTCGCTGCTGCCCATAGTGCGCCTGTTCGGCAAAAAAGTAGGCGCGATTTACGTGGTTGGTTTGCTCGGTGTTGAGGTAACTACGGAGGGTGGTATTGAGGGCATCTAGAGTTTGCATGTTGTTGGCTTTAGACTCGTATTAAAGATGCCCGCGTAGCTTACAGCGCTTCGCTGGCCTCCAACACTTCCGCCAGCTCTTCCTCGGCGTCCATTTCGTTGGCCCGGCTAAGAATTTCGTTGGTGACTAGCCCTTCAGCAATTTCACGCAAAGCGATGACGGTGCACTTGTCCGATTCTTCCAGTACCAGAGGATCCTTCCCACCTGTTGCCAATTGCCGGGCACGTTTACTCGCGACCATAACAAGTTCAAAGCGATTTGCGACATTTTCCAGACAATCTTCAACGGTTACGCGTGCCATTATTCAATACTTCCCATTTTTGCGTGTGTTACTTCAAGGGTTTATCTTGGAGACACAGGTTAGTAAAACCGCGGCGCTGTCGATGATGTCGGCGCCTCTGTACCCACGGGGCGTTGAATTTACGCCGAAGTGACCCTAAAGTATAGCGCATTATACCGGGGGTGCGTCCAGCATTAATAACCCTTGAGGGACTAGTTCAGGAGGTTTTCTAGCATGCCAGACAGTATTCGTTGCTGGCGAGAGGTGCGCAGACGTTGACTGATGACAATAAACTGCAGTTCATCAAGGGCTTGGTCGAAGTCCTTGTTGACCACTAGGAAGTCACTTTCTATATAATGCGACATCTCTGCCACCGCGGCGTTCATTCGATCCTCGATAATGTCAGGGTCATCCTGCCCTCTCAGGCTAAGTCGCTGCTGCAGGGCGTCCCGCGACGGTGGTAGGATAAAAATAGACTGAGTTTCGGGGAGCAGTCGCTTCACCTGCCTTGCTCCTTGCCAGTCAATCTCTAAAATGATGTCAAGGCCCTGCTTGAGTTGGTCTTCCAGCCAGATGCTGGAGGTCCCATAGAGGTTGCCAAAGACATGTGCGTGCTCCAGAAACTCAGCTCGATCGAGCATATCTACAAAGGCGTTCTCCGAGACAAAGTGATAATTGACCCCGTCCTTTTCGGCGGGTCGCATCGGGCGTGTGGTGTGAGAGACGGAGACTTTTAACCCTCCGCAGCGCTCAATGAGGGCATTAACCAGGCTTGTTTTGCCGGCTCCTGATGGGGCGGACACAGTGTAAAGTGTTCCGATGCTTGTCATGTTCTGTTCCTGTTGTCGTAAGGGAAACGCGAGGCGCTACTCAATATTTTGTATTTGTTCGCGCATCTGCTCGATAAGCACCTTGAGTTCAACCGCGCTCTGGGTCGTAGCTGCCGATTGCGATTTTGACGACAGCGTGTTGGCCTCTCGGTTCAGTTCCTGCATCAGAAAGTCTAGTCGCCTACCGCAGGGGCCACCTTGTTTGAGAGTGCGCCGTACTTCACCCATATGGGCGTCGAGGCGATCCAGTTCTTCATCCACGTCGGCCTTTTGAGCCATGTAGACCAGTTCTTGTTCCAGTCGACCCTGATCGACGTCCATCTCCAGATGTTCGATTCGATGGATGATTCGATCGCGCTGATGTTGCATGAGTGCGGGCAGTATCTTGCGCGTGACATTGACCTCCGCTTCAACCACTGTCAGCCGATCCAGTACCAGCGTCGCTAACTTTCCCCCTTCTCTGCGACGGCTTTGCTGCATATTCACCAGTGCTTTATCAAATAAGGACAGCGCCTGCTTTTGAAGTTGCTCTTCTGGCACCTCTTGGGCAGTGCAGACACCGGGGAATAGCAGTACCTCCAGTGCGTTGATAGGCGCTAATGTGCCCAGCTGTTTCTGGATAATACCGGTAGCCGCTACTAACGCATCGAGGCGAGCGGTATCTATAAGCAGGTCTTGCGTGTGTATCTGCTGCGCCTGCAGGCGCATCATGCACTCTACTTTTCCTCTGGCCAAACTGGCGCCCGCGTGCTCCCGCAATTTTGGTTCTAGAGCGCGCAGTGCATCGGGCAGTTTAAAGCTGCAATCGAGATAACGATGGTTCACCGAACGCAGCTCTATGGTCAGAGTACCTTGTTCTATCTCGGCGCTCTCTCGAGCAAATGCGGTCATGCTCTGAATCATTATTGCCGGGACCCCCTCTTGCTTGTAGGAATGCCAGTGTAGCAGTTTGTGATAATTGCAAACAGGTTTGCACGGAAGCTCTGCGGCTCTATTTAGCGGTTTTAACTTGCCGGCTCTAGTATACTGCCGCATTCACTAAACACGACGGGGTAAATCCATGCAACGACCTAGTGGCCGCTCAGCTGCGCAACTCAGAGAGATCAATATCACTCGCAACTATACCCGGCATGCCGAGGGCTCAGTGCTGGTTTGTTTCGGTGACACCCAAGTCATCTGCACTGCGTCAGTGGAAAAGGGCGTCCCACGATTTATGCGCGGGCAAGGCCGGGGTTGGGTTACGGCGGAGTACGGTATGCTGCCGCGCTCAACAGATAGTCGCATGGGCCGCGAGGCCAGCCGTGGCAAGCAGGGAGGGCGTACATTGGAGATTCAGCGCCTGATAGGTCGTTCATTGCGAGCGGCTCTTGATTTTTCTAAGCTAGGCGAGAATACGATCACGGTAGACTGCGATGTGATTCAGGCAGACGGAGGCACCCGCACGGCAGCAATTACGGGCGCCTGCGTTGCCCTGGTCGACGCCATTAACTACCTGCAGCGGGAGAAACTGATCAAAGATGACCCTCTGTTGCAAATGGTGGCCTCAGTATCGGTGGGAATTTATCAGGGTGTTCCCGTGCTGGACTTAGATTATCCGGAGGATTCTTCGGCGGATACCGATATGAATGTCGTCATGGGGGAGTCTGGAGGGTTTATTGAAGTGCAGGGCACGGCTGAGCAGGCGCCCTTTTCTCGCGAGGAACTGAATGGCATGCTGGACTTAGCGTCCGAAGGGATACAGCAATTGATTGCTGTACAAAAAGCTGCGCTGGCCTCTGGATAAGCGAGGCTGTGGCGCAGGTTAAAGCTCGATATCGTAGTCCATAATCACGGGTGCATGGGAAGAGAACTGCTTGATCTTGTAAATAGCACCATAATCCACGGCGTACTTTAGGCCTTGGGAGATCAAATGGAAGTCGGTGCGCCAACCATTGGTACCTGGTTCGCCATCTGGCCACCAGGTAAATTCGTCCTGATCTGAGCTAACTTCCCGGAACGCGTCAACATAACCGGACTCCAGCAGCTCGTCCATCCACTGGCGCTCTTCGGCCAGAAAGCCTGAGACTGTCCCATTACTCTGGCTGTCTTGCACATCTGCTGCACTGTGGACGATATTCCAGTTGCCACAAATGATGAACTCCCGACGTTTGTTGCGGACTTTTTGCAGATGACCACCGAGGAGCTCAAAAAATTCGTTTTTATGGGCTTGCTGGGAGGCGTTAGCAGGGTCTGCCCGCGGCGCTAAGAGACACGCCACACTGAGGGTTTCATAATCTGCTTGTATATAACGACCCTCCATATCAAAGTCCGCGAACCCTAGGCCGGTCATGATTGCCTTGGGCATTTGTCGACTATAAATAGCCACACCGTTGGCTTTACCGCCTGCGTCGTCAAAGAAATAGGCGTTGTATCCCTCTGGGAAAAAGATTTTATCCTGTAGGTCATATTCTGAACATTGTAAATCTTGAACACAGATAAAATCTGCATCTTGCTCTCTCAGCCAGTCGAAAATGCCTTTGTCAGCGGCATTTTTAATGCCGTCCGCACTGATACTGATGATCCTCATTTTTGATCCCTTGATATGAGAGGGTGTACTATGAACCCTGAGTCACGCAACAGTTTAAACATGCCGCCGAGCTCCTATCGGAATGGCCGTGCATAAGATTATTGAGGTTACCGTTTAGCAGTACTGCCGACATGCATTATATTAACGCCGAGGGAAGAATTTACTGCTCGTTTCTTAGTGTTAAAAAAGTCGACACCCCCAGTTTCGGGTATTCTATAGCGTAACCCGCGGAATACAATGCTTCGTTTAAGGATCTAAAGCCCGTATGCATGCAGTTCAAACAGAGTTTATTCAACTTGCCCGCAGGAATGAGGTGTTAAAATTCGGTGAATTCACTCTTAAGTCAGGACGTGTAAGCCCCTATTTTTTTAATGCGGGAGCATTTTCAACGGGTGCCGCACTCGCTGCTTTGGGCCGATGCTACGCCCATTGTATTGTCAATTCAGGCGTGCAGTTTGACGTGTTATTAGGTCCTGCCTATAAGGGTATTCCTCTGGCAGCGGCCACAGCGATCGCTCTCGCCGACGATCACGGGATGGATGTGCCGTATGTCTATAATCGCAAAGAGGCCAAAACCCACGGCGAGGGTGGCGTTTTGGTGGGGGCCGCTTTGCAAGGGCGTGTGCTGATAATAGACGACGTTATTACCGCGGGTACGGCTGTTCGAGAGGTGATCAAAATGATTGATGAGGCGGGCGCCGCTCTGGCGGGCGTTGTTATCGGCCTTGATCGGCAGGAGCGGGGGGTGGATCAGTTGTCGGCTATACAGGAGGTGGAGCGAGCACATGACGCGCCGGTGTTAAGCATCATTAACATGGGCCATATTATTGATTATCTTGAGGCGGAAGATCAGGGCCCTCCGGGTGCTTTGGCCGCCATGCGACAATACCGCCGAGAGTATGGAGTTTGATTGATATCAAGCGCGTAAGCGTTTTTGTTAAATAGACAACGAGTATTCTGCGCGACCCACGCTCTTTCACTGCGGACCTAACGAATAAAACCGGTCGTTTGGCCTGAAACTGGCGTGGTGACGGCTTCGCGAAAAAATGCGGCCATCAATAACTCCCACTGACTGGCCCACTCTGTGGTCGGAGGACGCTGGAATCCGCTGCGCACATACTGCGATAGACGCCCTTCTGCTGCGGATAGCAGAAGGTTGGCCGCGGCTGGCAGGGGGATGCTAGGGCGCAGCCCCTCGCGCAACTCTGCCTCCCGAATGACTTGTTTGAGCTGCGTTTCGAAGCGGTCGAAGAGTTGTGCCACACGGATGTGCAGTCGCTCGTGTTCCCCCGCCAGTGCATCACCGGTGAGAATACGGGTAAGCCCGGGATTGCGTTCGGCAAATACGAGTAACAACATAAGCATTTTTTCGCAGCGCACGGCGGCAAGCTGCTCTTCATTCAAAATGATACTGATGCGGCTGAAAAGCGTGTCTTCGATGAATTCTATGAGGCCTTCAAACATTTTTGACTTACTGGGAAAGTGCCGATAAAGCGCCGCTTCAGAGACACCGACCTGCTTAGCAAGGCCTGCTGTAGTGATTCGGCTACCTGGGCCGGTCTCCAGCATTTGTGCGAGAGCTTCCAGTATTTGTTGGCGCCTTTGAGATTTTTTGGGGGGCATAGCAATCCATACCGAATAACATGTCTTGTAATGCTAGCGATTACCCGCCGTGCCTGCAATAAGCCGAACCCTAATGGGGGAGAATTTTTAGCAGTTTATGTGCGTTAGACCGGCTTATTGGTAATGAGCGTGCCCATTCCTTCATCGGTGAGGGTTTCCAGCAACACGGCGTGTGGGACGCGACCATCCACAATATGCGCGCTGGTGACTCCGAATTTCACCGCATCGAGAGCGCAGCGGATTTTTGGCAGCATGCCGCCGCTGATAGTCCCGTCTGCGATTAACGCATCGACCTGTTCTGTGGTGAGGCCAGTAAGAATGTGCCCGTTTTTGTCCAACAATCCGGCGACATTGGTCAGCAGCATTAATTTTTCTGCATTCATCACTTCTGCCAGTTTTCCTGCAACCAAATCAGCGTTAATATTGTAGGTGGTGCCATCGTCGCCCACTCCGATCGGAGCGATGACAGGAATAAAGTTGCTCCCTAAAATGACCTGCAGCACTTCAACATCAATTTGGTCAACCTCACCCACGTGGCCCATATCGACGATTCCCGCCACATCGCGCTCAGAGCCGTACCGATTGACCGTGAGTTTGCGTGCCTTAATCATCTGGCCATCTTTACCTGTTACGCCAATAGCTTTGCCGCCGTTGCGGTTAATAGACGACACTATTTCCTTATTGACGCTGCCACCTAACACCATCTCCACGACTTCCATTGTTTCAGAATCCGTGACACGCATGCCCTCAACAAACTCCGTTTGCATATTGAGCTTTGCCAACAGGGCACCGATCTGTGGCCCGCCTCCATGCACCACGACCGGGTTCATGCCGACCAATTTCATCAGCACCACGTCGCGGGCGAAGCTTTCGTGCAGCAGAGGATCCACCATGGCGTTGCCGCCAAATTTGACCACTATCGTTTTGCCGATGAAGCGCTGAATATAGGGAAGGGCTTCGGTCAAAACTTGAGCTATATTGAGGGCTTCTGCGCGATCGAGTGACATATTCTGGCCTGCTGTTCAGTCCGCCCCTAAAAGGGATGGGTGGTTAGAAATTGAGTTCAATCGCGGAGTCTATTTGCGCAATTTGGGTTCTGAACTCGTCCTGGATTTTTTTCAGATGTTCCGGTGTGTCTGCCTCAAAGCGGGCCGTCAGCGCTGGTCCCGTATTGGAAGCTCGCACCAAGCCCCAGCCGTTGTTAAAGTCTACCCTGAGTCCGTCTAGTGTGGTCACTTTGCCGGAAGAAAAGTCGGCATTGTTGATGATTCTATCGATCAACTCAAATTTGTAGTCGTCCGCCACCGGAATGATGATTTCAGGCGTATTGCTCGTAGCAGAAAATTTCGCAATGACATCGTCCAGATTCTCCCCCAGTGTGCTTATGATTTCTGCGAGGCGACCCGCCGCATACATGCCATCGTCAAATCCGTACCAGCGCTCGCCAAAAAATATGTGACCGGAGAACTCTCCGCCTAAGAGCGCGCCGGTTTCTTGCATTTTTTCTTTCATAAAAGCGTGCCCGGTCTTCCACAGCACTGGCCGGCCGCCAAGGTCGGAAATCAAGGTTGAGAGTTGGCGACTGCACTTGACGTCGAAGACAACATCCGCGCCAGGGTTGCGTGATATAACATCCTGAGCGTAAAGCATCAGTAATACGTCAGAACGTATAATTTTTCCGGAGTGTGTGACGACGGCCAAGCGGTCACCGTCGCCATCGAATGCTACGCCAAAGTCGGCCTGAGCATCGACGACTTTTTTGGCCAGCATTGCGAGATTTTCCTCGTTACTGGTGTCGGGAGGGTGGCCAGGAAAGCGACCGTCAACCTGACAGTTCAGCCGTATAACGTCGCAGCCGAGTTTCTGAAATAGCTGCGGCGCGATCTCGCTGGTAGCGCCGTTACTCGCATCGATGACAATTTTAAGGGGCACAGTGATGGCAATATTACGGAGCACCTTATCTAAATAAGCAGGAACAACATCCTCATGCGTTATTCGCCCATTGCCTGCACTGAAGCTGCCGGATACTGCACGGTCGCGAATGTCAGCGATGTGGCCTGCCGCAAGGGTCTGTCTGTCTAGTACGACCTTCAGTCCGTTCTGTTCTGCGGGGTTGTGGCTGCCGGTTATCATGATGCCCGACCGGCAATTCAGGTGCCAAGTAGCAAAATAGAGCAGTGGCGTGGGTGCCATGCCAATATCGATGACATCTCTCCCTGTCGCTATAATTGCACGGATCAGAGCGGCCTTAATGCGTGGGCTGGACGTTCTGCCATCGCATCCGACGATGAGTGCGCGTTCACCCCTTTGCTCAGCGATTGTCCCGATCGCGGCTGCGATGCTTTCTATTACGGCATCGGTGAGCTCATTCTCTGCGTGACCGCGGATGTCATAGGCGCGAAATATATGCTCAGGGAAACCGCCTTCCTGATACGCCGCAACTTTTGTGTTGCCTGCAAGAAAAGGTTTGAGTGTGGGATTGTGTGACACGCTTCTTCAGTCGTTCTTGCGAGTTTGATGAGCAATTAAATGCACAATTTGTCGTGCGATGGAGGCCTTGCTCGCGAGCTCGAGGATCTGCTCCCCATCGTGCCATAAAACAGTCGCTGCGTTGTTTTCGCTGTTAAACCCTATGGCTTGATTGGAGACGTCGTTGGCCACCATCATATCGAGGTCTTTTCGTTGCATTTTTTCTCTGGCATAGGCGACAACGTTGTTGGTCTCAGCAGCGAAGCCAACGGTGTATGGCCGGTGTTGATTTGCAGCCACCGCGGAGACGATATCGGGATTACGCACTAGCTGCAGCGTCATCTCATTCTCCGTTTTTTTAATTTTCTGATGTTCTACATTAGCGGGACGATAATCCGCCACCGCTGCGCATCCAATAAAGATGTCACACTCCGACAACAGCTCAATGCAATGTTGTAGCATTTGCTCTGCGCTTTGTACGCTTAGAAACCGAATACGGTCCGGTGGCGCCAAGTCCACTGGGCCGCTCACCAATGTTGTAATCGCGCCGGCGTCTACTGCTGCTGCTGCTAGCGCATAACCCATTTTCCCCGAACTGTTATTGGAAATGTAACGAACTGGGTCCAGGGCCTCCCGGGTGGGGCCGGCTGTTATTACGACGCGCTTGCCCGCTAGGTGGTTGCTCTCAAAGAGGTTGGCGGCAGCGCCGGCAATAATAGAAGGTTCTTCCATGCGCCCAAAGCCGACATCGCCACAGGCCTGTTGGCCCGCAGCAGGTCCAATTATGTGCACACCTCTAAGTGACAGTGTGTCTATGTTGGCTGTCGTGGCAGGGTCTTTCCACATCTGCTGATTCATCGCCGGAGCCAACATGAGCGGTGCTGCTGTTGCCAGAGCAACCGTCGAGACTAGGTCGTCGGCTCGACCGATGCTTAGTCGAGCGATAAGGTCAGCGGTCGCCGGCGCGATTAGCAATAGGTCGGCCCAGCGCGCTAGCTCAATGTGCCCCATTCCCATTTCAGCTTGCTCATCCAGTAATTCGGTGTGTACCGGATTTCCTGAAAGCGCTTGAAGGGTAAGGGGGGTAATGAATTCCTGAGCGCCGCGAGTCATGATTACGCGCACAGTAGCGCCAAGTTCCTGCAGTTGTCTGACCAACTCCGCTGACTTGTAGGCGGCGATGCCGCCACTGACGCCGAGCAGGACATTGCGATTGAAAAGATGTGCCATTTGCTCGCTCAAATTGGGAATATAACCTGTCGGGAAAGATACCACTGTGACGCCGCATTTGACACTGCCGCGACAGAGGGCTTGCGGAGGAGCACCATGGCGATAACCGGTTGGGCATTCGGTGAAGGACCTCAAGATAAACTGTTGGAACGAGGTGCTGCAGCACTGTCAGATGGTGAGTTACTCGCTTTAGTGCTCAATACGGGCTATCGGAACTGTAGCGCGCTGGATATGGCGCGCAACTTGCTTAAAGAATTTGACGGTATCAGTGGGCTTATACGATCGGATCAAAGCAGGCTGCTCGCCTGTTCCGGCGTTGGTCCTGCGAAATACGCCCGCTTGCGTGCAGCGATGGAATTGGCGCGTCGGCAGGCACTGCAGAAGGTCTCGACCGCGAACGTGCTCACCAGCCCGGACGAAACACGGCGTTTTTTCCAATACCACTTGGGGCGCCACAGCGCAGAAGTGTTCAGCTGTCTATTTCTGGATAGTCAGCACAGGGTGCTGCGCTGTGAGGATTTGTTTTTTGGCACGCTCGATGGGGCGGCAGTTTACCCACGTGAAGTGGCGATAAGGGCTCTACAGTATGGCGCGGCCGCTGTCATTTTTGCCCATAACCACCCGTCTGGCGTTACTGAGCCCAGCACCGCTGACCGAAGAATTACCGAGCGGTTGTGTTCTGCCCTGTCGTTATTGGATATCCGGGTGCTGGATCACATCATCATCGGTTGCGGCCGAGAGTATTCCTTTGCCGAGCAGGGCCTGTTGTGAGGGTGAATGTGAATGATTGTTGTTGCGCTATCCGCTCCCTCCAGCTTCTAAGGCTTGCTATGATTGGGGTGTTCTGGTATAAAGTCGCGCTCTGCGTGGCCTGTGCCTCGTTCAGGTTGTTAAGTGCACTCATTTTTATTGAAAATCCCGCGTCCATTTTGGGAGAGAGAGATCATGGCTAGAGTCTGTCAAGTTACCGGAAAGCGTCCGGTATCGGGGAACAACGTATCACACGCAAAGAACCGCACTCGTCGCCGTTTTTTGCCCAACCTGCATCAGCACCGTTTTTGGCTGCCTTCACAGAAGCGCTTTGTGAGCTTGCGGGTATCCACCAAGGGCATGCGTATCATCGACAAGTTGGGGATCGAAAAAGTGCTGGAAGATCTCCGCGCTCGCGGCGAAAAGGTTTAAAGGAGAATAGCGATGAGAGATAAAGTCAGAATGAATTCATCTGCTGGTACGGGACATTTTTACACCACAGACAAGAACAAACGGACTACGCCTGACAAGCTGGAAATGAAAAAATATGATCCGGTAGTGCGCAAGCATGTCATGTATAAGGAAGGTAAGATTAAATAGGTGCCCCCTTAGAAGCGTTGACTGAAACCCTGGCGATTGCCGGGGTTTTTTGTTTCAGGGCCCGCTACGCAATAGCATAAAAAAGACATCAACCCGCCATGCCTGAGCTGCCAGAAGTTGAAACCACCCGTCGCGGTATTGAGCCGCACTGCGTGGGACGAGCGGTCATCCGAGTGCTTGTGCGCGAGCCGCGGTTGCGCTGGCCGGTGCCTGACCAATTGACTGTTTTGCTGGCAGGGCAGGTCATCGAGACGGTAGAGCGGCGCGCCAAGTACCTGCTCTTTCGGACACAGGTAGGGTCGCTGTTAGTCCATTTGGGAATGTCTGGATCTTTGCGGTTGGTCGACGCCGATGCTCCTCCGAGCCGCCATGATCATATCGATGTTCTGCTTGATGACGGGGTATGCCTGCGTTATCACGACCCCCGGCGCTTCGGCTGTTTTCTTTGGTTGGCTGCGGGCGAGATCCATCCTTTACTGGCGCATCTTGGGCCTGAGCCCCTTTCCTCGGACTTTGACGGACGCGTCTTGTATCGGCGCTCTCGAGGCCGTAAAAGCCCGATCAAGAATTTCATCATGGACGGAAAGGTGGTTGTTGGTGTGGGTAATATTTATGCTAACGAAGCCCTATTTATAGCCGGAATTCGTCCAGATCGCGCCGCGGGTCGAGTCTCGATAGTCCGTTATCAGCGGCTAGCAGAAAATATTAAGCAGGTGCTTACTTCGGCTATAAATCAAGGTGGAACTACCCTAAGAGATTTTGTGGGGGGAGATGGCAGGCCTGGATACTTCGCCCAGCAGCTATTGGTTTATGGGCGGGGGGGGCAACCCTGCAAGCGTTGCAATGCTACGTTGAGGGAAGTGCGCCTCGGACAGCGCAGCAGCGTCTACTGCGTAAGCTGTCAGCGCTGAGACACCGCGGGCAGGCCATTATCCTACTCGCTGGTGAACCGTTGTTTCAGTGCTGCCGCGACCCGAGGAGGCACAAACGGGCTGATATCCCCGTCTAAGGCCGCAATCTCTCTTACCAGCGAAGAGGAAATATACGACAGGTGCTCTGAGGGAGTCAGAAAGATGCTCTCAAATTCAGGGTATATGGCTCTATTCATATTGGCCAGTTGAAACTCGTATTCGAAATCTGATACAGCCCTGAGGCCGCGCAGCACGCATCGGGCATTCTGGCTTATAGCGAAATCCGTAAGTAGGTTACTAAATCCCATCACTTCAACATTATCCAAGTGTGTGAGCGCTGACTCACTCATAGAAACGCGTTCCTCTAAAGTGAATAAGGGCGTCTTCTTTTCACTGTGCGCAATGGCCACCACGACCCTATCAAACAGGCGCGCTGCGCGCTCGGTCAGGTCCACGTGGCCATTGGTAATCGGATCAAAGGTTCCCGGGTAGATGACGGTATTGGTTCTCATGTTGCAGGCCGATTATGGAAGCGAGACTGCGAATGGTAAACAATTTGTCGAGTAGCGACAACGCATCTGTACAGGAAAGGGTATTGGTGAGAACGGTTTGCTGGATCACGTCACACTAAACAGGCGATATGTCACGCCACCTGCTACTTTTTCTCGGTGCATCTTCCAGTCCAAGGGGACCTTGGGTGGTGGTTCCATGGCCCCTGTCTCAACATAGACCAGCGCATTATTGCTCAACAGCTGCCGCTTAGCCAATGCCTCGCAGATAGGCTCTACTAATTGCAGCGTAAAAGGGGGGTCGATAAAGACAATATTGTACGGCTGCGTCGCCAGCTGCAGAAACTGCTGCGCTGAGGCGGCGTGGCATCGGCTCCGATCAAGGGCCACAAGTGTATGCAGGTGAGTGCTCACCTGAGCCAGCGTTGCCTTTGAGCGGTCGACAAAGTCACAGTGGGCGGCTCCTCTTGAAAGAGCCTCCAGTCCGAGCGCTCCGCTGCCTGTAAACAGGTCAACACATCGGGCACCCTCAATAGCGGGCGCCAACCAGTTGAATAGAGTTTCTCTTATCCTGTCGCCCGTTGGGCGCAACCCATCTGCGGGCGTAAACGCAAGTTTACGACCGCGCCACTGTCCCCCAATGATTCTTACCTGGTGAGGCTTTCCGGTGTCTTTGCCTGCGCTTGTCATTTCTCCGCCGAATCTAAGGGTGGTACGATAAGGATCTTTTCAGACTTTCGTTTGCACTAACACACTCTAGCACGGCATATATGAAATTTTTTAAACGCAAAAATCAGATGGCGCCCGAACAAGCACCCTCTGACACAAGCTCGGCGGCAGCCGACGATGAATTGATCCAAGCACAGGAGAGCGCCGCTGACCTTGCCGTGTGCGAGCCAGAGCCTCCGTTATCGGCAAAAGCCAGCCTTTTATCGAGGTTGCGTCGTGGCCTAGGCCGCACCAGCGATACCCTGCTGCATGGCATGGGTACATTGTTTCTGGGTCGCAAAGAAATTGATGCTGAGCTCTTCGAGGAGCTGGAAACCCGTCTGTTATTGGCCGATGTCGGAGTTGATGCAACGGTGGATATTATTGATCGGCTTATGCAGCGTGTTTCACGCAATGAGCTGATGCGGCCGGACGCACTGCAAGGGGCCTTGCAAGAGGAGCTGCTAGCGCTGCTGCGGCCCTGTGAAGTTCCACTGCAGGTGCATGGTCATCAGCCGTTTGTGATTCTGATGGTCGGCGTCAATGGTGTTGGTAAGACAACCACTATCGGTAAACTGGCAAAGCACTACATGGGCGCGGGGCATTCGGTCATGTTGGCAGCGGGCGATACGTTTCGGGCGGCCGCAGTGGAGCAGCTTGAGGTGTGGGGAGCGCGAAACGACGTGCCGGTTATCGCTCAGCATACGGGAGCAGATAGCGCATCTGTCATTTTTGACGCGTTGCAAGCCGCTCGGGCGAGGAAAGTGGATATCCTCATCGCCGATACGGCAGGTCGCCTGCATAATAAGGACAATCTGATGGAGGAACTGGAAAAAGTGGTTCGAGTCATGGGCAAAATCGACGATTCTGCGCCGCACGAAATCATGTTGGTTCTGGACGCAGGTACGGGACAGAATGCGTTATCCCAAGCGGAGCACTTTCAGCGCTGGGTGGGGGTGTCAGGCCTGACGCTGACCAAATTGGACGGTACCGCTAAAGGCGGAGTTATCTTTGCGATTGCAAAAAAACTAGGACTTCCGATCCGATTTATCGGGGTAGGCGAGGCCGTTGATGACCTGCGCCCTTTCGAGGCCGAGCCGTTTATTGAGGCCTTGTTTGATGGGGGTGACGCCTCTGCATGATTAGCTTTGACCGGGTAAGCAAGCGCTATGATGAAGGGCACGATGCCTTGCGGGAAATCAGCATCGAGATAGCCCAGGATGAACTCGTTTTCCTTACCGGTCATTCGGGGGCCGGCAAAAGCACGTTGTTACGCCTGATCATGCTTATGGATCGACCCAGCCGTGGACAAGTCATCGTCAATGGTCAAAATTTAGCGGCGGTCCGTCCCCGCAATATCCCACAACATCGCCGTAATATCGGCGTCGTTTTTCAGAATCATCAACTGCTGTTCGACCGAACGGTATTCGATAACGTGGCGCTGCCCCTGGTTATAGACGGCTATGATTCTCGAGAGGTTGGACGACGAGTGCGCGCCGCTCTGGATAAAGTCGGCCTACTCAGACGAGAGCGTGCCATGCCTATCGCACTATCCGGTGGGGAACAGCAGCGTGTGGGTATTGCTAGGGCCGTGGTGGGGAAGCCAAAAATCTTACTGGCGGATGAGCCCACTGGGAACCTTGACCCGACACTGTCGGCTGAAATTATGAATCTGTTTGAGGCGTTTAATCAGGTAGGTGTCACCGTATTGATCGCCAGCCATGACCTCGTCCTGATTTCGCGTTTGCGGCACCGTATCATCACTTTGAGCCAAGGCTGTCTGGTCAATGGCAGGGCTCAGTGATAGGTCGACAAGAGGCTGTTCGGCGTAAAGACGGCGCCAGCCTGAGTCGCAGGGACCTGCGCGGCCAAGCCAACGCTTGGATACAGCACCACCGCCTATCGGCCGCTGACAGCCTAATGCGAATACTCGACAGTCCGGGCTCCAGTGTGTTGACATGGCTGGTCATTGGCATCGCGCTCGCATTGCCGGTTGGTTTGAACGTTGCATTGGACAACGTGAGCCAAGTAAGCGTGGGCTGGGACAGTCCAGCCCAAATTTCTCTTTTCCTGCAAGAAGAGGTCTCTACTGATAGGTTACAAGAATTAGGAGATGCGTTGGGCGCGCGACAGGACATCAGCGCGACACGCATTATTTCGCGCGAGGAGGCTTTGGATGAGTTTCGCACGCTGTCCGGCTTTGCAGATATACTGGCCAGCCTGCAGAAAAACCCGTTACCAGACGTCATTCTGGTGACGCCCGACGCGGCACTCGACGGGTCGCAAGTGTCGGCACTGCGCCAACAGTTACAGGGCAATTCAGATGTGGCGGAGGCGGTGTTGGATATGGAGTGGCTGCAGCGCCTAAACAGCCTGATGGAGCTCAGTCGCCGCCTGGTCTTGGCGATAGGGGGCATGCTGGTCGTCGGTGTAATGCTAATACTCGGCAATACTATACGCCTTGCGATTGAGAGCCGCAGGGATGAGATTGTTATCGTTAAGCTAGTAGGCGGGAGCAACGGCTTTGTGCGCAGGCCCTTTTTGTATACCGGACTGTGGTATGGCATCGGCGGAGGTGCGCTAGCCGCTCTGTTGGTATCAGCGGCACTGTGGTTTCTCGAAAAGCCAATAAGTGAATTGGCAGTGCTCTATGAGAGTGCGTTCCAGTTGACTGGGCTGGGGGTGATGGGCAGCTTGAATCTCGTGATTTTAGGCGGCTTACTCGGCCTAGCAGGCGCTTGGCTCGCGGTCTCACGCCATTTGGCCCGTATCCAGCCGCGCTAGAACGGTCGGGTGAGGATCAGGGCGTATACTACAACCCATTGAATTTAATACAATAAAAATTTAATTTTTGTAAAAATGTGGAACTTTTCTAAAATTAGCACTCTAACTGATTGAGTGCTAAAATTGATCGTGAAACAGATAGGGGGTCGTAAAGATGAAAAAGAGCCTACAACCGGTTGATCAGATGGTTCCTGGAGGCAGCTTGTCTGCTTATGTGCAGGCCGTCAGCCGCATTCCGGTGCTGACTGTAGAGCGCGAGCGCGAGTTGGGCGAAGATCTCTATTACAATGAAAACGTGCAGGCTGCGCGCGAGCTGGTGATGTCGCATTTACGTTTTGTGGTCCACATTGCGCGCAGTTATTCAGGGTACGGTCTCGCCGAAGCCGACTTGATCCAGGAAGGCAACGCTGGACTGATGAAAGCCGTTAAGCGCTACAATCCTGAGAAAGGTGTTCGCTTAGTGTCTTTCGCGGTGCACTGGATCAAGGCCGAGATGCACGAGTTTATTCTGCGCAACTGGCGCATAGTAAAGGTTGCCACGACCAAGGCTCAACGCAAATTATTTTTTAACCTGCGTAGTGCGAAAAAAACGCTGTCTTGGCTGAGCGCAGATGAGGCGCAGGCTATTGCCGATGATTTGGGTGTGGGGGTGCATGAAGTGCAACGCATGGAGGGTCGGCTGAGTAGTCGCGACCTCGGCTACGACCAGCCGGTTGATGCGGACGATGACGACAGTTGGCAGGCTCCCCAGTATTATCTTGAGGATCACAGCGGCGATCCTGCTGAGTTACTGGCGTCCAGTGAGTGGCAGGACAAGAGTGAAGCACAGCTTCACAATGCCTTGGCTGAATTGGATGAGCGCAGCCGTGACATATTGTCGCAGCGCTGGTTAGCGGAAAAGAAGGCCACCCTGCATGAGCTGGCAGCGCAGTACAGTGTGTCTGCGGAGCGCATCAGGCAGCTTGAGCAGAGTGCGATGAAAAAATTGCGTGTGGCCATCCCGGCTTAGATGGCCTAACAGCAGAGGCGGTTTCAGCGCCTCTGAGTTATACTGCCGCTATGGCAAAATTATTTATTACTCTCGCTTCTCTTAGCGGCATGTTCGCCGTTATCTTTGGTGCCTTTGGCGCGCATGCTCTCAAGGGCAAATTAGACGACCAAGCGATTAAGATCTTTGAAACTGCCGTCCAGTACCATTTCTACCACAGCTTCGCACTCTTGATGGTGGGAGTGATAGCGTTAAGTCAGTCTCAAACGGTGTTGCTTAAAAGCAGTGGATGGTTGTTTGTCGTCGGAATTCTGGTGTTCTCTGGCAGCCTCTATCTTTTGAGTCTTACCGGGGTCCGCTGGTTAGGGGCGATTACCCCATTGGGTGGCTTGGCATTGATTGCTGGTTGGGCCTGTCTGGCCGCAACGAGTTGGAAATTGCTGGTTTAATTCTGGAGTACCGGCGAGGGTTCCCATGATGGATCTCGACAAGAGGCGTCGCATTCGCAGTTATGTGTTGCGCACCGGTCGCATGACTCAAGTTCAAAAACGTTCACTTGAACAGAACTGGCAGCGTTGGGGCCTAGAGTATGACGGTCGCGAACTAGGATTTGATGCAGTGTTCGGCCGGTCGGGACCAAGGACGCTGGAGATCGGCTTTGGGATGGGCCAGTCGCTGGTGGCCATGGCCGAGCTGAGCCCCGACACAAATTTCATAGGCATTGAGGTGCACTCGCCCGGCGTTGGCAAGTTACTCCATAGCATGGAAGAACGCGGGGTCGATAATATTCGAGTGTATTGTCACGACGCTGTTGAAATATTACGCGACTGCATTCCTGCCGGTTCCTTGGATGCCATACAGATTTTTTTCCCCGACCCTTGGCACAAGAGGCGTCACAATAAACGCCGACTTATTCAGTCGCCTTTTGCCACGCAGCTGGCAAGCAAGCTTAAGCCGGGCGGCATCTTGCATTTAGCGACCGATTGGGAAGACTATGCTGTGCAGATGATGGATGTTCTTGGCAGTGCCGACGGGCTTTCCAATACTTGCGGTGAAGATCAATTCTCTCCTCGGCCCGAACATCGTCCCCTGACTAAGTTTGAGGCGCGGGGTGAGCGGCTTGGGCATGGCGTGTGGGATCTGGTCTTTTCTCGTGATAGCGGTTCAGAGCCGATGATTAGTGGGGAAAAAACTCCGCAATAACGGTATCCAAAAAACGTCGGCCAGTGTCTGTCGCTCGAACAGTCTTTTTATCGCAGACAAGCAATTCGCGCTGACAGAGTGATTCCAGCTGAGGTTCTAATTGTGCGCAGCCCAACCCTGTTCGCGACGCAAACTGCTGTAAGGTAAAACCGCGATTCAGGCGCAGCGCATTCATCATAAATTCGCCGACGATCTCACCGCGCTGCAGCGTTCGAGTGCTGGCGAGATACTCCTGTGAGGTGATGGACATATACTCTTGTGGCTGACGCCGTTTGCTGTAGCGTTTGATGCGGCCATCGGGAAAGCTGATTTTGCCATGCGCACCAGCACCAATACCCAGATAATCCCCAAAGGACCAGTAATTAGTATTATGGCGGCAGTTAAAGCCCTCTCGACTGTAGGCGGATATTTCGTATTGCGCGTAACCGTTGTCGGCAAGAAGTTGTTCGCCACATTGTTGGATGTCCGCCAGCTCATCTTCGACGGGGAGTTGCGGTGGACGGTTGTGAAAGACTGTATTCGGTTCGATGGTCAGTTGATACCACGAAATATGTGAAGGCTTGCAAGCGATGGCCGAGAGCAGATCTGTTTTAGCGCTGAGCAAGGTTTGCGCGGGAAGACCGTGCATCAGATCCAAGTTGAAACTATCGAACCCAGCCTGACGCGCAAAATCAATTGCGGCATAGGCTTGATCGCTGGTGTGGATGCGCCCTAGCGCCCGCAGCTGATCATTGTCGAAACTCTGGACACCAAGCGACAAGCGATTGATGCCTGCGTCTTTGAAAGCGTAAAACTTGTCTGCATCTGCACTTCCGGGGTTGGCCTCCATCGTTGCCTCTAGTGTGGGAGCCAGCAGAACGAGGTCCGCTATACCCCGCATCAGTTCGCGAATGGCTTTAGCGGAAAAAAGGCTGGGCGTACCACCGCCGATAAACAGAGTTTCCACTAACCGTCCCTGAATCATCGGCGCGTCTTTGCGCAAATCCTCCAATAGCGTGCGGATATAGTGATCCTCTGGGACGTCTTTTGTTTCGTGGGAGTTGAAGTCGCAATAAGGGCACTTGCGTTCGCACCAGGGCAAGTGAATATACAGTCCCAGTGGAGGGAGCTGCATCAGCGCTGACGCAGGGCGTCAAATAAAAGCTTGCTAGCCTTCGCGCGGTGACTGATGCGATTTTTTATGCCAGGTGCCAGTTGTGCAGAACTGCATTGGTACTCGGGTAGGTAGAATAACGGGTCATAGCCGAACCCATTTTCCCCTCGTGGTTCAGATAAAATAAAGCCCTCCCAACTCCCCTGACAAATTAGGGGCACGGGGTCCAGAGCATGCCGCATGTAAACTAGGACACATTGGAATCGAGCGCTGCGCTGTTCCTCGGGTATCCCCTGAAGCGCTTGTAGTAAAAGAACATTGTTGGCCTCATCACCGGCTCCTGAATATCGCGCGGAGTAAATGCCTGGAGCACCGTTTAGGTGGTCAACTTCAATGCCGGAGTCGTCTGCGATCGCGGGCAACCCAGTGTACTGCGCCGCCCCACGCGCCTTGATGATCGCATTCTCAACAAAGCTTAAGCCTGTTTCTTCTGCGTCGGGCACCTTGAATTGTGCTTGCGGCTGGAGTGATACATTTAGGGGAGCCAGAACCTTATCCAGTTCGCGCAACTTGCCGATATTACCGCTGGCGAGTACCACGATCTGGTTATCATCGGGATTGCTCATCAATTGATGTAAAGCTGGTGTTTAAACTTAAAGGTGTAGGTCTGATCCGCCCCGGTAGGTCGAAAATCCATCTCAAAAAAGCGCCACTCTTCATTGATGAACTGGAATTTAGCGATGTAGTAAATTGCATCCCCTTCGCGCACTTCGGTGAACTCGAGTGTCTGGCTTTGTATTAGGTCCCAGGTGCGACCCTGTAATTTCATTGCACGAGATGTGCTGCCATCCCCAAGGTTCTCGCGGACGGCTAAATTAATAATCGCGCGTTTTTCCCCGCGGGCAATACCGTAAGTCGAGGCGATTTTTGGGTCTAAAAAGGTGGTGTTGACCACACTATAATAGAGCTCAAACTGCCCGAATGTTTCCATCTGTTGGGCCAGAGCTTGACCGGGAAGCATTGCTAGCCAGACGAGTGTCGTAAGTATGAGGACGGGTAAGTGCATATCAGCGTGTAATACGGTAGATCGCTGTGGTAGCGAATAGGTTGGGCCATTTTCTGGCTAGTATGGGCTGGCGACGGGTATTGCCCACCATATTTCTGGCCAGAATACGGATACCCTTGTCCCGGCACAGATCTTCGAAGTCGTTCACTGTACAGAAGTGGATATTGGGTGTGTTGTACCAAGTATATGGCATGAAACCTGACACCGGCATATGTCCGCGAATACCGAGCATCAAGCGACACCGCCAGTGGCCGAAATTGGGGAACGTCACAATGCCCTCGCGGCCAATGCGCAGCATCTCTTCCAGCACGCGGTCCGGATAATTCACCGCCTGAAGCGCAAGCGCCAGCACCACGGTATCAAAACTGTGGTCGGGAAAGTTTGATAGGCCCTCGTCCATGTTCTGTTCTACGACGTTGAGTCCGCGAGAGATTGCTGCGGTAATATAGTCCTGATCGATTTCTAAGCCGGTACCACGGACCTGTCTTTGGTCGCGCAGGAACTCCAAAAACACACCGTCCCCACAGCCGAGATCCAATACCCGAGAGTTTGGCGCGATCCAGCGCTGAATGTGCGATAAATCGAGGCGCATCAGTCGGTTTCCGCGACGCGTTGCATGTAGGCGCGAAACACATCAAGGTAGCGTGGAATGGGCATCAAAAATGCGTCATGGCCCTCATTAGCCTCAATTTCTGCATAACTGACAGGCCGATCTGCAGCAATCAGGGCATTGACTATTTCCCGTGAGCGCACAGGAGAGAAGCGCCAGTCGGTAGAAAATGAAACGACAAAAAAACTGCATTGTGCATGACGGAAGGCCGCGACAGGATCGTTATCGTATCGTAAGGCCAGGTCGAAGTAATCCAGAGCACGGGTCATCAAAATATAGGTATTGGCGTCGAAGTTGCCGGAGAATTGACTGCCCTGATACCGCAGATAACTTTGCACTTGAAACTCGGCACCGACATTGTCCCCACGGTCCAGACTCCCAGATTGCAAATCACGTCCAAACTTGTTCGCCATGGCATCGTCTGATAGATAGGTGATGTGGCCGATCATGCGTGCCAGCGACAGACCGCGTGCGGGCACCTTGCTGTGATCCTGATAGGTGCCACTGAAAAAATCCGGATCAGATTCGATAGCTTGACGTGCCACCTCGTTAAAAGCCAGGTTTTGGGCACTGAGTTTCAGTGCTGCGGCGATCACGACGCAGTGTCGAATGCGCTCAGGAAATTCTAGAGACCAGCGCATAGCCTGCATGCCGCCGAGGCTGCCACCGATCACGGCTGCCCAGCAATCGATGCCGAGATGATCGGCCAGTTTGGCTTGGCTTTGCACCCAGTCCGTAGTGCGCATGGGTGGGAAATCAGGTCCCCACACCTTCCCTGTTGAGGGGTTAATGGTGTTGGGCCCGGTGGAACCGTGGCAACCACCCAAATTATTGAGGCTTACGACAAAAAAATGATTAGTGTCGATGGGCTTCCCTGGACCAATACACTCGTCCCACCACCCGGCCTTCTTGGTGTCCGTGCTGTGGTATCCGGCAGCGTGATGGTTCCCGCTGAGAGCATGGCAGATCAGCACGGCATTAGAGCGTTGCGTGTTGAGCGCGCCGTAAGTTTCATAAACCAGCTCGTAGTTCGGTAACGCCCGCCCGCAGGTCAGTTGCAGCGGCTCGTCGAAGTAAGCGACCTGTGGTGTAACGATGCCTACGGACTGGCTGTTGACGATTTCGCTTAGCATCAGTGCGTCACAGACCGAATACCAATCCGGGGTACAATCCTGCGCTATTCGCGATATGGCGCAGGCCGATCTGTATTACATTGATAAGAATGAAGACCAAAATAGGGGAAAAATCCAGCCCGCCCATTGAGGGTAATACCTTGCGCAAAGGCGCCATTACCGGCTCGGTGATCTGATACAACAAATAGATGGCCGGGTTTTTGCTGCCCGGCGCCACCCAGCTGAGAATAATCATTGCCAGCAGGGCGAAAAAATAAATGTTCACCAGCAGGCCGGTAATGCCTAGCGCAGACCAAACCAGTAATTGCACGATGCTGGGTAGGCCAACACCGTTAAGTAGCAAAAGGGTGGCAATCCCCGCCATTTGCAACAGCAGTGCAAGCAATAGCGACGCGAGATCGAGGTTAGCATAACTGGGAATTATCTTGCGCAACGGCAAGACAAGGGGGTTTGTCACCTTAGCTAAAAACTGTGAAATGGGGTTGTAGAAGTCGGCGCGAACAAGTTGTAGCAGAAAACGCAACAGCATTGCCAGCAGAAGTAGACTGAGCAATGTCTGCATTAGATAAGTGATAATTTCATTCATGGCGGTCACAGATAATTGTCTCCGGTTAACCCATTTCCCGTGCCATTTCTGCGGCTCGGTCGGCGGCGGCCTGCATCGCCGTTGCAACGGTTTTGCGCAGACCGCTTTGCTCGAAACTCTGAACGGCACATTCGGTAGTGCCGCTGGGGCTGGTGACCCTGCGTCGCAATTCGACCAGATCTACATCGCTTTCCAGAGCCATGTGTGAAGCGCCCAAACTGGTTTGCAGCGCTAGTTTGGTGGCAATATCCTCGTCTAGTCCCAGCGCCTTGCCGGCGTCAATCATGGCTTCGATAAACAAAAAGAAATAGGCCGGGCCGCTGCCGGACAGTGCGGTGATCGCGTCGAGCTCCTGTTCAGAATCTACCCAGCATGTTATGCCCACTGCAGACAGTACGAGCTGAGCGTAGTCACGTTGCTGTGTTGAACAGTTGTCGTTGGCAAACAATCCGCTGGCTCCGTGCTGCAGCAGCGCAGGCGTGTTGGGCATGCAGCGCACGACAGCCGCTTTTGGCCCTAGTCTTGCTTGCATGCTGGCGATCGTGACGCCGGCCGCGATGGAAATAACCACCGCATTGTTGGCCCTGACTGCGGCTGCGATGCTTGCGGTCGCCTCTGCCATAATCTGCGGTTTGACGGCGAGTATCACAATATCGGCAGAGCACGCGGCCTCAGCGTTATCAGTGTAAACGGCAACGGGGACGCTTTCGCGCAGACGTTCTAGGCTCGCGGGAAAGGGATCCGCCGCCGTGATGCAGGCTGCAGAGTGGCCACTCGCTATCAGGCCGCCGATAATGCTGGTGGCCATATTACCCGCGCCGACAAATGCAATATGCGGTGTTTCCAAAGCTGCGCCCTTCCTATATTTACCGTAGCGAACAATCGGGCATTATACACGCCGCTCACTGCCAAAATCACCTGTTGCGGGGGCCAAAGATAGCAGTGCCGACACGAATAGCAGTCGCGCCCTCGATGATAGCGTTTTCGACGTCTGCAGACATACCCATAGACAGTGTATCGATATCGGGAGCCAGCGCCTTTAGGCGCGCCAGGGCGTCTCGCATGCGGCCGAAGACCTCACGCTGTTGGTCTGTATCACTATCGGCCGCAGGTATCGCCATCAGGCCGCGCAGTTTGAGGTTTGGCAACGCAAGGACGGCAGCGGCTAACGTCGGTATCTGTTCCATCGTTATGCCGGATTTGCTGACCTCCCCTGATATGTTCACCTGCAAACAGATCTGTAAGGGCAACAGGTGTTGTGGTCGTTGCTCACTGAGCCTCCGCGCGACTTTGATTCGATCCACACTGTGCACCCAGTCGAAATGGTGAGCTATCGGACCGGTTTTGTTGGATTGAATGGGGCCTATAAAGTGCCACACCGGTTTCAGATCTTCTAGCACCTCTATTTTCTGCAGCGCTTCCTGCAGGTAGCTTTCGCCAAAATGGCGCAGGCCACAGGCATGCGCGGTCCGAATATCCTCTGCGAGATGGCCTTTGCTGGCAGCAATCACAAGAATGTCACTGTTGTGATACTGGCTTTTCCCCTCGCTGCGCCTTACCCTTTGAAGCAGGTTCGCTATGTTGTCGGCAAGTAATTGTTCATCCATGGCGCGCATGTTATCGGATTAGAGGCCTGTGGGACACGAGAATAAAATAATGGGGTAGTGGCTCGCACCCAAGAGGTACCGTCGGGCTAGAGAGTTATCAAACAATATCTACATCTGAGGATACAAATGGATATAACAGAATTACTGGCTTTTAGCGCCAAGCAGGGCGCGTCCGATCTGCACCTTTCAGCAGGTCTGCCTCCGATGATCCGTGTTGACGGTGATATTCGGCGTGTAAACCTGCCACCTATGGAGCATAAACAGGTCCATGAGCTGATTTATGACATTATGAACGATCAGCAGCGTAAGGATTATGAAGAGTTTCTTGAGACGGACTTTTCCTTTGAAGTGCCCGGAATTGCGCGTTTTAGAGTCAATGCGTTTAATCAACATAGGGGCGCCGCAGGCGTGTTTCGCACCATCCCGTCCAAGGTTTTATCCATGGAAGATCTTGGTATGGGGCAGGTTTTTCGAGATATTTCGATGATGCCTCGCGGCCTGGTGCTGGTGACTGGGCCCACCGGCTCGGGCAAGTCCACCACCATGGCGGCCATGGTGGATTTTATTAATGACAATAAATATGAACATATCCTTACTATCGAAGACCCCATTGAATTTGTACATGAAAGTAAGAAGTGCCTTGTAAATCAGCGTGAGGTGCACCGGCATACCTTGGGTTTTGCTGAAGCATTGCGGTCAGCGCTGCGGGAAGACCCCGATATTGTGTTGGTCGGAGAGATGCGTGATCTTGAAACTATCCGCTTAGCGTTGACGGCGGCGGAAACTGGCCATCTGGTGTTTGGCACGTTGCATACGACCTCCGCAGCTAAGACGATTGACCGTGTGATTGATGTTTTTCCTGCTGCTGAAAAGTCTATGGTACGTTCCATGTTGTCGGAGTCACTGCAGGCGGTGGTATCACAAACGCTACTAAAAAAAGCGACCGGTGGGCGAATAGCGGCGCATGAAATTATGCGTGGCACTGCTGCAATACGAAATTTGATTCGGGAGGACAAGGTGGCGCAGATGTATTCCGCTATCCAGACGGGCAGCGCATTGGGCATGCAAACTATGGACCAGTGTTTAGAGCAGATGGTCGCAAAGCGCCTCATCACTCGCGAAGTGGCGCGTGAAAAAGCGAGGATGCCGGAGAACTTTTAAGGGTTTAATCGGGTTGTAACTTATACGGGGCTGTCAGTATGAAAATTGAAGACTTGCTGGGGCGGATGGTGCAAGAGGGCGCATCTGACGGGTTCATTACTGCGGATGCACCGCCTAGTATCAAGGTTGATGGCGAAATCTGTCCTATTTCTGACACGCCATTGACTGAAGAAGAGACGCGAGCACTGGTATTGTCGACTCTGCGAAAAGACCAGCAGGAAGATTTTCAGAAGCACCATGAATGTAATTACGCAATGAGCTCTGAAAGCCTGGGTCGTTTTCGAGCCAGCGCTTTTGTGCAGCGAGGGAAATGTGGCTTGATCGTTCGGCGGATTCAGTCCGAAATACCGACTATCGATGAATTGGGGTTGCCGCCTGTTATCAAGGAGCTGGCCATGACCAAGCGTGGCTTGATAATTTTTGTCGGAGCGACTGGCACAGGTAAGTCTACTTCCCTCGCGGCCGTAGTAGGTTATCGTAATCACAATAGTCGCGGCCACATTATTAGCATTGAAGACCCCATTGAGTATATCCATGAGCATGCCGGTTGCATCATCACTCAGCGCGAAGTTGGTATGGACACGGCGTCTTTTGACGTCGCCCTAAAAAATGCGTTGCGACAGGCACCTGATGTCATATTGATTGGTGAGGTGCGGACGGCTGAAACCATGCGGCAGGCTTTAACTTTTGCCGAGACCGGCCACCTCTGTTTGTGCACTCTGCATGCGAACAATGCCAACCAAGCGCTGGATAGAATCCAGAGTTTTTTCCCCTCTGAACTGCACAATCAGGTGTGGATGGACTTGTCCTTGAATCTGAAGGCGATGGTGGCCCAGCAGTTACTGCCGCGCAAGGATGGGAAGGGGCGAACACCGGTCGTTGAGGTGTTGCTCAACTCGCCTTTGATCGCGGAATATATTCGAAAGGGTGAAGTACACTTGATCAAGGAGTTAATGGCCAAGTCAACTGAGCTCGGCATGCAGACACTCGATCAGTCGCTGGTGAAAGCCTACAAGGAGGGACTGATAGACAAGGAGGAAGCCTTGCGCTTCGCCGATTCTGCCAACGATGTGCGTCTGAAAATAAAAATGCACGACAAAGGCGAGTTTGGATCAGGCGATGGATTGGAACTTGCCGTTGATGATCAGGAGGCGGAAGGCCGCTTCCACGGTCGCTAGCGGGCTGGTGAGGTTACCGCTCAGTATTTTCCGCTAGCCAAGTGCGTAGGATGAGTTCTGCGGCAAGGCTGTCCACCGGCTGCCGTTTGTAGTCTCCCCGATGGCCCTGTTCCCGACTGTTGTGCTTCGCCTCAAAGCTGCTGAGGCGCTCATCGACCAGTGCCACTTCCAGCCCCAGGCGCCCGTGTAAACGTCGCGCGAACTTATGGGCCCGAACGCTGAATTCGCTTGCAGTTCCGTCCATATTTAAGGGGTCGCCTACTATTAACAAGTCCGGGCGCCATTCCTTTATTAAGTCGTCAAGGACCTGCCACTGCGGCTGGCCATCTTTAGCGCGGAGTACGGCAAGCGGCTGCGTGGTTGCGAGCATGCAGTTCCCTATCGCTACGCCGATCTGACTCAGGCCGTAATCAAATGCCATTACCGTGCGTTGAGAATTCGTCATCAAAAATTTTTGGGTTGGTTATTCAATCAGGCGTGACCCGCCTGACTGGAAATTAGGTTCATATCTATTCCCAGGCGTCCTGCAGCGGTGCTCAAACGCTTGTCGCAGGCCGTTGAAAAAATGACCTCACTGTCTCCAGGCAACGTTAGCCAACTGTTTTCTGCCAGCTCCTGCTCTAACTGGCCAGCAGCCCAGCCGGCATAGCCTAGGGCAATCAGATGGTCTTTTGGGCCGTCGCTAGTGGCGATAGCGCGGAGAATGTCACGAGAGGTGGTAAGGGTAATTTCGGCGGTGACCTTGATGCTGGCTTCCCATGTCTTATCGCAGTGACGGTGCAGTACAAATCCATGATCCATTGCAACCGGACCGCCCGCCATCACCTGCAGGTGAGAGAAATCACGCTGGGTGCTGATGTCTAGGTGCTCGAAAATATCCCTCACCGATAGGTCCAGAGGCCGGTTGATGACAATGCCCATGGCGCCGCCTTCTCCATGCTCGCAAATATAGGTGATGCTTTGCGAAAAAACACCTTCCGACAGTTGAGGCATCGCCAGTAGAAAATGATCCCGGAGACAATCACCGCTTTTCGCTACGTTGGTGAAAAATCTTTTATGCATGGATAAATGTGTCTCTTGTGTATACAAAGGGGCAACCCGATTTATGAAATTCTAGGGTGAGCTTAACGGGTTTTCTCGAAAATGCCATGTTCTTACGATTTCCAGTTTATCTGTGTTGGCCCTAAGTTCAGGTGGGAAGGGAGCATAGGGCGCCGCCATTCGCACAATCGTGATAGCGGCTTCATCGAGCACCGCGTAGCCGGAAGAAGATAGGATCTCAATGTCTTCCAGACTTCCATCCTGTCGAATGACGACCAGCATGCGAAGATTCCCATAGAGTCCATAGCGAACTGAGGCTTGCGGATAATAATGGTTCCCAACGGTTTCCAGCCGCTGTTGCCAGCCTAACAGATAAGCGGCGTCTACCGATTTTTTGGCCGAGCCAGCACTCACATCCCTCACTCGTAGTTGATCGGCGTAATTGCTGGTCTGGTGATCCAGTTCCGCTTGCAGACTGGCGAGCTCCGCGCTAAGGCGATCCACTTCTGGGCTAATCCCCGCTAGGCTCACTGCTTGCTGCGTGGGCTTTGTGGCGTTTATTGTCTGCATAGCAGCGGCTCTGGCGGAGCTGGTTAGCACATCACGCTGCTGCACGAGTTGGTCTTGTAGCACTTGCACCACCGGCGGTTGCTCGGAGTATTGAAAGAAAGGAACGTTGTTGCGACGGCTGATCGGGTTTGTTTCGGCTTCAGCGCCACTGCCCTCCTGATTAGCCTGCGCAATTTTGCGGGCGTCTTCCGGCGATGTTGTGCTGGGCTGGCTCGCAAGCGTCACTTCAATTTGCGGCGTTGAGTAAGGCCTGAGGGTGCTGGCGCTGAAAGAAACAGTCAGGATTAGGGCAGCGTGCACTGCCAATGCCAGGGCGATGGCATTTCTGAATTGAGTGTGCGTGTTGTGGCCTGTTTCCAGGTAGTACATGAGCCAATTAGCGCCTTTTAGCCATTTCCACGTCAATACAATCCATTAGTTGTCCACCAATGTCCAGATTATAGCCGGCGTCAATTTCCCGGATGCAGGTGGGGCTGGTGACGTTAATTTCTGTGAGGTAGTCGCCAATGACGTCAAGGCCTACAAACAGGAGACCCTTCTCGCGGAGGCTGGGCCCAACCTGTAACGCAATCCACTGGTCACGCTCTGAAAGCGGTTGGGGCTGGCCGGTCCCTCCCGCAGCCAGATTGCCCCGGGTCTCGCCTGCTAGCGGAACACGCGCCAGACAATAGGGCACCGGTTCGCCATTGATCATCAGAATGCGCTTATCCCCTTTCTCAATCTGGGGAATAAACTTCTGAGCCATGATGGTCTCGCAACCGTTGCGTGTGAGCGTCTCAAGGATCACGCTGATATTGGGGTCACCCGGCTTCACCCTAAAAATGGCACTGCCACCCATGCCGTCTAAAGGCTTGAATATAGTATCTTCATGCTGCCGGTGGAACGCCTTGAGTCGTTGCATGTCTGCGCTAACCAGCACCGGAGGGCAACACTGTGGGAACTGGGTAGCGAATACTTTTTCATTGCAGTCGCGCAGGCTCTGGCAGCGGTTTACCACGAGAGTCCCCTCGCGCTCTGCGGCTTCGAGGATATACGTACTATAAATATATTCGTTATCGAAAGGAGGATCTTTGCGCATCAGTATCACGTCGAGCTCAGCGAGGTCTCTATCCCTAGCTTGATCGAGATTAAACCAATGATCCTGATCACGAAATACGTTCAACGAGGCCATATGAGCGCGCGCGACACCCTGCTCTAGATAGATGTGGCTCTGCTCCATGTAGAATAACTCCCAACCCCGATCCTGAGCCGCCCACAGCATGGCCATAGTGGTGTCTTTCTTATAGTTGATATCGGTGATGGGATCCATCACGACGCCTAGTTTGACCGCCATTACCTATCTCATGTATTTCGAAGCTGTGCTAACTTACGCAAAGCCTGTGGTGGGCGCAAGTAGGAAGATTTTTGGGAGAATGCCACATTGGTGTGAAATTCCCTTAAACTAGACTCTCGGAATGAAAATATTGCTTTGGAGAGCGACTTGAGCCTAATCGGTATTTACTTTTTTCTCGCGGTATTGAGCGCTTGCTGTGTCCTCACCGCTATCGTGCAGGCGCGGCGCATATACTGGTTGGTGCCCCCTTATTTCTTGAGTGGCTGGTTGTGCGGTGAGTTAGCGCTGATTCATTTATTGTGGCAGGTGGCACTTACCGCATTACTGGCATTGATGGGAGGGCTGTCTGATCCTCTTGCGCAGACTGGGCTGGGTATTTTTGCGCTGGCTTGGTTAGGCCTTGTCTATCTGCATTGTCAGTCCATGGACACGCCAAACCATTTGCGCCCGGCTTTGCGCAAGGCTCTCGGGGAGAACTATAGAGCCGATATACCGTCAGAACGTCAGCATGTCTTGTCTGACGATATCCTCACCCGTCACTGGCTTAAGCCTTTCCATTTTAAGCGTGATGGCGTTCGCGTGGACCGCAATATCGCCTATGCCGATGCAGGCAAGCGCAACTTGCTCGACATCTACCGCCCCCAGGCTTCGCGTGAGGGCGGGTTTCCAGTGCTACTCCAGGTGCACGGGGGAGCGTGGATGATCGGTGAAAAAGAACAACAGGGCAAACCGCTGATGTACCACATGGCACAGCGTGGTTGGTTGTGTGTCGCGATCAACTATCGGTTGAGTCCCAAGGCGGCTTTCCCTGCGCATATTATCGATGTGAAAAAGTCTATTGCATGGATAAAGGAGCACATCAGCGATTACGGCGGCGATCCCGATTTTATTGCGATTACCGGCGGGTCTGCTGGCGGCCACCTGAGTTCGCTGGCCGCTTTGACGCCCAATCGCACTGATTGGCAACCCGGCTTCGAAAAGGTTGATACTTCGTTGCAAGCGGCTGTGCCACTTTATGGCGTCTATGATTTTCTCGATCGAGGTGGTATCAGGCCCGAAATGTCTATGGATGACCTGCTTGCTGATCGCGTTATGCAGTGCTCAAAGGAGGACAACCCGGAGCTGTGGGACAGCGCCTCGCCATTCAGTCATGTTTCGGAAGATGCCCCGCCGATGATGATGATCCAGGGGACGCATGACTCCTTAGTCTGGGTGGAAGAGGCGCGGGCCTTCGTTTCTGCGCTGCAGTGTGTGTCTAAACAACCGGTTGCCTACGCCGAGCTTCCCGGTGCACAGCATGCTTTCGAGATCTTTCATTCGGTGCGCACGGATCATACTGTTCATGCCATTGGACATTTTCTTGAATGGGCCCATGCGCAGTGGTTGCGTGCGCGTTAGGCTGACCCCATGTCCCCCCACCTGTCCTGCAGTATCGCAATAGCCGCTAGTGGCGCGGTTTCAGTGCGCAGCACGCGGGGGCCTAACGTGAGCGATGAGTAGCCGGCCTGCTCTGCCGCGGCGATCTCACCTTCATCTAAGCCACCTTCTGGGCCGATCAATAACGCAATACTGCTGGGAGACTGACCTTGCTCGGTAAGGTTGTCTGCCCGGTGGTGCAGCACAAATTTGCGCTCGGCGACAGTAGCGTCTAGCCAGCTGTCGAGTCCATGCAGAGAATGAATAGTCGGCGTTCGGTTGCGCCCGCATTGCTCACAGGCACTGATAGCAATTTGTTGCCAATGATGAATTTTTTTGTCGGCACGATCGCCGACTAATTTAACACCGGTGTGCTTTGTCGATAATGGGGTCAGCGCGCTGATACCTAGCTCGGTCGCTTTTTGCACGATCCAGTCCATGCGCTCACCGCGGGATAGAGCGATACCTAAGTGAATATCCAAAGGGGACTCGCATTCCCGTTGCAGGTGGGCACCTGTTAACACCTGTACTTTCTTTTTGTCTACGGCAGTAATACTGCTGAGGTATTCCCCACCGCTGCCATCAAAAAGAGTCAGGCTATCACCAACGACTAAGCGCAGAACGCGCGCTAAATGTCGGCTCGGTTCCGGTTCCAGTACAACCACGGCATTACTGCGTAGTCTTTGGGTGGTGTAAATACGCGCTATGCGCATGCTTATTCAGTCCTAGCGCTACAGATCTAGATTATTATAAATTTGTTGTGTCGGTTCCACCTGATTCATTGTATACAAATGGATGCCTGGGACCCCATTGTCTAATAGTGTCTGACAAAGCTGAGTGACGACCTCGACGCCAAACTTGGCGACGCTCTCTTGGTCATCGCCATAGGCGTCGATGCGTCGGCAGATCCATCGTGGAATCTCTGCGCCACAATTGGCGGAAAAACGAATCAGGTTAGAAAAATTAATGATTGGCATAATGCCCGCATAGATAGGCTTGTCTATTCCAATCGCCGCGCACTGGTCTAGAAAGTAAAAGTACGATTCGACGTTGAAGAAGTATTGAGTGATGGCGCTGTTGGCGCCAGCATCAAATTTGGTTTTGAGAAAAGCGATATCAGTATCATAACTTTTGGATTCCGGATGTATTTCCGGATAGGCCGCAACCTCGATATGGAAGTGGTCCCCCGTGCGCTCACGTATGAACGCCACCAGCTGGCTGGCGTAAATGAGCTGTGCTGGACCACCGGTCCCTGAAGGAACATCGCCGCGTAGCGCGACCAAACGTTTAATACCTTCGCCTTGATACGTGTCAAGTAACGCCGCGATAGTACTCTCTTCATCACCGCCGAAGCTGAGGTGAGGCGCCACATCGACGCCCGCTTCCTTGATAGAGGACACTAGCCCAACTGTGGTGTCACGCGTACTGCCACCTGCGCCATAGGTCACCGAGAAGAACTCAGGACCTAGTGCATTAAGAGCAGGCGTAACCTCGTTCAGTAGCCTGTCAATGCCCGCCCCTGTTTTAGGCGGGAAGAACTCGCAACTTATACGCGGTTTTTGCGCAGCCATGAGTAACCGTCTCCTAGTATTTGTAGCTTTCAGGCTTGTATGGTCCGTCTTGGCTGACCTTGATGTAATCGGCCTGTTCCGGCGTGAGTCTGGTGAGCACTGCACCAAAACCACCGATCATGTGTGCCGCTACTTCTTCGTCGAGCTTCTTGGGCAAAACTTCAACAGTCAACGCGGAGGTCTTCATGTCCGACTCTAGATCCGCGAACTTACGCTCGTACAAATAAATTTGCGCCAGCACCTGATTCGCAAACGAGCCGTCCATAATGCGCGACGGGTGACCCGTAGCGTTGCCAAGGTTCACCAGGCGTCCTTCAGATAACAGGATCAGGTAGTCATTGGCTGCCTTGTCGCGATAGACTTTGTGGACCTGCGGCTTAACCTCTTCCCACTCCCAGTTACTGCGCATATAAGCAGTATCAATTTCGTTGTCAAAGTGGCCGATATTACTGACGACGCAGTTCTTTTTAAGCGCTTTGAGCATGTTCGAATCACAGACCTTGTAGTTGCCAGTGGTAGTGACGACCAGGTCAGTGGTGCCTAATAGTCCGCGGTCGATGCACGACTCAGTGCCGTCATTTATGCCGTCGATGAAAGGCGAAACAATCTCAAAACCGTCCATGCAGGCCTGCATAGCACAGATAGGATCGATCTCGGTGATTTTTACAATCATACCTTCTTGACGCAGGGATTGTGCTGAGCCCTTGCCAACATCCCCATAGCCGATGACCAGTGCTTTTTTGCCGGCCATCAGGTGATCGGTGCCGCGCTTGATAGCGTCATTGAGGCTGTGGCGGCAACCATACTTATTGTCATTCTTGGACTTGGTTACAGAGTCGTTCACGTTGATGGCTGGAACTTTCAGTGTCCCCCGCTCCAGCATTTCCAGCAAACGGTGAACACCGGTGGTGGTCTCCTCCGTAACGCCGTGTATCTTGTCCAGCATGGCGGGATACTTGTCATGCAGTAAAGAGGTAAGGTCGCCGCCATCGTCCAGTATCATGTTAGCGTCCCATGGCTTACCGTCTTTAAGGACGGTCTGCTCAAGACACCACTCATACTCTTCCTCAGTTTCACCTTTCCAAGCGAATACAGGAATTCCCTCAGCGGCTATAGCGGCCGCAGCGTGGTCCTGTGTAGAGAAAATGTTACATGAAGACCAGCGCACTTCGGCACCTAATAGCATCAGAGTTTCAATCAATACCCCGGTCTGAATTGTCATATGAATACAGCCTAGAACTTTTGCTCCGGCTAGCGGCTGGCTAGCGGCGTACTTGGCTCGCATCGCCATTAGCGCTGGCATTTCGCTTTCTGCAATTTCCAGTTCGCGACGACCCCATTGTGCCAACGATATGTCGGCAACTTTGTAGTCTTCTGTTGTGTGCAATTTTTGTGCTGTGCTCATCTTTATCTTCCTTTGGGCTTCGAGCCCGTCGTTTGTCTAAATGTTAATGTGATTAATCGGTTTCTTTGTAACCCGGCGCGTAACCGTTGCGTTACCGTGCCTCTTTTTTCAGTACTTTTGCTTTATTCGTTCTCTCCCATGTAAAATCCTTATCTTCGCGGCCAAAATGTCCATAGGCTGCGGTCTTCTGGTAGATAGGACGCTTCAGGTTAAGCATTGCAATCAACCCCTTGGGGCGCAGATCGAAGTGCTCCCGCACCAGCTCTGCTATCCGGTCATCGGAGATTTTGCCCGTGCCGAAAGTGTCAATAGCAATAGAGGTAGGTTCCGCGACACCAATGGCGTAGGACACCTGAATTTCGCAGCGATCCGCAAGGCCGGCTGCGACAATATTTTTCGCCACATAGCGCCCCGCATAGGCTGCCGAACGGTCCACCTTGGACGGGTCTTTGCCGGAAAACGCGCCACCGCCGTGTCGCGCCATGCCGCCGTATGTATCGACAATAATCTTACGTCCGGTTAAACCGCAGTCACCAACGGGGCCGCCAATGATGAACTGACCAGTGGGGTTAATGTGGTACTGGGTGTTCTTGTGCAACCATTCTGCGGGCAAGACATCTTTAATGACATGCTTCAGGATTTGCTTGTGAATTTCTTTTTGGCTGACGTTTGCATCGTGTTGGGTCGATAATACGACCGCGTCAATAGCGACCGGCTTGCCATTTTCATAGCGCAACGTAATTTGGCTTTTGGCATCTGGGCGCAGCCACTTTAATTTGCCGCTCTTGCGCAATTCTGCCTGACGCTCTACGAGTCGGTGGGCATAATAAATCGGTGCAGGCATCAGCACATCAGTTTCATTGGTGGCATAACCGAACATCAGACCCTGGTCTCCAGCGCCTTGCTCATGGCTCTTGCTTTCGTCAACGCCCATGGCGATATCGCGGGACTGCTTGCCAATCGCGTTGAGTACTGCACAGGAGGCGCCGTCGAAGCCAACGTCAGAACTGTCGTAGCCAATGTCGAGTATGGTCTGGCGAATGGTCTCTTCCAGGTCCATATTGGCCGAGGTGGTGACCTCGCCCGCGACGATACACATGCCCGTCTTGACCATGGTCTCGACCGCGACGCGCGCATCTTTGTCGCGCTTGAGGAGGTAGTCCAGGACCGCATCTGATATTTGGTCGGCCATTTTATCCGGGTGCCCTTCGGACACCGATTCGGAAGTAAAAAGTTTGTATTCGCTCATAATCTTATCCTTATCACTAATATATACTTAGGGTCGGCCAAAGAGCCGCACTTGTACTTGAAAGCCATTACGTTGGGCTAGGTGAACGCTGGTGATGTCCCTGAGTCCTGCGCCTGTTGCCCACTCCGCGAGCTCCCGCGGGTCAAACCCCAGCCACAGATCTCCGCAATTCGCGCGCGCCCAGCCCTGATCGTGATTGCACAGCTCGGTAATAATAACCACGCCATTGGGCGCTAGACATGACGCTACATTGCGCAGAACTTCACCCGGTTCGGGCGTGTGATGCAGCACCATATTAATGATCGCGCAGTCGACCTGAAGATTGGCTAATGCAGGGCTATGAGTGTCATCGAGAATAAAGTCTATGTTCTGAAATCCGGCTGAAGCAGCGTTGCTTTTTGCTCGTTCCAGCATGCTTGGAGCATTGTCCAGTGCTATTACGCGCTCAAACAGGGGTGCGAGCTCGAGCAGGAAGGAACCATCCCCCGGTCCGACTTCTAGCGCCGTGCGGTGGTGCTTCAGCGGAGCGTCTTGCAGTACTTGAATGGCAATGTCAGCGTACTGCTCATAGCTGGCGATTAAATCCTGCTGCTGGCGAAACTTGTGGGCATTGAGCTGAAAAAAGGTGCGAGAGTTTTCCTCGCGCTGCCGGTGCATGGCTAAGAGCCTCTCTTGAACGTCCGGTGGCAGGTCGATCTTATCCACGGCCTCGAAAATACTGTGTTGCAGCGCCTCCAGATCGGAGTGCGGCCCCATTTCGCTGCGGCGGTAGTAAATAGAGTTGGCCTCGCGTCGCGCAGCGACCAAGCCCGCATTCGAAAGAACCTTAAGGTGGTGGCTGAGGGCGGGCTGGCGAATGTCGAAAATAGAGCACAACTCGGAAACGCCGAATGAATCTTTGCGCAGCACCCTGAGCACTAGCAGACGCAAGGAATCCGCGCTCGCTTTGCACAAGTGGGTAAGCGCGGTTAGTCGCAGCGCCGCTGGGGACTGTTCCGGCTTTATTGGCGCCAACTCGGCGGAATTCGACAATTTCATTGCGCAAGTCTAGCAGGCTAACAAAGCTATATCAAAATATTTTGATATAGCTTTGTTAGCTTTTAAGTCAATGAATTTGCGGCTATGGGTCAAATATGTGTCTATTTATTTGCCGTTCGTGCCCGCTTACGCGAAAATAGTCCCTTGTTTCATCCCTATCCACCTCCCCCGGAGAACTTGATGTCGTCCCCCCGCATAGAACTTGCCAATGCTATCCGCGCTCTCAGTATGGACGCGGTCCAGAAGGCTAAAAGTGGCCACCCCGGTGCTCCCATGGGTATGGCGGATATTGCCGAGGTGCTTTGGAATGACTTTTTGCGTCACAACCCGTCAAACCCTGCGTGGCCCGGCCGCGACCGCTTTGTGCTGTCCAATGGGCACGGCTCGATGTTGCTCTACTCGCTTTTGCACCTTGCGGGCTATGATCTGCCCATTTCTGAGCTACAGAATTTTCGCCAACTGCACAGTAAGACGCCTGGCCACCCGGAATATGGCTACACTCCAGGTGTGGAGACTACGACGGGCCCGCTCGGCCAAGGTCTGGCGAATGCAGTAGGCATGGCCTTGGCGGAAAAAGTCTTGGGATCTCAGTTTAATCAACCGGGGCATAACGTGGTTGATCATCACACCTATGTGTTCCTGGGCGATGGTTGCCTGATGGAGGGAATTTCACATGAAGCCAGTTCCCTAGCTGGGACGTTGGGTTTGGGCAAGCTGGTTGCTTTCTATGATGACAATGGTATTTCCATTGATGGCGAGGTACAGGGTTGGTTTACTGATGACACGCCGGCGCGCTTTAAAGCCTATGGCTGGCACGTCGTCGCCGGAGTCGATGGGCATAATGCCGATGACATCCACGCTGCGATTGAGACTGCTCGCGCCCAGAGTGATAAGCCGACGCTAATTTGCTGCAAGACCGTTATCGGCAAGGGCTCGCCCAATAAGCAGGGCACAGAGTCTGCTCATGGCTCAGCATTGGGCGAAGATGAGGTGGCTGCAACACGTCAGATTCTGGGTTGGAAATACGGGCCGTTCGAGATTCCCGCCGAAATTTATGCCGGCTGGGATGCGCATGAGTCGGGCGCTGCCGGTGAACAACAATGGGAAGAGACGATGGCCGCTTATGCGGTTGCACACCCTGAACTGGCCAAAGAACTGCGCCGTCGGCTCGCGGGTGAGCTGCCCCAAAACTTTTCGCACCAGGCTACAGCGTACATTGCACAATGTCAGGCGGAGGGCGCGACTATCGCTTCGCGCAAGGCCTCCCAGAACTGTCTCAATGTCTATGGTTCGCTGCTGCCAGAACTCCTCGGTGGCTCTGCAGATCTAGCCGCGTCTAATCTCACGCTGTGGAGTGGATCAAAGGGCGTCAGCGCCAAGGATGCCAGCGGCAACTATATTTACTATGGCGTAAGGGAGTTCGCTATGGCAGCGATTATGAACGGCATCGCACTGCATGGAGGCTTTATTAATTACGGCGCCACCTTCTTGATCTTTATGGAGTATGCCCGCAATGCGGTGCGCATGGCAGCATTGATGAGACAGCAATCCATCTTCGTGTTCACCCACGACTCTATTGGCCTTGGTGAAGATGGTCCGACACATCAACCTGTGGAACAGTTAACGGCGTTGCGTGCCACCCCCAATATGCAAACCTGGCGTCCCTGTGATGCCGTAGAATCTGCAGTGGCTTGGAAGACAGCCATTGAGCGTCGAGACGGCCCTTGCTCACTGGTGTTTTCTCGTCAGGCGTTACCCCATCAGCCGCGAGATGATGGCCAGGTCGCCAATATTGGTCGTGGCGCCTATGTACTCAAGGATTGCTCTGGTGCACCTGATGCCATTCTGATTGCCACTGGCTCGGAAGTTCAGCTGGCGGTAGCGGCAGCCGAGCAACTGGCATCGAAGGGTAAGCAGATACGTGTGGTTTCAATGCCCTGCACCGAATTGTTTGAGCAGCAAGACACCGGTTATCGAGAAACGGTGCTGCCGAGCGACATATTGGCCAGAGTAGCGATTGAAGCACTGCATGCAGACTACTGGTACAAATATGTTGGCCTGGATGGGCGGGTGGTGGGCATGACCACTTTCGGCGAGTCAGCGCCCGCCGAGGAATTGATGCGCCACTTTGGATTCACCACAGACAACGTGGTTGCCGTCGTCGAAGATATTCTACTCGAGGGCTGACACGTATGTTGCGTCTCGCTATCAATGGCTATGGCAGAATCGGCCGCAGCATTCTACGTTCCCTATACGAGAGCCCGCTCAGGCATGAGCTGAGTATTGTCGCCATCAATGAATTGGCTGATGCGGGGACGATATTGCATCTCACTCGGTATGACTCAACGCATGGGCGCTTTCCAAAGCCCCTGGAGGGAGACGCCAATCAATTGTGGGTGGACGGCGATGCGATCACTCTATTGAATCATGCTGAAATCGATGATCTTCCTTGGGCAGAGTTGGGGGTGGATATTGTGCTGGAGTGCACGGGGGCATTCACTGACCGAGCTACCGCTGAAAAACACCTGCATCAGGGCGCGGCTAAAGTGCTGTTTTCTCAGCCAGCGCAGTCCGATGTCGACAAGACGGTTGTCTATGGCGTCAATCACGACCAATTGCGCGCAGAGCATCGTATCGTGTCGAACGCATCCTGTTCCACTAACGGCATTTTGCCTTTGATCAAGGCCCTCGATGATGCCGTTGGCATTGAGAACGGCACCATCACTACTATCCATTCTGCGATGAACGACCAGCCCGTGCTTGATGCCTACCACCACACGGACTTACGTAAAACGCGAGCGGCCGCCCAGTCCATTATTCCGGTGGACACGGAGCTGGCACGGGGCATTGAGCGGTTGATGCCTGACATGGCGGGGCGCTTTAGTGCGCAGGCATTGAGGGTGCCTACGCTCAATGTGTCGGCCATGGATCTGACGGTGCAAACGCAACGGGACACGGATGTCAGCGCAATCAATCAAATTTTACGTGATGCCGCACGGTCTAATTTTAACGGCGTCTTGGGCTATACCGAGGAGCTTTTGGCGTCTTGTGATTTTAACCACGATCCAAGATCGAGTATTGTGGATGCTAGTCAGACCCGCATAAGTGGAAAGCGTCTGGTCAAGGTGCTGACCTGGTTTGACAACGAGTGGGGTTACGCTAATCGCATGCTGGATGTGGCAAAATTTTGGGGTGGGTTATAAAGATTAACGAGGCGATGCGAAGCGCGTGCACGCGTGATAGCACAGACCAGTAATATGACGTTGAACGTTGATCTAATGCGGGATCAGGCATTACGCGGTAAGCGTGTGTTAATCCGTGAAGATTTTAATGTGCCCATTAAAAATGGCACGGTGAGCAGTGATGCGCGCATCCGCGCTGCGTTGCCGACGATTGAGATGGCGCTGGCTGCAGGTGCCACGGTGATTCTTATGTCGCACCTAGGTCGCCCGACGGAAGGTGAGTACGACAAACAATTTTCACTGGCACCGGTGGCGCACCATTTATCCTCATTACTGGGAAAGTCAGTGGCCTTGCTGGCACAGTGGCGCGACGGGCTGGAGCTGGCCGATGGTGAGGTGGCCCTGCTGGAAAATGTGCGCTTCAATTCTGGTGAAAAAGCCAACGATGAATCGTTATCACGAGACTACGCGGCGCTGTGCGATATTTTTGTTATGGATGCTTTCGGCACCGCGCACCGCGCGCAGGCTTCAACTCACGGCGTGGCAAGCTATGCCCCTGTGGCGTGCGCTGGCCCCCTGCTTGAAACTGAGTTACGCGCATTGAGCCAGGCACTTACCGAACCCGCACGTCCCTTAGTGGCCATTGTCGGAGGCTCGAAAGTGTCAACCAAGCTCCAGGTGCTCGAGTCGTTGTCTGGCGCGGTGGATCAACTGGTGGTGGGCGGCGGTATTGCCAATACCTTTTTGGCAGCCAGCGGTAGGCCGGTAGGAAAGTCCTTGTGCGAGCACGAACTTATTCCCATAGCCCAAGCCCTAATGCAGAAAACCAATATTCCACTGCCCGTCGATGTTGTGACGGGTAAAGCGTTCTCGGAGGATGCCGTGGCGTGTTTAAAACCTGCCGATGCTGTGGCGGAAGATGATATGATTTTTGATATTGGGCCTGAGTCCGCAATGCAGATAGCGCACATTATTGAAAACGCAGGCACGATTCTCTGGAACGGCCCAGTGGGCGTTTTCGAGTTCGATCAGTTTGCCGAGGGGACCAAAATTTTGTCTCGCGCCATTGCAGACAGCACTGCGTTTTCGCTAGCAGGGGGCGGTGATACTCTGGCGGCAATCGAAAAATATAATATCGAGGACAAGATTTCTTATATCTCTACCGGCGGAGGTGCCTTTTTAGAGTTTGTCGAAGGCAAGACCCTGCCCGCGGTGGAAATACTTGAACAACGCGCGGGCCAGAAAGCAAAATAGGACTGGCTCTCACTCAACGTTACACGTTAGAGGATTATTGGTATGGCATTAATTAGTTTGCGTCAATTGTTGGATCATGCAGCCGAACACGACTACGGTGTGCCGGCATTTAATGTCAACAATCTAGAGCAGACCCGCGCTATTATGGAGGCCGCTGATGCGACCGATTCGCCGGTCATCATGCAGGCCAGTGCCGGTGCGCGTAAATACGCCGGCGCACCTTTTTTGCGCGCTATGATGGAAGCGGCAATGACCGAATTTCCGCACATCCCTATGGTAGTGCATCAGGACCATGGTGTGTCTGTTGGGGTGTGTCAGCGTTCAATTCAGCTGGGTTTTAGTTCGGTGATGATGGACGGCTCGCTGGGAGAAGACGGTAAAACTCCGATGGATTATGACTACAACGTCGCAGTGACCCGTCGTGCAGTGGAGATGGCGCACGCCTGCGGTGTTTCGGTAGAAGGGGAGTTGGGCTGTCTAGGCTCGCTGGAAACCGGCGAGGCAGGAGAAGAGGACGGCAGCGGAGCAGAAGGTATATTGACGCTAGAGCAAATGCTTACCGATCCCGAGGAAGCGGCGCAGTTCGTAAAGGCCACTGGTGTCGATGCCCTGGCGATAGCGTGTGGCACAAGCCACGGCGCATACAAGTTCACTCGCCCGCCTACCGGCGATATTCTTGCTATCGATCGCATCAAGGAAATCCATAGCCGCATTCCTCATACGCATTTGGTGATGCACGGTTCATCCGCTGTCCCCCAAGAATGGCTGGCTATTATTAATGAGTTCGGCGGTGAGATGTCGGAAACCTACGGCGTGCCCGTCGAACAAGTTCAGGAGGGTATCCGTCACGGGGTTCGCAAGATCAATATTGATACGGATCTGCGGTTAGCATCAACCGGGGCGATTCGCCGCTTCATGGCGCAGAACCCCGCGGAGTTTGATCCGCGCAAATATTTGGCTCACAGCATCACGGCAATGAAGGATATCTGTATCGCACGCTACGAAGCGTTTGGCACAGCAGGCAATGCAGGCAAAATTAAGGTTCGCTCGCTAGACAGCATGCAGGCGGATTATGAATCTGGAGCGCTTACTCCCGTTGTGCACTGAGTGACATGTCAGCGTTAACATTAGACCAGCTACAAGCGCTGCGTCATCAGCTTCCTCTTTTCGAGGTGGGCGCGACATCGTCCCCGGAACTTCAGGCGTTTTGTCGTTATTACGGCCTTGAATTCGCGGCGCAACTACCCGACGTCGAGCATGTGGTGGGGCGGGTTCACTCGGGCAAGCATACCCTTGCTGTTCACCACTGGCGCCAGCCTGATGCCACTGCCAACCTGTTGCTGTTACACGGATATTTTGACCATACCGGGGTATTTAGCAAGTTGATTGAATGGGGTCTGGCGCATAGCTGCAACGTGCTTATTTTTGACCTGCCTGGACATGGTTTGTCCACGGGTGAGCCCGCAGTGATCGATGACTTTAGTGACTATAGTGGCGCCATTGCAGACGTGTTAGGCGTCGTCAGTCTGCCGCCATTGCCACTGTGGGTTATGGCCCAGAGTACTGGTTGTGCCGCTCTGGTTGATTACGCGAGTAAATATGCCTGGCCGTTTGCCGCAACTGTGCTGTTGGCACCGCTGATACGTCCCGTGCGATGGAAGAGTGTCAAAGCGGTTTGTTTTCTCTTGAAAAACATTATTGACAGCGTGCCGCGCACGTTTTCGCCGAACTCATCGGACCAGACATTCCAGCATTTTTTAATACGTGACCCTTTGCAAAGCCAGCGTATCTCACTGCGCTGGGTGAGTGCCCTGCAGCGCTGGCTGAGTGAATTACGATACCGCGATCTGGGCGTGGGTCCGGCACTGATTATTCAGGGTGATGCCGATGCTACTGTGGACTGGCGCTACAATGTCGGCGTGATCAGACAGCTGTTTCCAGCAAGTGATGTGGAATACCTGCCCGGAGCAGGACATCAATTGGCAAACGAATCGGATAAAATTCGCAGCGATTATTTACGCCTTGTGGAAGCATGGATCACTGAATCCGGTATCAGCGGGAATAATGCTGTAACAAGAGCGAGTGTTTTAGGCGCAGAACCCGGCTGATTTCAGCAGTTCATACAACGGTTGCATAGTGTCACCGTACGACTGCCAGCGATTTACGGAACTGGTGTAAATGCCCTGCCTAACTTGTACGGCGCTGGGCGTTGCGACACTGGTCTTGCGCTGGTGAAATGACAGGCAGTGTTCCTCCCAAGGTAAATTGCAGTATGTCAGTAATTCTCGGGACACCTGTTCAGGGTTTTCCACCAGCGCCTCATACTGGACTTCATGCACTGCGCCAGGCATTACTTTTTGCCAGTGATGCATTAGCTGATCGAACTGAATGTAGTAGCGGCCGCAGTCGAGGAGATCGAGGTTGTACCGATAGTGTTGGAAATTGATTGCGAACATCTGGCGATAATTACTCAGGCACGTGTCCATAGGATCTCGGCGCAGGCAGACCAGCTTCGCATTGGGCAGTGCGAGTTTGATCAGGCCTAAGAAAAGGAAATTCAGCGGTAGCTTGTCAATAAAGTGTGGTACATGTCCCGTTCTTGGTCGGGTACTATTGATATAGCGTGACCCTAATGTCGACAGTTCAAGCGGGAGTGATTCTCCGAGGGCCTTGACGTCGAGGAAATCTGCCGCTGATGACCCGGTTATTTGTTTCACCTGCAGCGGGAAATTTTGCAGCTCCCCTGCGGCGTAAACCTGGGAATGGCTGGACAGAATCTGTTCTACCAGCGTGGTGCCGGTGCGTGGCATGCCGACAATAAAAATAGGCTCTGGGTTCCCGCAACCGGAGCGCAGAGCGTCAAATATTTCTTGGCTAAAAAGTTGCCGCACATTAGCGAATAATTCTTTATCAGATTGTGCGCTATAAGAGCCAGCGGCTGACTGTGCTTGCTTGGCCCATGCTAGGTTTTTGAACGCATCCTCGTAGTTCCCAAGATCTTCCTGCTCTTTAGCGATGGCATGGCCGAGGTGTGACTGATCTTTGGCGCTGGATACCTTGCTGCGAAGTCTATGTAGGCGCTTAAGATGATTGTCTGTGGATGTTTGTCGTCGCACGGTTGAGAGCGCGGAATGAGCCTTGAACAGTAGTGGCTGTAATTTGATGGCCTTTTCGTAGGACTGCTCCGCTTTTGTAAAATGCCCGGCGAATTGCATTGAGGCGGCCGCATTGAAATAAAAGTCAGCCTGCCACTGCAGAGGCAGCATCCTCGCTCCTCCGGCACGTCCCTCTAATAAACGGGCAGCTCGCGAAAAGCACTCTAAGGCTTTTTCATGTTCGCCGGCATGGCTGAACACGGTACCCAGCGTGTTGAGGGTGGGGGGTTCTGAAGGGTTTAGTGATAGCCCTGTCTGTGCTTCACGCAAAGCCCATTCAGGCTGATTGGATGCGATGAGCTGTTTTCCCAGCTCGGCACGGTATTCTGAATTGTCCGCTGCCAGCTTGACTGCGTTCCCAAGAATTTCGACTGCCTTGCCTAGCTGCCCGTTATGCGCCGCAATAACACCGCACAAAAACCAGGCATCTGCAAAGGTCTGATCTTTTTGGAGGATTGCCAAGCAGTGCTCGTGGGCCTCTTGAAGCAGGCCAGTCTGCATCGCTTTTTTTGCAGCCGCATGATCCTTGGCGATGGCTTTTTCGTCAGTCGTCATGGCGTGGAAAAAGACGCCGTAGCGCCCTGCATTTGCAGTGCTTAGGTCGCTGCTTTAAGTTCACCCATATATACCATATGAATCAATCATTTAGCGTAATTTCTTGGCGATATCATATTATCCGTACTAAGATAGTACTAAAAAAAGCTAGGCTTGAGCAGCAGAAAGAAGCATATTATAGCACTATAAGATCGTCGATACTGGCCACTATCTGCCCGTCATCGACCACCCATTATCCATGAGACCCTAAGTCACTTTCACCAGCTATTTGCAGGATGGCCACTACAAGGCCCCCCGGGGGGCCTGCGCAACATTGGTATTGTTACGGTAACCGCTGAAACACATCAGAGAGCAATTCTGAGCCCGAAATAGAATTCCCGATTTAAAAAAAGAGTAGTTTTGGCCTTTTCGGTTCACAGTTACACAGTGCAAATGCTGCAGCCTGCAGGCAACCTCAGCCACAACCCCCTCAGAGACATCGCGGAGAACCAGGTCGTAGCGGGTAGGTGTAGGTGAAGCTAAACTAGGAGCGTGAGAGAGCGTGAAAACAGAACGGCCCCGAAGGACCGCTGTGTATCGCAACATCTGAGCGAACTTACTCAGGCCTTACGAAGCCTTCTGACAGCCACTAGCGATAGCAAACCAGCCATCATGCCTAGGAGCCAGAGTGGGCCTACGGGGACGGGCGTTGCTTGTGCTGGAGCTGGGGTCGCGGTGACACTTCCTGTGGGGCCAGTGCGAGGCGTAAAGGTCCGCTGCGGATTATCCCAGCCCGTAGCGCTTTGAACATAGGTGATGGTCGCTAGATCGAGATTTACCTCAAACATATAGAGGCTGAATGTTCCGAAATCTCCCAAAAAGGCGACGCTGGCAAGGGGACCGTCGCCGTTGCCGGAGAAAGCACTGCCCCCAATGCTCGTAACACTGTCTGGAATAATCACGCTGGTGAGGGCGTTGTTGTAGAAAGCAGCTTCTCCAATGCTAGTCACGCTGTCTGGAATAACCACGCTGGTGAGGGCGTTGCTGCCGAAAGCACTCTCCCCAATGGTCGTAACGCTGTAGGTGGTTACGCTATCCACAACAGTGGCAGGAATCACTATGTCCGTGGCCGTGTTGCCCGATGCACGGCCCGTTACTGCGACGTCAGTTGCATTGATAACATCATAACTCAGTCCACCGACATCAAAGGCAAAAGCCTGAGCCGATAGCATCATCGAAATAAGCAGGAGTGCGAAAGAGGCGAGTACGCCACGCTGTGGTGCTGTTGAGATCGTTGTCATTGGAAGCCTCGTCCCTGATTAAGCTGCGCGCATCTTATCAGACGACTCGCTAGCGTCAATGGCTACAGCGCGGGGGCTGCGGGCTTGGGTGTTTGTTGGAGCGATTGGGTGCCAGTGGTGAGATATCAGTTGACCTGGCAACGTGTTACTGATTCAGAGCCGCCTTCGCCCCAACTGTAACGGGCGGTTTTCATCCCAGAGTTCATCGAATGTTGAGGTGGTATACATCTGTCCATTAACCCCTTGCGTGATGCCTGACTGGATAGGCTTCGGTTGATGCGATTGTGGAACACTTGAATTGACCATTCTGGCTGCTCTACGCCCCAACAAACCGACAGCATCAGGAATATCGTCATGTTTACCGAAAGGAAATTCTGTCATTGATCGCAGGAAGTCGCCGTTCCAGTCACCACGAACGAGTTTAACACTGCCCATCTTCGCCATACCCCTCAAGGCCTGAAGTCGAGCAGACTTATCTCTGCCCCTAGTAGGCATCGGCATGAGTGGTAGTACCCTGCCCTGTTCTCGAAATATCTTATGGCAGAGATCACGAAAAACCTTCTCCGCTGGCGAGTCCTCGATCAGTAATTCCATAAAGTGATATTTATCATGCAGAGCCATTAGATTGGTGATGGTTTTATCAGGCGTAACGCGCTCCTCTTTGCAGTCGAGTATATACAGTATGTTTTCATGCATAGCACCGACTATCGTCGCCGTAGCATCGGCGGATTGCTTTTCGGTCTTTGCCAAGTCGAGTGCGGCATACGGCTTAACTTCTTCGGGTACAGATTCCACAATTTCAAAGTCACTTACAGCGAAAAAGTCGCCTTCTGAAGTATAGGCAACATAAAGAGGCTATCGGCGGAAAAGCGACTCTCATCTTCCCAGTTTTATACCTTAAGGTAGTGCTCTAGCGTCGTTAA